>Ga0256404_1003957_pt1 | contig 28971 bp, 25 predicted proteins | sample RumenRJG_01DNA_FD_185990 | JGI IMG/M metagenome (GOLD analysis project Ga0256404, IMG submission 185990) | Bovine rumen microbial communities from Lethbridge, Alberta, Canada - RJG_01 | ecosystem: Host-associated > Mammals > Digestive system > Stomach > Rumen | place: Canada: Alberta | collected...
ATAATTTATAATTTTTCGTTATTACGTTATCACGATGATGTTGTTACCATCTCGATGTGGCACCACCGCCACCGAAGCTTCCGCCTCCGAAGGAACCGCCACTGAAGCCGCCTCCGCTGCTATGACCGCCCCCACCAAAGCCTCCGAAACCTGACGAACCGCTGCTGCGCGGTGCGACATAGAACGGATTGGTCAACAGAGGCACCATGCCGACGAGTCCCAGCCAGTGGTACTTACGATTCTTGTAGAGGAAGAAGATGCACCAGGCGATAATGGCCATGAAGGTGGTGAAGACCACCGTTGCAGCTTCGTCGTCCGCTGCTTCTTCAGCCATCAGCGACGATGCCACAGGCAACTGCTTCTTCTCCAGCGTGGAGTAGATGGCCTCGGTGAGATAATACATGGCACTGTCGGGCTGCTCACGCTTCATGAACGGGATGGCATATTGCTGCTCCAGACGACGGCACTCCACATCGGTGAGATCACCCTCCAAGGAGCGTCCCGGTGAGATATTGAGCGAGTGGTCCTGATAACCGCAAACGACCATGAGTCCGCGGTCGCCATAGCCAACACCGTATTTGTTGCCCACATCCTGCGCCAAGCGGAAGGGGTCGTCGTTTTCGATATGGTTGACCACGATGACGACCGACTGTACGCCTAAGTCAAGGTTTAACCGTTGTAATGTAACGTTCATGTTATCAACGGTTTGTTGGGAGAGAACTCTGTCAGGATTGGAAACGTACTGCGTAGAGTCCTGTAGGTAAGGAATGGGGATGTTGTCGGCATTCCAATAGGTAATCTCTGTGGTCTCAGCGGCAGAACCGCTGAGTGCACTGGCGGTGCCTTCAATGGTCTCCGTGGCAGCCATGGGTTCGGGAGTGTCGGGCAGCGACATCGTGCAACAGGTCATGGCCGTCAGGATACCCACTACGAAAAACCAGCCCCACATCTTGCGGGCCTTCGTCCATTCGGGGTGCGTCTCCTTATACTCCTTAACGATGGCTTGGCGCTTTATCTTGTATTCTTGCACCAGTTGCGTGTAGCGTCCGGAGTACTGCTCTTTGAGTTTGTTAACTCTACCAACCTGTCCCTTCTCCAACTCAAAGGCATTCTCCAAGGCTTGGATGGCCTGGTTGTATTGCTTGGTCAGTTGGTCGAGTGATATTTTGTATTCTTCCATAGCTTATTTCTCATGCCAGAATTCCCAAGAGGCGAAGGCCTGCAACAACAGCATCTCCAGACCGTTCTTGGTCTGTGCACCGTACTGTGCGCCGCGCTTCATGAAGAGCGTCTCGTCGGGATTGTAGATAAGGTCATAGAGGATGGTATGACTATCCATAGCCTCATAGGGTAGCAGCGGACACTCCTCGGTATTCGGATACATGCCCAGCGGCGTGCAGTTCACAATGACGTTGTACTCCTTGATGACTTCGGGGGTAATGTTGGGATATTGGATAGTGTCGGGACGTTCGTAGCGACTGACGAAGACGGTCTCCAGTCCTAAATGGTGCAGTCCGAAGTTGATAGCCTTCGACGCACCACCCGTACCGAGGATGAGTGCCTTCTTGTGCCACTTTTTGTCGAGCATGGGTTCGATACTCTTGGTGAAACCGATGACGTCGCTGTTGAACCCCTTCAACTTGATATTTCTACCCTCGTGAATGACCTTGATGACGTTGACGGCACCAATGGCTCTGGCCTCTGGTGTGATGCTGTCGAGATAGGGAATGACCTTCTCCTTGTAGGGGATAGTCACGTTGAGTCCTTTCAGTTCGGGATTGGCACCCAGCACCTCGTCGAGCGCCTCGATGGAAGGAATCTCGTAGTTCTCATACACAGCATCGATGCCCTCATCCTGGAATCGCTGGTTGAAGTAGCTGATGGAGAATGAGTGGCCCAATGGGTAACCGATAAGTCCGTACTTGTCCATAATCCTTATATTCTTAATAACTTCCTTAACTTCTCTAACTACTTAGTAGCTAAATACATCGTGCAGATGCCGAAGGTGAGTCGCTTGAACGATGCCTCGGCGAAGCCTGCCTTCATCAGAATATCTACCATGCGCTCGCCCTGTGGGAACGCCTCGATGGTCTTGGTGAGGTAAGAGTAGGCGCTGGTGTCCTTGGAGATGAGTCGTCCGTAGACGGGCAGCACCGTGTGTGAGTAGATGTGGAACAGCTGGCGCATGGGGAACGAGACGGGTGTCGTCAGTTCTACGATGCTGAGGTGTCCACCGGGACGGAGCACGCGACACATCTCACGAAGTCCTGCGTCGAGGTCGGCAAAGTTGCGGATGCCGAAGGCTGCAGTCACAGCGTCAAAGGTGTCGCTATGATATGATAGGTGTGTGCAGTCTTCTTTCTCGAACGTTACAACGTTGTCGAGTCCGAGGGCTTTCACCTTCTCACGACCAATCTGCATCATACCCTCGCTGATGTCAGCACCTACCAGTCGCTGGGGATTTAGCATCTGGGCTGCCATGATAGCAAAATCGCCTGTACCGGTGGCAATGTCGAGCAGCGATTGGGGCTGATAGGGTGCCAGAGCCTTGATGGCCTTGCGGCGCCACCCCTTGTCGATGTTCCAGGATAGTCGATGGTTGAGCGTGTCATAGGTAGGGGCAATGTTGTCGAACATCGCCTCCACCTGCTGTGCCTTATCTCCGCAGGTATATGGGTTTATTTGTTCCTGCTGGTAAGCCATGCGCTCACATTCTTCTCAATGCGCTGGGCAATGTCGCCTTCCTCCGTAGCTTTGTCGAACTTCTCGCCAACGATGTGCTCGTAGAGCTCGATATAGCGGTCTGAAACGCTCTCGGCATATTCATCGGTGATTTCGGGCATCACCTGTCCGGGCTCGTTCATGAAGTCGTGCTCAATGAGCCACTGGCGCACAAACTCCTTAGAGAGCTGACGCTGGGGCTCACCCTTGGCCAACTTCTCCTCATAGCCGTCGGCATAGAAGTAACGGCTGGAGTCGGGCGTGTGAATCTCATCGATGAGGTACACCTTACCGTCGCGCTTACCAAACTCGTACTTCGTATCCACGAGGATGAGACCGCGCTTGGCAGCAATCTCCTGACCACGAGCAAAAATCTTGCGGGTGTAGTCCTCCATGATGGCATAGTCCTCTGCAGAGACGATACCCTGAGCAATAATCTCTTCCTTCGAGATGTTCATGTCGTGACCCTCGTCAGCCTTGGTAGTTGGGGTGATGATAGGCTCAGGGAAACGCTCGTTTTCCTTCATGCCGTCGGGCAGTTTCACACCGCAGAGCTCGCGACAACCGTTCTTGTACTCTCGCCAGGCAGAGCCGGTGAGGATAGAGCGGATAATCATCTCCACACGGAAGCCCTCACACTTCAGACCCACAGTGACCATGGGGTCGGGGGTGGCCAGTTTCCAGTTCGGACAGATGTCGGTAGTGGCATCCAGAAACTTCGCAGCAATCTGGTTCAGTACCTGACCCTTGAAGGGAATACCCTTCGGCAGTACGACGTCGAAAGCGGAGATGCGGTCGGTAGCTACCATCACCATCAGGTCGTCGTTGATGTTGTACACATCGCGTACCTTTCCGTGGTACACGCTCTTCTGTCCCTCAAAGTGGAAATCAGTCTTTGTTAATGCTTTCATTGTTATCTTCTTTAACTTCCTTAACTTCTTTAACTTCCTTAACTTCTTTAACTTCCTTAACTTCTTTAACTTCCTTGTCAAAACGTTCGTAAGCGTTGACAATGCGAGTCACCAGCTTGTGGCGCACAATGTCCTTACCCGTCAGATTGACGATGCCGATGCCCTCCACATTATTTAATATATGCAAGGCCTCCACGAGACCGCTTTTCTGCGATTTCGGCAGGTCTATCTGTGTCATGTCGCCCGTGATAATCATCTTCGTATTCCATCCCATACGTGTCAGGAACATGCGGATTTGGGCGGGTGTGGTATTCTGCGCCTCGTCCAGAATGACTACGGCATCACTCAGCGTGCGACCACGCATAAAGGCCAGCGGAGCTATCTGGATGATGTTTTTCTCCATCATGTCCTGCAGCTTCACCTGTGGCAGCATATCCTCCAGAGCGTCGTAGAGCGGCTGCAGATAGGGGTCTATCTTTTCCTTCATGTCGCCAGGCAGGAAACCGAGTTTCTCGCCAGCCTCCACAGCAGGGCGCGAGAGGATAATCTTCTTCGCCGTCTTGTCCTTCAGTGCCTTCACGGCCAGGGCTATCGACAGGTAGGTCTTACCTGTACCGGCAGGACCCACGGCAAACACCATGTCGTTCTGCTGGTAGGCATCGATGAGCTGCTGCTGGTTCTGGCTGCGAGCCTTGATGGCGCGGCCCGACATGGAGTAGCATACTACGTCGTCGGGGATATCGTCGGTAGTACGACGCCCTTTCACAATGTCCAGGATATTCTCTTCGTTGAGGGAATTGAATTTCAGCACGTGCTGACGCATGCGCTCCGTGCTCTCCTCGAAAGCTGCCATCTGTTCTTCATCGCCCAAGACGCGGATGACATTGTCGCGGGCCACGATGCGCAGCTTCGGGTACAAGGCGCGAATCATCTGGAGGTGCTGATTACCAGTCCCGTAGAACACCACGGGATCAATGTCCTCAAGTACTATGTGCTTCTCTATCACGCTCTCAACGTTTTCTTTTCACAATAACGGCGCAAAGGTACAAAAAATATTTCTAAATGACAAAGAAACTCTTCTAAAAATAGCGAGAGCCGTAACTTTCTGGGTTACGGCTCGTAGCTATTGAAGTCTGTCGCAGATTATGCGAACGGATTCTCGGTGGGATAGAAGTCACCCTTCGGGAAGTTGTAGTCAATCTCATCCACGGGGATACCCATGTACTTCAGAACCTCCCACAGGTACTTACCATGGTGGCCGAACATAACGGCGCAGTGGTGTGGGTAGTGCTTCTCGATGAGGACGTGACGGTAGAAGCGGCTCATGTTCTTGATACCGAAGATACCGATAGAACCGAATGAACGGGTAGCTACAGGAATAACCTCGCCCTGAGCGATGTAAGCGCGGAGCTTGGTGTCGGCAGTAGACTGCAGACGATAAACAGTAGCCAGACCGGGCTGGATGTCACCCTCCAGGGTACCGTTGGTAACCTCAACAGGCAGGGCACGAGCCATAATGCGCTGGAAGCACATCTGGCAGTTGCAAACCTTAGAAGAAGCAGTGTTACCGCAGTGGAAGCCCATGAAGATTTCCTTGTCGGTATAGGTGTCGCAAGCAAACTTCTTGCCCTTGATGCTCTCCTCGTACATGTCGTTAGGAACGGTGTTGTTGATGTCGAGCAGTGTAACAGCATCCTGAGAGATACATGTTCCGATGTACTCAGACAGTGCACCATAGATGTCAACCTCACAAGCTACGGGGATTCCACGGCTGGTCAGACGGCTGTTGACATAGCAGGGAACGAAGCCGAACTGAGTCTGGAAGGCAGGCCAGCACTTGTTAGCCATAGCAACGAACTGACGAGAACCCTTGTGAGCCTCAATCCAGTCGAGCAGTGTCAGCTCATACTGAGCGAGCTTAGGCAGCACCTGAGGAATCTTGTTGCCGTGACCGAGCTCCTTGGCCATGTCAGCAGCAACCTCGTCGATGCGTGGGTCGTTAGCGTGCTTCTGGAAAGCCTCGAACAGGTCAAGCTCTGAGTTCTCCTCGATCTCAACGTCCAGATCATAGAGGGCGCGGATAGGAGCGTTACAAGCCAGGAAGTTGTTTGGACGGGGACCGAAGCTGATAATCTTCAGGTTCTGCAGACCTACGATAGCGCGGGCGATGGGCAGGAACTCGTGAATCATTTCAGCGCACTGAGCAGCGTCACCAACGGGCTCCTCGGGGATGTAAGCGCGGGTCTTACGCAGAGAGAGGGCCTGGCTGGCGTTCAGCATACCGCAGTAAGCATCACCACGACCATCAATCAGGTTGTTCTGTGTCTCCTCAGCAGCAGCGCAGAACATAGCGGGACCTTGGAACCAGTCAGCCAGCATGGTCTCAGAAATCTCAGGACCGAAGTTGCCGAGGTATACGCACAGTGCGTTACAGCCAGCCTTCGTAATATCCTCGAGAGCCTGCTTAGCGTGAATCTCGCTCTCAACGATGCAGATGGGGCACTCGTAGATGCCTTCCTTACCGAACTTCTTCTCGTACTCGGCGATAACGGCCTTGCGGCGGTTAACGGCCAGTGACTCGGGGAAACAGTCGCGGCTAACAGCCACGATACCGATCTTAATTACAGGTACATTGTTCATGTTAATCTTGTTTGTAAAGTAAATGTTTAATTGTTAGAAATATTATTCTCGTTAATTCTTAATTCATAATCGGCGAGCCGATAACTCTTAACTCTTAATTCTTAACTCTTACTTGAAGTGGTTCTTCCACTTCCCGCCTCCACGCCTTCAGGTAGTCGAACCACTCTTTGGCTGAGTGGTAACCGAAGGTCTCGTTGGCAGAGGTGTAGTTCACCTTGTAGTGCATCCGGTTGCCCGCCACCTTTATTATATATGCGTAGTTGTCCTTGTTGGCAGGCTCCTCGCTGACGATGTTCTGCTGTGGCACCAGCACAGCCAGACCGACGGTCTCGCGCTTCCACTTCAGTGTATCGGTCGAAGGATAGTCGGTACCCCAGCAGGCACGCAGCCCTTTCTTGTCGGTAAACTCCTCAGAACCTTTCACATTGATGATGCCCGTGGAGAAACGGTAGTCGCTGACATCCTTGTTGAACAATACATCGACATCGGTGTCCCTGTGGCCCGCATACTGGGTATAGCGGAGGGTCATATTGATGGGAGATGGCTGATGGCTGATGGCCGATGGTGCTTGCCAGCCGCGGTCAACCAGTTCGACGATGGTGCGCAGCGGTCCGTAGCTGATAATGCGCTGGGTACGACTGCGAACGGGTTCCACGAGTGTGGGCTGCTGACCATCCCAACCACGGAAGGCACCGAGTCCAAAGGTTTTGCCCACCCACAGCACGTCGTCACCATAGCCGCGAGCCTTCTGGTCGGCATCTGTATAGAACTGGGTTTCTTTCAGTTCCAGTTGTTTGTTGAATTTACCATATAAGTCCAGCGTCTGGCGTGCATCGAAGTAGATGCGGATACCGTTGAGCTCACTTTCGAAGGCCACGCCATGGTGGTGCTGTACGTTATAGGTATAGGCCGCGTCGCCACGAGCTGTGAGCGACTCGATGTAGTTGTTCTGCTGGTTTTTCTTCAGCGTCTTGTCCTTCGTGTTGGCCATCACCATCTCGGCATAGACGCGGGCAGGGTAGGGACGTGGCACTCCTTCTGTATAGAGCGTCACCGTGTAGCGCTTCTGCTCCTTCTTGCCAAGGTCAGCCAGAAAACACAGCTCGTCGAAGCTGTCGTTCTGATCCAGGTCATCCAACTGACAGGGAATCTCCTTGCCCTCGCACATGACCAGTGCCGAACGGATATCCTGGCCATAGCGCTCCAACTGGAGGACAACAGGCTGGTCGTTCCGTGCTTGCGACGACGGATTGACGACACTTACCTCGACGGTTTTTTGGGCCATCAAGGGCAGTGTTGCACATGTCAACAGCCAGAGGGAAATCGTACTTTTCATGCTACGGATAGTTGATACCAGCTACAAATATACTCATTTCTCGCACCATTTTTTATCTTTTTAGCAAAAAATTTGCTATTAAAAATATTTTTTAGTAATTTTGCATCGTATTTTTAATAAAATTAATGTTTTTCCTGTTAGTAACGTGCAGAAAATATACGGAATATTGGTCGTGCTGATGTTGGTCTGCGTCGGTTGTCAGTGGCACTTGAAACCTGCTGAGACGGATGCTGCAGGCAAGCGTATCGGTATCCAGCGTTTTGACCGTATCGAGATGCTCTATCTCACTACGGGCGACTATTCTGCGTTACAACAGATGAACACCTATTTCCCCACGGAGACGCGCATGCTGATTGAGGATATGCTGCACCTGGGACAGGTCGACGACCCGGCCATCAATACGAAGTTCCTTTTCTTCTTTCAGGACTCCACACTCCAGCAGATGCTCAACGACGTGCAACAGCAGTACGCCAACATGGATGATGTCGATGAACATTTGTCGTTGGCATTCAAGCGGCTGAAGGACGAGCTGCCAGACATGCCTGTACCGACGGTATATACGCAGATTGGTTCTTTTGACCAGAGCATCATCGTGTCGGGTGGTTCGCTGGGTGTCAGCCTCGACAAGTACCTCGGTGCCGACTATCCGTTCTATGTGGACCACTACAGCGAGCAGGAACGCGAACAGATGCACCGCGATATGATTGTGCCCGACTGTCTGAGTTTCTATCTGCTGAGCATCTATCCTTTGCCCAAAGGACAAGAACAGACAAACCGCGACAAGCACATGGGACGCATCATGTGGACAGTGAACCGACTGATGCAGAAACAGGTGTTCGACAACGACTATGTGGACGAGGCAGCGACTTATATGAACCATCATCCACGAACCTCTTTAGATGATTTCCTAAAAGACAGAAAAGACTGATTATGGCTGAACAGAAAAACAATACCAGACGCAGGCAGCAACCTGTGGATAACACTTACGCACACGTACAACCCCAGGCAACAGAGATAGAACGGGCCGTGCTGGGCGCCTTGATGATTGACAAGGACGCCTATGCCGTCGTTTGTGAGACACTGTTGCCGGAGAGTTTCTATGAACCCCGCAACCAGAAGGTCTATCAGGCCATCATGGAACTGTCACTGAAGGAGCGTCCCGTGGACATCTGGACGGTGACGGAACAGCTGGCCAAACAGGGCGACCTGGAGATGGTGGGTGGTCCGGGATACATCACGGAACTGTCGTCGCGTGTGGCATCGTCAGCCAATATTGAGTATCATGCGCGTATCATCGCCCAGAAGTCGTTGGCGCGCCAACTGATATCGTTCTCCAGCAACATCCAGACAAAGGCGTTCGATGAGACGGTGGATGTAGATGACCTGATGCAGGAGGCGGAGGGTTCGCTGTTCGAACTGGGACAGCGTAACATGAAGAAGGACTATACGCAGATAGACCCGGTCATCAAGAATGCGGTGGATGTTATCCAAAAGGCAGCAGCCAACAAGGACGGTCTGACGGGTGTACCTACGGGATATCATAAGTTGGATGATATCACTTCTGGTTGGCAACCTAGTGACTTGGTGATTATCGCTGGACGTCCGGCCATGGGTAAGACGTCGTTTGCACTGAGTATGGCGAAGAATATTGCAGCAGACTATCAGGTACCAATGGCATTCTTCTCGCTGGAGATGTCGAACGTGCAGCTGGTAAACCGTCTGATATCGAACGTCTGCGAGATTCAGGGTTCGAAGATCCTGAATGGTCAGCTGCAGCCCGACGAGTGGGATCGTCTGGACAAGCGCGTGAACAACCTGCTGGGTGCACCGTTGTATGTGGATGATACGCCGGGTCTGTCGGTCTTCGAACTGCGTACCAAGGCACGTCGTCTGGTACGTGAGCACGGAGTGAAAATCATCATGATTGACTACCTGCAGCTGATGAATGCCAACGGTATGCGCTTCTCGTCGCGTCAGGAGGAGGTGAGCGTTATCTCACGTTCACTGAAGGGCCTGGCAAAGGAGTTGGATATTCCCATCCTCGCACTGTCGCAGCTGAACCGTGGCGTGGAGAGTCGTGACGGATTGGAAGGTAAGCGTCCGCAGTTGAGCGACCTGCGTGAGTCGGGAGCCATCGAGCAGGATGCGGACATGGTGCTGTTTGTGCACCGTCCGGAGTACTACCATATCTATGAGGATGACAAGGGACGCGACCTGCACGGCATGGCACAGATTATCATTGCCAAGCACCGTAAGGGTGCAACGGGCGATGTGCTGCTGACATTCCGTGGTGAGTTTACTCGCTTCGAGAATCCAGAAGACAAACAACTGCGCAGCACCAAGCATACGGATGATGGCGGTGGCGAGATTCTGGGTAGTAAGATGAATGGTGGTATGCCGGCAGATCCTAATGCGTCACCTTTCGAACCCGGTGATGCCCCTGGCTCCGTCCCGTTCTAATAAAGGTTCCCTTTTGTTTAGTAGGCAGCGGGTTTCCCGCTGCTTTCCTTATTGTTTCAACAGCGCTTTCGCATTGGCGATTGCTGCTTCTGACACGTCGCTACCGCTGACCATCTGCGCAATCTCCTTGACGCGTTCGTCATCATTGAGCAGGTGCATGCTGCTGGTGGTACCCTGTGGCGTCTCTTCCTTAGAAACACGATAGTGGTGGCTACCCATAGCGGCAATCTGTGGCAGGTGGGTGATGCTGATGACCTGACGCTCGGCTTGTCCCATCTCACGCATCATCTCCGCCATCTTTTCGGCAATCTTTCCACTGACACCGGTATCTATCTCGTCGAAGATGATGGTGGGCAGTTTCACGGCGCCGCTAATCATGGCCTTCAGCGATAACATGACACGGGCAATCTCACCACCGGAGGCTACCTGACTGACGGGCTGGAGTGGGGTGGAGGTGTTCGCGGAGAACAGGAAACTGACGTTGTCCTGACCATGATGGCCTAACGGCTGACTATTGATAGTCACCTCAAAACGCACATGGGGCATACCCAGGGGCACTAAGCGCTGTTGCATCTGTTTTTCAATGGCTTTCGCGGCTTTCTGGCGCTGGGCAGTCAACTTGTCAGCCAGCTGTTGACACTGGACCGTCAACTGTTGACATTTCGCCTCCAGTTCTGCCACAGTTTCATCACTGTTTTCAATGGCATTGAGTTGTTTATCCAATTGGTCGCGTTGGGCAATGAGCTCGTCAACGCTATCCACGTGGTATTTCTTCTCCAGGTCGTAGAGCAGGTCCAGACGATTGTTCAGACGGTCCAGTTCTGCGGGATCGAAATCGGTGCGCTCCAACAGCCTGCTGACCTCATCGGCAATGTCTTTCAGTTCGATATGACAACTCTCCAGGCGCTCTGCCAACTCACTGGCTGCAGGCAACACACGGGAGATGTTCCGCAGGGTCTGGTACGACTGTCTGACATTGTCCACGGCACCTTGTTGCTCGCTATTCAAGTGGCCATCAGCCTCATACAACGCTCCCTTGATATCTTCTGCATGGGATAGCATATCGCTCTGTTGCTCCAACTCTTCCTGTTCACCGCTAACCAACTGTGCCTGAGTGAGTTCCTCAAACTGGAACTGCATAAAATCTGCCTGCTGACGATTCTGTTCAATGTCATCCTTCAGCGCTTGCAATTGATTGTTGGCGGTTTGCAATTGACTATAGATCTCCTGATAGTCAGCCAACAAGGTCTGGTTTTGGGCAATGATATCCACCACACTCAACTGGAAGTCTTGCTTGTTCAGCAACAGGTTCTGGTGTTGTGAATGGATATCCACCAGTTGCTCACCGAGTTCTTTCAACATCGACAGTGCCACAGGGGTGTCATTGATAAACGCACGACTCTTTGTGGCCGTAATCTCTCTGCGGATAATGGTATCTTCCGCATCGTAGTCTATATCATTATCCGTAAAGAACGGTTGCAAATCATATCTCGACAAATCGAAATGGGCCTCAATGGTACATCTGTCAGCCCCAGTCTTAATACTCTTAGAATCAGCACGTTGACCCAGCAACAGACCGATAGCCCCCAGGATAATACTCTTTCCCGCACCAGTCTCACCAGTCAACACCGAGAACCCTGGATACAACTCAATATCCAGCAGGTCTATCAGCGCATAATTCTTGATATATAATTTCTTTAACATCTTAACTCTTCCTTCTTACATCTTACATCTTACATCTTACATCTTACATCAGCCCTCTAACTACTCCTTAATCTTATTCCACGCCTCGCTCTGCGACGCATTGAGGTTAAACAGGATGTTGTACACGTTCTCTTTTTCTTTCTGCGTACCCTTACCCTTGTAGATATTCGCCAACTCGTCACGCTTGTAGTCAGTCCATATCTGTGGCAACAGACTCAGTGGCTTGTCCTGGTGGGCCTGCTTCAGTAGTTCCAGGGCCTCAGAGATATTCGTGCGTCCTCGTTCTGCATTGTTGCTCATCTCGTCCAGACCCTTGCGGTAATAGTCGTACTGCATCTGACGGAAGGGCTTCATCGCCTCGTCCAAGTAGTCGTTGATAATGGCAAAACGATTACGCGAGTCTTCAAAGGCTTTCCAACCGGGGAACCCCATATCTTGGGCGTTATTCGTCAGATTCATACAACGCTGCAACACCTCTGTACCTGCCATCGGACCAAAGCTGTCGAGATCCAGACCGATAATCAGAAAGGCATAGTACGCCATCAAGGCTGTCAGCTGATTGTCGATATTCTCTTCCATGAAGTTCAGCTGGTCAAACTGCGCAAAGTCGAAGTTGAAGTCACCATCCTTATTATTATATAAGGTGGTGGTGTAGGCAGAGTTGTACACCGGGCGGTTGGCCTGAATCATGGCTGAACACTCAAAGCGGTTGTTGGCCTTGTCATACTTCTGTACAGTAATGTTGAAGTTGACGTTGATGCGCTCATCCTTCTGGAACTGCAACTCAGTCCACTGTTTGTCGTTCATCCACTGTTCCAAGGTCTGCTGCAGGTTGTCAAAGACACTCTTGTCAGTACCCTCCACCTGTGAACTGTTAATGTTCACCTTCACCTGCAACTCCTGCGCTGCGGCTTTTAAGGGAGATAGAAAGAGAAAGAGGAAGATAAAGGGAGTCAAAAGACAACAGTATCGTCCTCTACCTTCTGCCTTAAAGCGGCTATCTTCATTTATCTTCTCATAACTCATAACTCTTAACTCTTAACTCTTAACTCTTATCTCTTAACCCTTTTCTCGATTTCATCTACGATGTCTCTCGCCACCGCCTGCTTCGATTTCTTCTCATAGTCTTGCTGACCTTCCTTAGAGATGATGCTTATCTGGTTCTCATCCGACTGGAAGCACGTTCCTTTGTTCTGCAGCGAGTTCAAGACGATGAAGTCGAGATTCTTCTTCTCCAGCTTCTTCTTGGCATTCACCTCTTCATCATTGGTCTCCAAGGCAAATCCCACCAGCACCTGCTTCTCTGTCTTCATCTTTCCCAAAGCCGCCGCAATATCGGGGTTGGGCACCAGCCTCAGCGTCAGTCCAGACTCTCCCCTCCCAGTGGGGAGGGGTTGGGGGTGGGTTTCCCTCTTTATCTTCTCCTTCGCCTGTTGCTCCGGACGGAAGTCTGCCACAGCTGCACATAGTATCGCTGCATCACTCTCCTTGAAAGCGGCAGTCGCAGCCTGGTACATCTCCTCACAGCTCTCCACATCAATACGGTGGATAGCCTCAGAGCACTCCATACTGACAGGGCCAGCGACCAGTGTCACCTCAGCCCCTCTTTGTGCGCACTCTTCAGCTAGCGCGAAGCCCATCTTCCCACTGCTATAGTTTCCGATAAACCGCACGGGGTCTATCTTCTCATACGTCGGTCCAGCGGTAATCAGCACCTTCTTCCCAGCCAAGTCTCCCCTCCCAGCCGGGAGGGGTTGGGGGTGGGTCTCTTGCTTGCTCAGGCTTTCCTCCAGTATGGCCACAATCCTTTCCGGCTCCTCCATCCTTCCTTTTCCTTCTAGTCCAGATGCCAGGAACCCTGATGCGGGCTCGATGATGATATTCCCGTAGCCCTTCAGTCGCTGCATATTCTCCTGCGTGCTGGGGTGCTTATACATATCCAGGTCCATGGCAGGGGCAATAAACACAGGGGCCTTCATCGACAGATAGGTGGTGATGAGCATGTTGTCGGCAATACCATTGGCCATCTTGCCAAGGGTCGAGGCCGTACAGGGTGCAATAAGCATGGCGTCGGCCCACAGTCCCAGATCCACATGCGAGTTCCACGTACCATCCCTTTGGGCAAAGAACTCGCTAATCACGGGCTTGTGGGTTAGTGCTGACAGCGTTATCGGGGTGATAAACTCCTTCCCTGCAGGGGTAATAACCACCTGCACCTCAGCACCAGCCTTCACCAGTCCACGGATAATCAGACACGCCTTATACGCGGCTATGCTTCCCGTAATACCCAGTACAATCTTCTTCCCCTTAAGCATTACCTCTAATTTCCTTAACTCCTTTAACTTCTTTAACTCCTTTAACTGCTACTTTTGCGCTTCGCGCAAACGAATCCTCGTCAGCGCCTGCTTGGTGTTATTCGTAAAGTCTCCATTCAGTATCCAGCTATAGTAGCCAGGATCCATGCGCAGTACGTCGGTCACGGGCAGTCCCTTGTACTTACCGAAGTTAAATATCTCAGTGCGCTTTCCCTTCACCTCTGCCCATATAATACGTCCGGCAAAGTCTACATTGTCGTTGACCTTCGAGAAGTCTGCCAGGGCCTGCATATCGTTGGGCAGGGTGCGCTCTGTGGGGTCTTCACCTATGGCGCGCTGGTGCTCCTCCGTATAGCAGTCCAATTCTCCCATCAGTACGCGATAGGTAGCCTCGGTGTCCTGGTCGGCACGGTGAGCCTCGAAGTCGTCTTCCATCTTTCTGCCACAATAGAACTTATACGCAGCAGCCAGATTCCTGCGCTCCATCTTATGGTAGATGGTCTGCACATCTATCAGACGACACTTGCTGAAGTCGAAGTCAATGCCTGCCCTCAGGAACTCCTCAGCCAACAGGGGCACGTCGAAGTGGTTGCTATTATAACCGGCAATATCCGAACCAGTAAACACCTCGCAAATCTTGCTCGCCAACTGCTTGAAGGTGGGCTTGTCCTTGACATCCTCATTGGAGATACCCGTCAGCGCCACGACCTCATCGGGAATAGGCTTCTCCGGATTGATAATCTCATTACCCCTCTCTTCACGACCGTCGGGGTACACCTTAATATATGATAACTGGATGACACGTTCCTTGACAATGTCAAGGCCCGTGGTCTCCAAGTCAAAAATCACCAGTGGTTTCTGTAAATTCAGCTTCACAATTTAATTTTTAATTTTTCATCTTTCATTTTTCATCTCAACGATTAAAGCTCCCCTCCCAGCCGGGAGGGGTTGGGGGTGGGTCCTTAATCGTTGATCAGCATCGGCATCATCAGCATCAGCACATCCTGGTTCTCAGGCTGCTCAGAGGGCAGTACGAGACCTGCACGACTGGGGTCTGCCAACTGCAGGATAACATCCTGACAGTCGAAGTTGCTGAGTATCTCGATGAATGACGAACCCTTGAAGCCAATGCTCATCGGCTGACCATTATACGAGCACGACATACGCTCGGTAGCGGTCTTCGAGAAGTCGTAGTCCTCAGCATCCAACTGCAGGGTACCACCTTCTACGTGGAAGCGGATCAGGTTGCTGGAGTCGTTGGCGAAGGGCTGCACGCGGCGCAGGGCGGCCAACAGCGTCTGACGGTCAACAGTCAACTGGTTGGGGTTGTTCTGTGGAATCACGCTGTTATAGTTAGGATAGCGACCCTCAATCAGTCGACAGATAATCTCACCATCGCCATAGCTGATCTGGGCATTGCGCTCATCAAAGCGGATGGTCACATCACCACCGTCCTTACCCAGCAGGGCCTTCAACAGCGATGCGGGCTTCTTCGGCAGGATGAAGGCGGCAGGCTGTTCACTCTGGATGCTCAGCACCTTGTTGCGCACCAGCTTGTGACCGTCGCTGGCAACGATAGCCAGGCACTCTGGAGTCAGGTCGAAGTAGATACCGTTCATCACGGGGCGCAACTCATCCTGGGCGGTGGCAAACAGCGAACGGTTGATGTTCTCTGCCAACAGGGCATTGCTGATGACAATCTCGTTGGCACCATCCGTGATACCCTGAGCCTGCGGATATTCGTCAGCATTCTCTACGGGCAGTGAGAAAAGACCGTTCTGGTACGAAATCTTGGCGATATTGGCAGTCTGGTCCACGTCAAAGGTGATGGGCTGCTCGGAGAAACCCTTCACGGCCTCCAACAGGTCGTGGTTGCCAATGGCAAAGCGACCGTTGCCGTCTGATTCGTTCAACTCCAACTGGGTCTTCATGACGTTCTCGCTGTCTGAAGCGGTCAGATAGAGCATGTTGTCCTGTACATCGAACAGGAAATCGGCCAGAATGGGCAAAGAATTCTTACTGTTGATGACTCTCGAAAGAGCGTTGAGTTTGCTGCTAAGCGCAGTGCTGGAAACTGTAAATCTCATGCGTATTTATATTTTTAGTTTTGTTCGTTTATGTGCTAATAAGCGTAAATTGACCACAAAAATACAAAATAAGTTGGTCAAATGCAAAAATATTGTCGGAAAAATGATTATTTTAAAAATATTTTCCGTAATTTCGCAGTCTGAAACAGAAAAAACGTAAAAAAACAACAAATAATTATGGAATTATCAGGTAAAGTTATTGCCGTTCTTCCGGCAAACAGTGGTGTCTCTCAGCGCACCGGAAATGCATGGATGTCTCAGGAGTATGTCATCGAGGTTCCGGGACAGTATCCTCGCAAATGTATGTTCAGAATCTTTGGTGAGGATCGTATCAAGCAGTTCAACATTCAGATGGGTGAGGATATCACGGTGTCTTTCGATATCGATGCACACGAATATAATGGTCGTTGGTTCAACGAGATTCGTGCTTTCAATGTCGTTCGTGGTGTTGCTCCCGCAGTGGCTGCTCCCGTGCAGGGCGCTCCCTTCGCTCAGCCTGCTGCTGCCCCTCAGGATGCTACTTCTCCTTTCCCTCCAGCCCAGGAGCCTGCAGGAGAGGGTAGTGCCGACGACCTGCCCTTTTAGGATAACTTTCTAAAGATTCTTACGAGTACATCTTTATTAAATAATATGAAGAGAATATATCTAATCTTGATGCTGTTCGTATGTTGCACGGTAGTGAACTACGCACAGAACACAGGTGGTGCCGGCGGTGCTGGTGGTACAGCGACTACAGGTACCAGTAGTGGTGGTATTAGTGATGGTCAGGTCATTCGTAGTGCTGCCAGTCAGAAGCGTGCTGGTGCATCGGAGGCTCAGATTGCCAACCAGTTGCTCCAGCAGGGGGCTACACCCCAGCAGTTGCAGCGTTTGCGTAATCAACATGCTGACCAAATCAGAAAGGCAGGTATGGACAATGCTGTTGATAATGGTCTTCGCGATGCAATTGACCGCTCACGTACCAATAACGAGGCTAATGATGCACCTGCTGAACAGACTGGTGATGATGCCTCTATGGAAGATGGTACAGGTGATGGCGACGGTGATATGGATGTAGATGCCGATGGCGATGACTCTGACGACGGAGCGAGAGCTTCCAGAAGACGTGGTCGTTATAGCCGCCAGGTTTTCGGACGTAACATTTTCAATAACCGTAACCTGACATTCGCTCCCAATATGAATATCGCCACACCGCAGAACTATGTACTGGGTCCTGGCGATGTGCTGGTTGTTGATGTCTATGGCGGTTCACAGGAGAGCCAGCGACTGACGGTCAGCCCGGAGGGTGACGTCTATGTCCCTGAGTACGGACCTATTCAGGTCAGTGGCCTGCAGATTCGTGCCGCTCAGAACCGCATCCGTCAGCGTCTGGGTCGTTTCTTCCAGAGCTCTGACATCCGTATCACGCTGGGTCAGACGCGTTCTATCCAGGTTAACGTGCTGGGTGAGGTCCGCGTGCCAGGTACTTATACGTTGAGTTCACTCTCTACGGTTTACCACGCTCTCTATCGTGCCGGTGGTATCAGCAATTTAGGTACACTTCGTAACATCAAGCTCTATCGCCAGGGCAAGCTGGTGACTGTTGTCGATGTCTATGAGTTTATCTTCAACGGTCGTCTGGCAGGTAATGTGCCCTTGCAGGACAATGATGTCATCCAGGTGGATACCTACGACTGTCTGGTGAACATCTCCGGATATGTCAAGCGTCCTATGACCTATGAGTTACGTGAAAATGAGAGTCTTTCCACCTTATTAAAATATTGTGGCGGCTTCACCAGTACTGCGCATAAGGAGACGGTTCGTGTATTCCGCAATTCGGATAAGATGAGGAATGTGTTCAATGTCGATGAGTTCGACTTCTCTTCTTTCAAGGTTCACAATGGTGATGCTGTCACAGTGGAAGCTATTTCTGAGTTGTTTGAGAACATGGTGCGGATTACTGGTGCTGTTGCTCGCCCAGGTATGTACCAGCTTGGCGACAAGGTCTATAGTGTGAAGAGTTTGGTGGAGCGTGCGCAAGGACTGGCTCCTGAGGCCATGACAGACCGTGCTGTGATACGTCGATTGAACCCCAACCGCACGTCTGAGATTCTCTCTTTCAATCTTGGTGGAATTATGAATGGTACAGAAGCGGACATTCAACTGCAGAACGAGGATGTACTCTATATCATGACTCAAAAAGATCTGCGTCAGGAACGTACGCTGACCATTACGGGTGAGGTGATGGCTCCTGGAACCTACGATTTTTCTGATAACATGACTATTGAGGATCTTATTGTCATAGCTGGTGGTCTCCGTGATCAGGCTTCATTAGCAAAAGTCGATGTGTCACGTCGAATTCTCAATCCGAATGCTACCGAGAAATCACGCGAGATTGCCAAGACTTTCACTTTCGAACTCAAAGATGGACTACCCATTGATGCCGATCACCAGTTCATACTCGAACCTTACGATGTGGTGCACGTTCGTCGTAGTCCTGCCTTTAGCACTGCTCGTAATATCTCTGTGACGGGTGAGGTAAACTATGAGGGTAACCATACCTTGGAGAACAAGAATATGCGCCTTTCCGATGCTGTTCGCCTCGCTGGTGGTGTAACGTCTGATGCCTATCTTCGTGGTGCCCGTTTGGTGCGTCGTACGAATGATGAGGAGCGTGTGCGCATGCGTGCGACGATGCAGGCTGTCCGAGAGATTCTGACTGAACGAGGTGACTCTGTTTCATGGCAGAAATTGGATTTGGAAAACAACTATCTCGTAGGTATTAACCTTGAGGAAGCCTTGAAGAATCCAGGTAGTGATGCCGATATCTTGCTCCGTGAGGGCGATCGTATCTTCGTTCCTGAATACGACCCCATTGTAAAAATCTCAGGCGACGTATTTTTCCCCAACACGGTGTTCTTTGAGAAAAACAAGGGATATAAGCATTACGTAGAGATGGCTGGTGGCTTTGGCAATAGGGCAAAGAAGTCTAAGACCTTCATCGTTTATCAGAATGGAACAGTCGGTTTGCCTAAGAAAGGTGCTAAGCCTGAGCCTGGATGCGAAATCATCGTACCGTCAAAGAAACATAAGAATCCTATAGCTTTGGGTAATATCGCTACTATGGGAACATCTCTTGCCTCTCTGGCCACATTGGTAATTGCACTCACTAAACTGTAATATGTCTTTATGTCTAAGGATATGGAAGAAAATATTAAGAATCAAGAGTCGGTAGAAGAAACTTCTTCTATCGACTTCATGAAGATCTTCAAGGACCTGTTAAAGTATAAGAAGCTTTATTATAAGGTGTTGGGAATCACTGCTGTGGTGGCGGTCATCTACACCTTGAGCCAACCTAATTATTATAAGGTGACAGTGAAGCTCAGTCCAGAGTTGAATAGCCGGCGTACTAATAATTCTTTGGCAAGCATGGCCAGTATGTTTGGTGTCAACTTAAAGGGCGCAGCAGGAAACACCACTGAGGCCCTGTTCCCCACGCTCTATCCTGACTTGATGAATAGTGTGGCATTTCATACCACGCTGTTTCCCATCAAGATTCATCGTGACAAGGATGATAAGATGATGACCTACTACGATTACTTGCTGAATGAGCAGAAATCGCCTTGGTGGTCGCAGGCCATCGGTGCTACGAAAGGTGCTATCTTCAGTCTTTTTACTTCTGAGAAGAAGAAAGAACCAACGAAGGTGGATCCTTTCCGCTTGACCAAGAAACAGACAGCTATCGTCAAATCGATGAAAAAGCGTATTGTCTGCGATGTGGACAACAAGACGATGGTGATTACGATTGATGTAACTGATCAGGACCCGTTGATTGCTGCCGTCATGGCAGACTCCGTGCAGCAGCGCCTACAGGACTTTATCACCGATTACCATACCAAGAAGGCACGTGTGGATTTGGAGTTCAGCCGTAAAGCTTTTGCCAAGGCTCAACAGCGTTATGAAGAGGCTCGTCGTCGTTATGCGAACTATGCGGATTCTAACCGGCGTCTGTTCTTGGAAGCTTATCGCAGCGAACAGTCCAAGCTGGGTCAGGAGTTACAGATTCAGCAACAGATTTATTCACAGGCTTCTGCCCAGTTGCAGCAGGCAGAGATGGATGTGCAAAAAGACACACCAGCCTTCACCGTGCTGGAGCCAGCTACGGTTCCTGTACGCAAGGCTGGTCCCGCCCGTGCGAAGATGTGCATCATCTTCTTGTTCCTGGCCTTCTTGGGCACCACGGCCTACGCTCTCTACAAAGAGGACGACCTGAAGCCCCTCCTCGGCATGGGCTAAAAGCTCTGTGTTAGGCGGTTTTCCCGCCGTCAATTGTCCTGTCTGTTGCCATTTTATGGCAACTCCTTCACAAAATACTCACTTCCGGAGTTGCGTCTGCGACTCCGGAATTTGTTTTCCGGCCGGTTCAAGAAGTTACCAATCTTCTCAAAGGTGCCGGCTTCCTCCTTATAGGCACCCTTGAAGGCTTGTTTCAACTGCTTCGAGATGGCCTTCAGCGACAGCCATTTACCCTCGCTCTCGTTTTCGGGCCTCTGGTAGAGCGACAGCAACATCTCGCCCAGCCCGTTAAGTCGCTGGTATTGCAGGTTATGGTGCATCAGCGCCTGCTCCTCATCCTTCGTCAGCCAGTAGCGCTCGCCACGCGCCACCTCATCCACCAGCTGGGCATAGAGCTGTGGGTAGTCGATGGGCGTCTGGAAGTCGATGTTACCCTCTGCCACCACACAGATGAAACGGCGCGAACCGCTGGGGTCAACAAGGGGCGTCTGGTCATTGGTAGTGCCGATAAACGACGCATAGCGTCGATGACTACTATAAGCCTTGCCGTAGGGCGGACGGTATTTCAGGTCTGCCGTCGATACGAGGTATTTCAGCACAATCTGCTGGCGCTGGGTAATCTTGTCGAACTCGTCGAGGTTGATAAGGGCAAACGACGTCAGACCGAGGTTCAGGTCGGACTCGTTCTTGAAATTGATGCGGTCGTTATAGTATTCACGCTGGTCGCGAGGCAACAGGATGCGACAGAAGCTGGACTTGCCACAGCCCTGGCGACCTATTAATAAAGGTACGAGGGCGTTACCCGTCAGCTGTCCCTTGCCTTGCCACATGGCGACCATCGAACGCATCCATAGGTGGAACAGGTGCGTCCACTCCTCATAGTCGGTCTTCACACGCTGGGCCAGTGGCGTCACACGGTCCACGCCGTCCCACTTGGGCAAGTGTTCCAGCCAGTCGTTGATGGGGTCATACAGTTCGATGTCGTCAGAGTTGACGAAGCGCCGGATATCCTTATCCCAACAGCGGATGCCCTGCTCCAGGGCGCGCATCGTCATGGAGTTGCGGGCCTCCTCGGTGAGGTCCTGGAACGAGAAGCCCAGCCCTCTCCGCTGGCGATATTCCGCCACACCACGCATCACGTTCTTCCGCAGTTCGTAGTGTTCCCGCAGGAAAATGTCTATCTTCATCGTCAGCAGGGTCTCTGGTGCGATGTTCTTCAGGCGTTGCTTGTCGCCCTTCCTACGCTGATATTTCTTCTCATTAGCCTGACGATAGGCGTTCTCGAACGTCAGACGCACCATCAACGGGTCTTGTCGGAAGGGGTTGCGGTTGATGGTCATCCTCAGGGCTATACCCTGTGGGATGCCCGTCTCCTGACAACGGTCAGCCAGTCGAATGGTCAGCAGGTGGGTGTACTCCGCATCGTCGCTGAAGTCCTGTTCCTCGACGGTCGCCATCTCGTCGTAAGCCTTCATCAGGTTGAACTCATATATCTTATGTAACGTCAGGTAACGGTCCAGTCCGGGTGCCGTCTCCTTGGGCTCGATAGTGGTGCTGACGGGCTTCACGATGGCCGTCGTATCGACATAGAACGCCACAGCCAACGGATTATAAAACGCCTCGGGGTCGTAGCTCATGTAGCATACGCGGTCCATCCTCGGCTCCAACTTCTCGATGGTCACACCCAGTTGCGCGTTATACGCCATGCGTGCCATCTCATACAGCCTCTCATGAAACACCCGTTCCTCCTCTTCCTTCTGACTTCTTCCCTCTTCCCTCTTACTTCTTCCATCTGACATCTTCCCTCCACACACAATCTTCACACTCCGTCCGCTGGCTCCCACAAAGGCCAACAGCGTCTGGGGCATCAGTGCCGCACCATTACGGATGGCGACGGCCTCTTCGTAGCTCTGCAGATGGTTCACCTCCAACAGCACCAGCTGGGTGTAGCCCTTGCTGATGCGCTGGTGGTTGCGGTTCTCCAACTGCTGCGCAAAGCATAGCATCGGCAACTTCTTGACATACTCCTCACCGCCAACGAGTGTGCCGTCCTCGTTGCGCTCCTTATCTATAATAGGGTAGTAGGTGCGTAGCAGAGCGACCTCCTTCTGGTAATCTCCCTTACGCATCATATCCACCACTGTCTCTATCTCCAGCGTCCGCAGCGCTTCGCCACCCCGCTGTCTCTTAATCATCGTAATCTCCTTCATCTTCTTTAACCTTTAACCCTTAACCTTTAACCTTTAACCTTTAACCTTTAACCTTTAACCTTTAACCCTTAACCCTTAACCTTCCCCCTTTGCCCTGCAAAAATACAAAAATTCGCCAATATCTGCAACATTTCCCGTGAAAATTTTCCGAGAAAAATTTGCAAAATGTTGCTCAAACCATCACTCATCTTCTGTAATGCCGATGTATAAAGGACGTATCGCAGTGTATGTTTAAAAATTATGACAATACTAACCTACACTAATTCTCTATTTTTGACCTAAATTTGACAAAAAATGCCATTTTTCAAACACTTTGTTTGTCCTTGTTATATCAATCTCCAAACAGAGTGTTTTAGGCTTCAAACACTCTGTTTTAGGGCGCAAACACTCTGTTTGACATCATCTATATATTTTCAAACACATTAGTAATCAGTCAATTATACATATATTTTGATAATTATCAACAAAATTTCCTCGATTAGTGTATGTTTGCTATGCATTTATATTATAACCGTCACTACTTAACTTCTTGTATATCAGCATAATAGCCTAAATAGTGATAGTTTATTCCTTTTTTTATCATATTTTCTCAGAAAATTTTCTTGGTGTTAAACACATTTTTTCGTATATTTGCACCAAAAATATACGATTATGAAACAAAAAGAAGCCATTTTTACCGAAAAAGCCAAACATTACTTTGTCTGTTTTGCCGATCAGTGCCCGCTGCACGAGACTTGTTTGCGCTGGGAGGTTGGACAATATGTGGATGCTGACGAGGTCGCCATCATGTCCATGAACCCCAGGAACCGCAAGATTGCCCAGGGCGAGTGTGACAGCTATCGTGAGGATCAGGTCGTCAGAATGCCCCTTGGCATGCGTGAACACTTCTATTATGACATGCCTCACCATACGGAGCTCTCCATCAAAGGTGCACTCATCAACCACTATGGCCGTTACAAGTATTACCAATACCATAGCGCCAAGTGTCCCATACCCCCCGACGTCCTGCAGGTTATCCAGACCGTCTGTCAACGTTACGGCTGGACGCAGCCCCTCCAATTCGACTCCGAAGTCGAGGATTATCTGTGGTAAATCCTCACGTAATATCGAAAAAAACATGAAAAATCCCTTAACCCTTAACCCTTAATCCACCTTTTTTATAAATAATTGACATTTTATCCCAAAATTATTCATTCTTTGCCTCGTTATATGAAATTTTCTTTGTACCTTTGCACGGAATTATGGACGAAGCGAAGAATTCTCCAAGCGGTTCGGTAGGTGCTGAGGTGCACAAACCGAGTGGCTCTGCCGTACCCGACCGCAAGTGGTTCGTGGCCCTGCTGACCCATCAGAAGTACACAGACACCTGTGTCGATTACCTCAGCAAAAGCCCCGCTACAGCCACCTGGGAAACCTACATCCCCCGCAAAAAGGTGCTCCACGTCTACCCCAACCGCACCAAGCGGATGGTCGACCGCTACTTCATCCCCCGCATGCTCTTCATCTGCGGTATGGAGGAGGCAGTAGCCTATGAGCACGTCCGCAATAACCCCTATATCGAGCTCTTCCTGCCAGAGCGAGCCATGCCACGCACCACTGCCGGCCGTCTGAAACTCGCCCAGGTACCCGACCGCGACATCGAGCGACTCCGTCAGGCTATCGCCGGCGTCGTCAGCGAGGACGACATCGAGCTCACCAAGGAATCCCTCACCTCCGACTCCGTCATCGAAGTCCGCGACGGTGAACTCGCCGGTCTCTACGGCAACTACGTCCAAGACGCCGACAACCACTTCCTCTGCTTCGCCCTTGGTCGCCTCGGCAACGTCAAGGTTAAAGTCGACATCAAGCGCTGCACCCTTCACAAGCATTGATATGAAGATTGATATTTATCACGGTTCTGACCATATTATAGAGCAGCCGCAGTTTGGTGAGGGTAAGCCATACAACGACTACGGTCGTGGTTTCTATTGCACCGAACATGCGGAGTTGGCCAAGGAGTGGGCGTGCGCTGCTGATAGTGATGGATACGCCAATCACTATCAACTTGACTATAGTGGGCTTAGCGTGCTGAACCTCAATGCACCAGAGTACAATATCCTGAACTGGCTGGCCATTTTGCTCGAGAACCGTAAATTCAATGTGGCCGACGGTCTGCCGCAGCGAGCAAAGACCTATCTACAGGAGAACTTCAAGGTAGACTATAAAAAGTACGATGTCATTATAGGTTATCGTGCGGACGACTCTTATTTTTCTTATGCAGGTGATTTTGTGAACGGTACACTCTCGTTGGCTGACCTGTCTGAGGCCATGCGCTTGGGCAAGCTGGGCGAACAAGTTGTGCTGAAGTCTAAGAAGGCATTCGATTCGCTTACATTCGTTGAAGCAGTTAAGGCTCCCCGCCAGGAATATTTTGCCAAATACAAAACTCGCGACGAGGAAGCTCGTGCCCGATATCGTCAGATTGCCACCAAACCTGTAGCAGAAGACGAAACCTACGTGATAGATATCATCAGAAACAATCGGAAGAATGGCCAGGGCATATAAGAAGACATATCTCAATGGTGCTATGCGCAACCTTGCTGTGATGCTGGATTGCGGTGTACGCAAGTACGGCTACCCCATCGAGGAGTTCTATCAGAGATTCCTCTCTTCCGACGTGTCGCGTCAGTTTGCTGCCGGCAACCCCCGCTATCTGGTAGGCATGTCGGGAGCTGAATTGGCCGATAGTGTGGTGCAGGCCACTGGCGGAACCGTGTTGAAGGAGAACGATGGAACCTATATGGTAGGCCCCGAGTATTGGGCTGGCTGGGCGTTGGCCTACTACCAGTGGCTCTCGTGCCGCAGCTTTGCCTACATGCACAAGAAAGGCCTGGGCATCAGTGAAGTGCTAGCCATGTATTATCCCCTTCACGAAGCTGACCTCTCCAGGTTTGCTGCCGCTGCCGATGATATTATAGTAAGAGGTAAAAGTTAACTCTTCTCCTTCGTTTTTTATGAACAAAGACGTTACAAATTTAATAAAAGATAGTACATCTACATTCTTAAATATTGCGCAGATGACGCAAAATATAAAGAATATATACAGTCTAAGCAATTATATCGCAGTGGCACATCAATAGGTGCTAATGTAAGAGAGAGCAAGCATGCTCAGAGTGAAGCTGATTTCCTGTCCAAAATGTCGATAGCCTACAAAGAGGCTGATGAGAGCGACTTTTGGCTCAATCTCCTCCACGACAATGGATATTTAGATGACAAGCAATTCGAATCTTTATCGCATGATTGTGCTAGAATCTTAAAAATTCTGGCTTCTATTGTTAAATCAATGAAGGAAAAGATTGAAAATAGTAAGAAGAAATAAGATTACAGGGATAAGGATCTAGGTATAATCACGAGTATGGGTAAGTTCACCCTTCACCGTGAACCAGAAGTAACCCTTAATCCTTAACCTTTAACCAGATTGATCTCTCATCCCTCAGCCCTCATCCATCATACATCTTACCGATGAATGTCGAGATGATTTTATCAAGGAGGCTCTGTATTCCAGGCTGAATAAGCAGGGGGTGACAATGTACCTGCAGTTGCATAGTGCAAACTTTAATAAAGAATAAATGATAATAAAAGAACACATAAACGTTAAGGATGACCGGCTGATTGATGGGCTGACACCAGTGGTGCGGATAATGAGCCAAATGGAGAGGTCGTTAGATCTGGAGGTGACGATAGATTTCTCTGAGACGCGTTTCATCTCTCCAGTGTTCGCATTGTCGTTAATTGTATATTTGTCTAGATGCGGGAAGCAGGTGTCATTTAAAAATGTTCCAGATTATTTGGACCGTATAGAATTAGTCAATGGTGGTATAAAGCCCGATACGATGCGGCAGACAGAGTTCTTGGCTGAGTTGGAGAAATATGCCTCTAAAACCTATATTCCCATCATTGATTTTGCTGCCGGACGCAATAGTGACGCTAAAGAAGCTGTATCCTCTATAGTAGAGAACATAATAATTCAGCAGTTGAGCATACGATCCAATGTTGCGAATGGTCTGAAATATATGATTGATGAGATTCTTGACAACATAACTGAACATTCAGAGTCAGACAGGGGATATATTTTTGCTCAAGCATATCCCACGAAAGGGTTTCTAGATGTTTGCATTGCTGATAGGGGAGTGAGCCTGTTGGGTAGTTACGAGAAACTTCCTGACAATGAAATATCATCTGATATTGAAGCTATCAAAGCTGCCAACAGAGGTCTTTCTAGCAAAAATCTGCCAGATGCAGAAAATCGTGGTTTTGGCATTAGGACTTCTAAACAAATGTTGATACAAGGATTGGGAGGACAGTACTTGATGATTTCCGGTAGTAGCCTTTATATCAAGACTCTTAATTTGGATAGTTTTTATTCAATGCCCCATGGATTGCGCTGGAACGGAACGATTGTTGCTCTCCGCATACCATATCATTCCGCATCGTTTAACTATATTAATTACATTGAATAACATGAAGAAAATAGATATTGCAGCCATCCTCTCTCCAGACTTAAAGTCTAGAATGAGAGCGCAGGACTTAAAAGCACTTATTGATAATAGTGGTGCGGATGCTGTAGAGATGGACTTCCTGGGTGTTAAGTTCGCCACACGTAGCTTCATAGACGAATTTTACAATCTCTTTCTGAAGACCCCCAATGCCAATACCTTCCGTGTTGAGCTCATCAATGTCCCTTCCGATATTAAAGCCATGTTGGATTCCGTAAGCCGTACTCAAGTGCGAGCCAAAGTCATACCTTCTCAATCTCAGGAAGTAGCCTTTAAGGACGTAAGAGAGTTCTTGAACTACTTCAGCACGGTGGTACTGTAATTCGTTTCAATCCGAGACTTGACATCAGCCCTCAGGCATCAGCCTTCTTAATATTCGTGTCAATTCGTTAAATTCGTGTTCATAAAAAATCGAATATGATCATCCACAAGGAAGAAAGCTATAAGGTAGTAGGGGCGGCTTTCAAGGTTTATAATAACCTTGGCCCTGGATTTCTTGAAGCGGTTTATCAGGAAGCCCTTGAGATTGAGTTGCAACGTCAGGGAATACCTTACGAAAGAGAGAAAGAACTAAAGATACAGTACGACGGCATTGAACTTAAGCAAACCTACAAAGCAGACTTTGTCTGTTTTGGGAAGATAATCGTAGAACTGAAGGCGGTAAGCGAACTTGATGACGCTCACCGGTCTCAGGTTTACAATTACCTTCATGCCACAGGTTTCAAACTAGGGCTTTTGCTCAACTTTGGCCATGTCGACGAATTACAACACGAAAGGATTGTATTATAACGACCACGAATCCAACTAATCTAACGAATAAAATACTTTTCAGATGATGAGTTAAAATTACTGATGATGAGTTTGATTTTGTTTGATGAATCTTAAGAGCTTGCTCTTAGAAGTTCATCCAATATAATAAAACCTTTGTTCCAAACAAAGTAGACCAACGGTCTGTCATCAGTAATAAAAAAATCGTGTCTATTCGTTCGATTCGTGTTCGTAATATTAAGAAATAATCAAATATAGCGTAAAGATTATTCGTGTCTATTCGTTCGATTCGTGTTCGTATAAATTATATTTCGTGTTCGCTTAATTATATCTACGAGGCATAATATTTGGTGTCTATACATGGTGTTTTACACTTTATTTCTAGAATACGTGTATAAATTGTTCATAATTGAAAAATACTTCGTATCTTTGCAAAAGATTATGGTTGTAACAGAAATCTTCCCGAGCAGCTTGGTAGGTGCGTTGCACAAACCGAGTGGCTCTGCCGTACCTAACCGCGACATTTCCTGAGATTAATTTCGGTTGCTCCGATAAACTAGAAAAAGAACGCATAGCCCTATAATTCGTGTGAATCCGTGCGATTCGTGTTCGTCTAAAAAAGACATTTTATGACACAACTATCAGATAAAGAACATAACGCCCAGATGGCGGATATGGCGTCGTTTGACGAGCAGATGCCGTGCGTGGGCATTTTCTGGTACGATCCAGAGGACAATACGCTGTTTGGCGTACGCAAGAAGGAACTGACGCCCCAGATGGTTGAAGAGGCTGCCGAGAAGGGCAAGCCGTTCATCAACTATCCGCAGTTGCATAGGCAGGTGTGGGCAAAGGAGTATTTCCGTGCTCAGGCCAAGCACTTGGATACCAAGTTCAAGGGCGACTACACGCAGGTGCCCCGTGGTCGAGTAGCATGGACTATTGACAAGTTCATTGTGTTGGTGGGCAAGTGGGCAGAGCCAATTCAAGAGCAGCTCACCGAATTGCTGGA
>Ga0256404_1003958_pt1 | contig 28955 bp, 35 predicted proteins | sample RumenRJG_01DNA_FD_185990 | JGI IMG/M metagenome (GOLD analysis project Ga0256404, IMG submission 185990) | Bovine rumen microbial communities from Lethbridge, Alberta, Canada - RJG_01 | ecosystem: Host-associated > Mammals > Digestive system > Stomach > Rumen | place: Canada: Alberta | collected...
AAGGAGTTATCGCTCCCTACGGTCGCTGAGGAGTTAAGACAACAGTCTTTTTGGCGTATTTTTTTAAGCAGCAAGACATACGTCTTAACTCCTTAACTCCCTTAACTCCTTTAACTTCCTGATATGCTAAAGTTGAGTTTATTATATATAGAGAGTTTCAGTAAGTTCTGGAGTTAGGGAAACAAAAAAAAAGACCGAATGCATCACTACACTCGGCCTCCAACAAATTAGAGAGTTATAAAAAATCAAGTATATTGCTACTTGTAGAATTCCTTCTTTCCTGCAGCCAATGTATTCTTCATCAGCGAGCAGATGGTCATAGGACCTACACCACCAGGAACAGGGGTGATATAAGAGCAACGCTCTGCCACCTCGTCAAATTTGACATCACCATTCAGACGGAAGCCACTCTTACGGGTAGCATCAGGCACGCGGGTTGTACCAACATCTATCACCACAGCTCCCTCTTTCACCATATCGGCTGTAACGAAGTTGGGCTTTCCGATAGCTGCAATGATGATATCCGCCTCACGGCATTCCTCCTTCAGGTTGGCAGAGTGAGAATGGCAAACCGTTACGGTAGCATCACCCCACTGTTTCTGCATCATGAGTTGCGCCATAGGCTTGCCCACGATGTTGCTTCTGCCAAGCACTACACACTTCTTGCCACTGGTAGGAATATGATAATGCTGCAACAGGGTAAGAATACCCAACGGAGTGGCAGAGATGAAACAAGGCAGACCTATAGCCATGCGACCTACATTGATGGGATGAAAACCGTCTACATCCTTGCGATAATCAATGGCCATGATGATTTTCTGCTCGTCAATATGGGCAGGAAGAGGCAGTTGCACGATGAAGCCATCTACATCTTCATCCTTGTTCAGCTTGTCCACACAGGCCAACAACTCTTCCTCGGTCACGTCGTCCTCGTAACGAATAAGGGTCGACTTGAATCCACACTTCTCACAGGCAAGCACCTTATTCTTGACATAGGTCTCGCTGCCTCCGTCATGTCCTACGAGTACAGCAGCCAAGTGTGGCTGTTTTCCTCCGTTGGCAACAATTTGTGCCACCTCTTCGGCTATCTGCTCCTTAATGGCATTTGCCGTAGCCTTCCCGTCTATCAGTTGCATTTCATTCAATATTAAATAATCTATGTGTTATCACATTCCTGGCATCTTTGGCATACCGGGCATTCCCTTCATACCCTTCATGCGGCTCATCATGCCTGCCATTCCGCCACCAGTCATCATCTGCATCATCTTACGGGTCTGGTCGAACTGCTTGATCAGCTTGTTCACCTCCTGGATATTGGTACCCGAGCCCTTGGCGATACGCTGACGACGGCTGGTATTGAGGATACCTGGGTTAGAACGCTCCTTAGGAGTCATACTCTGAATGATAGCCTCAACGCTCTTGAATGCATCATCAGGAATATCCACATCACGGATGGCCTTGCCTAAACCAGGAATCATACCAGCCAAATCCTTGATATTACCCATCTTCTTGATTTGCTGTATCTGAGCATAGAAATCGTTGAAGTCGAACTGATTCTTGCGAATCTTCTTCTCCAGTTTCTTTGCCTCCTCAAGGTCGAACTGCTCCTGAGCACGCTCTACCAACGAAACCACGTCACCCATACCGAGAATACGGTCGGCCATACGGGCAGGATGGAACACGTCAATAGCCTCCATCTTCTCGCCAGTACCGATAAACTTGATAGGCTTGGTCACCACAGTGCGGATACTGAGAGCAGCACCACCACGGGTATCACCATCAAGCTTGGTAAGAACCACGCCATTGAAATCAAGACGGTCGTTAAACTCCTTGGCTGTATTGACAGCATCCTGACCAGTCATAGAGTCAACTACGAAGAGAGTCTCGTCGGGACGAAGATGATTCTTAAGACCGCTGATCTCGTTCATCATCTGCTCGTCAATGGCCAGACGACCGGCAGTATCCACGATGACAACATCGTTGCCATTGGTCTTAGCCTGCTGGATGGCATGGTCGGCAATGACACAAACATCCTTGTTCTCAGGCTCACTGTATACAGGAACACCCACTTGCTCTCCTACCACCTTCAACTGGTCGATAGCAGCAGGACGATAAACGTCGCAGGCCACGAGCAATGGCTTCTTGCCCTTCTTGGTCTTGAGCATATTGGCAAGCTTTCCACTGAAGGTGGTCTTACCCGAACCCTGCAGACCGCTCATCAGGATGATGGCAGGATGACCTTCAAGCTTCAGAGGAGCTTCCTCGCCTCCCATCAACTCAGCCAGCTCGTCGTGAACCAGCTTTACCATCAACTGACCAGGCTTTACAGCCGTGAGCACATTCATACCAAGTGCCTTTTCCTTCACCTTGTTGGTGAATTCCTTAGCTACCTTGAAGTTGACGTCGGCGTCGAGCAAAGCACGGCGTACGTCCTTCATGGTCTCTGCCACGTTGATTTCGGTTATCTTACCCTCACCCTTCAGAATCTTGAAGGATCGTTCCAGTCTATCACTTAAATTTTCAAACATTTTAAATTCTTTTTTTATTTTGGCTGCAAAGTTACGAAAATAATTTCGAAAACCCTATATTAGTAACCAAAAAAGCACGTCAAATCTGTCACTTTAGGATACTTACCGACTGTTCTACCGACACGCGTACCTTTTTTGACGATTTTTCATCCTTTACAGGAAGCGGCTCCTTCCCTTGTTCCTTGTTTTTTCCTTTACCTTGCTCCTTGCCGGGATTCTTTTCCGGCACATTGCCTTGCCCATTTCTTTCTCCTGCAGCTTTTGCCTTTTCTGCATCAGATGCAGTGGCAGGTTGCTGGCGAGGTTCTATAGGCTCCACGCTCGACTTCATCATACTGCCGTTAGCCTGATATTTCTTTCCTGTGGCCTTCTCGTAGGCAGCCACAATGGGGTCTTTGCGATCCATCTCGCCGAATATCTTATGAGCCTCTCGCAGGTGCTTGCTGTCACGTCTGCCCCTCTTGTCAAGCATTTTGGCCAAGTCGAAGCTCGCTCCGCTGGGAGCATTTGCCCCACCTATCTCAGCCTGCCGGTGCGCATCGTTCTGAATGCCTTTGATACCGGGCATATTCTCTCCCCATACTTCCACCTCTCTGAGTTGGTGGCTCTGCGGCAGCAGAAACACCGTATCGGGGAGATTCTTCAGATAGATGGTAGTCTTCAGAAAGCCCGGTTTCGACACCGTAGCACTGTCAAACTGATACTTCATGGTCCAGTAACCCCTGTAGTCGGTACGTGCCCAATGATTGTTATCGGTATGAATCAATGCTTCACGCACAGGCACATGGTCTTCGGCATTGGCTATGACGCAGGTTTTCTGTGCCCTGACCATTACCACTGCCCAACATATCAGCACGATCATCAATATAGTCTTCTTCATTCGTTTTATCTTATTGAACTTCTACAACTTACATAAGTTGAGTTATGCCTACAAAAGTAAATAAAAAAAATAATATCTCCCAAAACCACCAATGAGTTTTGGGAGATATTAATGCGATTTAAAAGTCTATAACGTTATTCTACGTCTGTCGTGCCGCTCTTCTCGATGCGCTTTGCCTCTTCGAGCAACTTGATGGCATCGACATATTGAGCAATACCCTGAGCCACCTCCTTGGCAGCCTTCATGGCAAGCACCACGGTCTGAGGACGATGAACCACGTCGCCTCCGGCAAACACACCTCTGCGGGTGGTCATACCAAAAGGACGCTCCACCACCTTGACATAACCCTTCTCGTCAACCTCGATACCAGCAGTTGTAGAGACAATACGGTTGGCAGGACGTGATCCGATGGCCAAGTAGATGCGGTCGAATTTCTCTACACGCTCACCTTCTGGAGTATTGAGTACACAGCTTCCCAGTCTTCCGTTCTTACCCTTGAGGAAAGCCTCGACAGTAGTTTTCCATTCAAACTTGACACCCTCCTTCACAGCCTCATCATACTCACTCTGTATGGCAGGCATCTCTTCCTGTGTCTTGCGATAGAGCACAGTCACATCGGCACCCAGGCGGATGGCAGTACGTGCAGCATCCATGGCCACATTTCCTCCACCTATCACACCCACCTTCTCTCCATCACGAAGAGGCACCATGTCGCGTGTCAGGGCTCCCTCGTTATAGGCATTGACATTGTGCAGGAAATAAGTACTCTGGCTCACACCATGCAACTTGGCACCAGGTGTAGAGTCCATATTCTGAGGTACGCTGGTTCCAGTTCCCATGAAAATGGCATCGTAGCCAGCACGGAAAAGACTGTCGATAGTCACATTGTTCTCACCCACCATGCAGTTGGTGATAAACTGTACACCGAGAGCCTCTATCTTGCTCACCTCGGCACGTACCACGGCCTTGGGCAGTCGATATTCAGGAATACCATACATCAGCACACCACCAGGCTCGGCCTGTCCTTCGAAGATCGTGACATTAAAGCCCTGACGTGCCAAATCACCAGCAACAGTAAGTCCGGCAGGGCCAGAACCGATGACAGCCACACGTCCACGAGTCTTCTGTGGAAGCTTCTCGCGAGAAAGGTTCATCTTGGTATCGAAGTCGGCAACAAACTGCTCCAACTTGCCTATCTGTACAGGTTTTCCCTTCTTGCCCAGCACACAGTTGCCCTGGCATTGCTTCTCATGAGGACATACACGTCCACAGATTGCAGGCAGATTGCTCTTGGCATTGATGATAGACATAGCCGCACCCATATTACCCATGGAAAGTTCATGCACAAAGTCGGGGATATCATTTCCGATAGGACATCCCTTCTTACATTGTGGCACCTTACAGTGGAGGCACCGCTTGGCTTCCTCAATAGCCTCACGTGTAGAGAAGCCCTCGTTTACCACCTGAAATCCCGCCACCTGTTCTGTAACTACAGTTGTTTCTTCTGTAGTTGGCTGTACCTTGTTATTCTGTTGCTCAATCTGTTCACTCATAATCTAATCTTTTAATCAGTTGAAAAACAACTTTTATCAAATTGTAGTTTGCGGGTGCAAAGTTACAGCAAATCGAAGACAATACAAAATAAAAAGGAAACTTTTTGTTTTCATTGTTGAGATGCAGCGTAACTTATTTAAAGTTACAGCAAATCGAAGACAATACAAAATAAAAAGGAAACTTTTTGTTTTTATTGTTGAGATGCAGCGTAACTTATCTAAAGTTACAGCAAATCGAAGACAAAACAAAATAAAAAGGAAACTTTTTGTTTTTATTGTTGAGATGCAGCGTAACTTATCTAAAGTTACAGCAAATCGAAGACAAAACAAAATAAAAAGGAAACTTTTTGTCGACTATTTAGCCATAAAGCATATGACTTTAACTTCTATAACTTCCCTATTTACGAAACTTCAGTAAAGCGAAGTTAAGTAAAAAGGTATGTACATTTCCATTTCTGTATATTTTATATACACTACAAATTATATTCTTACAAGTATCAGAGCCACATTTAATATGCCACATAGTAGGTAACTATCATCATGGCTATGGCCTTGGCTATCGTAAGGTAAAACTCTATAATGGCAGAGTCATCCCAATAAGCTATTACAACAAAGCCATAGCTATATATGATATAGGTTTTAAAAGCAAATATCATCATTTGGCAAAACCTATCCTTTTTTGATCTCTTAAATCTTTGAAACAGAAAAGCCACAACAGGTGGTATAACCAATGCATAGCCTATAAATTCCGTAATGTCATAAGCCCACAAACTTGTATTAGCCATGTGGTAATTAAAAGGATATATACAGGCGATTCTGCTACCTGCTTCAGCCGTTTGCCTACTTGCGATAATCAACAAACTTAGGTTAAGGAATAACCATATACTCCAAACCCTCCACACTATTTTTTTGTTGAAAATCATATTGTTTTGCATTTTTTCGAGTTTCATTTAATGCTTATTATTCAATTAATCCTTTTATAGTAACCATGAAAACTTACCCAATTAATGATAGTCAAGAAATCCTTTTCCTAACATATTCCGTAATGATAATTGAAATTAAAGATGAAAAGAAAATTATTATCAAATTTTCATGATTAAAATCAAATAAAGCATATGCAATAGTTGTAATAACAATTGCTACGAAAAGAATTGAAACAATATAAATTATTTTTTTCATGCTGATGACTTTATTATAAAACGATGGTGCAAAGATATAAAAATCAGCAATCCTGCCATCCTTATATTAACTCAACTTTCCCCATTTTCGGAAGTTGACTTATCATTTACTCAACTTCCGCAAATGGGGAAGTAAAAGAAGTTAGAGAACTTAAAGCCATATGCTTTACAGATAGATATTCAACCAAAAAGGCTGTTGGCTATAACTTCTAACGACCGAAGGGAGTGATAACTTCTTTAACTTCTGGACTTGTGAAAGTTCAATCATTTACGATCTTTCTGAGAAGAATATTCATAATAGAAGTCGAGTAATTGAAACGCCAAAATAATGGTCCACAGCAGCAAGCTATCATAAACGGAATAGTATATGATAAATCCTATCAATAAAATCATCACATTAAAAATTTCTGCAACTCTATAATTTAATATTAAAGAAAAAAGCATCATTCGTACTATTCGAATTTCTTTAACCAATTGGTATATTTTTCCCACGAAGTTTTACTATATGAATTATAGTATATCTCATTATTAGTAGGAACAAAAATGGAAACTCCAGAACTAATGAAGGTATTATTAATTCCATTTACATTATATACAATCAATTTATTAAAATCTATATTTAGATTTTGTAATTCTGTTTTACTAAATACTTCTTTTATATCATAAAATATTTTGTAATTTCTAAACATAAAATTATTTAAATTATATGTTTCATTTTTCTGTATTTTTATATCACTGTTAGCTATTTGCATAGCAATCTTCTGCAAACAAGATGTTTCTGTTAGGGCTAAAGAAATATTGATAGAGTTATTGGAATGTTTTTTTTTATAATAGTTACATATTGAAATCAATTTTTCTTTAATATCGTTGCTTTTACATAACAAATTTAAAGTATTGTTGTCTATAATACCATCTACCGGAACTACGTTAGGAGATGATAAAACATATCTTGTTTTTTCTCTTAGTTCAAATAAATTTTCAATGCAAGACATATAGCAAGCATCAAATACAATGCAATCAAATTTAATGGGTAAGATCTTGGCTAATTCATATATGTTTATATTATTTCCTCCATCATCTCCAAAACTTCTAGTTGAATTAATCCAGCCTGTTCCATGGGACCACAATATTAAAATGTTTTCTCTAACATGAAACATGGAGGTATATTTCTTTAAATATTTTTGTAATCCATTTGCACTGTAAAAATTTTCTTTGGGTAACAAAATACTGTCATTTCTATATAAATCATATATTTTAAGTTTATTCTTTGTATTATAAATTAATGTTATTTGAGTTGAGGGATATTTTATATATGGTTTCTTTAAATTTTCTACCAAAGCATCTGAATACTTGTTTAAATTATTATTTCCATCAATTATAATTATAATGTTTTTATCATATTCTCTTACGAATGAATTTTCTAACTGATTATTTGAACAACTATAAAAAAAAATAATCGAGCAAGTCATGAAAACTTGCTCAATTAATGATAGCCAAAAATTTCTTCTCATATATGTTTTTTAAGATATTCTGTAATAAGGATTGAAATTAAAGATGAAAAGAATATTATTATCAAATTTTCATGATTAAAATCAAATAAAACATATGCTATAATTGATATAATAATTACAATAAAAAGAATTGAAATAATATAAATGATTTTTTTCATTAAAATAACATTTTTATGTATCTTCCCAATTTCCCAACTAATCCACAAGAACCAGTAATCGCTCCTGCACCTATTGAATATATACAAGAGTTAAAATTAAATTTAAACGATTTTCCTTTAGCTAAATATACTTGACCTGCCATATTGGAAAGACCACCTACAATAGCTCCAGCAATATCCGTAACTACAACTGCAGGTATTTTTTCTTCAACTATCATTGCGTTTGGATTTTCTTTCCACCACTGCACAGAAGAATTTGATACAGCCAAAATACATGCTGTATTTACTCCTACAGGAGAGTCTTTACTATACTTACATTTATCAAATTTATCTATTGAGTCATTTATTTTTTTCTCTAAGGTTTGGTCCGAGATTAATCCTGCATCACTTTCTTCTATAAGAGAAATTATTTCAAAAAGAATGTTATAACATTTTTTATCTAAAACCCCTTCGGAAAGAGCTTGATTAGCGAGTTCCTTTAAAGAAGGTAAATCATCTATATTGATAATAGAATCTTGAGCCATTTTTTCCAAATTGTAATCTGTAGAATTTAGACTTCTCGATTCTTTTTTATTTATATTATTTCTAAACTGATTAACATTCACAAAATTTTTATATTTAATAAAATCTTGTGCAATGCTTTGTCTTTCAGAATCAATAAAGTTTTTCTGTTTTAAATATTCTAAATTACAATCCAAAACAAAATCTATACATTTTTCTTTTGACATTTCATTATCATTGATATTAATAAAACTTTTATTAATATTATTCATAAAATCATTATGCATACATCCAACATATTCTAAATCAGAAACTTTTAGAACAGAACTATTTGCATCTTCAATTGTTTGACAGGAATTTAAAAATGCTACAACACATAATAGAATAATAAACTGTTTCATAATTTTACTTTTTGAGTTTTGTGATAATTGCTGATTTATTTATCTCTCTTTTTATATTTCTACATCACCTTGATAACTGACACTACCATTGTTAATGGCGAGTTCATATACTCCACTAATTACTTGGGGAATAAAAAGTGTTGTGCCCGTTATATAATAGGTATAACTCTCTTCCTCGTTTGAAAGAGTGAGCATATAACCTACTACATTTTCTGGTACAGTAATGACATTAGCTGTAATGTCAATACAGAGTGGTCTTGATGGAGCCTTGTTAGGACGTGGACTTAATTGTCCCTTATGCTTAATGGTACGCACCAAATAATAAGGATCGGCTTTACTTTGGTGCGGGCAAATGAGCATTGCTCCCCCGATTAGTAATAAATAAAAAACTTTTTTCATGTTGATGACTTTATTTTTAAAAAAACAATGGTGCAAAGATAATCTGATCTTTCTGAAAAATTATAAGGAAAAGGCTATAAAAAATTCACAGGAATTCACAAAGGTTCTATAAGTCACTATAAAACAAATAATTATAAAAACTTCACAAAAATCAACAAGAGGATAGTTTCATTTAAATTAAAGCTAAAATATAGTTTCCTGAAAGAAAAACAACCACATCAATTTGCATTTTTCCGATAATTATATTATCTTTGCATAAGATAGGCTGCATCTCAGCAAAACATTCAAGCAAGCTTGATGATTCTGCCTTCGGTTTGCACTATCTTTGCAGAAGATAAATATATAGAAAAATGAAAAAACTTCAGTTAGTACTTTTAGCAATTGTTTCCTTATTTGTGCTTGCTGGTTGTCATGGCGACAAGCAATATGATGACTTGTTGCAGCAAGCTGACAGCATCATGAATATAGATGATGATTCGGCAAAAGTTGCTATCAAACTATTGGATAAGGTCAAGCCAAAGCTAAATGACTTTTCTAAAGCCCAACGTATGCGTTATCAGTTGCTCTATCATAAGGCGATGAATAAAGCAGACATTTTATTTTCGTCAGACAGCATCATGAAAAATGTCGTAGCCTATTACGAAAACCATGGTACATCCAATGAACGTATGCTTGCCTACTATATGCTTGGTTGTGTATATCGTGACCTATATGAAGCTCCTATGGCTTTGGAGAATTATGATAAAGCTGCGGAACAAGCTGACACAACCAAAAAAGATTGTGACTATACCACACTTAGTAGAATATATGGACAAATGGGAATATTGTTTGAAAAACAACATATTCCATATCAAGAATTATCTGCTTTAAATAATGCGACAAAATATGCCTATTTAGCAAAAGATACATTAAATGCCATTTTGTTTTTTCAAAATAAGAGTACAGCTTTTTATGACTTGAGTGAAATAGATTCTGCAATTCATATAAATCTAAAAGCATACAATTTATTGAAAAAACATGGATATGACCAAATTGCAAATATTGTTTTTGGATGCAATTATGGTTATTATATAGAAAAGAAAGATTATAAAAGAGCAAAAGAATCATTTAAGATTTTTAAAAAGACAGAATATAATGGAAATGACAATTACGAAGATTCTAAAGCTTACATTTTTTGCGAACAGGGAGATTATTACTTATTTTCTGGTCAATTAGATTCTGCATTTCTTTGTTTGAATCAAAGCTTAAAACTTAGCAAATCTTACAGCAACAAATGTGCAGCCACAAAAGGATTGGCAAAATATTACACAAAAACAAATCATTCAGCTTTAGCTGCAAAGTATGCCTTATTGAGTTCTGAATATAATGATTCCTCACTCTATGAGTTGAGAGAATCGCAGTTGCAACAAATGCAGGCAATGTATGACTATAGCAGAAATCAAAAACTGGCTAAAGAAGCAGAATATAAGGCAAAGCAAAGACTAAATACAATATACCTTATTATTATAAGCAGTTGCTTGATTTTATTATCGGCAGTTTATATCTACAGAAAAAACATCAGGAAGAGAAACCATAAGCTATTGGTGGCTCAACGCCTATACAAAGCCAGCATTCTGAAATTGCAAACTACAAAGACAGAACTGGCTCATCTGAAAAACTTGAACGAAACAAAAATAGCGACTCTCATCAAAGAAAAGGAGGCTGTCATAGAAAATCTACAAAAAGAAATTAATCAATACGAAAGCATTCATTCCGGACGTAATCTTGTCGAGATAAACAAACAACTGATGGATACATTTGTGTATAAGAAACTGGCTTATATAGAATGTCATCCGCAAGAGAAAATCACTGACGAAACCTGGGACAACTTAGAAGAAACCCTTGAGGGAATGATTCCATCTTTGGCAAATATCAAATTGAAACTAAGCAAAAAGGAATATCGTATTTGTCTGCTGACAAGACTGCACTTCTCCCCCTCTGCCATCAGTTGCTTCATGCAATGCAACTTGCCCGACATTTCCATGTCGCGTAAACGTATGCTGTCGAAACTGTGTGAAAAGGACGGAAAACCCAAAGAGCTGGATGAATATATCCAACATTTGATGTAACTCAACTTTCGCAAGATATACATTGACAAAAAAGAGAATACTCCCGACGTTCGAACAGACTTACGTGTTTGAAGGGTGATGAAGGGTGAAAGTGTACCCTTCACCCGCTACCCCCCACCGATAAACACGGGGATTCCGAGGGATAGATGAAGGGTTTTGAAGAGGTCTTCCGACTTTTTCTAATTCTTTATTTCAATATCTTCCTTTACGTTATTGCGTATCTTGGTGAGGAAAGCCTTCATGCGACCGGCATCCTTATGGTCGATGATATCGATCAGCTCGGCAAGCTCCTCACGAATCTGACTCAACTGTCCTGAAGTATAGGGGTTGAAGAGAACTTCTTGCAACAGATAGTCGTCCTCGTTGAGTACGCCCTTGGCTATGTTCATGTGACGCTTGAAGGTAGTACCCGGAGCATCCTGATGCTTCATCACAGCAGCAAAAACGAAAGTGCTGGCAAAAGGAATACTCAGCGAGTAAGCCACAGTCTGGTCGTGCTCGTCGAAGGTGTACTCGTGCATGTTGAGTCCCAACTGCTGGTACAGATCCTTGAAGAATATCTTGCCCATATAGTCGCCTTCCTTGATGATGACGGCATTCTCCTCTGACAACTGATTCAGATTGGCAAAGGTAGGACCAAACATCGGGTGCGTGCTGACAAAACGGAAACCACTCTTCGTATAAAACTCGTGCAGACCTGTCTTCACACTGGCAATATCGCTGATGATACAGTCCTTGGGCAACCAAGGCAACACCTCCTCAAAGGCAGGCAAGGTGTACTTCACCGTCACGGCATTGATGACGAGCTCGGGTTTGAACTCGGCTATCTCCTCCAACTTGGTGAAGCGCAGACAGTTGTAGGTAAAGCGCAACCGCTTGGCATCCTTCTCGTATACGGCCACCTCGTGGTCGAAGCTGAGCAGGTCGATGAAGAAACTTCCCATCTTGCCTGCTCCCATTATCAATATTCTCATATCTCTTTACAAGTGAAAAACGAAGCGGATGAATTACTTCTGGTTCAGGATTTCCAGCTGCTGGCGAACACTCTCCTCGTGGATGTGCTCGAATATCTGGGCAGCAAACTCTGGACTCATGCCACAGAGTGAAGCCTGAGCACCACGCTTGTCGAGAATCTCGTTGTAGCGGTTGGTCTGCAGAATTGTCATATTGTGCTCCTTCTTGTATGTACCAATCTCACGGCACACACGCATGCGCTTTGCCAAAAGCTCCATCAACTGATTGTCCAGTTCGTCGATCTGTCCACGCAACTGATGCAGTCCCTCTGTAGAGTAGTGCTCATCGCGAACGACAAGCAGACTGAGAATGTAGTCGAGCACATCGGGGGTAACCTGCTGCTTGGCATCGCTCCATGCATCGTCAGGACTGCAGTGGCTCTCGACGATAAGACCATCAAAACCGAGATCCATAGCCTGCTGACACAATGGTGCTATCAAGTCGCGACGTCCACCGATGTGGCTTGGGTCGCAGACGATAGGCAACTGAGGTATGCGGCGATGCAGTTCGATAGGAATCTGCCACATAGGCAGGTTGCGATAGATCTTCTTGTCGAAGCTTGAGAAACCACGATGGATGGCTCCCAATCGCTTGATACCAGCCTGATTGATACGCTGCAAGGCTCCTATCCAAAGTTCCAGGTCGGGATTGACAGGGTTCTTGACCAACACGGGCACATCGACACCTTTCAGACTGTCGGCCAATGCCTGCATGGCGAATGGGTTGGCAGAAGTGCGGGCACCTATCCACAGCACATCGATGCCATACTTAAGAGCCAGCTCCACATGCTCGGGTGTTGCCACCTCGGTAGCTGTCAGCATGCCGGTCTCCTCCTTTACCTGCTTCATCCAGGGAAGAGCAGTCTCGCCATTTCCCTCGAAGCCTCCTGGCTTGGTACGTGGCTTCCACACACCTGCACGGAACATGTGGCATCCCTTTTCAGCCAACTGCTTGGCGGTTGTCATAACTTGTTCCTCGGTTTCGGCAGAACATGGTCCTGCTATTACGATGGGACGTTCCTGATCACTGGGAAGACGTAAAGGTTCTAATTCTAATTCCATATCTTAATCTTTTATATTTTTTAATGTGAATGTTTTCTGTTTACTTATTTTTTTATTAGGTGAAGACTCTATGCGAAGAGCTCCTTGATGCGCTGCAAGGCTTCCTTCATCTTGTCGTCCTTGGCACACAGGCTGATGCGCACATAACGCTTGCCGTTGCTTCCGAAGATAAAGCCTGGTGTAATGAACACCCGTGCCTCGTGGAGCACTTTCTCGGTCAGGTCTTCTACATCGGCATAGCTCTCAGGTATCTTACCCCAAAGGAACATGCCCACCTGCTTAGGATCGTAGGTACAGCCCATCACGTCCATGATCTGTTCGGCAATGTCGCGACGACGACGATAGTTGTCGATGTTGTTCTCACGATGCCACTCCTCACTGTTACCAGTCATAGCCTCGGCAGCAGCTAATTGTATGCCTCGGAACGAGCCATTGTCGATATTGCTCTTCACCTTGAGAATCCACGAGATGAAAGTCTTGTTGCTCGAAATCATCGCCACACGCCATCCAGGCATATTATGACTCTTGCTCAGCGAGTTGAATTCGATACAGCAGTCTTTTGCTCCCGGCACCTGCATGATGCTCATGGGGTGCTCATTGAGGATGAGTGAGTAAGGATTGTCGTTCACTACAACGATATTGTGCTTCTTGGCAAACTCTACCAGTCGCTCGTAAGTCTCCATGCGGGCATTGCCTCCTGTAGGCATATTGGGATAGTTGGTCCACATCAGCTTGACATGACTCAGGTCCATCTTCTCCAAGGCTTCGAAATCAGGCTGCCATCCATTGTCTTCTCTGAGATCATAATAAGTTATCTTGGTACCCAAAATCTTATTGATGGCAGTATAGGTGGGATAGCCAGGATTAGGAATCAGCACCTCGTCGCCAGGATTGCAGAAAGCCAGGGTAACGTGCAGGATGCCTTCCTTGCTGCCTATCAGCGGCTGTATCTCTGTAGCCCAGTCGAGGTCTACATCGTACCATCTCTTATAGAATTCTGCCATTGCCTTTCGCAGTTCAGGAATGCCCACTGTGGGCTGATATCCATGTGTGTCGGACTTCTGAGCCACTTCGCAGAGCTTGTCGATGGTCTGCTTAGATGGTGGCATATCTGGACTTCCGATGGCAAGGCTGATGATGTCCTTTCCCTCGGCATTGAGCTGGGCTACTTCTTTCAGTTTGCGGCTGAAGTAGTATTCCTGTATCTCGGTTACTCTATTGGCTGGCTGTATCATTGTATCTAATGTTTTAATTTTTAATATTCAATGTTTTGTTTTGAATGTAAAGTATAATCGGCTGCAAGGCTCTTTTTACCCTTTTACCTTTTTACTTTTTTACTTTTATAACTTTTTTCAACTCCTACTCTCTTTCCTCGTACTCGCCGAGAACCTTGATTTTCTTCACCAGTGGTGTGATGGCATCAATACTCTGGCGGTATCGGGTTAGGTTGTCGAAGGTGAGGTCTACATAGAAGAGATATTCCCACTCATGTCCGATGACGGGCAGCGACTGAATCTTAGTCAGGTTCACATCGTAGAAGCTCAGGATGGTGAGCACCTTGGAGAGCGATCCCTTGTCGTGGGAAAGGCTGAAGACGATGCTTGCCTTGTTGGCCTTCTCAATGGGTCGAAGGAGAGCTGCCTTCTGCGGATTGCTCACCACGAGGAAGCGCGTGTAGTTGTGCGGATTGTCGTGGATGCCTTCTTGCAGCACCTTCATGCCATACATCTCGGCTGCATAAGTTGAGCAGATGGCAGCCCATCCCCTTACTTGATGCTTGGCAATAAAGGCAGCCGAACCTGCGGTATCTTCAGCCTCTACAGCTTTCAGGTCGGGATGATTGGCGAGGAATCTGCCACACTGCATCAATGCCACAGGATGGGAATGAACCTCCTGAAGTGTACTCCAGTCATCATCGGGCAAACAGCAGATGCTGTGCTCTATATGGAGTCGGTGCTCGCCTACTACTGTCGTTCCACTTTGGCGCAGAAGCTCATAGTTGTGGAGCAGACTGCCCGCTATGGTATTCTCGATGGCTACGATGCCGATGACTGTAGGATCGCGCTTGATGTTTTCGAACACCTCCTCGAAGGTGGCGCAACAAATCAGTTCCACCTGTTCATCACCGAAATATTGATGGGCAGCTATGTCATGAAACGACCCCAACTCGCCTTGTATTGCTATTCTCTTCATCTATATTGTTTGTATCTGTTATGAAAAACGGTCCTCACTCTCCAAGGAGCGGGACCGTTTCGATAGATTTCTTAATCTTAATATCCTAAGTTGAAATTATACGCAACTTCCCGCTTTACAATTGCTTGCAAAGTAAAAATAAAAGCTATAAAAGTATGCGTTAAACTTCTTCATTGTTCTTTCTTTTATTTATTGTCTACTACAATGGGGGATTCCCCTAATTGTGTTATACGATTGCAAAAGTAGCATTTTTATTTGTATCCACCAAACAAATTGACAGATTTTTTATACAAAGCCTTGCAATTTATTGTTTTCGTGCATAAAGATGCTTATTTTTTCCAAGATTTTCTGCTCTATGGAAATTCTACAGGAAGCCCTCATCTGTCAACGAAGCCGCCTTCATCTGCCAACGAAGCCGCTTTCATCTGCCAACGAAGCCGCCTTCATCTGCCAACGAAGCCTATTGCGTTTTTCCACCCTATATACTGAGTCCACTTTAAAAAGTAGTTTTTGGTTCTTTTCCCTACAAAATGCCATTTGATTATCAGATGGTTACATTTGAAGAAATTATCAAAAATGACTTTTTCAAGTGGACTCTATACGGAAGTTTCGCAAGTTTTTCCCCACACGCCCTGAAGGGGCAGAAGCTCTTAGCCCAGGGCATCGCCCTGGGTAATTACGGCAGCAAACCTGTCGCCCTGTAAGGGCAAAAGCTTTAAATACCGGACAATATACAAAGCTTTTGCCCTTACAGGGCGCCTTTCAGATTGCCATTGTACCCAGGGCGATGCCCTGGGCTAAGAGCTTCTGGGCCTTCAGCCCGTACTTAAACCACATGCGAAAGTTGAGCTTATTATATATATTGTCTATTTTTTGACTTCCGTAGCTTTGATGATAACAACATCCTGCAGGGGACGGTCATTATTGCTCTTATCGGTTTCCACATTCTGGATTTTCTCTACCACATCCAGTCCTTCAAGCACTTCGCCAAAGACAGTGTAGCCACCATCAAGATGGGGCACGCCGCCATATTTCACATATCCTGCCTGCACCTGCTCATTGGGAATGGCGTACACCTTGTCCTCGCCTTTCATCTTCTGCACCAGATATTCCATCTGCCGTGCAGAGAAATTGCGTCCCCAGGTGATGTAGAAATCGCAAGGTGCCGAAGCTTTCTGTGGATTCACATCATCGCCCTCACGGGCAGCACAGAGCTGTCCGCGCTTGTGATAATATTTGGGATAACGTATCTCGGCAGGCACAGTGTAGGCAGTATCGAAGCGCTCCACCTTGCCGGGCGTCACCTTTCGTGTGCCAGGATTGCCGCCCTGGATCATAAAGTTCTTGATGACTCTCTGAAAGATGCAACCATCATAATAGCCCATCCTCACCCACTTCAGGAAATTGTCTCGATGAAGAGGTGTATCGTTGTAAAGCGCCACGCGGATATTGCCCATGTTTGTTTCTATCAGCACCTCTGGACAGGTGGCATCCTGATGGAAAGCGGCCGTATCGGGTACGACATTATCGGTCTGCGCACAAGCCATCAGAGGCAGAAGCAGACAGTACATTATAAACAAAAAAGTTCTTCTCATATTCATACTTTTTATTATTACAAGACAAAGGTAATGCTTTTTTAACCAAAACATTCCTATTTATTGTTTTTTAATATAAACATCTGACCGCTTTCGTCTAAAAAGTTGTAAGTTTGTACGTGAATAACAAGAATATCAGGCTCACGAAAGCCTAAAAAGTTGACTCATTATGAAAAGTAAAATAGCATATTTCTTCATGCTCATCCTCTGCTGTGCTTCTGTTCATGCACAGCAGGTTCATCTCGGTCCGCTCCACAGTAGCGACAATCCACGTGAAGACTGGCTGTTGCCAGGCGACACTATCTTCCAGGCCGAACAGCCTCTCATATACAAGGGTAAGCCGGTAAAGAACACCCAATACTCCGTTGCCAAGAAAAGTTTGATGGCTTTGGCTCCATTCCAGGATACAGACAGCAAATCGATGTATGCTGGCGACAGGTCGGTGTATGCTGGCGACAGCAGTTTTTTCTACAATCCCGTCAGCATGATGCCCTTCAGTACGTATGGTTACGGACTGCACCGGGGACTGAACGTATCGCTCGACCTTTCTGCTTTCGCCACCTTTGGAAAGAACCTGCCACACAAGGGCGGTTTCTCGCAGAACATCAACGCCACCTATCTGGCTCCGCTCACCAAGGACGGCAAGTTGTGGATAGCAGGCGGTGGTTATTTCAACAACACTTTCTGGGGAAGCGACAGCTATCGTGACGTTGGAATTTATGCCTTGTTGGGCTATCGCTTCAACGAGCATTGGGAAGCCTATGTGTATGGACAGTTGAGTATCAACAACAACTATAATCGCTATACGAGTCGCTATATGGGTTATCCTTATTATGGATGGTATGGATGGCCTTCGATGGGTGTGATGCCTATGGGGTATGGTATAGGAGCCGCTGGTGCCAATGTACTGGGAGCAGGACTGAAATACAATGTCAACAAGAATTTCTCGATAGGGCTGAATGTAGAAGGTATCTGGTATCATCAGAAGGCTTCCACCTACTTCGATCAATACAACTACCCTCTTCCATAAAAAGAGACTAAAGAAGGTATTCTATAAAAAGAGAAAGTCGATAGCGGAATCATTCGTAAGCCATCAGTACCCTCCGTCTTGCATATTCTTTGAAAAACTTGTAGGACCTTTCAAAATTTCCACAAGTTTTTCAGAGACATGTATCGTGACGCTCACCAATATATCGGGAGCGGTCACCTCCTGCAGCTCGGATGTCTACGTGTCACTGAAAGTATGACTTACTTTTAAACATTTACAATCTATCCATTCCCTTTTTCCCAGCCCCTTTACCTTTATATTTTGTTTTAACTGTATTAAACTTATATCTTACGATACATTCCACTGCCCTTACAGTCGCAGCCTTTTCAATATGAACATCATTCATGCCGCTGAAAATGGTAAAAGTGTTTTTGCGGGCAGTATTAAAAAAATGTCATTTGCAGATAACTTGACATTCCATTTTTTAGATAAGTCCTTAGCCAAAGAAAGATTTATCTGTCCAACACTCCCCATCTTGATATTCTCACTATTTCCCTCACTACGCCAACTGTAATTTACAGTCGCCATATAGTCGTTATGGAATTTGAAAATATTATTGAACTTAACTACAACCAAAGGATTGTCCATGTGCTTTATATTTCCTCTGTAATCAGTCTTGAAAAATTGCGAGACAATACCACATGCCAATACGGGATAATAGCATTTCCAAAGGAATCCGGGCATCAAAAATCACATAAATATGGACTGGATGGGGGGCGTTTGAACCGCCCACATAATATGATAAAACGGAAACAACGAAGACCATGTAAGAGAGTGAATGATTAGTAGCCATTCCACATGTTATTACCTCCATAATGGTTCCGTTTCCCATCCCTGCTGAAAGCCGAGAGCTTTTAAATCTATTTCGGGAAACCGAATGAACAACCACGTTAGTTTGGATTGCATATCATTATTTGGGGATATAACATTAAGAAAGTACTTGATGATGCAGAGATCAAAGTAAGCACGCATGGAATCTGTTGGAAGCGTTATCCATTCTCCTGCAGGACTAATGGGAATTGCTGGCTGAATAGCATTCTGCTTGTTCCATACTCTTGAATGATGACCACAGGCATTTCGAGTGTAACAGCAATAATCGTGAGCCATGACTCAAACACTTTGATAGGTAAACCAAAATGTTTTGCTATGCATTTGCGTATGCGATTTTGTTTGATATTACGATAAATGGCATTGACATTTCAATAGTAAGCAGTTCACCTAAAATCCACGATGGTGGGTAGGATTCGGAGTAAGTTCGTTTGCATCACCGCACGTCTGATAGCAATTTCGATCTTTTCTATCTCATTGAACATGAGTAGTCTCAGTTTCTTGTCAAAGCGATAAAGCATCATCACCTTTTTGAATGTAGAACCTTCCTTGTACAAATGTGCTGTCTTGGGCATCTTCAACAAAGGATACATATAAGCTGACAATCTATAATAACCAATGTTGTCAAGGTACTGTATGGCTTTGTTTCTATCACAAATTTGTAAACCTCGTGATTCAAGCAAATTAACGAGATTTTCTGAAGATTCAAACCGTTTTGTAAAGGGGATAAGATTCGCCATGTTCAAATGCGTATAAACAAAAAAAAACGCCTCGCACGATTTGAGCATTGTTAAGAGGCTTGGCGAGGACTGACGCTGCAAAGATACGAATAATCATTGATAATACAAACTTTTTAGCAAGAAAAATTACGCAAAAGTGGATTTCTTTGATATATCATTGGTGAGCAATGATATGACTTTCGGCTTTTTCTTCATCTTGGTCACATATATGACACCACGATTGGTCAGTTCCTCAAACTTGGAATAGTCTATATAGTCCCTGCCCATGGCAATGATGTCTCCATCGTTATAGTTCGTGGGTTTCAACATGAAACTGTCATTGGTTGCGGCAGATGTGAACCTAATGTCAGACGGCACACCCTCGTTTGCGTGGATGTTGGTGTGTACTTTTATACCGCCCTTCTTCTTCCATGTCTTAGGATGCCTTCCAACGCCCTTGAATCTGAGGTTGGAGAATAGGGTTATTGTAGTTTCGAGCACTTTATGTTGTGGGAGGTTGAATGAACGAGCTACCAATTTCTTTGCTCGAATATCGCCAAAATTGTAGTAGAACTTCGAGAGCGTACCGAAGGATGCCAACTCTAGTGATTTCCAAGATGGAGGAAATGCAGGATTGTCGTATTTGGCATAGTGTTCTCGTATAAAATCTTCCTTTGAACGTTTTAATTCTTTATCCAATGATGTCATGTTTTCCAGAAATTGATGTCCATCTGTGGCAAGGGAAGTGTCGTAAAACCAAAAGGCACCATTGCGCATGGAAAATTCTTGGATGATGCGTGTGCGAAGTGCTATTTCAATATCTTGTACAGCTTTGAATATAAGATTACGCAGTTCGCAGTCAAAACGATATAAGGCTACAGCATCATTGAAATGACTATTAGGTTTAAACTCGTGCGTCTCCTTGTTAGCATCCATTGGACAAAGGTAAGCAACGAGACGAAAGTAACTCACGTTGTATAGAATGACTTCAGCCGTGGCTTCATCGTCAATTATCAAGCCACGTGATTTCAAGAGTTCTATTTGACTCTTGACCGATAACGGTTCTTTTGTATAAGATGTAGTCATAAGGGGTAAAAAGCAAAAGTTCCGCCCTGGTTCGCTATTCTGATGGGAAGCGTGGCGGAATCTGTTGTTGCAATGGTAATGATTTGTTTTGGATTGTGCAAGTGTTTTGCATAGAATTACATCAAAAGACACCGCTTTTTAGCAGAATAATGGCTGTAATTGTTAAAAAATCGGCTAAACATAGCACTTTCTTGTGAATTTTATATAAGGTATAAGAATTTATTAGTACCTTTGCATCGTCCAGACAACTGTGCCGTCTATTCTTTCGAGAATATGGCGGAGCGGAAATGTGTGGGCGCATACATATAAAAGGCGTTACTGCGCTTTGGTTTTGACAGTCTAAGAATCTCGCAAATTCAGTCGAATAGTCAAGAACAAGGCAACGGAACGCCCCATTGGGTGTATTGTACATAGCCTTTATTGTATCCTATAGCCAATACGCATTGGTTTAAAGGATTATCGAGGTATATACATATACGCACAGCGTGGGGCTGGACGTTGCTCGTTTCGACTATTCGGGCAATGCGAGAGCCTTTAGACTGTGGAACGAGCGATAGTACTTGCTCCACGTTTTTTTGTGTATGCAGCTATACTCTAACAAAAAATATCGTTTAGGGGGCATAGGCGACCAATAAAAAATATTACTGTATGTGTAACACTAATGAGGATTCTATCCAGCCAAGCCAGCAAAATCAAACAGTCGTCGTTAATCAAAGTTCAAGTAATGGTATCGGAACAGCAGGATTTATAATGGCTGTTTTGGGACTCGTATTCAGTTGGGTACCAATAGTAAATTTCATTCTTTGGATATTAGGTCTGCTTTTCTCTTTTATTGGCTTATTCCGCTCTCCAAAGGGACTGGCCGTCACTGGTTTTATTTTGAGTTTCATTGACATAATTATTGGGGTACTTCTACTGAGTAGTTTGGTTGGCATTTTAAACTCAATCTTCTCATAGTGTCATTTCTCTTTGGAACCTTAGTTGAAAAGACCTTATTTACTGCTAACATATACCTAAACAATATGAGAAAGGCTTTTTGGTTACTTCTCCTTTGCTTAGCCGTGCATGGGTGTAAACAGAATAATCATGGCTTCCAAAACCTGCCTACGACTCAAGTTTCTGAATCTGAAAAAGAAATTGTGTCCAAGGAGATGATTGCCGATTTAAACAAAAAAGGAGATATATTTAGTCTCTATGCTTTTGAAATAGAAGCAGCTCCTGCAGATAACTGCTATTTCTTATACGATATAACGGGAAATGGCATCCCTGAACTGTTTGTAGAACATGGAGACTGCGAGGCTAATTTTAATTATGAGTGTTATACATATGTGAATGGTGACATAAAAAAGATTGGCGATTTGAATGGCGGTCATACCACATTCTTCGGTGGCAAAGGTTATATTTTAGGACGAGGTTGTCATATGGATTATGAATGGTGTTCTAAATATACCTATAAACATGGGGGATTATCGGAAAGTTTATTGTATGAAGAACGACCTTTGTGGAAAATCAATGATACTGAGAATGAGTACGACACGAATGACGATGTAGAATTATCCCCAATAGTCTATGAAAAGACCAAAGAAGAGAAAGGGGCCAAGAAGATAGACTCCAGTTATAACAAATCGCTCCATCTTCTCAGAAAGGTCCTAGGTATGGAGAACTCCCAAAATAGTATAACGTGTTCTATTTTCGGATGTACATTGGGACAAAGTACGATCTCTCAAGTGGAAGAACGGATGAAAGAATTAGGTATGCCACTTAAAAAGAACAAAGGCGGAAGTTATAGCTATTCCAGCAAAGACGGAATACAATTATATGGCAATAACTTTGATGCTATCTATTTCGACTTTCACAAAGGATTACTGATGGAGATTAGTCTTTATGAGGAAACAGACGTTGCTTCTGCGCAGAAAGAGTTATATTTCAAAACACATAAGGAGTTTTCGGAAAATGAAGTGCGCATAGCCACATGTACAGAGTGGCCTTTAAATACTCCTATTTTTCACGATGACAAGACCATTATTTGTATTATCGATAATGCGGATTTTCTTTGGTTTACATTAACAAACAAGAAACTATACTACAAAGAATGGGGGGATAAGGGAAGTCCTATTATTAGTCTAATAAAATAAATACTTAAAAATGATAGAACAACATGACATTCAAGAAACCCTTGATGAGTTAAGGGGAGAATTGGGGCTTGGCGGTACATTTGATTCCCACCAATTTATAGAGAAATATAGAGCAACACATGAACAGGCATATGTTGACCTGCTAAATGAGAAGTCAAAGGCTGACGCAAACAACAATGTCTTTCAGTCCGTAAACTCGCAGATTGCAAAATTCCTGAGTAACAATAAAAAGGTCCTTATGATTACAAAAGAAGAGCGAGCAAACACTCGCAATGACCACGGAAACAACACCGGGAACCAAGTTTGGAGATTTCTATCAATGATACTGATAGTAATCGCATCGCTAATGCCGCAACATATCTTTGCACAAGACAACGCAAAAGATATGTCTATAATATTTCGTCATATTTCCCATATCTTTTCGTTTTTTGGGAACTTATAGCGTTGCTGCAAAGGTACATAGCACGATAACGTTAGATTCTTATATAGAAACATTTACTTCGCTCACATTTGTAATGGGAATTGTCTTTCAACTACCTTTAATAATGTTTGTGTTAGCAAAAATGGGATTCGTTTCTTATAATATGTTGGCGAAATACAGAAAACATGCATTAATAATCATAATGTTTGTCGCTGCTATTATAACTCCTCCAGATTTGATGACTCTAATCTTGGTGAACCACTATATGTGTTGTATGAGATTAGTGTCAGAGTAACAAGACATATAAATTAAACAGGTAACTGAGCTTAGATATTATAGTGAGTGATTATTCCACTATAATATCTAAGCGATTATCTCTTTTCTCGTAACCTTAAAAATTTATTTTTCATAATGACAAACTAAAGTATAAGGATGTAAAATGCCACATTTCTCTAACTCGTAAAATAACTGCTCATAAACAGTAAAAGTCATTACTCCAAGATTAAACTTAGTTTCAGATGGCTGCTTCCATGTGTATGGACAGTTGAGTATCAACAACAACTATAATCGCTATACGAGTCACTATATGGGTTATCCTTATTATGAATGGTATGGATGGCCTTCGATGGGTGTGATGCCTATGGGGTATGGTGTAGGAGCTGCTGGTGCCAATGTAATAGGAGCAGGAGTGAAATATAACGTAAACAAGAATTTCTCGATAGGGCTGAATGTAGAAGGTATCTGGTATCATCAGAAAGCTCCCACCTACTTCGATCAATACAACTACCCTCTTCCATAAAAAGAGACTAAAGAAACTATTCTATAAAAAAAGAGAAAGTCGATAGCGGAATCATTCTACTATCGACTTTCTCATTTGAATTATATCAGACTTTCTGTTTTTAGTTTTCTGCGTTTTCCAATATCTGGACGATACGCTCGGCAGATCTTCCGTCCCATCTGTCGGGAATGCCCGCTTTCTTCCATTCGCCTCTCAGCAAGACCTTCGTCATCAGTACAAGACGGTCAGCATCCTCACCCACCAGCACATTGGTACCGATCTTCACGGTTTCGATATGCTCGGTATAGCTGTTGAGCGTGATACAAGGCACACCGTTGAAGGTGGCTTCTTCTGCCACATTTCCTGAGTCGGTAACGATACCCATGGCGTGAGCTGTGAGATAGCTGAAATCCAAATAGCCCAGAGCCTCTATCAGCATGATGCCCTCCAAGCCCATAGCCTCTACCTCCTGGCGAGCCTTGCCACGAAGCGGAGCCACTACAGGCACACCAGCCTCATGAGCAGAGGAAACCACGGCAGACACTAAGCTGCGCATCTCCTCGCTATTATTAATGATGGCCTTGCGGTTGAGCGTCAGCACGATGTACTGTCCCTCCTTCAGTTGCTTGTCGTCCATCAGCTGTGGACGCTTCATGTGCTGCTGCAGAAAACGGATATTATCGATGAGCACATTGCCCACCATGTAGACCTTGGAAAGCTCGGCGCCCTCCTTGTTGGCGATGCTGTTGTTGGATATACCCGCAGTAAAGAGGATATCAGACAGTCCGTCGATAACCAGTCGGTTGATTTCCTTGGGCATAGTGATGTCGAAGCTTCGGGTGCCTGCGGCAATATGTGCCAACAGAATGCCTTGCTTCTTGGTAACGATGGCTGCAGCCATGGTAGAGGCAAGGTCGTCGACCACAATAACCACATCCGTAGGATTCTGCTGCAGATAAAGCTCGAACTTAGACATGACCTGTCCTGTGAGTTCGTTGAGATTCTCGCAGTCCACACCTAAATAGATATCGGGACGACTTATCTCCAAGTCGTCGAAGAGAGAGCCCTCGAGTGTAGGATCGTCCTCACAGCCGGCATAAACCAAACTGTAGTTGATGGACTGTCCATTCTTTTGGGCGTTTACAATCGCTCTGATGACGGGTGCCACCTTGATAAAGTTGGGTCGTGCACCCGCCACAATACAGATATTCTTATTCATCGTTTCGTTTTTGATTATCCCTTAAAAAGATCCTTGATGCCGCCGATAGAGCCCATCAGGTTGGAAGCCTCGTAAGGCAGATATACAACCTTGTTGTCCTTACCCTGAGCCACATCCTGCATCATGGCGATGTATTTCTGTGCCAAGAGATAGTTGGCAGGATTGGTAGACTGTCCTACGGCATCTGTAATTTTCTGAATAGCAATAGCTTCTGCCTCAGCCTTGCGAATACGTGCAGTAGCCTCACCCTCAGCCTTGAGGATGGCCTGCTGCTTGACAGCCTCAGCCTTGTTGACGATAGCAGCCTTCTCACCTTCAGAAAGCAGGCGCTGTTTTTCCTTCTCACCCTCGGAAGCCAGGATAGTGGCACGCTTGTTACGCTCTGCCTGCATCTGTTTCTCCATGGCTCTGAGCACACTCTCAGGAGGAGTAATATCCTGCAACTCCACACGATTTACCTTGATACCCCACTTGTTGGTAGCATCGTCAAGCACAGAGCGAAGTTTGGTATTGATCGTATCACGCGAAGTGAGAGTCTGGTCGAGCTCCATCTCACCGATGATGTTACGCAGAGTTGTCTGTGTAAGTTTCTCGATGGCATTGGGCAGGTTGTTGATTTCGTACACACTCTTGAAGGGGTCTACTATCTGGAAGTACAACAGAGCATTGATCTGCATCTGGATATTATCTTTTGTGATCACGTTCTGTCGGTCGAAATCGTACACCTGTTCACGCAGGTCGATAGTGTTGGTGTACATATATCTTCCATTGCGCATAGCCACAATCTCCTTGGCACGGTCGATAAATGGTATAATGATGTTGATACCAGGTCTGAGGGTTGCATAGTAACGTCCCAGACGCTCTATAATCTTTGTCTCACTCTGAGGAATGATAACAATCGTTTTCTTTACAAAAATAAGGGCCAGCACAACGATGGCAGCCAATACATAAATTCCAATCATAATCGTTATGTTTTAGAGTTATTAATTATCTTACGATTTCCTCCACTTTCAAGATGATGGACTCTCTGCCCACGATTTTCACCTTGGCACCTTCGGCAATATCCTCAAGTGCAGAAGGAGCCACAGCCTTCCAGTCGTCACCATCGAGTTTCACGCGACCATAACCGCCCTTTACGATGCACTGGCTTACCTCGCCTACCTGTCCCAACAAGGCATCGGCATTACTCACTCTGTCATCGGCACCATGCTTGATAATATGCAGCAGGTGCGGACGAATAAGCCAGATACTCAGCACGGAGCAAACCGCCCATACCACAATCTGCAACCAGAAGGGCAAGCCCATCCATGCAGCTAAGATGCTGACAATGGCACCAATGGCAAAACACGTTACGTAGAAATCGCCCGAAGACAACTCCATAATCAGGCACAGGAAGGTAATCACCGTCCAGAACAGCCAAAGGTTTTGTGAGATGTAATCTATCATATCTTTGAATTTTTAGTTAGTCATTCCTACTGCATTCATGCTAAGAGGTTGTCACGAAAGCACATTCTTTGGTCTGCCCGTGCTTTTGTCAGTTCATTCTCTCCCAAGCTTACCTTTTCTTTGTATTCTTGGCAGGATGATAATACTTGAGCGCTGTAGGCATTTCCTTTTGCAAAGCAGCTATTCGCTTGGCATCGGAAGGATGGTCGCTGAAGATGTCATTCTGGTTGGAACTGTTGCCCTGCGACATACGTTTCCAGAACGGAATGGCCTGCTGAGGATCGTAGCCTGCCATGGCGGCAAAGATAAGTCCCATATAGTCGGCCTCAGTCTCATTGTCGCGCGAATACTTCAAGTTGCGGAAAGAGAAATACTTTCCAGCCACGGCACTCGCCAAATCGCCTACACCGCTGCCTACAGCCTGATTGAGCACATTGCCCAGGATGTTGGTACCTACCTGTTGGTTTTGCTGCTTGGTAAGCTGCTCGGCACTGTGCTTTGCCACAGCATGAGCAATTTCATGTCCCAAGACGATGGCAAGAGCCGTCTCATTCTGGGTATAGGGCAACAAGCCTTCATACACCACAATTTTTCCACCAGGCATACAGAAGGCGTTGGCACTCTTGTCCTGCACGAGATTGAATTCCCATGCATAGTTTTTCACATCGTTGGCAAAGCCGTTCTGCTTCAGATAGGTTTCCACGGCTGTAGCCAGTTTGCGCCCTACACTTTGCACCATGGCCGTATGCTGAGCATTGGTCGACTTCTTGGCAGTCGCCATATACTTGGTATATTCTTGGTTGGAGAGGCTGAGCACTTGCTCGTCTGACACCGAGATGCGATGTGTGCGACCTGTAAGAGGCACGGTCTGCGTGGTTCCGCATGATGTCATCATCATCAAAGCCACCATGGCTCCAAGAGCCATTCTTTTAATACTTTTCATAATCTCCCTTTTTTGAGTTATTTGTTCATACTGCAAAAATAGTATTTATTCGGCAAACGACCAAACAAATAATGTTATTTCTTAGCAAATTTTCTATATCTACAGCAGATATTGCCCACGATAACAGATAAGTATAAAGGTAAAGCAGTGCTCATCGATTTCTGGAACACGTGGTGCGTGCCATGCAGGGCAGCATAATAAAAGCTACTATTGAAATAAAACATATTTTTTTCATATTTTCTGTTCCTGCTTTAGTATTCATTCCACCATATAATGCTGATTATACCTGCACAAATTGCGCCAATGAAAAATATAGAAGAAATAACATGCCAAACGGCATTATTCTTATGTCTTTCAAATTTATGGAAATAGCCTATATATTCCTCATTTTTTTGACCCAAGAAGTGGGTAAACAGTAAAGAGAGACCACAAGTGATTATAAGAAATATAAGGAAATGGGAATTCTGAATAGGAAGTATTCTAAGTTTCTTGAAAACTGACAGAATAAGCATTTCATAAGGAACAAACATAAAAGCTAATGTTCCTTCTGCACGCGCAATACCTATTCCTATATTTATATCATAAAAAACAACTTCCAGCGTTTTATACACATTTTTTATATAGTGCTCTAACGTTGGATTATTTTCCTGAATATAGCCAAACGGATTCCAAAAATATAGCCGTTTGTATACACGATTGATAAATGGTCCAAGTATTCGCATCGGGATGCGATAACTCCAGGATTCTGCACAATATAGAGAATATAATAGTCTCATTACAAATTGTTTCATATCTAATAAACGTAATCTTATAAATATTATTTGATATATGCTTTTGTTTCTTTACTAATACCAGTAAATTGAGTAAATTGAGGGTGTGTCAAAATTTTGACATACCCTCTCTCATTATTTTTCAGGAAAGATCTGGTCTTTATTTATACAATACACTTATCCTTCTTAAAATTATTTAATCAAACATGAATATTATCATTTTCTTTTTAATATCCACAGGGCATTTATCAAATGGTAGTATTCGCTTACGATATATATATACGACAAATAAATTTTCAGGGTGTTTTTGTTAGCATAAAAATCGGCCCCAAATTTTTATGGGGGCTCATATATCAATTAAAACACATACAAGAACCGCCCCCACTATCATGTCAGCAATCGCAAACATCAAGCATTGATAACGCCATTTTTTTATATTGATGTCACGTATGCTTTCGAAGTACTCAAAATAGCAATGGTCA
>Ga0256404_1003959_pt1 | contig 28953 bp, 30 predicted proteins | sample RumenRJG_01DNA_FD_185990 | JGI IMG/M metagenome (GOLD analysis project Ga0256404, IMG submission 185990) | Bovine rumen microbial communities from Lethbridge, Alberta, Canada - RJG_01 | ecosystem: Host-associated > Mammals > Digestive system > Stomach > Rumen | place: Canada: Alberta | collected...
GCTCGTACACGCCGTTGATGGAGATGCCAAAGTCCTTGAGCATTGCGATGGTCTGGTCCTGCATACCGAGGTTATAGATGGATGTTTTCAGCGAGCGTCCCATAAGGAACTCAATAGAAAGATAGTAAACCTTCTTTTTCCCCTGTGAGTTGTGGTTGACCGTAAACTTTCTTCTCTTTGCTTTAAGAATCCTTACGACCATCTTTGTAAGAGCCTCATATACCTGCTTGTCCGAAGCCTCATCGGGCGAGGTCTGAAAATCGTTGTGGAGAATTTCCACAAACTGCTTTTTAAGCTCTGTCTTGGTTACGTTTTCTTCCGCAGTATTCTTTGCCGCAGTAGTATTTGCCATGGTTTTTCCTCCTGATACCGTCCCTTAAAAGGAAAGGGGCGTAATTTTTACCCTGTCTGCGCCGTTTTAAGCACATCGGGACATAATTTTTGCCTTCTTTAAAAGCATATAGTACCCCCTTGGGCACATCTGCAATATCCAGTATACCATAAAACAAGATATTTTGCAAGCCCACAGTTAGCAAATGTTATACGTTTGAAACAAATAACTGTAAATTATTATGAAAATAGTTGCAATAAATAATTATACATTACCGAAATTATCCCATTTTCACCGGGGTAAAACCAAAATTCTATCCCACCCTGCCTGTGAGCCTCCCCAAATAAGGGGGGCTTTATTGTTTTTTCGAGGGAATTATTAACAACTTACCGCATCTTGTCCGTCTTTTCCCACAAAATCAATGCCCTGTCTTTGTACAAAAAAATGATAAATAAACTAATTATACCGATTTTCTGTAATTGTTGCACGTTTCAATGCAACAAAACCCCCTTTTTTCCCTATTAGTGAAAGGACCTTTTCAAACCTTCCACCCAAGGCTGTGTGAAAAAGTCCCTGAGTACACCCCAAACATTTATAAAAAAAGGAGCCAACAACTATGAAAAAACCCACCGTAAAGATCATCGCCCAGCTCTACGCCCGTTTGCGAAACAGCTTTGAAACGGCGGTGCGCCTGGGCATCCCCCCAAGCAAAGCCAAAACCGAAGGTGAGCGCATGGTCAGCACCCCCGGGGTGCAAAAGTCCCTGAAAAATATCGAAAATAACCTTTCCTGTTCCTTTTCCGAGGTGCGTGCCGGGCTTGTCCGCCTTGCCTTTGGAAGCGTAAACGACCCGGTCGCCCTGGTATTCTCCGACCAGCCCACCCCCTACGCCATAGCCCATTCCGACCTTTTTAATGTAAGCGAGATAAAGCGTGTAAAAGGCGGCGGGGTAGAGGTAAAGTTCTTTGACCGCCAAAAAGCCCTTGAAAAGCTTTTAGAGCTTGACGATAAGCTTTATGGCGACAGCAAAGGAGATGATTTTCTCTCTGCGGTCTGCCGCACCTCTGATGAGGATATATCCTATATGCTAAAGGACGGTGATGACGATGACCCTGAGGAGATGTCTGAATGATCTGCCAAAGCTTTCCCCGAAACAGCTGTTTTTGTTCCATTGGTGGCACAATACCAAATACAGAAACTACGACGGAGTAATATGCGACGGAGCCATCCGCAGCGGAAAAACCACCGCCATGTCCATATCCTTTGTGATCTGGGCAATGTACCGCTTTGACGGAAAATGCTTTGCCCTGTGCGGAAAAACCATCTCCTCACTGCGGCGAAATCTCCTTGACGAGCTGCTTGTAAACGTTAAAAAAATGGGAATGAGCGTGCGAGAGCATAAGTCCTCCAATTTTTTCGAGCTGACCTATAACGGCCACCGCAACCGTTTTTATATCTTCGGCGGAAAGGACGAAAGCTCCGCCGCCCTGATACAAGGCATAACCCTTGCCGGGCTGCTGCTTGACGAGGTGGTGCTCATGCCAAGGAGCTTTGTTGAACAAGCGGTAGCCAGGTGCTCCGTGACCAACTCAAAGCTCTGGTTCAACTGTAACCCCGACGGCCCCTGCCATTGGTTCAAGACCGAATGGATAGATAAAGCCGAAGAAAAGAACCTTTGCCATATCCATTTCGGGCTGAAAGATAACCCCTCTTTGTCCCCCCAGGTCATCGAGCGTTATAAGCGCCTTTATTCAGGAGCCTTTTATAAACGCTTTGTCCGTGGGGAGTGGACGGCCCCCCAGGGTATCGTTTATCCCATGTTCGATACCCGTGTACATACCTTCAAGGGAGAACCCCCTTGCGATAAATACGCTGTAAGCTGCGACTACGGCACCGTAAATCCATCAAGCTTCGGTCTCTGGGGCAGGTCGGCAGGCATCTGGTACCGGATTGATGAATATTACTACGACTCACGCAAAAGCGCTCACCGAAAAACTGATGAGGAGCACTATCAAGGGCTTTGCCGGCTTATCGGCGATAGAAATGTTGATGTGATAGTCTGTGACCCCTCCGCCCAGTCCTTTATCCAGTGTATCCGCCGTCACGGCAAATACAGCGTAGCAGCAGCGAAAAACGATGTGCTCACAGGCATACGGAAGGTGTCGGATTGTATTTTGCAGGGCAGGCTTATGATAAGCGAAAAATGCACCGATACCCTGCGTGAGTTCACCCTCTACCGCTGGGACGAGACCGCAGGCAAGGATTGTCCCATAAAAGACAACGACCACGCCATGGACGATATACGCTACTTTGTGACCACCGTTATCGCCGCAGAGGATACCCGGCCGTTTTTTGCCCTCTCCCTTGAAAGGAACTGATATGAAAGGAGGAATACTTTGGGTCTTATAAAAGACATATTCAAAAAAAAGCAGCCGCCATCGGATACCTGTGCAGCTGCCGGACGGGAAAGCGACAGGTTTGCCTACCGCCTTGCCCATAACGGAGACTATCTCACCGAAAGTATCTTTTACGACCTGCGTGAAAAAGTCCCCGTGATCGACTCGTGTATCCATAAGATAGTCCGCCTTACAGGCGACTTCACCCTTGAAGCCCTTGACCAAAGGTACCAGCCTCAGCTTGATGCCTTTTGCACCGGCGTACCTGTGGGCATATCCGGAAGAAGCCTTAATACCTTTGCGGATATGTACCTTGACAGCCTTCTTACCTACGGCAGAGCAGTCGGCAGGATCTTTGCCGACCACCGCACAATGACCGTGAAAGGGCTTTATGTGGGCGATCCCACCCTTTATACCTTTACCTGCGGAAAAGATCCTCTTGATATAAAGGTGAAAGGTGCCTTCAGCAAAAAGGATATCCCCGTAACTGCCCCCCAGAAGCTTTTGTATACCACCCTCAACCCCAGCCCCCGTGATCCCCGTGGAGTTTCCCTGCTGCGTGGTCTGCCTGCGGTGAGCAGCCTGCTTATGAGCATCTATGACTGTATCGGCAGGAACTTTGAGCGTGCGGGAAATGTGCGCTATGCCGTGACCTATAAGCCCTCGCCCGACGGCTCCGACCGTATCTATGCAAAAGAGCGTGCAATGGCAATAGCTAAAGAGTGGGCGGACGGCATGAATGCCTCACGCAGCGGCGTTGTGAAAGACTTTGTCACCGTGGGCGATGTGGATATAAGGGTCATCGGGGCGGATAATAAGATCCTTGATACCCAGATCCCCGTGCGGCAGCTTCTTGAACAGATCGTTGCCAAGCTCTCTATCCCCCCCTTCATGCTGGGGCTCAACTGGTCCACCACCGAGAAAATGAGCTCCCAGCAGGCGGATATCCTTACCAGCGAGCTTGAATATTACCGCCGGCTGCTCACCCCCGTGCTGAAAAGGGTGGGGGATACCTTCCTTCGTCTGTGCGGCACCCCCTGCGGCTGTAAGGTCAACTGGGCGAATATCAACCTCCAGGACGAGGTGAACCTTGCCCATGCACGCCTTGATAATGCCCGTGCCCGTGTACTTGAAAACTCTTTAGAGAAAGGAGAGAACTGATTGGAAAAATCATTTCCCGTTACAGAAAAGGTCATGGATATGATAAACCGTTATACCATTGACCCCTTGAAACCGGAGGATGTCTTTTGTTTCAGCCTTACCCTGTGCGATAATGACATCGACAGGGATAACGAGCGCTTTTCTGACCGGGCCCTTAGTGAGCTTGCAAAGCTCTTTGTGGGCAAAACAGGCATCTTTGACCACGACCCCACCTCATCGGGGCAGACCGCCCGTATCTTTTCCACCGCCCTTGTTACCGATGATACCCGCCTGACCCTTGACGGAAAGCCCTATACAGCCCTTACCGCCAAGGCTTATATGGTCAAGACCTCCTCCAACGCCGACCTTATAAAAGAGATAAACGGCGGCATAAAAAAAGAGGTGTCCGTAAGCTGTGCCGTTTCAAAGCATATCTGCTCTGTGTGCGGCTGTGATAAGACCAAGCAAAGCTGCAGCCATATAAAAGGCAGATATTACGGCGAAAAGCTTTGCTTTGTGACCCTTGAAGAGCCTACCGATGCCTACGAGTGGTCCTTTGTTGCCGTCCCCGCCCAGCAAAACGCCGGTGTTACAAAACGCCACGAGTTGGCACAGGATACTTCAAAACAGCTTACAAAGCTGAAAAACCGACTGGGCGATGCGTCAAAAAAACTGGCTGCCGCCGCCGAGCATATAAAAGGGGAGATCTTGAAGCTGTCTTACTTCTGCACCCCCTTTTATACCGCCGACCAGGTGCAGGCTATGACCGAGGAAATGGATATCTACCGTCTTTTGGAGCTGCGTAAAAAGCTTGAAAACTTTGTCCAGAGCCACTCCCGTCAGCTGATGCTGAGCGAGAAAAGCTTTGTTACCGCCCCTGAGAAGGATGATGAAGATCTGGAAAACGAAAACTATACCATCTGAAAAGGAGAAACAAAAATATGTATACTGACGTAAAACTTGATAAGTCCCTTTATAGCATTACCGGAAAGTCCTTTACCCAGGCACTTTGTGACCTTGACCCGGACAGCGCCTACGAAAATACCGAGCTGCGTAACCTTGACGCCTTTGAAAGACAGCTCAAACGCTTTGATATAAAGCTCAAAGGCGCCAATTCCGATAGGGTGGAAAAGTTCTTTCTCTCTGCCCAGTCCGCAGTCCTTTTCCCCGAGTACGTGAGAAGAGCCATCAAAGCAGGCATAAATGAAGCCTCTATCCTGCCCTATACAGCAGCCGCTGTGACCTATACCGACAGCATGGACTTCCGTGGGCTCACCGTGGTAAAAGAGGGCACCGACGAGGTGGACCAGGCAGGCACCCTCCCCACAACGACCGTAAGGCTTGCCTCCACCGCCACAGCCCTGACAAAGTTTGCAAGAAAGCTCTCTGTCTCCTACGAGTCCGTGAGAAAACAGCGCCTTGAAGCCTTTGGAGTGATCCTTAAAAACCTCGGCGCAACCATAGCCGCCGACGTGAACGGACTTTGTATGTCCACCGCCGTAAACGGAGTCACCCCCACCCCTATCTCCGGCAGCAGCATAACCTATGACGACCTTGCACGCTTTTGGAGCAGCATGGGCGAGTACAATATGACCACAATGGTCTGCAAGCCTGAAACAATGGCACAGATCCTTGGCCTTGAACAGATGAAATACTGTGCCGGGGAGTATATGACCGGATCGGGCGTAAAAACACCCTTTGGCGTTACCCTTGTAAAGTGCCCCCAGCTTACCGATGACATCGCCGTGGGTATTGATAAGAACTGTGCCCTTGAAGCAGTTTTCGGCACCGACGTTGTGGTGGACTTTGATAAGCTTATCTCCACCCAGTGCTCTGAGATAGCCTGCTCTGTGACCGTGGGCTTCTCAAAGCTTTCAAGCGGCGCAGTCAAGGCTCTTAGTTCAGCCTCCTGATGTTATGTGGGGCAAATTTGCTTCCCCCTCTTTATAAAGAGCAGGGAAGCCCCCCTTGCGGGGGAAAATAAAACAAAAGGAGAGAAAAAATGATAAAACTATCCTTAGAAAATGTCATCGCCCACTTTAACCGCCTCAGCGGCTGTACCCCCGAGCAGACCACGGAAAACCTGGGTCTTATCGAAAACTCCTACCATATGCTCAGCCGCCTTCTTGACGACAGAAAGTGTACCTCGGCTGATATTTCCTCGGCAGAGTATGCCGCCGCAGCCTGTGCCTTTTATGACTATGTCTGCAAAGAGAATGCCCGCAATAAGGTGATCTGCACCCTGACCGGCAAAGCCTCTGCTGACGTGGCGTATGAAAGCCGTGTCCGCAGCGCCCAAAGCCTGAAAGAGTCCGCCCTTGAAGCTATCCGCCCGGTAACTCTCGGCACCGATTTTCTGTTTAAAGCTATGGAGGGATAAAATGAATACTGATACAAGACCCTTTATGGTACCCCTTCAAAACCTTCTCACCGCCGCAGGCTTTTTCCCCATGACCGAGTTTTCAGCCGTTGACAGCCTTGCCCGCCCCGATGATATGCTGGCTGTGATCTGCCCTGAAGGGACCTGTGTGACCGGTTGCGCCTACGATATTTCAAATATGCAGCTCTACGCCCAGACCGATGTACAGATCAAGCTGCGGCTTTATGGTAAAAGCGGCGACTTTGTGGACTATGATACCTTCAGCGCTGCCTGTGAAGAGCTGTTTTATGCCCTTGCCGCAAGCCGTGATCTTCTTATCTGTAAAATGAAAGCATCAAAAACTATCCAGTCCATGCCCCTTAAACGCCTTGAAAGGGATATTGACCTGTTGCTGAGGATAAATGTTTCCAAGGAGGTGCCCGATGATAGATAAAACTACCCTGTGTACAGCCTCCTGCGGCGGCTGTACTATCCCCCTTGACAGCTATGATGTCCGCCGTGTCTACGCCCTTACCCAGCTTCCCCTTGTGCAGGAGGGCTTTATCTCAAAACCCTGCGGACTGCGGTTTAAAGAGCTGACTCTTGAAGGAAAGCTGCCCCATAGCCGCCTTTGTGACCTGACTGACTTTGTATCCCGGCTTGAAAGCGCCCCCGCATCGGTAAGCGTTGACTCAATGACCTTCACCGGCTGCTGCCTTGTGCAAACAAGCGTTACCCAGCGCTGTGACAGCCGTATAGATACATTTGTCCTGAAAATAAGGAGCGTGGAAAATGTACAGACCTCTTAAACTTGTTATCCTTGACGAAAATAATACTCCCCTGACCTTTGAAAAGGGGATACGCCTTACAATGCAGCGTGAACTGTATACCCCCTTTACAGCCCTGAATGTTGAATTTGTAAGCGGATCCCCCCTTAACGCCTCCCGTATATGCAGCATAAAGCTGCTTTGGGGAGAACAAACTGTGTTTCACGGCATACCCGATAAAGCCGCCGTGACCACCTCCTCAGGTATGGACCTTATCACCCTTTCAGCCCGCAGCTATACCTCCCTCACAGCAAATAACGAACCCGAGCCGGGTATAAAAAGCGACGTTGACCTGAATAGTCTTGTGACAGGCTGCCTGACCCACCCTGATATCACCATAGAGACGGGCACACCTGTGGTGAATTATATCTATGTTAAGCCCACTTCAACTCTGTGGAGCGCAATAATCGCCTATAATCTCAAAGCCCGTGACCGACTGCCATATATCCACGGCACCAATAAAATAATGTCCACCCTAAGCCTTAGCCGCCGGGTGGACTATACGGGCGTAAAACTCATTTCCCAAGGAACAGGAGTAAATACAATGAATATGCTCTCTGATGTGCATATGCGTATCGGAGATGGAACCTACGATTATAACTATAACAATCCACAGTCCGTGAAGTATTCCATAAAGCGTTCCCGTTATTATGAAATGGACCGCCAATGGCTTTATGATATAAATAAAGGCCTTGTGTACAAAACAGCCCTGTCCAACCAAAAGCGGAACTACTCATTCTTTGAGTATCCCTCCTTTGCGGATGAACAGCTGTTTGACCGTGTATCAAACACCGCTACACAATGCGATAATAAATACATAAATGCCGTTTTTCTCACAGCGGACAGTAAAGGCATAAGAACGAGGATCAGCTGTTATAATGACGACCTTGGACAAAAGTAAGAAAAAATGGCAAAAAAAGATCGGAACACATAAAGTGTTCCGATCTGTAAAACGGGCATTAGCCCTTAACGCTACCAAGAGCAATTCCACGAATAATGAACTTGGACAAGAACAGGTAAACTAAAACAACAGGCAAAATAGCGATTACCATGTAAAGATAGAATACACCGTTGTCCTTTTCCTGCGGACCTGCAACACGCATCTGGCTCAATACGAGAGGAACAGTAAACTTTTCCTTAGAGTCGATGATAAGTCTTGGCATGAAGAAGTTGTTCCAGTTAGCAACGAATGTGAAGATGATCTGAACTGCATACGCAGGTTTCAGGATAGGAGTAACAATGCTGTTAAATATCCTGAACTCACCGCATCCGTCAATACGAGCAGCCTCGATGATCTCCAGAGGGAGAGAAGAAGCCATGTACTGCTTCATGAAGTAGTATGTAGCAGGAGCTGCAATAGAAGGAATGATAAGTGGAATGTAAGAGTCTGTGAGACCCCAGTCCTTCATGATTCTGTAGAAACCGATAGCCGAAGCCTGAGTCGGAACCATCATTATCAAAAGGATGAAGGTATCAGCAAATTTTCTGAGCTTAAACTGATAAACGTGAGTAGCATAAGCTGTGATAGCGGAGAAGTAAACGCTGAGCAGAGAAGCACTTGCCGAAATTATCAGCGAGTTAAGCAGAGCTCTGTAAACACTTCCGTAAGCAACAGCAGTAGCAGGAGCAAAGAGCTTTTTAATGTTGTTGATAAGCTCGCTGCCCGGGTAGAACTGAATACCTACCTGACGTCTTTCACGAGTAGCATTTATAAGCAGCAGGAAGAATGGGAAAAGGGAAATGAAAACAAGAATGCCGAGCACAACATATGCGACGATTCTTCTTATCGTAAGGGTGGTATTACTGGTCTTCTGACCAACAACCTCGAGTGAACCAGTCATTTATGCCGCCCTCCTTTTCTTCTTTTTCTTTTTAGGTTTGTCGTCGTTCATACCGAACATAAGGATGATACCGAGGATAGCGGAAACGATAAAGATGGCAATGCAGACGGCGGAAGCCTTACCCACACCGGAATCCTTACGCAGCTGAACCTCCATGATGATCGTAAGAGCTTTACCCTTAGGATTACCCTGGTCCTTAGTCAACAAAGCAGGAACGTCGTACATCTGAAGACCACCGATCATAGACGTTACGAGAACGAATGAAAGGATAGGTCTGATAAGCGGGATAGTGATCTTCCAGAAGGTATCTCTTGGCGTAGCACCGTCGATCTGAGCTGATTCATAAAGTGTCGGGTCGATACCCATGATAGCAGCCATGAGAAGGATAGTGGTATTACCGTACCATAACAGGAAGTTGATAAATCCGATTGTACCTCTGGTACCCCAGACAGTATCAAGTATACTTAAGTCTTCGCCGGTCATCCAGCTTGTGGCGTTGAACAATGAACCTCCACGTTCAAGAAGCGAGGTAAACATGAACGCAACGGCAGAAGCCATGATAACGTTAGGAAGATAAATAACAGTCTTGAAGAAGCCTTGAGCCTTGATCTTCAGACGAAGGTCTGTAAACCAGGTAGCAAGGAGAAGTGAAACTGCGATCTGAGGAATGAAACCGATTATCCACATGATAACTGTGTTCCAGAAGCTCTGGAGAAGGGTCTCTTCCTTAGCAAAGATGTTCACATAGTTGTCAAGTCCGCAGAACTTAATGGTTTCGGTAGCAGTGGTTTGAGCACCCCAACCTCCGCCGATAGAACCACGGTCGATTACGTAATCAAGGAAGCTGTTATAGAAAGTCTGGATCAAAGGATACAATGAGAAGATAATATAAACAACGAAAAACGGGATCATGAAAATGTAACCCCATTTTGCATAGCTTACACTTTTTCTTTTCATACACGATTACCCTTTAGTAATTGAAAAAGTGATCAATTACATTCCTTTCCGAGAGAGTTAAGATTAAGATAAAATAATTAGGGGGAGGGATCCTCCCACCCCCTATTATTTTTTAGATGAAATTTTGCTTATGCGCTAAGCGGGTAATTAAACCTCGAGGTTAGCGTAGAGCTTCTTGATCTCAGTCTTGAATGCTGCAACTGCATCATCATAAGACTTGGTGTTGCCCTTGTACCAGTCAGCCATAGCAGCCTGGAACTTCTCGTTACAACCCTGGTCATAAGCGGAGAGCTTATTAGTAAGGTCGATCTTGTCAGCGTTCTCAGAGAGGAGAACGAGGTGGTTCTGACCATTGTGGAGTCTGGACTTGTATCCGCCGTCGATGAGCTCTTTGATTGCAGCCTTGTTGTTGGTGTAATCCTGCTCACCCTCGGTGATCTGCTTCATGACATCCTTGTTACATGTCATAACTCTCATGATATCAGCAACGATATCTGTGTTATCGGAGTCGATAGCTCCGCAGATCCATGTGCCGCCCCAGAAATAAGACTGAGGACCTGGGCAAGCTGCCCATGTGCCGATCTGATCTGCGCCTGCTCCACCAGCGTTGCCCTCAAGTGTGAATGCAATGCCCCATGTGGAGAAGAAGTATGCAAATGTCTTACCGTCTGGCTTCTGACCAGCTGCCCAAGCAGTATCCCACAGGGATGTCTTGTTGTTCCAGCCGTTGTCAGTGAACTCCTTGGTCATCTCAGCCCAAGCCTTGTACTGATCATCAATAGTCAGCTTGTTGTCTGTAACCCAAGGTGCCTTTACGTTGTTGGAGAAGAGTCTGTATGTATCGTCATAGCCGGAAACCATTGCGATACCCTTATCCTTCATCTTCTTAGCAGTATCCTTGAATGTATCCCAGTCCTTAACGAACTCCTGAACCTTGTCAGGCTCGTCTGTTCCGAGAACGTCCTTAGCATACTTGGTGTTGTACATCAGAAGACCAGGAGTAGCCTGCCAGGAAACACCCTTGAGCTCGTTGGTCTTTGTATCTGTAGCAACGTCCTTTGTGTACTTGTACTGCTCCTTCAGATCATCCTCTGTGATGCCGATATCCTGTACGGAAAGTGCAACGTCACCGTTGATGTACTTCAGAGCGTAGTCAGCCTCGATAAGGAACATATCTACCTTATTGTCGGAATCCTTCTGCTTCTTCAGATCCTCGTCCAGCTTTGTCTGGTAAGCGTTACCTTCGTTAGCTGTCTGGATCCACTCGATCTTAACGCCGTTGATAGACTCGATACCGGTCATCTTTGTGGTTGTACCGTCATCGTTCTTCTTCTCGTACTCGTTGGTCTTGATCTCCATCTTTGTGCCCTTTGGATAGTACTTCTCGAGTCTCTCTCTGAACTCAGTGTTCCAGCACTCGATTCTAAGGGTCTTCTTGGACTCCTCAGAAGAAGCCTTACCGTGGAGCTCAGCTGTGTTCTGTCTGTCAGCCTTGGACTCAGCTGTAGAAGAATCAGCAGCGGAAGAGCTGCCGGAAGCGGAAGAGCTGCCGGACTTGCTTGAGCTGTCGCTCGAAGAAGAGCTGTCGCCGCAAGCGGTGAGCATTGATCCTACCATGCAGAGGCTAAGTGCGCCTGCAAGTACTCTCTTAAGATTTGCCATAATAATTTCCTCCTTAAATTTGCATTATATTGAATTGTCTTACGGCGGAATTGCCGTAAAATATTAATGCCGTGAATTAAATCTGTGCTACCGAATCGCCTTCAACAAGCGACCCCTCCACAGTTATGACCTCCGTAAAGGTGGTCTGAGGATCCTCGATCAGAGCTATCAGCTGCCTTGCGGCGATCTTTCCGATCTTCGTGGTATCCTGCGAATAAGTGGTCAGCCTCGGTGAGATCAGCTGTGAATAATTGATCCCGTCGTATCCTACCACCGAGATGTCCTCCGGTATCGACAGCCCAAGATCCTTGATGGCGTTGTAACCGCCTATTGCCGAATAGTCGTCCGGCATGAATATACAAGTTGGTCTGTCCTTGTCCGAAAGCAGCTTCTTTGTAAGCTCATAAGTCTTATCCGGATTGTGATAATCCCCCTGGACCAGCCAGTCGTTATTAACGTTGATCCCTCTGCTTATGCAGGCCTTACAAAAACCCGCCAGTCGTTTGTCGGCAACGGATGATTTGTTCCCCAGAATGTAAGCAAGCTTCGTATGTCCTTTATTTGTGACATATTCTATAAGCTTTTCTATACCCTTTTCATTGTTGGACATTACCGCTGTCCTGCAATCAAAGATATGATCTATGGTAACAATGGGGATATCTCCATTGACGACCTCGTAAACATCCTGAGTAGTGAAATCCGTGCACGCTATGATAACACCGTCCACATTCCTGTACTTGCAGTGCTCGTAGGTGGACATCCTGTTCTTGCCCATCGAGCCGCTTATAAAGGTGATATCATAACCTAAAGACTCCGCCTCGGTCTTAAAGCTGTTGAGCAGCTTTGCAAAAAACTCGTGAGTCAGTCCGCTCCCGGCTTCGTCAAGAAACAAAACACCTAAATTATGTGTTCTGTTTGTCTTGAGTGCCCTTGCCTGAGAATTGGGGAAGTAACCCATTTCCTTTGCGGCTTTGAGCAGCCTTTCTCTCGTAGCGGCAGATACATCTTTATGCCCGTTCAGTGCTTTGCTGACCGTAGCGACTGAAACACCGCAGCGGACGGAAATGTCTTTTAAAGAAACCAATGGTTTTTCCGCCTTTCACTCGATAAAAACGTTTTCGCATTTTCATCAAGATGCATAACATTTCAGCGTTTCCGCTAATAAGAATATACAATATTCCTTATTCGATTTCAAGTCTTTTCTTTTATTTTTTTGCGCCTTGTAATAAAATATGTCGGTTTTAACAAAAATTCAATTCGTGGTTTATGCAAAATCACCACACAATTATCACAATTGTAACCGTTTTGTAACTTTCAAGCAGGTTATTTTTTCCATTTAGGATGATTTTTGAGCTGTTTTTTGTGAAATTCAGTATATGATGAACAAATAAAAGTATTTTTTAATGTGCAATATTAACATAAAAATGGAAAAGCTAAAGTTTTTTCAGTCCTGAGATGCAAAACACAGAAAATCAATCGCAATTTTGCAACTTAATCGTTTTCGGAACAAAAGTTACAAATCAAGAACAGAAAAATATAAGGATTTTAAAATTATAAACCGTATTGGGGTAAACTGTTATGCAATTATGAACATTTTTGAAAAATTCTAAAATAGCGCATATACGCAGGGAAATCATACTGTACCTATTTTGTGATATTTGGTAAAGTGCACAAATTATGAATTTTCGGTTATTAAATAAAAGGGCTGCAACCACAAAATGAAACTATGCTAAATTATTTAATCTTTGCACGCTTTCTTAGGGCAAAACACGCTGTTTCGGGGAAAAGTACGATTTTATGGACAGATGAAAGCTGCTGTAAAATTGGGTAAAACGAACGTTTGAACTGCCGGGGGGAAGTATTTTTTTGATGATAAAGAAGGGAAGATCCGGTATAAAAGATCTTCCCATTTTGTAATTTTTGCTGCAATAAAGCGAATCTGTTATATATAATAATAGTATATCTTAAAAAATTATATTCTCTCGCAGATCAGATCGCCCATTTTCTCGCAGCCTACCATCGTTTTGCCCTCCGACATTATATCCACGGTCCTGAAACCTTCGGAAAGCACAGTTTTTACGGCGTTTTCAACGGCATCAGCTTCTTTATCCATATCAAAGGAATAGCGAAGCATCATAGCGGCGGAGAGGATAGTAGCGATAGGGTTAGCTTTATCCGTACCGGCGATATCGGGAGCGGAGCCGTGGCTTGGCTCATAAAGACCGAATTTAGTATCGTTAAGGGAAGCCGAGGCGAGCATACCTATGGAGCCGGTGACCATAGCAGCCTCGTCGGAGAGGATATCTCCAAACATATTTTCCGTAAGGATAACGTCGAACTGGCCGGGGTCTTTAACGAGCTGCATAGCGCAGTTATCCACAAGCATATGTTCAAGCTCCACCTCAGGGTAGTTTTCAGCGACCTTATTTACCACCTTACGCCAAAGTCTTGAGGAGTCAAGGACATTGGCTTTATCCACAGAAGTTACCTTTTTACGCCGTTTCATAGCTATATCAAAGCCACGCTTTGCGATACGCTCGATCTCTTTTTCGGAATAGGTAAGGGTATCGGTAGCAGTTTCCACTCCGTTCACGGTCTCGGTTTTTCTTGCGCCGAAGTACAGACCGCCGGTAAGCTCTCTCATTATCATCATATCAAAGCCGTCGCCGATTATCTCATCGTTGAGGGGGCAGGCAGAGCGGAGCTGGTCAAAGAGCACGGCGGGACGCAGGTTTGCGAACAGCCCAAGCTCTTTTCTGATCTTCAGAAGGCCTGCTTCCGGGCGAAGGTTCGGGGGGAGTTTATACCAGGGGGAGGTAGAGGTATTTCCGCCGATAGCTCCCAAAAGCACTGCATCTGCGGCTTTTGCGGTGGCAACCGCCTCATCGGTAAGGGGCTCGCCGCAGGCATCTATCGAGCAGCCGCCCATAAGGATATCTGTATAATTGAACTTATGTCCGAACTTTTCAGCGACTTTATCCAGCACCTTCTGAGCCTGGGTAACTATTTCGGGACCTATTCCGTCGCCTTTGATAACTGTGATCTTCTTTTCCATTTGAATATTCCTTCTTTCAATGTATTAGTAGCATAATAACAGGTTTTTCGCTCAAGCCTTTTCTCGTAAAAGAAAGCTACACTATCCTGCGGATAGCGTGCGGTCGAGGGCAGAGCCCTCGTCGCTGTCCGCAGACAGCGAAATGCCTGACCGTCAGGCGCTCCGAAAAGGGTGAATTTCAAAACAGTCCGGTGGACTGTTTTGAAAGAGGGAAAGCCCTGCAAGAGAGGGCGTGCCCCTTTGAGAAGTTTCAGACTGTTTTTCCTCGATCCGCCTGTGAAAAGGCGGATCGAACAGCATTTTCAAGTTATTGCAGCCGAGCACACAAAAAATGCTATCATACGATAGCACTTTGTTGTTATTTCAGCGAATTGAGCAGTCCGTTTGAGTCGATTATATTTATAAGGAACTCCGGGAAGGACTGACCCTGATAGGTCTCGCCTTTTGTATGGTTGGTGATAACGCCTGTTTCAAAGTTTATCTCAACATCGTCCCCTGCATTTATCTTTTCGGCAGCCTCCGGACACTCGATTATAGGAAGTCCGATATTTATGGCATTTCTGTAAAAGATCCTTGCAAAGGTCTTTGCGATAACGCAGGATATACCGCTGGCTTTTATAGCGGCAGGTGCGTGTTCTCTTGAGGAGCCGCAGCCGAAATTAGCTTCGCCCACCATTATATCTCCTTTTTGGACGTTTTTCGCAAAATCAATGTCGATATCCTCCATACAGTGCTTTGCAAGCTCCTGCATATCGGAAGTTGTAAGGTATCTTGCCGGGATAATTACGTCGGTATCAACGTTATCTCCGTATTTATGTACTTTGCCTCGAGCTATCATCTTTAAGCTCTCCCTTCGGTGGTTATGTTTTCTTTAAGGTTTATAGTCGGGAGAATTGAAAACGTTATCCCCCTGGGCTTGTCTTCGCAGCTCATCATAGATCTGATCCAGATACGCTGTATCAAGCTTTTCTTTGTTTCTTGTTATAAAATAGCAGGTCTTTGGCTTATGGAACATACCCTCTTTTACCAGCCCGATAACAGGCTGTCCGTTTATCTGGGTATTATAAAAGGTATTAAAGCCTTTCTTATCAATAAGCGCCTGTGCCATTTCGACGGTATACGAGTTTGTATCGTGCAGTATCCTTATTATCTCGTCGGCTTTCTCCTCACGCTGATCGTCGTTGAGCTGGTTGCCGTATTTTTTGGTAACAAGGCTGAGCACAAGGTCGTTAAATACCTCTTTAAGAAAATTCTTCATAGCTTTTTGTTACCTCCTTCTTTATTCTTTTACTTCTATTTTCATAGGTTTTATTTATAGCTGTGAGGGCTGGGCGATCTTTCCTGCCACGGCACTTGCGGCTGCCACATAGGGTGAGGCAAGATACACCTCAGACTCGGGATGTCCCATTCTGCCCACAAAGTTACGGTTTGTTGTAGCCACGGCTCTTTCGCCCTTGGCAAGGATACCCATATGTCCGCCCAGGCAGGGTCCGCAGGTAGGTGTGGAAACTGCACAGCCGGCATTTATGAATATCTCAAGCAGACCTTCTTTCATAGCCTGCATATAGACCTTCTGAGTCGCCGGGATCACGATACATCTGACATTTTTGGCGATATGCTTATCCTTGAGTATCTCTGCGGCACATCTAAGATCCTCGATCCTTCCGTTGGTACACGAGCCGATGACCACCTGGTCGATAGCAACATCGCCTATCTCGTCAAAGGTCTTTGTATTTTCGGGAAGGTGGGGGAATGCGACAGTTGGCTTTATCTGACTCAGGTCTATGGTATACTCTGCGTCGTACTCGGCATCCGGGTCTGCTTCATAGATCTTATAATCTCTGGTGACCTTATCTTTAATATAGTCAAGGGTAACGCTGTCAACGGCGAAGATGCCGTTTTTTGCCCCGGCTTCTATTGCCATATTCGCCATACAGAGTCTATCTTCCATAGAAAGGTTTACAAGTCCCTCCCCGGAAAACTCCATAGACTTATACAAGGCGCCGTCCACGCCGATCATACCTATAATATGCAGGATAACGTCCTTTGCGGCGCTATACTTTGGAAGCTTGCCGATGATATTGAACTTTATGGCACTTGGAACTTTGAACCAGGTCTTGCCCTTTGCCATACCGGCACACATATCGGTAGATCCGATACCTGTGGAGAACGCACCAAGAGCGCCGTAGGTACAGGTATGAGAATCTGCGCCAATCACACATTCGCCCGGTGCCACAAGTCCTTTTTCGGGAAGCAGGGCATGCTCGATACCCATATCGCCCACGTCAAAAAAGTTTTTGATCTCATATTTTCCGCAGAAATCTCTGCACTGTTTACACTGTGTAGCGGCTTTGATATCCTTATTCGGTGCAAAGTGGTCCATGACCATTGTTACCTTATTTTTATCAAAAATGCCGCTGAAGCCTGCTTTATTGAACTCATTTATAGCAACGGGCGAGGTTACATCATTGCCAAGCACAAGGTCAAGGTCAGCCATTATAAGCTGTCCTGCTTTCACGCTGTCAAGTCCTGCGTGCGCTGCAAGTATTTTTTGTGTCATTGTCATTGCCATGATAAATAAGCCCCTTTTAACGTATATTTGGCGGCAGGATCTGCGCCTTTTCCCTGCACAGAGGGCAGGAGATAACATTTTATTTTAATCAATCATTATTTGCCACTTAACATTATAACATAGCAGGCGGTAAAATGTAAAGAACAATTTATAACAAACTATGAATAATATTTGTCTAAAACGATTTAGGTCAAAATTTTTCAAGACATTTTCAGCCAAAAAAACGGAAATAATCCACAGCTATATTTTCAAGTCCCGTGGGAAAAAATAAAGACATACAAAAGGAAAAAAGATTTTTGTAAGACAAAAAATTCCCGGGGGGTGAAAGATTATGAAGGTAAAGACCATTATAGCGGGTGTTTCCGTATGCGCTGCGGTAGGCACGGCACTTTACGCAGTTGCCAACTCTACCGGTTCGGAAAAGCGTATGCTCAAAAGGCGCACCAGCCGTGCTATGCACGCCATAGGCGAGGTCGCCGAGGGGATCGCCCAGATCATGGGATAAAAAGGGGCGGTATCTTTGATCTGACCGGGGAGGATCTTTTTTTAAAAGGAGATCTTCTCCGGGCATTTTATTTTGCAAAGCTTTCGCCCATTACTCAGGCTCAGCCCCAGAGCTTTCCGGGATAGACACCTTTATCCACCAGAGCTTTAAAGCAGGCTTTAGCCACCGGGGTATCCTCGGCATAGGTTATGCCGAACCACTTATCGCTGCTTTGGGTAACTTTGCAGGTAAGATCGCCGTTTTCGATCATTTTCTCTATTCCCCAGGGAAGGAGGAACTCGGCGGTGATATTATCCGCATTTTTCTCAAGGAAGCTTTCAAAGTACTCTCCCAGCTTTGTTATAAACTCGGGGGGACAAGCCCACATATTCATAGAAACGGGGTTATCGCCGGGGATTATCTCGTCGGTTTCTTTTCCGCAATGGATATTTCCGTCGGCTTCACGGCGGATATTATAGGTTTCTTTTATGCTTTGAAGCTGTCCGTCTTTAACTTTACAAACCCCACGGTTGACGCTTCCGAAGTCGCTGAGAGTATTTTTCAGCTCAAACCCTGCAAGGGCGATGGGTATTGGTTTTCCGGGGACGGTCTGCATTTGTTTCAGCTGTTCATACAGCTGTACGAAGGCTTGTTTGCCGTAATAGTCGTCGGCATTTATGACCACAAAGGGTTCGTTGACCACGTCTTTACAGCAATACACCGCATGGCCGTGTCCCCAGGGTTTTACACGCTCTCCGGGGCATTTAAAGCCTTGGGGGAGGCAGTCAAGCTCCTGAAAGACGTAGTCGGTTTTAACTATCTTTTTAATACGCTCGCCTATCATTTGATCAAAGGCAGCCTTTATATCCTTACGGATAATGAAAACAGCCTTATCAAATCCGGCTTCGATGGCATCATAGATGGAATAGTCCATTATTATTTCTCCGCCGGGTCCAAGGGGTTCCAGCTGTTTTATTCCGCCTGCAAAGCGGCTTCCAAGCCCTGCGGCGAGTATAACGAGAGTTGCATTCATTTTTATTATTCCTCCAAGCAATGTATTTGCGCCGGTTTTACAGATATATTATCTCACATAGTAACGAATTTGTCAATAGAATGTTAAGCAAATAAAAATCGTGGGAGTGGGGCAGGGGCTGATTGACAAAGCTTGGGGGGGTATGTTAAAATCAAAGGGAGAAAAAAACAACAAGGAGGTATTACTCATGGCAAGGACGGCAGTTATCACCGGGGCAAGCTCCGGTATCGGAAGGGAGATCGCAAGGATCCTTTACGCAAAGGGATTTAGGTGTATTCTTTGCGCTCGCAGAGAGGACAGGCTCAAAGAGCTTGCACAGGAGCTGGGGGAGAACACCAGGGTAGTGGTTTGCGATCTGTCCAAGAGGGAGGAATGTTTTTCACTTTACGAGCAGGTCAAGGACGAAAACGTGGGTGTACTTATAAACGGTGCAGGATTCGGGCTTTTCGGTAAGTTCACCGACAGTGAGCTTGGGCGTGAGCTGGAGATGATAGACACCAACATCACGGCTGTACACATTCTCACAAAGCTTTTTGTGAAGGATTTTGCACAAAAGGACAGGGGATACATTATGAATATCGCCTCCTCGGCAGGTCTTATGAGCGGCGGTCCGTACATGAGCACATACTACGCTTCAAAGGCCTATGTTGCCGATCTTACCAGCGCTGTTGCAAGAGAGCTGGAGGAGGCCGGAAGCAAAGTCAAGGTCTGTGCTTTATGTCCGGGACCGGTGGACACCGAGTTCAATGATGTTGCAGGGACAAAATTCGGCGTTAAGGCGATCAGCGCTGAGCAGTGCGCCAGGGACGCTGTGAAGGGTATGTTCGGCGGAAAGACCATAATCGTGCCGTCTGCAACGCTCAAACTTGCGGCCGTGGGCGCACATCTCGTTCCAAGAAAGCTCCTCGTTGCCATGACAGGCAGGATACAGAGCCAAAAGGGTGATGTCTGATATGGACAAGGGTGGGCAGCTGGGGGAAACCCTTTTGGAGAATGGGTTCCGCTAACGGCTTTGCCGTTAGCTACGGAGAATTGACCTTTTGGTCAATTCTCTGCCCCAACCGAGAATATCCTATGGATATTCTCGTGCGCCGGCTACGCCGGTGCGCCCTTCTCCTAAACCTTTTATAGATTTTCGGCAATCGGGAGCCACGCCTCCCGATCACCGAAAATATGTAGAAGTTCAAGAGGAGAGTTTGAGGAAAACTTTTCCCAAGAGAATATCTCCAACTGCTATGCAAGGATAGTGTGGTAAATCCGAATTTATATTATTATCAAAATAATAGTTGTGCACCCGAAGGGGTCATAGGTGCTCATTATATGAGATTCAAGCCGCCTTTTTGCAGGCGGATTGAGGGAAAAGAGTTTTGCGCTTTCCAAAGGGGCACGCCCTCTCTTGCAGGGCGTCCCCTCTTCCAAAACAGTCCACCGGACTGTTTTGAAATTCACCCCTTGCGGAGCGCACGATGTAGGGGGATTTCGCTCTCTGCGGAGAGCGACGAGGGCGCTGCCCTCGACCCGCAAGCCCTTTTTAGGAAAGGGCTTGACCCCAAACCTTTTTAATATGCACGATTTGGCGCATTATCCTTGCATAGCAGTCGGAGAAAGTTCTTCTGGAAAGTATTGTTTTCCGTTCTCTCTTCTAAGCTCTCAGTCATTTTTACTATTTGGGGACTTGTTTCCCAAATAGTAAAAATCATTAAAAGTTTTAGGAAAGGGGTACGGGGAATAACCCTTTTTCAAAAGGGTTTTCCCCGATTACTCCGCAAGGATGCTGCGGTAAATTCTGATTTATAACATAAAAAACAGCGCTGATACGAAATATCAGCGCTGTTTTTTATGGGGGAAATGGGACTTGAACCCACACGATATCGCTATCGACGGATTTTGAGTCCGTTGCGTCTGCCAATTCCGCCATTCCCCCGTCAAGTTACCAAAATATTATATCATATTTAGGAATGCTTGTCAAGGCTGCACGTTTTAAAAAAACAAAGGAATTATTTGTGCCCTTTTGCATAAAAATCATTTGAAAAGCTCTTGATTTTTGTTTGATTTTGTGGTATACTCATACTGTATCTAATAAACGTATAGGAGGCAATGATATGACATTACAAGATCTTACAGTTCTGATCTGCGACGACTCGATGTTCGCAAGAAAGAAACTTAGTATGGCCATCGCCAACATGGGCGTAGGTCAGATATTTGAGGCTGCCGACGGTGCAGAGGCGATCGAAAAGTATGATGAGTGCAATCCCGATGTGGTTTTTATGGACATTATAATGCCCAAGGTAACGGGGATCGACGCTTTGAAAGCCATCGTTGCAAAGCACCCGGATGCAAAGGTTGTAATGGCTTCTTCTGTGGGAACACAAGGACACCTTAAAGATGCTCTTAAAGCAGGTGCGGCAGACTTTTTACAGAAGCCTATAACCGATGAGGATGCGAAAAAGATCCTTGAAAATGCTGCGAAAGGAGTTTTGTAAATGTTTGCACAATTTTTTGGCGGTTATCTTCTCAATAAGGGATTAGTCAGCTCTCAGGACCTTACAACAGCTATCGAGGACAAAAAGAACACCCGTATGCGTCTTGGTGTGCTTGCGATAAATGCAGGGCTTATGACCGCTCAGCAGGTAGAGCACGTAAACATCACTCAGCAGAGCGTGGATAAAAGATTTGGTGATCTGGCTGTAGAGCTTGGATATGTTACAAATGATGACGTTGAAAGGCTGCTTTCACAACAGCCCACAGACTACCTGCTTCTGGGACAGACCTTGGTGAATAACGGTGTTCTTACAAATTCTCAGTTTGAAGAGGCAATCAACGCATATAAAGCAGAGACTCAGTTCTCTGACGATGACATAAGCGATAACCAGAACGAGGTGCTTGCAAGGGTCATTAACGACTTCTATCACTTTGACAGCGCTGAAAATGCAAGAATATACACAGATTATGTTACTCTTTTGTTCAAAAACGTCATAAGGTTTATCGGCGACGATTTTACGCCGCTCAAGTCTCATATGGTCAGAGAATATAACGCAAAGAATCTGGTAAGACAGTCATTTACAGGAAATTATAACTCTGTTGCCTGCATTGCAGCAGACGACGAGGCTTATAAGGGAATTGCAGAGCGCTTTTCAAAGGAAAGCTTTACCGAGATCGATGATTTTGTGGACGCTACCATTGGTGAGTTTTTGAATGTGGTAGACGGATTGTTTGCTGTTAATGAGTCCAATGAGTACGGCGTTGAGCTTACAATGAGCCCGCAGGAAGTTGTTAAAGGGACCAAGGTGGATTTTGTGAAATCAGGATTCTGTATCCCGGTACAGTTCCCATTCGGAACGGTGGATTTTGTGATCTGCAATCAGTAAAGAATAATGGAAAACAGGCGGCTTGCAATTCCTGCGAGCCGCTTTGCGGTGAAGTTTTCCTGCGTTTTGGCAAAAGGCAAGTTTTTTTATAAAACACTTGAAATTTATAGTAGGATATGCTATAATGTTAAAGGCTTAAAATGAGTGAATATGATGTTCCTCATCGATCCGAGATATAGGTGTGCGGGTCCTGTGCAATGAAACGCTGTGAACCATGTCAGGCGGGGAACCGAGCAGCATTAAGCAGTCTGTTTCGTGTGACACAGTTTCGCCTGCATGCCTATATGTCGGATCGATTTTTTAAGGAGTGTGAAAAAATGTACCAGGCGCTATATCGTAAATGGAGACCTATGTCTTTTGACGACGTGGTTTCCCAGCCTCATGTCACAACTACCCTTAAAAATCAGATAAAAAACGGAAAGACAGCTCACGCATACCTTTTCACAGGTTCAAGAGGAACAGGAAAAACCACCTGCGCCAGGATCTTTGCTAAGGCTGTAAACTGTGAAAATCCCCATGAGGGTGAACCTTGCCTTGACTGTAAAATATGTAAGGCAGCTGATAACGGCACCCTTGCAGATATAATAGAGATAGATGCGGCTTCAAACTCAAAGGTGGACGATATTAGAGAGCTTCGTGAGGGAGTTATTTATACACCTGAGATGTGTAAGTATAAGGTGTATATAATCGATGAGGTCCATATGCTTTCCCCGGGGGCATTCAACGCACTGCTGAAAACTATGGAGGAGCCTCCGGAGCACGTTAAGTTTATTCTTGCTACTACCGAGATACATAAGGTGCCTGCCACCATAGTATCAAGATGTCAGCATTTTGATTTTCATAGGATCCGTACCGAGGATATTGTAAGCAGATTGTGCTTTATTTCACAGCAGGAGGGATTTACCCTTGAAAAAGACGCTGCTGAAATGATAGCAAGGCTTTCCGACGGCGGAATGCGTGACGCTCTTTCGCTGCTTGACCAGTGCGTTGCCTTTGACGATCATATAACCCTGGAGGTTGTATCCGGTGCTTCCGGGATCGCAGGGCGGGATTACCTTTTTGATATAATCGAGAAAATTGCCGATAAGGATGCAGCCGGGGCACTTGAAGTTGTGGACAAGCTTTACGGTATGTCCAAGGATCTTAAAGTGCTTGCAAACGAAATGCTGGTGCAGATGAGAAACGTTATGCTGGTAAAAACGGTGGACAACAGCAAAGAACTTGTGATATGTCTTCCGGATGAATATGAACGGCTGAAGAGTATTGCACAAAAACTGAAGCTGGAGGATATACTGCGTGATATATCCATACTTCAGCAGTGCAGCGAGAGATTTGCAAGATGTACTTCAAAGCGGATAGAGCTGGAAATGACCTTTATCAAGCTTTGTACCGAAACACAGGCCGATCAGGAGACAAAGGGTGCAGTGCAAAATACTGCTTCACCGGAGCTTAGCGTACTTATGAAACGTATTGCCTCGCTGGAAAACCGGCTTGCAAACCCAGGCACAGCGGCAGCACCGGTGAGTGCAGCAGCGCCGGATAAACCTAAACAGTACGACCCGGAGCTTCAAAAGCTCAACGCCGACAACGATAAGCCGCTTAAACAATGGAACGATATACTTGCAAGGATAAGAGATAAAAGTCCTGCGATCGGTTCTTTTTTGAAGGATTCGGTGGCGTTTGTAAAGGAAGGGAACCTGTTTCTTATCGTCCAGAGCGACTTTTATTTAAAAAAATTCAAAGCTTCAAGCGATGCTAATATCATAAACGAAGTGATGAATGAAATGTATGGACAGACTTTCAATATCAAAGTCAAGTCAGCTAAAAAGGCTGACCCTGCCGATGAAGAAGACCCCACTAATCAGCTTCTTCATAAGGCAATGGACACAGGTATTGAAGTTGAAATAAAAAATTGACTGTAAGGAGTTTTTGAAATGAAAGCAAGATTACCACAGGGAATGGGCAAGGGTCCGTCAAATAATATGAACCAGATGCTCAAGCAGGCTCAACAGATGCAGGATAAGATCACCGAGCTCCAGGCTGACCTTGAACAAAGAGAGTTTACGGGTACAGCTGGCGGCGGCGTTGTTGAGGTAGTTATCAACGGTAAGAGAAATGTGCTTAAGCTGAATATCAAGCCTGAGGTGGTTGATCCTAACGATGTGGAGATGCTCCAGGATCTTATTATGAGCGCATTCAATCAGGCTGTAGAAACACTTGACAAGATCAGCGACGAGGAAATGAAGCAGCTTACAGGCGGAGTTTCATTCCCCGGACTTTTCTGATATGTCTCAGCCTAACGCTTTGCCTCTTGTGCTGCTCACAGAGCAGTTTGCAAAGCTTCCCGGTATAGGCATGAAGTCAGCTCAAAGGCTGGCTTACCATGTAATGTCCATGTCCGAGAAGGATGCAAAAGCCTTTGCAGACGCTATTTCAAGCGTCCACAGCAAGGTGCATCTGTGCAAAAGATGTCAGAATTTTACTGAAAAAGATATATGCAGTGTGTGCGCCGACGGTAAAAGAGATCACTCGCTGGTGTGCGTGGTGGAAAGCCCTAAGGATATAACCGCCTTTGAAGGTTCACGGGAATTTAATGGTGTGTACCATGTTCTCCACGGGCTTTTGTCGCCTATGGAAAACATCGGTCCTCAGGATCTGAAAATAAGTGAGCTTTTAAAGCGTATTGATACCGAGGGAATCACCGAGGTCATAATGGCAACCAACCCCACGGTAGAAGGCGAGAGCACCGCTATGTATATTTCAAAGCTTCTCAAGCCGTTGGGCGTTAAGGTCACAAGGCTTGCCTTTGGCTTACCTGTGGGCGGAAGCCTTGAATATGCGGATAAAGAAACGCTTAATGAGGCTATCAAAAACCGGAACGAGATATAATTAATGTGTCCTAAATAACCGCCCTCAGGCGGTTATTGCCCCGAACATAGTTCGTGGAGCGCAAATTCTTTTCAATATTGGGAATTTGCGCGTCACATTTATTGATGTCAAGCTCATTTTTCCCTAAAGGGCAAAACAAAGTGCAAGAAAAATTCTCAATATCATTCTTTTTTCTTGCACTTTGACAACTAAAAATATGCTTTAAAAAGCTATATAAAGCCGATTTTTAGTTGTTGAGCAGACATTAATTAAAACTCCCTGTTGATGCAGGGAGTTTTTTTATGTCTGTTTTTTGTTTTCCCGGAGCTGTCTGAAAAAGCGGCTTAGTATATCCGCACATTCCTCTTTAAGCACCCCTCCAACCAGCTGTGGTTTATGATTGTAGGGCAGTTCAAACAGGTTTACCACCGAGCCGCATGAGCCTGCCTTTGGATCTGCTGCGCCGAACACAACACGCTGTATCCTTGAATTTATTATTGCCCCTGCACACATGGGACAAGGTTCAAGGGTAACATAAAGCTCACAGTCTTTCAGCCGCCAGCCCCCAAGTTTTCTGCTTGCGGTCTCTATGGCGACTATCTCTGCATGGGTGATGGGAGATCTGCCGTATTCACGCCGGTTGAAGCCCCTGCCCACAATTTCCCCGGTGGAGCGCTTTACAACTATTGCGCCGACGGGCACCTCACCTTGTCCGGCTGCAAGCTCCGCCAGTTCCAAAGCCTTTCGCATATATATCTCATCTCTGTCCATCATTTGAACCTCATTATAAGAAAGAACATTCCCGCAACTCCCACCAGCCAGATCACAATTGAGTTGGTGGTGAAAAACAGTTTTAGTTTTTCCCCTGTGCTGAGTTCGGAGGGATCGTCCTTTACGGAAAATGCCCACTTACCGTTGCACATGAGCCGGGCGAAAATAAACGCAGCCACAGACATGATAAAGGTGCAGATGATGACCTCGACTATACGCCCGTTTGTAAAGCTGTCGATCACCAGCCTTGTAAGTGCATATCCTGATACAGATGCGGTTATACGCATGATTATTGCTGATTTCAGCGAGCCTGTCCTGATGGTAAAAAGCCCCAGCGTTGCAGAACAAAGTACTGCGTATCCCATTGAAGAGATGTCGTAATATGATAAGGAGAAAGCTATGCCGGAAACAAGCATGGCAAAGGTATCTCCGAACTGTCTGAAGGTCTGCATTATCGCTCCACGGAAAAGAAGCTCCGAGACAGCGCTTACAAGTACGCAGTTGAAGATCAGATATATAAGATCCGAAAGATTGTTGTTAGGGTCATGTATTGCTATTGCGTATACACAGTCAAGGTTTATAAGACCGAAAACCAGGCTGATTATATAGTTGAATACTCTGCTGAACACCAATATCACAAGGATAAGGAAAATGCCGCTTTTTGAGAGCCTTGCACCCTTTGGGACAGGGGCGGCGACTTTAAGGGGTATGCCTGTGAACCTTATAAATATCCCAAAAGCAGCCAGATATTTAAACAGATTCATGCTGCAATACAGCAATACCAGGATCGGGGTGAACTCATATGTGGGAGCGTCAATTTTGGAATAGTAAATTGCATACGCCCCCGGATCCTGAAATATCCTGTAAAGTATAAGTGATATGATCCCGTCTATTGTCAGCATAAATATCAGTATTATACCCAACAGACCAAGGCATTTCACCAGGGCTTTGCGCTCTGCAGCGTCTGCGGATCTCTGATAATAACCCTCTCCGTCAACATATGTATGCTCACGTGTGTCGTGGACAAAGCTGTAACCATAGGGGTTGCCTTTTTTAGTCCTCCACTTGGAGAACTCTTTGTGATAATCGTCAAACTGGTTCTGATAGGTCTTATCCTTTGCAATATCTATAAGATATTTCTTTTCATCCTCCAAGCGGTCCACCTCTCTTTCAGATTACAGTATAACATATTTTTTTTCATAATTAAAGCCCTGAAGCTCTTTTTTTGCAAAAAAAAAGACCGAAAGCATCTGCATTCGGTCTGATATTCATTCAACTTGCTTTGCGCCGGGTTATTTTCTTTGCCTTTCTTTTCATAACATTGCCCAGATGCATACTTATTTCAAGCATAGCGGAATATTTATCTATGGCAACTATAACGTAGCTTTCCGCATATTTTGGCAGCTTTACGGTCAAAGGCCACATATGCTTTACTATCATGTCCTCCTCACGCTTGTCAACGTTGAAATGTGCCTTTGCATTTTCAAGGGCAGTCTGAGGGTGGGTGAAGCCGTGGGGTTTCTCACCGGGCTGTCTTTCTCTTGTACGCCAGTCGTACAAAAACAGATCATGTAAAAGTCCTGCCCTTGCAGCAGAACGTGCATCAAGCCCCAGCTTTCTGCAAACAAGATAGTTGTAATACGAAACGTTCAGACTGTGCTGAAAACAGGTAGTGCTGTAATGGTGACGGTAATTCTTCATCTCGTTGACAACATCGCTGTCAAGAAGGTCTTTTACAAAATCAAAGTATTCTTTGGTGTGATCTGAATGTTCTATATTATATCTGGAACCAATCGCTTTTGCCATTAGTTTTCCTCCTTGAATTCCTGTATCAATGTATGGTAAGGTTTTCTTGCTGAGCTGTTACACCACTCCATCCTATATTATAATCTGAAAAAGCGATAATTTCAAGGATAATTGGTGATAATTATATTATAATTTGGGCAACTTTATATAACTAAGGAGTATATCACAAAAAATGCATTATCGAATTTACAAAACGTTCTTATTGTCGTAAAATTTTGGTATAAAATTGGTGTCGGCTGATGACCTTTGCTGGAAAAATCCCTCAAATCCCAGCTTTACAGCCCGGTCAACAACGCTGTTATATTCAAAAGTCGAGGTGCGCCGTGAAAGCTCCTTGTATTCAAACGCCTTATAAACAGGTACATACTGGCTCATAAGGCTGATAAGGATATCCTTGTTATCAAAATTTGCTGCAAGCTCGTTCATAAGTTTAATAGAGTCGTGCCTTTGACCGGGCAGCACCAGATGACGCACGATAACGCCCCTTTGCATAACTCCGCTGCTGTCAAACATAGGACTTCCGGCAATATTCACCATTTCTTTTATTGCGTTAATGGCAACAGGGAAGTAATCGGCGGCAGAGGAATACTTTTGTGAGAGCTCACTACTATAATATTTAAGATCGGGCAGAAATATGCTTACCCTGCCCCGGAGCATTTCAAGTGTCTGTATATTTTCGTATCCGCCGCAATTATACACCACAGGTATCCTCAGATCGTCCTTTATTGAGTCAAGGGCAGTACATATCTGTGGGACAAAATGTGTTGGGCTGACCAGGTCGATGTTGGCTGCGCCCATATCCTGAAGCTTTAAAAATATATCCCCAAGCTCCCCGGTGGTAACTTCAAAGCCTTTTCCAAGAGCTGATATTTCATAGTTCTGACAAAAGCAGCACCGCAGGCTGCAGCCTGAAAAGAACACGGTGCCTGCTCCTTTTTCCCCCACAAGGCAAGGCTCCTCCCACAAGTGCAGATCCGCCCGTGCTATACGCACTTTGTAAGTTTCCCCACAAAACCCCCGGGATTTTGTTCTGTCAACACCGCAGTTTCTTGGGCAAAGGGTGCAGCTTTGCATAATACCCGCCGCCATTTTTTCACCTCACAAATAAGGCAGGGATGCATATCCCTGCCCGTTTTTTATCCGAACTTCAAATTGAACGCGTACCTGTCCGATACATTCGTCCCCGACAGATAAAAGCTGAATGTGCCGAATTTTGCGTTCTTTTCCATAAGCAAACGTACCGTCACATCAGTGTAGTAGCTGCCGTCCTTAAACTCTATCTTCTGGTTTGTCAGCACCGAGCTGGAGCTTGTCTGTACAGACGTTGTGTTGTTGTCATTGAAGCAGTAAAGGTAAGATGTCACCATCCGTAGATTTTTCTTGTTCTCCTCCGTAAAGCCCTCACCGCAGCTTATGCGCACCGTAAACGTAGCGACCTTCCACGGCGATTCATCCTTCGAGCTTGTGGTCGCCCTCGAAGTGA
>Ga0256404_1003960_pt1 | contig 28941 bp, 24 predicted proteins | sample RumenRJG_01DNA_FD_185990 | JGI IMG/M metagenome (GOLD analysis project Ga0256404, IMG submission 185990) | Bovine rumen microbial communities from Lethbridge, Alberta, Canada - RJG_01 | ecosystem: Host-associated > Mammals > Digestive system > Stomach > Rumen | place: Canada: Alberta | collected...
GCTCTGCTGCCTTCTCTTCTCCTTCGCCGCCCTTGTTGTCGCCGACCGCGCTCTTTGCCTCGGTTGTCGTCACGAGGGAAACGCTGTCATCGCCGTCCGGAAGGTCCGCGCCTTCGCCGCCGGATCTTGAGAACACTACGATCGCGGCGTCGCCGTACTCGGCAAATGTAGAGCTGTTGGCGCTCTCCACCTCAGACCAGGGAGCTTCGTTGACTGCATACTGTGTGTTTGCCACCAGCGCGTCGGAGATGGAAGCAGGGGTCTTGCGGCCGTACTTCTCGGAAGTGGAGGTGTACCAGTCCCAGAGACCCTGGTTGATCTCGATGCCTTCCTGTGTGAGGGCGTCCTTGAGGCTGGGAGCCTGGCTGGTATCTACAGAACCGGAACCGGTTCCGCCGTACATCAGCTCTACGCTGCCTCTGGCGAAAAGGGATACCTTGGATCCGCCTGCCAGCGGAAGTGCCTGATTGTCGTTCTTGAGAAGCGCTGCGCCTTCGGACTCTACCTGCGCGCAGAGCTCACGCTCATATTCCCAGCGGGCGTCTTCACTCTCGAAATCGCTCTCGAAATACTTGGCGTTCTCATCAAATCCCTGAATCTTGGAAAAAGATGTTCCCAGCGCTACGTTGATTGTAGTCGCGTACTGATTGGCAAAATGATTGCCTACGATCGATCCGATGCAAAGAACGGCGCAAAGGATCGTCAGAACTCTCCAGAGGCCTACTCTAGGCTTTTTATTCATATTTTTATCCTCCCTTTACTATATCTGTTGTCAAACCCAGTTCGCGCTGTTGGAGCTCTTCCCCTTCAGCTTGTAATCGGGATTTGGCTTGTCCACCTTGCGAAATACCGCTTTGTCCTCGCACGCTCCGCTCACCGCGCGGATCTCATGCTTTCCGCTGATCGGCACGGTAAATGTAAATACATGGCTGCCAGTCTTAGTGCCGATCTCTTTCCCGTCGCAGTAAAGCGTGACGGATTTCTGATTGGAATAAACTTTGATCTCTGTTTTGGCCTCCGCCCTGTCCGCAAAGCGCTTCCCGCAGATGTGGACGAAAGAATCTGTGTCGTTCCACCATGCCTTATAGAGATAAAAGCTGTCCTTTTTGATCTTGCGGTCAAAAGTCACAAGGCCCTTGTGGTTCATGCCGGGCTCGCCGCCCTGGTCGCGGGCGTCCGCCGCGAAGTCGAACATGTTCCACACGTGGGTGGCCCACATGAAGGGGCGCTTCGCGAAGCACTCCAGCAGGTATTCGTGATAAAGAGCCTGATACTCTTCCGTCTGGTCGCCGCGGCGGGGCTTTGCGCTGTGCAAGGTCGTCATCGCCTCCGCGCCGTACTCGGAGTAGCCCAGGCACCTGTCGGGATAGACTTTGTGGAAGAAGTCGATCCACAGGTCGTTTAATTTGAATCCCGGGACGTACCACCCCAGATACAGGTTCCAGCTGACCACATCCGTGATGTGGGCGACCTTGTTGAAGGGGCCGCACATGGCGTAGCAGGCCAGCGTCGTAAATCTCGTCTTGTCCATCTCGTGGCACAGGTCATTAAGCACACGGTGGTTGTCCAGCATATCCGCGTTGTCCTTCGTGGAGATCGTGATCTCGTTGGAGACGCCCCAGCAGACGATGGACGGGTGATTGTAATTCTGGATGATCAGCTCCTTCATCTGGGAGATCGTATTCTCCCGGCCGCCGGGCATATGCTCGGAGATGTAAGGGATCTCCGCCCATACCACCATGCCGCGCTCGTCGCACAGATCGTAGAAGTACTGATCGTGCTGGTAGTGCGCGAGTCGCACCGTGTTGACGCCCATCTCGCAGATCATATCCATATCCTCGAGATGCATCTCCTTTGTCAGCGCGTTGCCGATGCCCTTGCGGTCCTGGTGGCGGGATACGCCGTGGAGCGGGTATTTTTTGCCGTTGAGATAGAATCCCGTCTTGGGATCGGTGGCAAAATCCCGCACGCCGAATCTTGTCTCGACGCGGTCCTTCTCTTCTCCGTCCACCGTCAGGATCGCCTGCGCCGTGTAGAGATAAGGGTCCCTGACGCCGTTCCAGAGCCTTACATTGTCGATGCGCAGCTTCACATCCCTGCCGGCCGCCTGGGTACCTTCCCTGCCGTTTTCATCCGTAAAGCTGACTTCACGCCCTTCCGCGTCCAATATTCTGACCGTGACCTGTCCCTCATCGCAATTTGTGAAGGTCTCAACCTGCACATCTCCCCTTCTGTACCCTTCCGAGGGTTTTGCCGTCACCTTGATGCCGGGACCGCCAAAACAGTCCATGTCGAAGTGCTTCTCATTTACAGTGATCAGATATACATCCCTGTAAATTCCGCCGTAGAAAGTGAAGTCCGCTTTCTGGGGATACACCCTGTCATTTCTGCTGTTGTCGGCCCACACTTTCAAGTGGTTCTCACCCGCGAGGTGATCCGTGATGTCCCACCTGAAGGTAGAGTATCCGCCGTCATGGGTGCCGATCACGGTCCCGTTCAGTTCCACCTTGGCCGAGGCGTTGACGCCGCGGAATTCCAGGTAGACGCGTTCCTCCTTCGCATATTCAGGAGTCCTGAATTCCTTCTCATACAGGCAGGTCCCCCGCCAGTAATCATTTCCTCCGTCCTGTCCGTCGACCGCATTCCATGTATGCGGCACATTCACCGGGATCTTTTTTCCGTCCGGCCCGGTGAACAGCCAGTCCGAATTAATCGTTTGGATCTTTCTCATGGCCCCTCCAAACACTACAAATCTTTTGCTGCATTTGCTGTAATACAAGTCATTTTTTTGCCTTTTTACTCCTATGCGCATTGTATCGGCGCCGGCGGAGCGATTTCAACGGGGACGGAATAATCGACAGTTTTCACGGCATAATTTGCATTCGCCTGTTTGAAATGTGGTAGTATAGAAATGGAGGCAATAAGAACATGAAACAATATCTGACTGCGATCACAGAAGATGATTCGGAATACTCCCGCTATCTGGAGGAGTGCCTGGACAGATACGGCAGGGAGCATAATTGTGCCTTTCAAGTCCGCACTTTCGGCAGGGCGGAGGCTTTTTTGGAAAGCGTACAGGGACAGTATGATCTTGTCTTTATGGACGTGGAACTGGGAGAAGGGTGGATGAACGGCATTGAGGCCGCCCGCGCGCTCCGCGCCAAGGGAAGCATGGCCATGCTGTTCTTCATTACAAATATGCCCCAATATGCGCCCAGCGGCTACGACGTGGACGCCATCGACTACTGCATAAAGCCCATCAATTACCGCTCCTTGTCCGTCAAGCTGGACAAGGCGCTGCGCATTCTGGCAAACCGCAGCGGCGTGCCGGTAAAGATTCGTGTGAAGGACGGGCTGCGCGTCGTCTCCTCCGCGGATATCCACTATATAGAGGTCATGGGGCACGACCTCATGTTCCACACCGAGAGTGAAGTGATCACCGCCTACGGCGGACTCAAGGAGCGGGAGGAGGACCTGCGCGATCAGGATTTTGCCAGGTGCAGCGCGTCGGTACTCGTAAATCTGCGCTATGTAAACGGGCTCTACGGAGATGAGGTGAGCATCGGAAACGAGCGGATCAGGATCGGGCGCACCCGAAAGAAAGAGTTTATGACAAGACTGAACAAATATCTGGGAGGCTGAATGTTATTTTCTGTCTACGCGCCGCGGCCGGACCTGACTGCCGCGGCCTATTTAATTGAGATCATGATCGCGGAGTTCCTTTTTCTGAGGCCCTATAAAAAGCGAAGCGGTTTTGCGGGCCGGCTGATTCTCTCCCACCTGCTCCTGCTTGTGATCGGCGCTGTGACCGGAATCCCCGGACAGGCCGGCTTTCCGCGTTTTTTGTGGTTTTTCGCCGCCATGGCGGCCTGCATAGCAGCTGTTTACGCCTGCTATGACGAAGATATATTTACGCTGGTGAGCGCCTGCGTGGCCGGCTTCGCCACCCAGCACATAGCCAACAAGATCACGATCCTGCTCGGACTGATTCCGACCGTCCGATGGATCGAAGAGCAGAGTCCCACTATGCATGCGCTGTTCGAGATCCTCGTTTTCAGCTATGTATATCTGATCGTTTTTTTGATTTTCGGGAGGTCGCGGACCAATATAAAAGCCAATCTTCACCTTCAGGTTCTCTCCCTTTTTATCGTCTTCACCTGTATCGGCGTTAATCGCCTGGTGGTGGACAGCGCTGTGGGCAATGTCTATTTTGACATCGCGGCGTGCCTTTACGCGATCCTGTGCTGCGTCTTCGCGCTGATCATCCAGTTCACGGTCGCCAAGTGGCAGCAGGCGGACACAGAGCGGCTGCTCACAGCCCAGCTCTTCACTGAGTCAAAAAAGCAATATGAGCAGTGGTCCGTCAACGCCGGAATGATCAAACAGTGGATCCACGACCTGCGGCACCTGATGAACCGAATCGAAAATATGGCCTCCCAGAAACAGGTGGATATCCCCGATATCTCAAGGGTAAAGGCTGCCGTGGACCGCATCTCTCCCACTGCCAAGACCGGCAATGACGCGCTGGACGTCCTCCTTCGCAATATGGACGACCTGTGCCGCCGGAACAATATCGAGCTGCAGTGCGTGGCTTACGCGGACTGCCTGAAGGTTTTTGACGGGATGAAACTGTACTTTCTGTTCGCGAATGCTATTGATAATGCCATGGAGAGCGTGTCCGGCATTGAAGATCCCGAAAAGCGGCTCATCGACATCTGTATCCGCGCCTTCGGCGATTCCGCTTCCATCCACATCTGGAACTATTTCAAGGGGCCGATCACCTTTTCCGAGGGGCTTCCCGTCACCAACAAGGACCGGGAGTCGCACGGTTTCGGCATGAAAAGCATGCAGCGGATCGTCGATGAATTTGACGGCGTGATGCAGGCCGGCACGCAAGGGGAGGTCTTCAACCTCGACATCATGCTGCCGGTCCCGGCCGAAAAGAAGAAGCAGTGATCCTCTTTCACTACGGGTAAAAAAAAGGAGATCGTCCTATTATGAAACCTTCGATCCAGACGCCCTTTACGCCGAGGCAGTACATGCTGTCGCAGGACTTCGAGATTTACTACTACAGCGATACCAGACACAACAACGTCGATCTGCACACCCACGCTTACTATGAATTCTATTTTTATATGGAAGGCGACGTCGAATTCGAGATCGGTGACCGCAGGCAGGCCCTGAAATCCGGCGACTTCGTCATCGTGCCGCCAGGAACACCTCACCGCGCCTTTGTCGTGGATACCGCACTGCCCTACAGAAGGTTCGTCTTCTGGATCAGCACCGAGTATGCCGGCCAGCTGGCGGAGCGTTTTCCCGACTTCGCCTACCTGCTCAGGTACATGGACAGCGAGCGGCATCGGTATATCTTCCACAATGATCCCGTCTCTTTCAATGCGGTTCTCTCCAAGGCTCTGGCCCTTCTCGAGGAGATCCACGGCAGTCACTTCGGGCGCGGAGCCGTGATCGAGATCCGCGTGGAGGACCTGCTGATGCTGCTTTGCAGAACCGTACACGACAAGGTCAATCCGACCGTTAATAAAGCCAGTCTGCCCCTGTATGAGCAGGTGATGGCTTATATCGACGAAAATCCCGAGCGGAACATCACTCTGGACAGCCTCGCGGCGCAGTTTTACGTCAGCAAATACCATATCGCCCATTCCTTTAAGGAAAAGCTCGGCGTCTCCGTCCATCAATATCTGATCAAAAAGAGACTGGCCGCCTGCCGGGACGCCATCCTGATGAATGAGAAGATCAGCGAAGTCTGCCTGGCTTACGGATTCAAAGATTATCCCAGCTTTTTCAAGGCGTTCCGCAAGGAATACGGCATGTCCCCCAAGGAGTACAGAGAGGCTTTTTCTCTGGTCACTGCGCCGAACGAGGACTGATGACCGCAACTTTTGCAATATCGACAACAATTCTGCCAATTCAATATTTTGACCGGATTTAGTATTATGGATGCATAAGAAAGAAATACAAGTCAACGCTTTTTAAATCCTATGAAACAGCAAACAACAATAATGTAAAGGAGAGGTAATTCACTATGGAAATGACACTCAGATGGTACGGTTCCAAATTCGACACTGTCACCCTGCAGCAGATCAGGCAGATCCCCGGCGTGACAGGCGTCATCACAACCCTTTATGACACAAAGCCCGGTGAAGTGTGGAGTCAGGAGCGTATCCACGCGCTCAAGGAAGAAGTTGAGGCCTCCGGCCTTCACATCTCCGGTATCGAGAGCGTCAACATTCACGAAGATATCAAGCTCGGCAAGCCTTCCCGCGACCAGCTGATCGCCAACTACATCGAGACCCTCGAGAACTTGGGCAAAGAAGACATCCACCTTGTGTGCTACAACTTCATGCCTGTCTTCGACTGGACAAGAACTGAGCTGGCAAGAGTCCTTCCGGACGGTTCCACCGCCCTGGCTTACACACAGAAAGCCGTCGACGAGCTGGTTCCCGAGGAGATGTTCGAGTCCATCGCCGGCGACACCAACGGTTCCGTCATGCCCGGCTGGGAGCCCGAGAGAATGGCTCACGTCAAGGAGCTCTTCGAGGAGTACAAGAATGTGACCGCTGATGATCTCTTCGACAACCTCAAATATTTCCTCGAGAAGATCATGCCCGTCTGCAATCAGTACGACATCAAGATGGCCATCCATCCCGATGATCCCGCATGGCCCGTATTCGGCCTGCCCCGCATCATCACCTGCAAGGAGAACATCCTGCGCATGATGAAGATGGTCGACGATCCTCACAACGGCGTCACCTTCTGCGCGGGTTCCTACGGCACAAACCTCAACAATGACCTGCCGGATATGATCCGTTCCCTCAAGGGAAGAATTCACTTCGCACACGTCAGAAACCTCAAGTTCATCGATCCCAATCCGGAGACCCTGAACTTCGAAGAGGCTCCTCACCTCTCCCGCTGCGGTTCCTTCGACCTGTACGAGATCGTAAAGGCTCTCTATGACATCGGTTTTGACGGCCCTATCCGCCCTGACCACGGCAGAATGATCTGGGGCGAAGTCGGAATGCCCGGCTACGGCCTCTATGACAGAGCGCTCGGCGCGACTTATATCAACGGCCTGATCGAGGCGATCGAGAAGAGCAACAAGTAAGGAGGAGCAAGCATGAAACTCAATGATGAAGGTTTAAAGAACAGGCAGTGGTGGGAAGAAAAAGGCTACGCTCTTCCCAAATACGACAGAGAAGCAGTCCGTAAAGCGACCAAAGAGAATCCTTTCTGGATCCACTTCGGCGGCGGCAATATTTTCAGGGCTTTCCAGGCAAACGTAGTGCAGAACCTTCTCAATGAAGGTGTTCTGGACCGCGGCCTGACCGTTGCGGAAGGATTCGACTATGAGATCATCCAGAAGATGTATCATCCCCACGATGACCTCTCCATCCTGGTTACCCTCAAATCCAACGGCACTATCGAGAAGACTGTCGTAGGCAGCGTCATGGAGTCCCTGGAGCTGGACAGCAACAACGAAGAAGCTTATGGAAGACTGCGCGAGATCTTCTGCAAGGATTCCCTGCAGATGGCCAGCTTTACCATCACCGAGAAGGGCTACAGCCTTGTAAACGGCAAGGGCGAGATCGTCCCCGCTGTGGCGGAAGATATGAAGAACGGCCCCGAGAAGCCCCAGAGCTACATGGGCAAAGTAGCGTCACTCCTTTACGCCCGCTTCAAGGCCGGTGAGAAGCCCATCGCCATGGTCAGCATGGACAACTGCTCCCACAACGGCGACAAGCTCGCCGCCGCCATCACGGCGTTCGCGGAAGGCTGGGTGAAGAACGGCGTCGCAGAGCCCGAATTTGAGGCTTATATCAAGAGCGACAAGGTCTCCTTCCCCTGGTCCATGATCGACAAGATCACCCCTCGTCCCAACGAGTCCGTGGCGGAGATCATCAACGCCGACGGAATCGACGAGCTCTCTCCCGTGATCACAAGCATGAAGTCCTATGTGGCTCCTTTCGTAAACGCGGAGGAGACCGAGTACCTGGTCATCGAGGACGACTTCCCGAACGGAAGGCCCGAGCTCGAAAAGGGCGGCCTCATGTTCACCGACAGGGAGACCGTCGACAAAGTAGAGAAGATGAAGGTCTGCACCTGCCTCAATCCTCTGCACACGGCACTGGCCGTCTATGGCTGCCTTCTTGGCTATGACCTCATCTCCAAGGAGATGGAGGACGAAGATCTGGTCAGCCTGGTCAGGACCATCGGTTACAAAGAGGGACTTCCGGTCGTGATCAACCCCGGCATTCTCGACCCCAAAGAGTTCATTGACACGGTTCTCAAGGTGAGAATTCCCAATCCCTTCATGCCCGACACGCCGCAGAGAATTGCTACGGATACTTCCCAGAAGCTGGCCATCCGCTTCGGCGAGACCATCAAGGCTTATCACAAGGCAAAGGACCTCGATGTGGCGGATCTTAAGCTCATTCCGCTGGTTCAGGCCGGATGGCTCCGCTACATGATGGGCGTCGACGACAACGGCGAAGCCTTCGAGCTCTCTCCCGACCCGCTCGCGCACACGGTCTGCCCTGTAATGGAGCAGGTCAAACTCGGAGAGACGGAAGATGCGGAGGAGATCATCGCTCCCCTTCTTCACAATGACGCGATCTTCGGCGTCGACCTCTATGAAGTGGGAATGGCTCCCATGGTCGTGAAGTACTTCAATGAACTCATCGCCGGCCCCGGCGCTGTCCGCGCGACACTTGTCAAGTACGTGCACTGATGGACGCCGCCCACAGCTGCATGCGCTGATATGCGGCACTGACGTATTCGTTTTACTGCCAATTTAAAAAGGGATGTGACCAAAGAATTCGGAATCTTAATTCTGGTTTCTTTGGCCGCATCCCTCTCTTTTTTGGCCTCTTTCCCATTGCAAAAAAAAGAAATTTACTTTTGGGCAAAAGAAATGTACGATAAGGCAGTGACTACGACAACCATTTTCCATATATATGCAGGAGATCCAATGAACTACGAAGAATTTCTCGAAAGGCACCGCGCTTCCAAGCACTTTGCCCAGGACATCGGCGTCGATCTCATTTCCATAAGCGACGGGCACGCCGTGGCAGAGCTCCCTGTCACAGCAAGGCTCTTTAACCCGATCGGCACAATCCACGGGGGCGTCATGTATACGCTCGCCGATACCGTGTGCGGCTGCGCAGCCGTATCCAGAGGGCAGATTTCCACCACGATCGAGGGCAAACTCAACCACATCCGCGCGACGACGGAAAAGGATAAAAAGCTGATCGCCAAAGCAGACGTTCTCCACTTTGGGAGACAGACGATCGTCACCTCTGTGGAGATCCAGAATGACAGCGGGCGGACGGTGGCGGCCGGACTGTTCACGTATTTCGTTCTTGACGAGAAGACGGTTAATTACCGGATATAATGTGTCACACTACATCTTCCTGATCATGCACGCCACCGCATAGAACATCTTCTCCTCCGGCGACTCCAGGCTGCAGCCCAGGAGCTTCTTGATATTCGCCATGCGGTAGAGAATGGTGTTCCTGTGGATGTACAGCTCCTCCGACATCGCCTTGATGCTCCCGCCGCAGCGCAGATAGGACTCCAGCGTCGCGACGTACTCGCCGTCGTGCTCCCTGTCATATTCGATCAGGGGCGCCAGCGGCTTGTCCGACAGATCCCGCAGGAGCGCCCTGTCCTCTATGAGGTAGAGCATGCGGTACATCCCCATCCGGTCAAAATATTGAAGGTCCATCTCTCTTTTGACCGCCATCTCCACGGCGGCCCGCGCCCGCTTGTAGGCGAGGTGCAGATTCTCTATGTCTTTCACCTGGTCGCTGACGCCGATATAGACCTTCCGGTCCGTCATTTTGACGCGGATCCTGTCTGCAAACGCCTCCAGGATCTCTTCGCTCTCCTCCTTCCCGATCGCATTCATGACGACGACAAAATAGGATGCATAGTAGAAGAAATGCCCGTTGTGCGTGAGGTTGGCCAGGTACAGATGCATGCGATAGGCGATCCGCTTTCGCTCCACCGTATCCATACTGTCCAGGTCTCCCGTCGAGATTAAGGCAATCTGAAAGATGCCGTCCAGGTCGAAGTGCGGCAGGAGGTCCCGCGTGTACAGATCCTGTGCCTCGGGCTGCTCGATGGCGTGGATCAGAGCCCCCGAGATCTGTTCGTCCGTGGAGGACTGCACAAAGATCCGAATGGACAGGTCCTTGATCAGATCCGCCAGGATGATCTCCCAAGGGACCGTCAGCAGCGGAAAGTCGTTGGCGTCGCAAAAGTCCTTCACGGACTGCGGGATCTCCTTGACATAAAATCCTGTGTTGACGATCAGTCCCGAGGAATTGTGTGCGGACAGCTCCTCCACCAGTCTGAGCATCATCTCTTCTTCCTGAAAGCCGAGTCCCGTAGTGACCGCCAGCTCCTTGCCGGTAAAGTTCTGGATGATAGTCAGTTCCTCCAGCACCAGCAGCCAGCTGATGGAGTTGGACCAGCCGCCGCTTCCGGCTTCCATCTTCATTTTGTATCGGTCCTGGGATACGACCAGCATATCTTCAATAGTAAAACCCATTTTCCGCCTCCCGCGCACAATAGTCCGCTATGCAGATTCACTCTCCCCTTTATTATATATTCATTGTGCTGTGAGCACAACAAATTCACAAATATTGAGGTTTCCATCCCGTAGAACTGTATAATCTATTTGGTATTATGGTCTTAGATAACAAAGGAACACAACTGCAGCACATCGCGAGATGCTTCCTGCACAAACATAACAGGGACGACAAATAAGGGAGGATACAGATATGATCACGATGGGAAAATACGAGATGGACAGAATGGTTGACAGTCACCGCATGCCTGAGTGGGTACGCTCGGAGCGCTATGAATTCTGTGAAGGTTTTTATGACAGCTACACAACAGGGAAAGGCTTCGGTCTGATCGCCAAGCTCGCCTCTGTTCTGACGGCTCTCTTCATCTGAGAAACCGCATAAAACACGAATCAATGCGCCGGATCCCGGCACATAATAAAGGCCCCGCCGCGATATAAGATCGCGGCCGGGCCTTCTTTTTATGCACATCAAACTCTTTTTATTTGTACCGGATCCCGGATTGGATCCTGGCCCGGCCGAGCACTTCATTGACTTCCAGGCTGGCTGCCAGTCTGGCTTCACAGAAATCATAGTCCTTCTCTTCAATCGCGCGGATGAACTGTCTGAACTCCGGGACCATCCGCTTATTCGTCCAGTTCTCCTCAAAGACTTCCGTCCTGCCGTCCCTGAGCACGAGCTTTGCGTTCCCCACGACATTGGGCTTTTTGTCGGTCGTGATGAATCCCTTCGTGCCCATAATAATGCCGCCGACGTCGCCGTCGCAGTCCTTTGCGGCCGTGCAGATCGCGGTGAACTTCGGATAGAGCATGATCAGGACGCCGCTGGTATCGATGTTCCGCTCGATATTGGGATAGTAAGAAATGCTCTCCGGCCTTCCGAAAAGGCCCATGACATAGTGGATGTTGTAAAGGCTCAGGTCCATGAGCGCGCCGCCGGACTTTTTGGGATCGAAAGCCGGCGCGATCACTCCCTTCTTGAAATTGTCATAGCGGCTGGAATACTGGCAGAAGCTGCTGCGAACCAGTTTGATCTCCCCGATGAGGGGGAGCCATTCGCGGATCTTCTGATAGCCGGACATATAGACTGTCGTGATCGCCTCAAAGAGAAACAGCTTTTTCTTTCTCGCCAGCGCGGCAAGGCTCTCCGCCTCTCCCGCGTTGTCCGTCATCGGTTTCTCGACGATGACATTCATTCCCTTTTCCAGCGCTTTTTTGCAATACATAAAATGAAGGTTGTTGGGAATGGCCACATAGACGGTATCGATCCCCGCCTCGCACAGTTCGTCCAGATCATGCGCGGCATGCGGGATCCCATACTTTTCTCTGAGGGCCTGCGCCTTTTCGAAGCCCGAGGGACTTCCCATGATCGACAGCACTTCCAGCCCTTCCATTTTCAAAAGCGAGGGCAGAAATTCCTTCACGATCATGCCCGTTCCGACGATTCCGAGTTTCATAGTTGCCTCCATTTTCTTCAAGGCTCGCAGAGCGAGCCGCCTGCGCTATTTGTTCCTCGTAAGGAAATGCCGTATGAAAACATACAGGCAGATGATAAAGGCCAGCACATAGCCGAAAAATCCCAGCGCGGGTATGCCCAGGATCCGCGGCTTCATATCTGTCGTACAGATTATACTGGAGCTGATCAGCAGCGCCATGACCCACAGGCCCATGACCAGGTTGCGCACAAGCCGCCGCATCAGGTCCGAGAACTTCTTCGTGGAGTCCAGCTCCATATGGATCCGGCTCTGGCCCTTGAGATATTCCTCCAGCGCTATTTTGACCAGGGGAGGGATGTCAAGCGAGCGCCCGACGGCTTTGTAGATGCGCCGTCCGGTCTTGCCGGCTTCCTTTTTCCAGTCAAAATTCTGCATCATCTCCTCTCGGAGCCTTGCCGCCGCGATCTCGGCCATATTGATGTCGGGACTGATTCCCAGAAGGACGCCCTGCATCTGCGTGAGGCCGCGCACCAGCATGGTCATGCCGTGGGGAAGCCTTATGGAATTGTTCTTCATGACCTCCATCGTGTCCTTGAAGAATTCCACTGCGTCGATACTGCCCATGGAGGCGTTTCCGTACCGGTCCATGAGATCGCGCAGCTCCCCGTAGAGCTTGCCGGAGTCGACCTTGCCCTGGATCTCGCCGAGATCCGTGATCGTCGCTTCCAAAAGAGCGATGTCCCCCACGGCAATGGCCCTGACCGCCTGCGCCATCAGATTCCGGTCGCGGTAGGACAGGCGCCCCATCATTCCCATGTCGATCCAGACGATCTTGCCGTCCATGACCTTGACATTGCCGGGATGGGGATCGGCGTGGAAGAAGCCGTCCTCCATGACCTGTTTGATGTAGTTGTTGACGAGCTTGCGCCCGATCTCTCCCAGGTCATAGCCTTCTGCCAGAAGCGTCTCCTTGTCGTCCACCGGACAGCCGCCGATATACTCCATGACCAGCACGCGGGAAGTCGTGTACTCGTGATACAGCTTCGGGCAGCGAATATAGCGGATCCCCTGGTTGTTGCGGGTGAACTCCTCCATGTTGGCGGCTTCCTTGAGGAAATCCATCTCCTCCTGCGCCGTCGACCACAGTTCATCCAGGACCATTTCCAGGTCCACCACATTCTTGAGGCCGCCCACGGGCGGAAGAATTCCCACAGCTCGCTTGAGAAGCCCTATGTCCCTGGCCATGATGTCGTAGATGCCCTTGCGCTCTACTTTGACAATGACGTCCGTGCCGTCCAGGAGCTTTGCCCTGTGAACCTGCGCAATTGAAGCCGATCCCAGCGTCTCCTTCTCGATCGAGGAAAAGATGTTGTGCCAGTCCTCCCGGTAAGAGCGGTTGATGACCTCTTCCACTGTCTCAAAAGGCATAGGCTTGACTTCGGAAGTCAGCTTCATCAGCTCATCACAATACCGCTGCGGCAGCACGTCGGAATGAAGCGACATGATCTGCCCCAGCTTGACATAGGTGGGCCCCAGCTCTTCGAGGATGGCCCGGAGCTTCTCCGGCGTCACGCCTCTTGTGACCTGGTGCTTTCGGAGAACCGCAGTGATCTCCCCCAGCCTTGCCCGATTGTCTATTTTGGCCTTTTCGGACTGTGCGGCGCTCCCCTGCGCGTCCGTCTGAAGACGATCCGATCCCGGATCTGCCGCCTCATTCAGACCGCTGCCGGGAGCGGCGCCTTTTTCTTTCTCTGCACTCAATGATCGTTAATCCTCAGAACCCGCGTTTTCCTCAGCCTTCCTGATCGCCTCTTTGAGCTTCTCCAGCTCTTCCGCGCTCATATCCGAGATCTGTTTCTCAAGGCCCTCGGCCTTCTTTTCCGCCTCGGCTTCCTTCTCCTTGGCCGCCGCGGCAGCCTCGTCGATACTCTTCTTCACATTTCTCTTGAGCTCCTGATTGAGCTCCTTGCCCTGCTCGACGGTGAGCTCGCCTTTTTTGACCAGCTCATCCACGATCTGCTGGGATTTCTCTGCGGTCATGGCTGCCGCGCCGATTCCCATCAGAATGATTTTCTTAAGTCCGTCACCGAGTCTGCTTTCCATAATTACCTGATTACCTCCTTATCAGTTCCACAATAAATCGATACAGCTTGGGGAAAAAGATCGTGCCTCCCGCCACGGCCGCCCAGATCGACGCGATCAGAACGGCTCCGGCCGCGCAGTCCTTGGCCCGCTTGGCCAGCGGCTCCCACTCATCCGTCACAAGGTCCACTACGGATTCGACCGCGGTGTTCATCAGCTCCATCCCCATGATCAGCCCGAACAGCAGAAAACAGATCAGCCACTCCGTCACTGAGATATGCAGTATGTTGCCGAAAATGAGCACCATGACTGCCGCGAAGCAGTGGATCTTGATATTCCGTTCCTCTTTGAAACAGACCGCAAATCCATTCCACGCGTTTGCAAAGCTCTTTTGCAGGGACTGCCTTGTATGTTCCTTTTTGTTGCCGCTGTCCGGGTCTCTGATTATCTCTGCCATCGCTTTGATCCGCCTTTCCTATCAAAATAGTATATCACTATTTGGCCTCGGACGGACATCTCCTTGTGCCGCTTTTGCACGGATTTCTTTACCGGAACAAAGCTGCCCCGCGAGATGAAGATTTCTTCATTCCCGCGGGGCAAATGTCGGAAGATCTCAGTGGATCCTGATGATCTGCTCATACAGCATGATATATTTGGCCATAAACTGCCTGTTGGCGTGGTAGTGGCCGAAGAACCACTTCCTGAACTCCACCGTCTCTGCGATGGTGTCAAAATATCCCGTCAGCCTGTTCTGCTCACTGTAGCCCATCATGGCTGCCACCTGCAGCGGCGCGCAGTGTGAGATCACAAAATCCACCTGATTCCCGTGTGCCTGCAGATTCCTGATTCCCCGCTCCATTTCCTCCTGGGACGGGAGTTCCCTCTCCCACCAGGAAATATGGTCTACGCGGAACTGCCTGCCGAGCCTGTTCCACCTCTTATATTCCTGACTGAACGCTTCTTTATCGACGAACTGTGCCGGATGCAGGATCCCGTCCTGAATATCATGGCTTGCGGCTCCGCCGAAGACAAAGAAGGAGACTCCGTCCAACTCGAAAACATATCCTCGCATGAGGTGATATACATTCTCCCTGATCCGATGGGCCCTTCCGCCGTGGAAGTCCACTTCCGGGTAGGCGTTATCCAGCCGGTCAAAGTTCTCGTGATTTCCGTCGCAAAAGAGCACCGTGAAGGGCTTGCCGGCCAGCCAGTCCAGCCAGTATTTCTCCTCCTTGGACTCACCGTGGTCCCCAGCGATCACATCCCCAAAAGCACTGCGGGAAGCATCATAGCGGCTGTCGTAATTCCATACGCAGCCGAAATCTCCGCAGATGATCACATAATCGTTTTCTGTCATCCCGCGCTGTTCGGGAAAACTCTTTTGGTTCAGCCTGCTGCTGACTCCGTCCACTCCGTAAACGCTGAGCCTGGTCGGGCCGTGGGTATCGCCTGTCACATAGATCATCGCCTGCCTCCTTTCATCAGTTCTTGCATGCAGGGTCTGCTTCCTGCATTTCTCTTTTAAGCAATTGATTTACCTTTGATTTTACCTCGCGATATTCCTGTGTCCAATCTACTGCAAGTATAACGGGCAGACACATCTCTCCCTGTAATTCCCGGTAAAGCTCAAAAACATCAGAGATCCGGCACGGAGTGCCGGATCTCTGATGTTTAGAGGTATATGTTTGACTGATTCGGATGAAGAATTCGTCTTTTTTCGCTGTCTCTTTGGAATAGGGAAAGCGGCACTAGCGCAGTTATGCCGCTTTCTCTGTTCAGAGTTCTCTCATTGAGTAATACATATGAGATGCTTTCGGTGACGGATTGTTCAAGGCTCGCAGAGCGAGCCGCTGCGCCGCGTGCGGGCTGCCCTTCGGGCAGCTCCTTCCTTACCGCACGCGTGTGCATCATTTAACTCAGTGAGGGATTGTCTCCCGCCTGAGTTAAATCATCTCCGCGGTGACAGCGGGAACTCTCTTGTTCTGTTTTTTCGTATCCTGTCGATCACTGAACCTTGTAACAAATCTTGCCGGGATTCAGGATCATCTTGGGATCGAAGACATGCTTGATGCCTTCCATGAGGCGCATCTGCGTCGCTCCGGAGAAGTCAGCCAGATAATCCATCTTGCCGTGGCCGATTCCGTGCTCACCGGAGATCAGGCCGCCCATCTCAGCTGCCTTGGCGTAGATATCCTTCATGAACACTTCGACGTCCTTCTTGAAGGTTGCCTCATCGACGGTGTCGTCGCCGCATGCATAGATGTGAAGGTTTCCGTCTCCCGCATGGCCGAAGCTCTTAATCTTGAAGCAGTATCTCTCCTCTGTGGACTTAACATACTTGAGGTACTCCGCGATCTTGGTGACGGGAACGACTACGTCGCACTCATCCAGCCACTTGGTCTCCGCCTCGATCGCTTCGAGGAAGGAAGAGCGGGCCGCCCACGCGTCGCGCTTCTTGGCGGGAGAATCAGCGACCAGAACATCGATCGCGCCCTCTTCGAGGACCACTTCGGCTGCCTTCTCAACCAGGTCATTGAGCTGGTCAAAATCGTCACCGTCGAAAGTTACGAGCAGGTAGGCACCGACTTCTACGCCGCCGATCTGCTTGGGGAAGGTCTCTCTGCCGATAAATCTCTCGGAAGCGAGGACGATCTCTCTCTCCATGAACTCTACAGCCTGAGGATTCAGGCGGTTCTTCATGAACAGCGGAACCGTTGCGATGCAGTCATCCAGGTTCTCGTAAGGGATGATCAGTGAGATCGTCTCCTTGGGAGCGGGGATCACCTTGAGGGTGAGCTCAGTGATGATGCCGAGTGTTCCCTCGGAGCCGATCATCAGGTTGAGCAGGGAATAACCGGTACTCGTCTTGGAGACCGTCGCGCCCAGCTTAATGATCTCGCCGGTGGGAAGGACTACGGTCATGGCGCGTACATAGTCTCTCGTGCAGCCGTACTTTACGGCGCGCATGCCGCCCGCGTTTGTGGATACGTTGCCGCCCAAGGTCGCGAACTTCTCGCCCGGATCCGGGGGATAAAGGAGGCCTCGGCCAAGAGCGTCCTCGGCCAGATCGTGCAGAAGTACGCCGGGCTGTACGCGGACAACGAAATTGTCCTCATCATACTCCAGGATCTTGTTCATCTTCTGCATGTCGATCATGACACCGCCATGAATGGCGACGGACGCTCCCGTCAGGCCTGTACCGGCGCCGCGAGGGATGATCGGAATATTATTCTCGTAGCAGAGTTTCGCGATAGCGGCGATATCCTCTGTCGTGGTCCCGTCTACAACTACTTCGGGGGGATTTGAGCCGTAGATGGGCATCTCGTCGCGGTAAAAATCTTCATTGATGTCACTTCCTGTGTGCACCTTTCCAGGCACGATCTTCTCGAGCTGTGCGATGAACTCAGGGGTCACTTTGTTATACTGCATATCAAGCTCCTTTCATGACTCCGTTCACTCCTGAACGTTTACTGCTCCCGGGCGGAATGACTGCCGCTTTCCGAACAGTACCTGTTTTCACTGTGTCCTAAATATTACCCCAATTGGTCAACCAATTTTGCTATATTGGTTCTACCACTTTATAGTTAAATGATAGCGCCGCTTGTGCAAATTGTCAATAAAACAATCCGAACAGACGACGCTTTCTATATTTTCACCAATTTATCCCAAAATATTTTGTAACTATTTCACTGAAGGTCTCTGAATTGTCTGATATATTCAAAATGCCTGTTCAGCCCCTCAAGACCGGTCCGCAGATCGCTGTTCACAACTCCCATGACCAGCATCCGGTGCGCGTCCTCGAGCTTGTCGTTGCTCTTCATCCCTTCAATGATCTTGCCGCGAAAGACGGGGATATAGGACTCGATCACATTGGTCAGAGCCCGGTAGGTCGTGATCAGATAGTCGTTCCGGGAGGCCTCGATCAGCGTCATATGGAGCGCCATGTCGTGCTCATATCTCTCTTTCTCCGTCTCGGCCTTAAGGAGCTCCTCCAGGTGCCTTCCGATCAGGATCTTCTGCTGCTCCGAGGCGTAATCCACCGCCAGGTGCATGGCTTCGCGCTCCAGACACCAGCGGAACTGCGTCAGGTCGTCCCGCCCCATTCCTTTCATGGTGTAGATCAGGGACAGCGTCTCCGTCATCGGCTCGTCAAAATTCAGAGAGATGTAGTGTCCCGCCCCTTGCGTAGAGGACGTCACGCCCATATTCTCGAGGATCCGCAGTCCTTCTCTGACGGAATTGCGGCTGATTCCCAGCTGCTCGGCCAGTTCCCTCTCACCGGGCAGCCTCTCCCCCGGTTTGAGGTTTCCGCTGAGCACCTGTCCCCTCACATGGTCGATCACAAGCTTATACGGCTTATCCTTTTTTTCTTCTTCCTGACTGTTCATTGCCATTTTCCTCTATACAGCGCTCCTGCGCAAAGTCCGCTCACTTAAGGCAGATCATCGAGCCGTTTCTCCCGGTCACGTGGTGATCGCCCCTGTAAGAATGATACTCTTTCCTGCCGCACATGGTGCAGACGCCGCTGAGAAAGATCTTCTCTTCGGGTATCCCCAGCTGCATGAGCAGGTCGCGGTTGATCTGCGCCGTATCCATGTAATACTTTTGTCTTCCGTTAACCACGCGGTCCTTCCGGCAGTATTTTGACACATCCACGATGGAACTGAACTGCTCCACGACATCTTCCTCGATCTCAAAGCAGCACCCCAGGATGCTCGGATTGATATAGATCTCGATGTCCCGCGGATCGCAGCCGTAGTGATCCGTCATGATCTGCACGGCCTTCGGCGCGATCTTCTGCACGGTTCCCTTCCAGCCGCTGTGCACATTTCCGATCACTTTCCGGACCGGGTCGTACAAGAAGACGCTCTGGCAGTCCGCCGTGTGGATCTCCAGGGCGACGCCCCGCAGGTCCGTGACAAGGCCGTCCGCCTCTCCGGTCTCCTCCTGCAGATTATGTTCGTCTATAATGACCACTCTGTCGCCGTGAACCTGCCTGGTGCACTGTTTGACAGCGCGGAATTTGTATCCGAAATCGGACTCGATTGATTCAATCAGATGCTCTCTCCCGCCTTCTTCCAGCGCTTTCCCGCCGAAATCGATGGGTTTGCGGGAATAAAAGGACAGGATCCTGTCATTGTTGATCCTGTCAAATGTAAAATACTTATCCATAAAATCTCCTGCTTATACCGGGCTGCTTGTGCCCGGCCGGTTTTCTCCTTTCAGTATCCTTTCAAAAAAGGATAAATGCAAGACCTTTCCGGTGATAATTAAGGCCGGCTGCGCAGCGCACCTTACCTCTGAAAGCGCAGGGGCAGCTCCATCCGGTTGCTCTCCAATAGTTCTTTATCCCTGAGGATCTCTTCGGCGCTGCCGTCCGCCGCCACTTTTCCCCCTGACAACAGGATCACGCGGCTGCAAGTGTCATAGATCATATCCAGGTCGTGGGAAGTGATGATCTTCGTGCGCGGGAGCTTTCGGATCGTGTCGATGATGATCCGCCGGTTGTAAGGATCCAGCGCGGAGGTCGGCTCATCCATGAGCAGCACTTCCGGGTCCATGGCCAGAACGGTCGCCACTGCGGCCATGCGCTTCTCTCCTCCCGAGATCTTGTGATTGTAGAGGTCGCGCAGATTTTCCTGCCCCAGCTCGCGCAGCACGCTGTCGGCCCGCTGCAGCGCCTCCTGCCGCGACATGCCGTAATTGAGAAGACCGAACAGCATGTCCTCCAGCACGGTGGGCATGAACATCTGGTTGTCCGAATTCTGCAGGACAAAACCCAGTTTGCGCCGAATCGCGGCCAGATTTCGGGGAATCACCTCCAGGCCGTCCACCAGAATCCTTCCCTCTGTCCGCGAACCTCCCGCATTTCCGGCTCCCGGTCCCGCAAGTCCCAGAAGAAGCTTCATGACCGTGGATTTTCCGGCGCCGTTGGCCCCGATCAGTCCCACCGTCTCTCCTTCACCGATTGAGAAGGAAACTCCCGACAGGACTGTTTTTCCCTTTTCATAATCAAATGTGACATTTTCAAACTGAATCATCTCTCACCTCATCACTGCCGATCCCAGGATCTGCGTCAGGTTCAGGCACCTGGCCGCGACAAAGAGCGCGCACCAGAGCGCAGCGTACAGAAAATCCGATGCGGAGCTCTTCCGCCCTTGCGCATAGTAAAACTCCCCGTGATACCCTCGCAGGAGCATGGAGGAGTACAGTTCCTCCGCCCTGTCCATGCTGCGCAGGAGAAGCTGCCCCAGAAAGGACCCCCAGGCTGAATAGTGAATACCCTTCTGCCCCGGCGCGCGCAGACTGTAGGCCTGTGTCATCACGTTTGCCTCTTCGGCGAGCACCGCCGCATAGCGATAGGTCAGAAGGAGGAGCGTCACGAGCACGGAAGGCACATGAATCTTCCTCAGGGCGCCGCACAGCGCCTCAATCCTAGTGGTGGCCACGAGCAGGAAAGAAGCCATCAAACTGAAGACCCCTTTCATCATCAGCGTCAGCATGGAGATCATCCCGGCTGTGACGGTAAAGGATCCGATTGAAAAAGCCGGCCTCCTGTCCAGAATCGGGTTGAATATGCCCACGGCCAGCACCAGCGGCAGCACAAAGCGCAGCTTGTACAGGCAGGTGGATACAGGAATCCCGCTGACCGCAAACAGCACTGCCGGATAGAAGATCATGAAGAGCAGGCCGCTCACTCTGTATTTGTCAAAAGATACCACCGTCAGGATATAGACCACGGTCACAAGGAGCTTGGCCCCGGCGCTGACAGTATGTATGGGAGAATTTCCCGACGAGAGTGCGTCCATCTCGCGCAGGTCGCGGATGGACCGTTCTATATTCTGGCTCATAAATGATTTCCTTCAGACTCTGTAAACAGCCCCCACATCCCTCTCGGGACATGGGGGCTTATCTGATCACTTTTCGTTAAACCTTTCCGTCAGGCTTTTTTCTTGCGGAAAAACCGCCCGACCAGGCAGATACCCAGCGCCGCGGCTGCGACCATAACGCTTCCCGCAATGCCGGAAACGGTCGTGCCCATCGGGTTCTCACTGCCCGCGAAACTGTAATCCGGCAGGAAGGAGGTCTTCTCCTGAATGTCCGACGCAGTCTGCGACGCCGCGCTGCTCACGCCGAAATTGTCCTCGTCGAGGCCCATATTGGAGCTGTAGCCGCCCTCCTCGTTTCCGAACAACGCCCACTCCAGGCCGTCCGGATTGGAGCTCGCAAAGTGTGAGAAGACGCCGCCGACAATCAGCGCAAAGACAGCCAGAGTAATAATGACTGTCCCGAGCGGTCTGGAGGATCTTCCCGATACCGCCGCCTCAGAGAGGTCCACATCGCGCACGAGTTCGGGCCTTGTCTCGTAGACATAGGTCAATACCGCCGCCGTGATCAGGCCTTCCACAAGGCCGATCGCCAGGTGAATGGGCAGCATCAGCGCGCAGAAGGCCCCGAAAGGGAGCTCCGTGATGCCCGAGAGCGTCGTCTCGAGAACGACCGAAAAAGCGCCCATCTGCAGAGTGACAATGCATCCTATAATCGATGCGAAGATGATCTTCGCTCTCTGCGCCGCGTGGAATCCGAGGTTTTCGAACAATCTGCTCTTCATGATCGGGCGCCAGATCAGGTAATATCCGACAAAGCACCCGTAAAAAGCCATGTTCCATATGTTGGCCCCCAGAGCCATCAGCCCTCCGTCAGCAAAAAAGAGACACTGAATGGTCAGCACAACGATCATGGACAGAAAGCCCGCCTCGGGCCCTAAGAGTGCGGACAGAAGCATTCCGCCGCACATATGCCCCGAAGAACCGGTTCCGGGAATCGTATAGTTGATCATCTGCCCGGCAAATACCAGGGCGGACGCCACTGCCATGGTTGGCAGTTTCTGCGGATCATCGTCCTCTTTGAGTCTCTTGATTGATATTGCCGCTGTCGTGCCGGATGCGACGTACATCGTCGCTGCCACCGCAGGGGACAAAAGAGCGTCGGCCATGTGCATAGTGAGTTTCCTCCGAAACATTTTTCTGTCCCAAGTTTATAATGTTCTGAAAGCCTTCCACAAGCCCCCCTGGGGGTTAAAATTCAGCACGTTACCTCGGTAAACACCGACAGACACTATTCCTGCAGCAGCCCAAATGCCACTGTGTTAAGTCCGTCTTCTACTCCACCGACTTAAGCGACTCCACCATATCAATCTTCCGAATATAGAAATACGAGAAGAAGTTCACCGACATGGAAAAGACCACCGTCAGGAGGATCGCGTAGAAATAGCTGCGGGCGTGCAGCCCGTGTCCGAAGATCATATATTCCATCTCGATCGTCCCGATGAGCCAGCGGTGCAGCCATTTCCCGCCCAGCATGCCGAGTGCCGCGCCCATCAGCGTGAGAATGATGTTCTCGCGGTACACGTAAGAAGCCGTCTCCCCGTCGTAAAAGCCCAGCACCTTGAGGGTCGCCAGTTCGCGGACGCGCTCCGTCACGTTGATATTGGTCAGGTTAAAGAGGACGAGAAAAGCGAGTGCCGCCGCGGCTCCAATGATGATCCAGACCACAACGTCCAGGCTCTTCATGCTCTCGTTGAAGTGGTCCCTGGTCTCATCGATGCTGCTGTAGGTGATGACGCCTTTCATCTTCGAGACTCTCTGCGCCACTGCGGAAGGACTCAGATCTGCGCCAGAGCCGGCTGTCTGATCGTCCCTCTCGGAAGGGCTCAGATCTGCGCCAGAGCCGGCTGTCTGATCGTCCCTCTCCGAAGGGCTCAGATCTGCGCCAGAGCCGGCCGTCTGATCGTCCCTCTCCGAGGGGCTCAGATTTGCACCCTCGCCGGACTCCTGCGCTTCCCCATTCTTCTTTTCGTCCGTCACTGTTTTGACCAGAATAAGGTTGTCCCGGGGCTTTTCGCCAAACACTTTCGTGTAACAGGCGGGCGTCATATAGACGTAGTGGCCGACATAGTTCTCGCAGATGCCGCACACCTGCACCGGATATTCCTTCTCATCATTGTCGAGGAGCCTTATAGTGTCTCCCTCGCTGATCCCCAGGTTGTCCGCCAGCTTTTCGTCAATGACGATGGCGTCGTCGGTGGGCGCAAGTCTCGGGAGGTCCCCCACTCTTCCATAGCGGCGCAGGCCGTCCGCGCGCGGATAGAGGCAGAAATAGTCCTCCGCGATCGGGTATCCGCCGTCCTCGGACAGCGTTCCCCAGCCCGATGAAGATCTGACTGATACATTGTCGGCCGTCCCCTCGTCGGTCCGCACGCTGACGCCTGTGCTGTAACAGCTCATGAACGATTCAATCCCGGGTTCCGCCTCCAGCGCCTCCATGAGCTCCGTGCGCTCAGAAGGCGTAAGGCCCGTATCGATTGAGATCGTGGCGTTATAGGGCATCAGGTCGTCAAACTGCCAGGTGAGCACGTCGAAGATGGAATCGCGCAGTCCGTAGCCGGTCGCCAGGAGTGCGGTGCAGCCCGCGATTCCGATGATGGTCATCCAGAAGCGCTTTTTGTAGCGGAAGAGGTTGCGCGCGCTGACCTTCTGGATAAAGGACAAGCGGCTCCACAGAGGTTCTATATACTCGAGGAAGATCCGCTTGCCGGGCTTTGGCGCGCGGGGCCGCAAAAGCTCTGCGGGCTTTGCCAGAAGCGTCGCATAGCAGGCCGCAAAAGCTGCTCCCGCGGTCGCGAGAACTGCCGCTCCCAGTGAATAGAGGGCCACAAGAGGCGAGATCCCGATCTCAAGCGCCGGCAAAAGATAGAGAATGCCCCACTCATAGTAGATCAGCGCGGGGAGCGCCGTGCAGCCGACGAGAAGCCCCGCTCCGCCGCCGGCCAGAGAGGCCGCCAGCGCATAGCCGATGTATTTGACGGAGATCGCCGCCGTGGAGAATCCCAGCGCCTTCATGGTGCCGATCTCCGCGCGGTGGTCTTCGACCATCCTGGTCATGGAAGTGAGGGAACTCAGCGCCGCCACAAGGAAAAAGATCAGCGGGAATACATCGGCCAGGTTCCCCATTCTCTCCGCGTCGGAGGAGAACTCCACGTAGCTGCGGATCGTGTCGCGCCCCAGCGTGTACCACTCCCCGCTCGGAGTCTCCAGCCCCGACATGGCACTGCCCCCGCTGCCGGATTCCGAGAGCCCCAGGAGCAGCGCGCTGACCATATCGGTATAGGTGACCTCATCGCTGACCTGTTTCTTCCTGATCGCGGCTCTCTCTACCGCCAGAGGTTTCAGGCTGTCAATAAACTCGTCCACCTGATCCTTATAGGCGTCGTCCGTGTAGCAGTTGTATCGGTCAAGTCCTTCCAGAGTCAGATAGATGGTGGAATAAACATCTCTGGAAAAGCACTCACCGTGCAGCACGACAAAACCGGTGACACTGCCGCTTCCCACGTTGGAGCCGCCTCTGGTCCTTGAGATGTAAAGGGGGCTTCGCACGACGCCGACGATCGTGAAGGTGTGTCTGGTGGAATGGGACCCTTCCGCGGAGTTCTTAGTGAGCGGGTCCTCTTCGAGCACGCTGTCAAAAGATTCCCTGGTATCAATCGTGATCGTATCGCCGATCTCCTTGTGCAGGGCCTCCAATATTTTGACCTCGGTGACGCACTCGTCCGGCGACTGCGGGAGCCGCCCCTCGGTGAGGTCCAGCAGATTGATCTGTCGGGGCATCTCCAGGACATTGACGCAATCCTCCCCCGCCAGGGCATCAAAAGTACGGCTCCCCTCCGCCGCCTTTACGCCGGGCACCTGAGAGAGCGCCTGAAGATCCTCTTCCGTAAAGCCCAGCATCGAGAGAAGCCGCACATCCATGAAGCATTGCCGGTCATAATAGTGATCCACTGTATTTTGCATATCCGGCGCCGTCATGCGAAGGCCGGCCAGAAAGCCCACCGCCAGAAGGCTCATCACAAACAGCGACAGAAAGCGCCTTTTCGTATGCAGGATCTCGCGGATCATGTCCACGAGAAGCCTGCTGCTTTTTCCGTTATGCGTCACACTTTATTTCCTTGGTCCGGTTTCCGGCCGAAAAGCATTTGCTCCGGCCTTAATGTTTGAATATCACAAATTTGCTGAGCACATAGTTCAGCACGATCACAATGAAATTGGCCGCTATTTTGACGATCATGTCGTTAAAATGCAGCACATTCACAAAGACAAACATGATCACCCAGTCCACCACGCCGGTTCCCAGCCTGCAGGCGAAGAAGGACCCGATCTCTTTGAGGATCTCTCCCTTCTCCGTGGCCGAGCTGTGGAAGACCATGGTCCGGTTAGTGATGTACGCGAAGAAGACTGCCAGCGCCCAGGCGATGACCGTGGACGCCATGACACTCATGCCAAAGACATGTGCGCACACCCAATAAGACACGATGTTGACAACCGTTGTAAATACTCCGAACACAAGATACAGGATCACGTCCTTGTACTTGTCCCAATATTGCTTGATCATTCTAATTCACCTTTTTTATTTCCGTCGCGCGGTGCTCTTTATTTTCCGTCCGACAGCTCTCTCTCCAGCTCCTCCATCTGCCTGACCGCGTCCGCGAACACTTCCAGCGCCTCGTCCACCGGTTCCGAGGTGGAGAGGTCCACGCCGGCGATCTTTAACAGGCTCACCGGGTCCTGCGTGCAGCCGCTCTTAAGGAATTCCAGATAGGGCCCGACTGCGGTCTCGCCCTGTTCCAGGATCCTGTGCGCGATGGCCACCGCCGCCGAGAAGCTGGTGGCGTACTGGTAGACATAGAAGTTGTAGTAGAAGTGCGGGATCCTGCACCACTCGTACGCGATCAGCGGATCCGACACCATATCTTCGCCAAAATATTGCTTATTGAGCTCCAGATACAGATCGCACAGCGCGCCAGCGGTCAGAGGAGTTCCCGCCTCCGCCATGGCGTTGGTCTTTCGCTCAAACTCCTCGAACATGGTCTGGCGGTAAACTGTCCCCTTGAAGCTCTCCAGATAGTGGTTGATCAGATACGCCTTCTCCCTGGGGTTATTTGCCTTGGACAGCATGTACTCCAGAAGAAGGATCTCATTGGTCGTGGAGGCGACCTCCGCCACGAAGATCTTGTACCTGGAATCCAAGTGGGACTGCGCGTGCTCCGAATACCAGGTGTGCATGGAATGGCCCATCTCGTGCACAAGCGTAAAAACATCGTCCAACGTATCCGTGTAGTTGAGCAGCATATAGGGATGCACTCCGTAGACGCCGGAGGAGTAGGCGCCGGAGCGCTTTCCCTCGTTCTCATACACGTCGATCCAGCGCTCCTCATAAGCCTTGCGGACGACGGAGAGATATTCCTCGCCGAGGGGAGCCAGAGCCTTCAAGGACAGCTCCTTGGCCTCTTCATAGGAGAACTTCCGGTCATAGTCGGCCACCATGGGCACATAGACATCGTACATATGCAGCTCATCGACGCCCAGCATCTTCTTTCGCAGGGAGACATAGCGGTGCATATACGCTATTTTGTCGTGAATGCTCTCGATCAGGCGATCGCATACTGCCGGGTCCACGTTGTTGCCGTTTACGGCCGCCACAAAAGTGGAAGGGTATTTTCTGGCGCGGGCGTAGAAGATCTGCTGCTTCACCTGCCCGTCATATAGGGCCGCCCAGGTATTCGCGAATTCGCCAAAGCGCGTGTAATATTTCTCGAACACCGCTTTTCTCAGTTCCCTGTCCGGGGACATCTGAAGGGGCACAAAGCGGCCGTTGGAGAGCTGGATCTCATTCCCCTCACTGTCCGTGACAGGCGGGAATTTGAGGTCCGCGTTGGAGAGCATGCCAAAGCCGTTCGAAGGCGTCTGCGCCATATCGCCGGCTGACGCGAGCAGCTGCTCCATCTCTTTACTGAGCGTGTGCTCCTTGAGGCGCCGGATCTCGCGGATCGTGACCTCATAGTCACGGAGTCCGGGCTCTTCTTCATAGAAGCGCTCGATCACGTTGTCCGGGATCTCCAGTATTTCGGGCTCCATAAAAGCCAGCTCCTCGCCGATCCTGACCGATGCGCTCTGCACCTTCAGCTCCAGTTCCTGGTAGTGGGAGTTGCCGGCATCCTGGTCGTGGCGCATAAAGGAATAGCCGCCCACGCGGTCCAGCTTGAGGGAGCAGTCATCGTATAACCTCAGCGCCTCGTACAATTTGTGCGCGCTCTCGGACAGTTTCCCTTCATATTCCTTTACTTTGGCGGCTAAGTCCTTAGCCTGCTGCAGTTCCTCTTCCCAGAGCCTTTCATCCGGGTAAATATCTTCCAGGCGCCAGGTCTGCTCCGCCGGCACCTCTTCTCTTACGGGCAATTTGTCGTTCATTGACAGTTTTCCTCCATCTGTGTAGTATACATACGTGGTGATGAATGATTACCTATTGTATCACGTTTTCACCCTTTGTCGATGATTGAACACACGGAGATAGTTTATTATGACACCGATCGTAATTCCGGCCTATGAACCGGATACCAGACTGTTGGGGCTTCTTAAGACCATGAAAGAGAATAATCTCGGACCGGTCATCATCGTTGATGACGGAAGCGGCGCCTCCTATTCCGACATTTTTGCTCAGGCCCGGGAATATGTGGACGAGCTCAGCGGAAGTATCCTGGTCCACGAAGTCAACCGCGGCAAGGGCCGCGCCTTAAAGACAGCCTTTGCCCACATCCTGGATGTCTATCCGGACGCTGTCGGCTGCGTCACAGCCGACTCCGACGGCCAGCACACCGCACAGTGCATCACTTTTGTCAGGCAGACGCTGGAAGAAAATCCGGACAAGCTGATCCTGGGCGTAAGGCGTTTCGACGGCGAAGATGTTCCCTGGAAGAGCAGGGCCGGCAATACCATCACGGAACATGTCTTCTCCTACGTTTCAGGCATACATGTGACCGACACGCAGACAGGCCTTCGCGGTATCCCGCGGCCGTTTATGAAAGAACTTCTGGATGTGCCCGGCGAGCGCTTCGAATTCGAGATGCAGATGCTCCTTGTAAGTGCCGGCAAATATCCCGTTCTCGAGGTACCGATTCAGACGATCTACGATTCGAAAGACAACCATCAGACGCATTTCAACACCTTTTCAGACTCCGTCAAAATCTACCGGATCCTGGCGCGCAAGTACCTGAAATACGTCTTTTCCTCTGTCTTTTCCTGTGTGATCGATCTTGCATTGTTTGCACTGTTCTGCCGTTTTTTCAAGGACAGAACTCCTGCTTACATAACCGTCTCGACACTCCTCGCGCGCATTATTTCCGGCCTCTGCAATTACGCCTTAAACTACAAGGTTGTCTTCGGAAGCAGGCAGAAAGTGGCTGCCTCGGGCATGAAGTATCTGCTTCTGGCCCTTGTCCAGATGTCGCTGAGCGCCCTGCTCGTCACGATGGGTTGTTCGCTCCTTCCCGCCGCGCCGGAAGTAGCCGTTAAGGCGGTCGTGGATTTGGTTCTCTTCTTCATCAGCTATAAAGTACAGCAGAAATACATATTCTGAACTGAAACAGACACGCATCAGGGAGAGATCCTGACAGTTGTTCTCCCTGATGCGTGTTTCAACTCAATCAAAAAGCCGGCGAAGCAGATGCCCCGCCGGCTTTTTGTATATCGCCCTTAACTGAGAGCTCCGTCTTTTCCGAAATAAAACGATCTTCCGCCTATCTTCTGCCATCCGGTGCGTCTTGCGCCGTCGGCGCCCATGTAGTACATCTTCCCGTTTACCCTCAGCCAACCGGTCTTCATGGATCCGTCTGGGCACACGTAAAAGATTCTCTTGCCGATTCTGACAAAGCCGCGCTTTTCGATCAAAGTGCCGTCAGGATTAAAGTAAAACAGTTTATTCCCA
>Ga0256404_1003961_pt1 | contig 28937 bp, 24 predicted proteins | sample RumenRJG_01DNA_FD_185990 | JGI IMG/M metagenome (GOLD analysis project Ga0256404, IMG submission 185990) | Bovine rumen microbial communities from Lethbridge, Alberta, Canada - RJG_01 | ecosystem: Host-associated > Mammals > Digestive system > Stomach > Rumen | place: Canada: Alberta | collected...
TCTCGTACCTGAGGCCGCTGTCACGGAGGGCGTCGGCCATGCCGCGGAGGATGGCATTGCCGCTCTCGATGCCGAATAGCTCGTTCACGAGCCCGAACTTCCAGATGTCGGTCATGACGATGACCCGGGGCTCTGACGGGGATCTGATGAAGATGTCCCTTGTGGTCTGGCAGAACTCCGCCCAGCTCGGGAGCCCCGTGAGAGGATCAATCCTTGCTGCCGTGAACTGCTCTGTTCCCGCCGCTGAGTCCTGGACCGCGGCCCCTGCGGGCACTATCAGGGTGTCCTGCCGGTCGTCGGTGTAGGTTACGGGTATGGAGTTGCGGTGGGTCGTCACCATCTCGATGACGCAGGGGAAGACCACGTCGTTTGCTCCCCTGAGCCTCACCGGCACCGAGTACACCGAGAACTGGCTCGACTTCTTGATTACGACCTTGCCCTGGGCGACGCTGGTCTTTAGCGCCATGGCGCTGGTGCAGGTCCTGCACCTCTCGCTTCTTTCCCAGCAGCCGAAGCACTTCTTGCCGAAGGCGTAGCAGTCATGGTCGAGCTCGATGACGCGGCAGCTCTCGGGCGCCACAAGCCTGACAATGTCGTAGAGCGATCTGAGGCTCTCGATGTATTCGCTGAGTTCCGGAACGGTGTATTCTTTGACCTTCATCTGCTGCCTCCTGCGGAAGGCTTATGGGTGAGCTGACCGGTAGGGCACAGCAGTTCCGAGTGCGGCAGACTGAGAACGGAACAGCCCCTTCCCCCGCCATATATTATAGCATTGTGCCTCATTGTGTTCTACCGGAAAACGCCGCAATTTAGTGAGAAAAACAGCTTTTTCTGTGAGACGTGTTACATTTTTGAAGTTAAAAACAGGCAATGGCTGAACATATCTGATAAAATGACGCTCCTTCCACGGGGTGCGTCCGTCCTGAACAGCGCCTCACCGTCCGGCGCCGCCAAGCCCCCTCGCCGGGCCTTCCTTCCCGCATAAGATTTTCTTATAGCGTGACAGTACAAAAACTCATTGGCATATCATCATCCGCCCAAATATACTCAATGAGTGGGGAGCGGCTCTTTTTTTTGAGCATTGTTTCAATTTTCCCCCGCGGAGCGGGCATCAGGGCAGCGCGTCTGATAGACTGCTTTCCCCGCGGGGCAGCGCGCCCCGCGGACGCGGAAGGCACAGGGAGGAGATGACAGATGAGAACGGCAGACACCCTTATAAAGATCCTTAACGGCGTGCTTCTCGGGAAGGAGCGGCAGATCCGCCTTGCGGTCTGCTGCCTCATCTCGGGCGGCCACCTCCTCATCGAGGATCTGCCGGGCATGGGGAAGACCACGCTCGCGACCGGGCTCTCCTCGCTCCTGGGGCTCTCCTTCCAGAGAGTGCAGTTCACCTCGGACATGCTGCCTGCCGACCTTATCGGCATGTCGGTCATGAACCGTGAGAGCGGGAAGTTCGAGTTCAGGAAGGGGCCGGTCTTCACCCAGGTCCTCCTTGCCGACGAGATCAACCGCGGGAGCCCAAGGACGCAGAGCGCGCTGCTCGAGGCCATGGCGGAGAGGCAGGTCTCGGTCGAGCGCGAGACGCTCCCGCTCCCTGATCCGTTCTTCGTCATCGCGACGCAGAACCCGCAGGACCAGAGCGGCACCTACACGCTCCCGGAGTCGGAGCTCGACCGCTTCATGATGAGGATCGAGATCGGCTATCCCGCGAGGGAGGCCGAGCGCAATATCCTCCTCGGGAAGAAGACTGACGGGAAGCTTGACGCCATAACGGACGCCTCCGAGCTCCTTGAGGTGAGGAAGGAGGCCGCCGCGGTTAAGGCCTCGGACGCCGCGCTCGACTATATCCAGGACCTCGTCGCCGCCTCGAGATCCGATGCCAAGATCCCGAACCCGCTCTCGCCGCGCGCGGCCATAGCGCTCCTAGCGGCCTCGCGCTCCTGGGCCTACCTTGACTCGCGCGACTACGTGATCCCCGAGGACGTGCAGGCGGTGTTCCCCGCCGTCGCCGAGCACCGCATGAGGCGCGGCGCCGGCACCATCGGCGACCTCAGCGGCCTTTCCGACCATATCCTGAAGTCTGTCGGGGTATCGGTCTGATGGGCATCATCCGGGGAATGTGGGGCGGCTTCGGGCACCTCTGCCGGCTCTGGCTGGACCGCTGGCTCGCGCTCAAGATGAAGGGCAGGAGCATGTTCGTGCCCAAAATCGACTCCACTGCCATCTACCCGAGCTACCGGGGCACGCTCTTCGTCCTCGCGCTCATCGCGTTCCTCGTCTTCGGGATAAACGCGGAGAACAACCTGATAATCGGCCTCTCCGCCTGGCTCTTCAGCATTTTCGTCACGGTGATGGTCTGGTCCTACCGCAACATCTCGGGGATAGCCATCGAGCCAGTCCCCGCTGAGAACAGGTACGTCGGGCAGACAGCGAGGTTCCGCCTGCGCGTCGTGTCGGAGAGGAAGCGCTGGTCCATCACCTGCCGCGCCGACGCTGACGGCTTCATCCCGGAGTACATGCCGGTCCTTGACGGCCACGGAGAGATCGGGGTCTCCTGCCTCCTCACAAGGCGCGGCCGGGTGCAGCCCGGCATTGTCTCCCTTGAGAGCACCTTCCCGCTCGGGCTCTTCCGCGCCCGTGCGGCCGTCGACTTCAGGCAGAGCTGCCTCGCCTACCCGAGGCCCGAGGCCGGGGAGTGTGTGCTCAGGAGCGGCGGGCCGCGGGGCGAGAGGAACGAGAGGATCTCCGGGCACGTGAAGGGCGCCGGCATGGACGAGCTTGCGGGGCTCCGCCCGTACAGGGCCGGGGAGCCGCTCTCCTTCATCTCCTGGAAGCATGCGGCCCAGGGCCGCGGCTGGTACAGCAAGGACTTCTCGGAGGACTCGACCGAGACTCCGGTCATCGAGGTGTTCTCCTACCCCGGAGACCGCGAGACCTGCCTCTCGGTAGCCTGCCACGGAGTGCTGATGCTCACTGACGCGGGCCGCACCTTCGGCGTCGATCTCGGCGAAGGGGTCATCGGGCCTGACTCGGGGCGTGAGCATATGGAAAGGATTCTCGAGAGGATGGCGCTCATACCATGAAAGATGACAGGACCGTAATCAGCCGGAAGGCGCTCATCACCCTCACCCTGAGCTTCCTCCTCGTGTACATCCCGCTCGCGGGGAGGATTGACCTCATCATCGCGCTGCTCGCGCCCTTTCCCTGCATCTGGCGCTTCCTCCGCTCGTTCCGCATGGTGGCGCCGCTGCACCGCTGGGCGCGCCTTGCGATAACGCTCACTGCAATCGCTGTCATAGGCGGGTACTTTGCGGCGTCGAGGTCATCCCTCAACCTCTTCATCGATCTCCTCGCGGGCGGCACTGCCCTCAAGTTCCTCGAGTACAACTCGTCCCGCGACGTCTTCTACCACCAGCTCGGCATCTTCTTCCTCGCCGGGCTTGTCCTGGTGTTCAACACCGGCATCGTCATGGTGCTCTTCCTCCCTGCCGTGGTGTTCCTCTATCTCCTCACGGCAGTGTTCCTCGAGAGCAGCCTCGGCCTGCGCGGGGCGGTGAAGGTGGGCGGGGCAATCGCGCTCGAGGCGCTGCCGCTTGCCATAGCGATCTTCATTCTCATGCCGCGTATCGCGCCGTTCTGGAACGCCCAGGTCGGGGACACCTCGAAGTCGGGCTTCACGACCGAGGTGAGCGCCGATGATCTCGGCAGAATCATCCAGTCCGACCGCATGGTGATGCGCGTTGCCTTCGACAGAGGCACGGAGGTGCCGGAGAGCCTGTATTTCCGGACGGCGGTCTATCCGGTCTTTGACGGGAGATCCTGGAAGATGAGCAGGCCGGCGGCGGATTTCGTGCACGGCATCACGATCAGGATGCCGTTCATGGTGAACACCCCTGGCCCGAGGCTCACCGGAGGGAAGAGGGGCGGCTACAGCATCATCATGGAGCCCGGCATGGACAATTTCCTCCCGACCCTGCTCGGGAGCGCCGAGTGCCCGTCGTGCGCCTACCTCAGGCATGAGGACATCTGGCTCTCGAAGAGGCGGGTCCTGCAGAAGGAGAGCTACCGCTTCTCGATCTTCGCCGGCATCGACCGCTCGGCTGAGAAGCCGCAGTATTTCGAGACCAGGCTCCGTGACGCCGGGAACAACCCGAGGACCAGGGAGCTTGCCCGGAGGATAAGGGCCGAGGCCGCGTCGCCTGCCGACGCGGTCTCCCGCTTCCTCGGCTTCCTCAAGTCAGGGGGCTTCGTCTACACTCTTGACACGGAGCCTGACCGGAGCAGCTCCAGTATCGACAATTTCCTCTTCAGCCAGAAGGCCGGCTACTGCAGCCACTACGCGTCGGCAACGGCCTATGTCCTCCGCGCGATGGGCATCCCCTCGAGGCTCGTCGGGGGCTTTGTCGGCGGCACCATGAGCCAGGACGGCGACTACCTCACGGTGAGGGAGAACAACGCCCATGTCTGGGTCGAGGCCTGGTATGACAACTCCTGGCAGGAGATCGATCCGACCGCTATCATCAACAGCAGCGTCACCGAGCGCGGCGCGGATCTCGTAGCGGCGGATCCCGCGGCCATGGGGCTCACGATGCGGGCGTACACCTGGATGAAGAACCTGATGGACGACATCTCCTACAAGTGGGCAAGCCTCGTCGTCAACTACGGACTTGACGAGCAGCCGGCTGATCCTAGGAGCCGCTACAGCGGGTATCTCGAGAAGCTGGTGAAGGCCGGAATCATCATCATCGGCTTCATCCTCCTCACCATGCTCGCGGTGCTCCTCATCTCATCAAGGAAGAAGGGCGATCCGGTGGCGGCCGAGATCTCGCGCTTCGAGCAGAGGATCGCCTCCGCTTTCCCGGGGATGGAGAGGGAGACCGGCGAGACGGTGAGGGACTTTGCGGAGCGCGCGGCGGAGAAGAGCACGGATGAGAACGCCTCCGTCATCAGGAAGTACTGGAATGTTCTTTATGATTTCCTTTACCGCGGCACTCTCGCGAAGGACGAGGCGCTCCGTACGCTGAAGGGTCTCAGGATGAGCATCCGGAGAGGAGCCCCGAAGACTCGTTCCTGATCTTCCAATGCTCGGCACTGAACTGCAGACCTTGCAGAGACGCGCGCGGGCTCTGCCGGGGCTCATAATTGCCAGGGAAAATAACCGCGAGTGTCTTCCTGGGGATCCCTGAGACTCTGCCTGGCGCAGCTCATCTTCTCATCCTTCAGGACGACGCATGCGGCAGAGGCCAGCGCTCACCGCTGTTTCTCCCGGGGGCCGGCATTTCCGCATCTCCCACGGGCATTATGAAAATGATCACAGTGCGGATTCGTATGCTTCGGGTGAGGAATGCAGATGTCATTCTGACGCAGGCTGTCAGGATGGATGCCTGTATCGGCACGCTGCGGCGGTGACGGTCCTGCCTGCTTGGTGCACTGCGGATATCTGGATTTTCCTCAGGGACAAGCAAAAAACATTATATTTGGAACTGACAGACCCCAGTCAGCAGAATGGAGACAGGACGATGAATGGCAGCGTGAAATATCCGGTAGGCATACAGACATTCTCGAAGATACGCGAGGGCTCCTGGCTCTATGTTGACAAGACCCAGTACGTCTTTGACATTGCCAGTAAGTTTCAGTATGTCTTTCTGTCCCGTCCCCGCCGTTTCGGGAAGAGCCTTCTGACCAGCACGTTCCATGCTTATTTCAGCGGGCGGCGCGAGCTGTTCAGCGGTCTGGCCATAGATAAGCTGGAGAAGGACTGGGAGCAGCGTCCCGTGCTTCATTTCTCCCTTGCTGCGGCAAAAATGGGCACCGTAGATGATCTGTTCACGCAGCTTAACCTGCAGCTGCGCTGGATTGAGAAGAACAGCGGCATTGACAACAGCAGCATCAGCCCTCCCGGAGCCCGCATGCAGGCCGATGTGCTGGACCTTTTCCTTAAGACCGGCAAGCAGGCTGTCATACTCATCGATGAATATGATGCCCCGCTGCTCACCGTACTCCACGACAGGGAAAAGCTGGAACCTATGCGAGTCGCACTGCAGAGTTTTTATGCCCCGCTTAAGGATCTGGATCCGTATCTGCGCTTTGTCTTTATCACCGGCATCACAAAGTTCTCACAGCTGAGCATCTTCTCGCAGATCAACAATCTTGTAAAAATCTCAATGATGCCGGCATATGGAGCTGTCTGCGGCATCACACAGGAAGAGCTGGAGTCCTGCTTCAGGGATGGCATAAAGGGACTGGCTGAGGAAAAAGGAATGACGGAGGCGGAGGTGCTCGAAGCGCTGAAGCGTAAGTATGACGGCTACCGTTTCTCCCGCAGGTCGCCGGGAGTTTACAATCCGTTCAGCCTGCTCTCCGCTATGGCAACCCGTGAGATGGACAGCTACTGGTTCTCCACCGGGACTCCGGCTTTCCTCATAAGCCAGATTAGAAGGTTTTCTACTGATATCACCCAGGTCGACGGCAGCGTCGCTGAGGCTGCTGATTTTGACGCGCCGACAGAGGATATGCACAGCATTCTTCCGCTCCTCTATCAGAGCGGATACCTGACCATCAGGGATTACGATCCGGCATTCGGGACCTATACTCTCGGCTTTCCCAATGAGGAGGTGAAAGTCGGATTCACCAGAATGCTGATCCCGTTCTGTGTGTCACCTGATGTCAGCGGGACCGCGAATGCCTGCCGGCAGATCTGCAGTGCGCTCATGGGAGGCGATATCAATTCAGCACTCTCTGCGGCACAGAGCTTCTTTGCCGCTATCCCATATCAGGAAGGCACTCTGAAAGACGCACCTTCAGCTGAAGGGCATTTCACTGCCATGCTCTATGTGATGTTCTCATTCCTGAACAGGTATGTCTGGTCGCAGGTGCGAGTAGCCCGCGGGCGCATGGATATCCTGGTGAAGACTGATGGAGCCGTCTACGTCATGGAGCTCAAGCTCGACGGCAGCGTTGAGGAAGCACTGAAACAGATTGACGATAAGGGCTATGCCATACCCTGGAAGGCTGACGGCAGAAAAGTTGTGAAGGTAGGAATTAACTTCTCGTCAGAGCAGCGTACCATCAGTGAGTGGAAAGCAAAGGAGTGATGCCGGGGAGATGCCGGAACTGAAGAAAGCTGCCATAGACGCCAACTTTTTAGCCATAAGGCGGGCATGCCGGCTGCCGGGGTGCCTGTGTGTCAGAGCTGCTGCCTCGCCTGTGGAATAAGGCCGGTGGCCGTATGCTCTCAAGTGCCGCGTTCCAGACTGCCGGGCGTATTCACTGCCTCTTCCGGCAGGGAATTTGCACCTCCTCCTTCCCGGAGGGAGTGACAATCTTTTGACGCGTGTCTCAATGATCGAATCACGCTTTTCCTCCCCCGGAGATCTGTCTGTATAATCCCGAGAGGAGGTATCCGGTCACATGGATCTGAAGTCGGCATTCACTAAGGAAAACCTGTCGAAGGTTATGACAAGGGGCGTGGGAACGCCTTTTCTCATACTCATCGGCCTTTCCCTCATAATGCTCCCGATCCCCGCGTGGCTCCTCGACATCTCCTTCACCTTCAACATCACGCTCTCGATGCTGGTGCTCCTCGTCACCATCTACTCGAAGCGCCCCCTTGACTTCGCCGCCTTCCCGACCGTGCTCCTTGTCGCGACGCTCCTCCGCCTCGCGCTCAACATCGCCTCGACCCGCGTGGTGCTGATGCACGGATCCGAGGGAGCGGAGGCCGCGGGCAAGGTGATACACGCCTTCGGCGACGTCCTGATAGGAAACAACTACCTCATCGGCTTCGTTGTGTTCGCCATCCTCATCATCATCAACTTCGTCGTCATAACAAAGGGCGCAGGCCGAATCTCCGAGGTCACCGCCAGGTTCACCCTCGACGCTATGCCCGGCAAGCAGATGGCGATTGACGCCGACCTCAACGCGGGGCTCATCACCCAGGATGTCGCGAAGGCAAGGCGAAAGGACGTCGCGGCCGAGGCCGAGTTCTACGGCTCCATGGACGGTACCAGCAAGTTCGTGAAGGGCGACGCCATCGCCGGCATCCTCATCATGGTCATCAACCTGGTGTTCGGCCTCATCATCGGCGTCTCGAACGGCATGACCGTGTCGGACGCAGCCGGCCGCTACTCGAAGCTAACCATCGGAGACGGCCTTGTCGCCCAGATCCCCTCGCTCCTCCTCTCGATTTCCTCGGCGATCATCGTCACGAGGCAGAACGAGTCGAACGACATGGGAAAGCTCGTCCTCGGGCAGATGTTCTCCGTGCCGAAGCCCCTGATCATCTCGGGCGCGATACTTTTCCTCATGGGCATCGTCCCCGGCATGCCCCATGTCCCGTTCCTCCTCCTCGCCTTCGCCTGCCTCGGGGGAGCGTACCTCCTCGTGAAGCGCGAGAAGGAGCTCGCTGCCGCGAAGGCGAAGGCCCCCGCGGAGCCCGCTGGCGAGTCGAACGCGATGAAGCAGAAGCAGAAGGAGCTCTCCTGGGATGACGTGACCCCGATTGACGTCGTGGGCCTTGAGATCGGCTACCGCCTCATCCCGCTTGTCGACAAGGCAAAGGGCGGCGAGCTCCTAAGCCGCGTGAAGGGCGTGAGGAAGAAGATGTCGCAGGATCTCGGCTTCCTCATCCCGCCGGTGCACATCAGGGACAACCTCGATCTCTCGCCGAACCGCTACCGCATCACGATTGAGGGCGTGAGCTTCGGCGAGGCCGACGTCTTCACCGACCGCAAGATGGCTATAAACCCCGGGCAGGTGTTCGGCGAGGTGCAGGGCACGAAGACCGTGGATCCCGCCTTCGGACTCGAGGCCGTGTGGATCTCCGCCGACCAGGAGAACCGCGCCCAGGGCTACGGCTACACCGTCGTTGACGCGCCGACCGTCATCGCGACCCACCTCTCGCAGATCCTCTCGAACAATGCCGACGTGCTCCTCGGCCACGAGGAGGTGCAGAACCTCCTCAACATCGTCGGGAAGAGCTCGCCGAAGCTCGTCGAGGGCCTCGTTCCCGGCATCATCAGCCTCGGGAACCTCGCGAAGGTGCTGCAGAACCTCCTCTCGGAGGGCGTTCCCATCCGCGACATGCGCACCATCATCCAGACCATCGTGGAGTACGCGCCGAGGAGCCAGGATCCGGAGGTTCTTACCGCTGCCTGCCGCATAGCGCTCAGGCGGTTTATAATTCAGGATATTGTGGGAGGAGGCGATGTCATTCCCGTCATCACGCTTGCTCCCGAGCTTGAGAGGATCCTCCACAAGTCGCTCCAGAGCGGCGGGCAGGCCGGCGCGGCCATCGAGCCGGGCCTCGCGCAGAGGATGCAGAAGTCGCTTGCCGAGGCTGCGGAGAAGCAGGAGCTTGACGGCGAGCCGGCCATCCTGCTCACCTCAGGGGTGCTCCGCACCACGCTCTCGAGGTTCGTGAAGAATTCAATACCGGGACTCAGGGTCCTTTCCTACCAGGAAATCCCTGAGGAGAAGCAGATTAAGATTGTGAGCTCGGTCGGGCAGCAGCGTCAGACAGGGATGATTAAGTGAAGATAAAGCGTTTTCTGGCAAAGGACATGAGATCGGCCCTCGAGCAGGTGAAGAAGGAGCTCGGGGCTGACGCGGTCATCATGTCCAACAAGAAAGTCTCGGGCGGGGTGGAGATCGTCGCGGCGGTTGACGGGGATGACGACGCGGTGCTTCCTTCCGCAGAGCCTCCCGCAGGCGCCCCGTCTCCCGCTCCCGCGGATGACTCCGGCCAGATAGGATACAGCGGCCTCTCCCGGGCGGCCCTCCGCCGCCGCGCCGTGCAGGGCGCGAGGGACGGCGGCTACGCCTCCGATCTCGCGCGGACACAGCCGGACGATGACTATTCGGATGACGCTCCGGTATTCGGCCGGGACGGGCAGTCATCATTCGGCGGCGGCTTCGGCGGCGCCCAGGAGGCGCCTGCGGAGCAGCCGCGCGCCCGCGCTTTGGGCAGGGGCAGAGGCCGCGTCCCGCGCGCCGAGCAGCCCTCGGGCGATCGCGGCTCGTTCGCCGACTCCCTCTCCGAGCTTCTCGAGCGGCAGAAGAAATACGCTGACCGCGCCCAGGGCGGGGCGATGCCCGGCACTCTCGCCGAGCGCTCCGCGATGCAGAGGCCGCAGCGGGGGAAGCAGGCCGCGGAAAGGCCCTCGCTCACTCCGGAGAGGAGGCAGAATGAGGTCTCCGGCCATGAGCTGCAGGCGATGAAGGACGACATCGAGTCAATAAGGAAGATGCTCCGCTACCAGCTCTCCGGGCTCATGGAGCAGGAGGAGGACCGCGTGGAGCCGGTGCGCTCCATGATCGCGAAGCTCCTCGAGAGGGGAGGGTTCAGCGAGAACTACGCGAGGTCGCTCGCGAAGAGGATCGACTCTGGCGACAGCCTGAAGGACGCCTGGCGCGAGCTCCGCGGGCTCCTTCTCGATGACATCTCGACGGGGCACGACGAGATCCTCCGCGACGGCGGGGCGGTGACGCTCATCGGCCCCACTGGAGTCGGGAAGACCACGACCATAGCGAAGCTCGCGGCGCATTTCGCGATGAAGTTCGGCGCCGACGAGGTAGCGCTCATCACGACCGACCATTACCGCATAGGGGCCTACGACCAGCTCCAGACCTACGGGCGCATCATGGGCTGCCCGGTGAAGAGCGTCTCGGAGATGTCCGACATGCCCGAGGTCCTCTACCAGTTCAGGAACCGCCGCCTGGTGCTCATCGACACGGCCGGCATGGGGCAGCGCGACGAGCGCCTCGGCGAGGAGCTTGACCGGCTGATGAGCTCGGCGCAGGTCCCGGTGAGCGCCTACCTTGTCATCCCGGCGACGGCGCAGAGAAGGGTGCTTGACGACACCTACGCGAGGTTCAGCAGGGTTGACCTCTCGGGGGCAATCATCACGAAGACCGATGAGAGCATGTCGCTCGGCGACGCGATCGGCGTGTGCATAGAGAACGGGCTTCCGGTAAGCTATGTCACCACCGGCCAGAGGGTTCCCGAGGACCTTGAGGCGGCAAGCGCCGACGTCCTCGTCCAGGCCGTGCTTGACGGCCTGGAGGACGGAACGCGGGATTATGACGGCGGCGCCTCAGGGCACCGCGCGTCCGGCGGGCGGAGACGCTGATAACCAATTTTAAGCTGCAGGAAAAAGAAGAAATGGGTGAAAGTTCATTTGATCAGGCTGACGGCCTCAGGAACGCGCAGAATGCCCCTGCCCAGAACAACGGCAGGGTGAAGGTCATTACCGTCACGGGCGGCAAGGGCGGCGTCGGGAAGTCGAGCGTCTCCCTCAACATGGCCGTCTCGATGGCGATGCTCGGGAAGCGCGTCATGGTGTTCGACGCCGATCTCGGCCTTGCGAACATCGACATCATGCTCGGCATCAGGCCGGAGCGCAACCTCTCCCATGTCCTCTCCGGGAAGTGCACGCTTGACGACATCGTGGTCGAGGGGCCCTACGGCGTCTACATCCTCCCCGCGACCTCCGGCACGCAGAAGATGACCGAGCTCACCCCGGCGCAGCACGCCGGGCTCATCAGGGCGTTCAGCTCGATGAAGACCCAGATCGACGTCCTCATCGTCGACACCGCGGCCGGCATCTCGGACATGGTGCTCTCCTTCGCCCGCGCGGCGCAGGACGTGATTGTCGTCGTGTGCAACGAGCCGACCTCGCTCTCGGACGCCTACGCGCTCATGAAGATCCTCTCGAAGCAGTACGGCGTCTACCGCTTCAAGGTCGTCGCCAACATGGTGAGGACCCTCAAGGAGGGACAGGATCTCTTCAACCAGCTCTGGAAGGTCACGGACCGCTTCCTCGACATCTCGATGGAGCTCGTCTCCTGCATCCCGTTCGATCCGAACATCCGCCAGTCAATCAGGCGGCAGCAGGTGGTGGTCGACGCCTTCCCGAAGGCTCCCTCCTCCATCGCGATCCGAGCCCTCGCGAACCGCGCGCTCTCCTGGCCGGTGCCCTACCTGCCGGGCGGCCACATGCAGTTCTTCATCGAGAACTTCCTCAACGGCGTGAAGAAGGACTGATCCAATCATGCTGAACAGGGCCGGCGCTTACCGCAGGAACCGCGACTATGACGCGGAGCTCAGGCACTGGGCTCCGCTCGTCCGGAAGACCGCGCTCCATCTGATGGCGCGCCTTCCCCGGAGCGTGCAGCTTGACGACCTGGTGCAGACCGGGATGATCGGCCTGTTCGAGGCGCTGCAGGCCTTCGAGCCCGGGCGCGGCGTGAAGTTCGAGACCTACGCGCAGACCCGCATCCGCGGCGCCATGATCGACGATCTCCGGAACACCGACTGGGCGCCGCGCTCCGTGCACAGGAACGCCCGCCTCATCGAGGACACCATGTCGGAGCTCTCACAGGAGCTCGGCAGAAGCCCCACGGCGACAGAGATCGCGCAGCGCCTCCGCGTTTCTGCCGACGACTACGGGAAGATGCTCTACGAGACCTCGGTGTGCACGGTAGTCGGCATGGACGATCTCGGCGTGCCGGAGGACACCCTGGTCGGCGCCGGGCAGAACGCCGGAGAGAACCAGGTGTTCGGCCAGATTGCCTCGGAGGAGTTCAGGAAGTCGCTCGCCGCGGCAATCGAGGAGCTCCCGAGGCGCGAGGGGGTAATACTCTCCCTCTACTATACCGAGGGGCTCAACCTCAAGGAAATCGGCAGGATCTTCGACGTGAGCGAGTCGAGGGTCAGCCAGATCCTCAACCAGGCAGTGCTCCGCCTCCGGAGCAGGCTCAGGGACTGGGACTGATTTTTTCCCCTTCATTTTCCTGTACTGAAAAAAAACTGGGATATCATGCGCATATTGTCGGTTGGGGCACATTGAAAAGGGCTCTGATCGTTTATACTTTCAAGATACAACTATAACAGCACTGTCCGTCGGTGCAGCAGGGAGGCTGCGTTGAACAAGAACATGAAGATCCTCATTGTTGATGATTTCTCGACAATGCGCAGGATAATCAAGAATCTTCTGAGAGACCTTGGCTTTAACAACACCCAGGAGGCTGATGACGGCACCACCGCTCTGCCTATGCTGAAGAAAGGCGACTTCCAGTTCGTCATCACGGACTGGAACATGCCGGGCATGCAGGGAATCGATCTTCTGAAGGCCATCAGGGCCGATGACAAGCTCAAGTCCCTTCCGGTCCTCATGGTCACCGCAGAGGCGAAGCGCGAGCAGATCATCGAGGCCGCGCAGGCCGGAGTGAACGGCTACATCGTGAAGCCCTTCACCGCCGCGACCCTCAGCGACAAGCTGAGCAAGATATTCGCGCGTCTCGGCTAGGCGGCATTAAGCACAGTGCCGGCCCGGGCCGGCGTTTCAAGATTTCCGGGAGCGCTGGCCGGCCGGACGGGCGGCAGCGGTATAGGAGCAGCAGATGGCTTACGAAGGCGTAGATCAGGAGATCCTGCAGGACTTCATAGTGGAGGCCGGGGAATATATTGAGAATCTTTCAGAGCAGCTTGTCGATCTGGAGAAGACTCCGGAGGACTCGGAGCTTCTGAATTCAATATTCCGCGCGTACCACACGATAAAGGGCGGCGCGGGATTCCTCAACCTCACGAACCTCGTTGACATCTGCCACGCCTGCGAGAGCGTGTTCGATGCGCTCCGCCACGGCAACCAGCACGTGAGCCCCGAGCTGATGGACACAATCCTGAAGTCGTACGACATCATCAACGACATGTACGCCCACGTGCAGAACCAGGAGCCGTTCGATCCGGCCCCGAAGGAGATCATCGACCGCCTGCACGCGCTCGCCCAGGGCGGCGCCCCCGCTGCTGCAGCTCCTGCTCCCGCGCCGAAACCCGCCCCCGCGCCGAAGCCTGCCCCGAAGCCCGCACCGGCTCCGGAGCCTGCCGCAGACGCGGGTGACTCCGACACCATCACCGAGGACGAGTTCGAGAAGCTTCTTGACCAGCTGCACGGCCAGGGCGTTGCCCCGGGCGCCGACAACGACAAGGCGCGCGAGTCGGATTCGACTGACGGCGACTTCGACAAAATGATCTCGGACCTGAAGAACAACGGCACGACCCTCCCGGGCGGCTCACCGGCCGCAGCACCGGCCGCTCCCGCACCGTCTGCTCCGGCGCAGCCGGCTGACTCCGGAGACATGACCGACGCCGAGTTCGAGGTCCTCATGGACCAGATCCACGGCAAGGGGAAGGGCCCCGGATCCGAGGGCGACAAGGCTGCCGTGCAGTCCCATGCCGCCCCCGCTGCGGGCAGCACCGGCTCCCTTGCCGCAAAGGACATCCAGACCGCGCCCAAGGCAGCCCCCGCGGCGGCTCCTGCGCCGGAGACGACCGTGCGCGTCAACACCAAGGTCCTTGACACCATCATGAACATGGTCGGAGAGCTGGTCCTGGTCAGGAACCGCCTCGTGAACATCAACGCGAACAAGTCCGATCCGGAGATGAACAAGGCCATCTCCAACCTCGACGTCGTCACGGCGGATCTCCAGAGCGCCGTCATGAAGACCAGGATGCAGCCGGTGAAGAAGGTGTTCGGCCGCTTCCCGAGGGTCGTACGCGATCTCGCGAGGAAGCTCCACAAGAACATCGAGCTCAAGATGGTCGGTGAGGAGACCGATCTCGACAAGAACCTCGTCGACGCGCTCGCCGACCCGATGGTCCACATGGTGAGAAACTCCTGCGACCACGGCATCGAGGAGCCTGAAGTCCGCGCCCGCGCAGGAAAGCCGGAGGTGGGCACCATCACCCTCGCCGCATCCCAGCAGGGCGATCACATCCTCCTGACGATTTCCGATGACGGCGCCGGAATGGATCCCACTGTCCTCAAGCAGGTCGCGATAAGCCGCGGCGTCATCGACGAGGAGACCGCGCAGCGCATGACGGACGAGGAGGCGTTCAACCTCATCTTCGCCCCGGGCTTCTCCACCAACAAGGTCGTGACCGACATTTCGGGACGCGGCGTAGGCATGGACGTGGTCAAGACCTCCATCGCGAAGCTCAACGGCTCCCTCAAGATTGACTCCAAGGTCGGCGTCGGCACCACGATAAGCATCAAGGTTCCGCTGACCCTCGCCATTCTCCCGACCCTCATGGTCCAGATCGGCAGGCAGCCCTTCGCCATTCCCCTTACCTCGGTCAGCGAGATCTTCTCCCTCGAGCTCGGGAAGAACGTCAAGGTCGTCGACGGTCAGCCGACCATCGTCATCCGCGAGAAGGCCATCGCGCTCTTCTACCTCGAGGACTGGCTCATCAGGAGCGACGAGAGATCACATCCGGACAAGGGCTATGTGGTCATTGTCCAGTGCGGCGCGCAGCAGGCTGCCTTTGTGGTCGACGGGCTCATCGGCCAGGAGGAGGTCGTCATCAAGCCGCTCGATAATCTCCTGCACAAGACCCCGGGGCTTGCCGGCGCTACCATCACCTCTGACGGAGGCATAGCGCTGATCCTTGATATTCCGAACCTCTTGAAGTCATACGCGCACCGTCACTGAGACAGAAGGTAAATAATGAAAATCAGAGTGCTGGTTGTCGATGATTCGACATTTTTTCGCAAACAGCTCACTAAAATCATTGAGGCGGATCCTGATCTTGAGGTGGCGGGCACGGCGATCAACGGCAAGGACGGCATCGACAAATGCCGTGCCCTGAGGCCTGACGTGATTACCATGGACGTCGAGATGCCGGTGATGACCGGCGTTGACGCAACCCGCGCCATCATGGCCGAGATGCCGACGCCCATCCTGATGTTCTCCTCCCTTACGAAGGACGGCGCGACTCTTACGTTCGACGCCCTTGACGCCGGCGCTCTCGACTACATGACCAAGAACTTCAACGATGTGGTCAGGGGCGAGAACGGCGCCGCCGAGGAGCTCTGCCAGAAGATCAAGAACATCGCGCACTCGCGGGTCCTCAGAAGATCATCCCGCGCACCGGCTGCGCCTTCGGGAAGGAGCGCGGCAGGAAGCGCCGCGTCATCGGTGAACCGCCTTGCGGGCGGCACCTCGACCTCGGTCGGATCGGGGCTTTTCTCCCACCGTGCGCCTGCTCCCTCGTCGGGCTCAAGGCTCGGCAACATCGTCCGCCACGGCAGCACCTCGCTCAACGGCTGGAGCAAGATGAACGGAGGGCACCCCCTCACCATCAGCGAGATCATGGCCGAGAAGCGCCGCCAGGCGGAGGAGCTCAAGTCATCCGGGCAGAGCGAGGAGGAGTCCGCCGAGGACAGGCTCAGGAACATCAAGAATGTCCTGAGCGGGGCGATGGAGCGCAGCGCCGCCGAGAACGCCATGAAGTCGGGCCTCGGCTCCCGCCCGGCCGCAGGGCAGGCCGGATCCGCTGGCCAGAACACGCTCTCGCGCATGAGATCCGCCTCCCGCGGCTTCACATCGGGCGGCCCCGGCATCGGCGCACGCCCCGTCAGGAGCCCGCTCTCCGGCGGAACCTCCACTTCGGCAAGGGATCCTGAGACCGCGCGCGGCGCCGGGCTCCTCTACCCCGGGTCGCTTGCCCGCTGCACCGGAAAGCGCGACTACAGCCTGCTCTTCATCGGCGCCTCCACGGGAGGCCCTATGGCGCTGCAGAAGGTCATACCGTTCCTTCCGGCATCGTTCCCGCTCCCCGTAATCATCGTGCAGCACATGCCTGTTGGCTTCACCGCGCCTTTTGCAACCAGGCTTGACCGTGCTTCGAAGATCCATGTGAAGGAGGCAGAGCACGGCGACACGCTCACCCCCGGCAACGCCTACATCGCGCCGGGCGGGAAGCAGATGATCCTCGAGCGGATCGGAGGGCAGGCTAGGCTCAAGATCGGGGAGAGCTCCCCGGACATCATCTTCCGTCCGTGCATCGACCTCACCGCAGCCTCCGTCGCGAATGTCTACGGCGGCAGGGTGCTCTCCGTAATCCTCACCGGAATGGGATCCGACGGCTGCAAGGGCTGCTCGCTCATCCGCAACCTCGGCGGCACGGTCTGGGCGCAGAACGAGGAGACCTGCGTGGTGTACGGCATGCCGCAGGCCGTAATGAATGCGGGCGTTGCCTCGACGGCAATCCCCCTTGAGTACATTGCGGAGGCGATTCTGACAGAACTCAGGGGCGGCTCATGAGCTTTCTCGGCGTAATCATCGGAATAGGCGCGATCATCACCGCGAACCTCATCGAGGGCGGCAACCCCCTCGCGCTTATCGACATCCCGGCAGTATTCATCGTGCTCGGCTCCGCGACCGGAGCCATTGTCGTGCAGTTCCCCGTCAAGGTCATCGTGCAGGCGCTCAAGGACATCAAGTGGCTCTTCGCTCCTCCCTCCTATGATCTGCAGTCGCAGCTCGACTTCATCGACCAGATGGCGTCGACCGCGAGGCAGCAGGGCCTACTTGCCCTCGAGAACAGCCTGGCGGGCGTCAAGGACAACTTCACGAGGGACGGCCTGCAGATGATCGTGGACGGCACCGACAAGGACCAGCTCCTTGCGCTCCTCGACAAGCAGATCGAGGAGATGGAGTACCGCGACGACCAGCCGGCCAAGGTCTGGGAGGCCATGGGCGGCTACGCCCCCTGCTTCGGAATAGTCGGAGCGGTGCTCGGCCTCATTCACGCGATGGGACTCCTTGACCAGCCTGACCTCCTCGGCCCCGCCATCGGCGTCGCCTTCGTCGCCACCATTTACGGCGTGGTCTCGGCAAACCTCATATTCTTCCCCATGGCCAACAGGTTCCGCACCATCAACCGTGGCAAGATGGAGTTCATTCTCATGACCATGGACGGCCTTGTCTCCATCGCGACCGGCGAGAACTCCATGCAGATCAAGCGCAAGCTCTCCGCCTACCTGCCGGAAGGCTCCCAGGGGGTGGATGATGGCAAGGCGTAAAAAGGCTGCCGCCAAGGAGGACGCCGGCCGCTGGATGGTGTCCTACGCCGACCTCCTCACTCTTCTCTTCGCGCTGTTCGTGGTGCTCTACGGCTTTGCCATGTCAGCGCAGAGCGAGGTGAAGAGCATCGTGCAGGGCCTGGTGCAGAGCTTCACCGACATGGGCTTCGTCACGGCCCACAACGGCAACGTGGTCATGACGAGCGGCTACGGCGTCGACGGCAAGGAAGCGCCCAACAACTCGACCGAGGCGGTGATGAACCTGGTCAACGCCCCGGTGCAGGGCGCGGGCGGCGTCATCGACACGGGCGGATCCGCCTCAGGGAGCTCCTCGCAGCAGGGCGACCAGCAGAGCCAGGGCGTCAATGACTCCGCGGACGTCGTCGAGATGCTCTCCCAGGGCGGGCAGGGCGAGACCGACGAGTCGACGGCCGACTCCCAAATCAGCGCGGAGAGCGTTAACGGCGCGCCCCTTGACTCCGTGCAGCAGGAAATCTCCACCTCGCTCCAGGACCTCGTCGACGCCAAGATCATCGTAATCCGCCGCTCGGAGTTCTGGCTCACCATCGACTTCAACTCGTCGCTGATGTTCCCCCAGGGGAGCGCGACCATCCTGAACCAGTTCCAGCCCATCATCAACCGCCTCGCCGACGTCCTGGGGAGCATCAGGAACTACGTGCACCTCCGGGGCTACACCGATGACCGCTATGTGGGCGACGAGCTCTACCGATCGAGCTGGGAGCTCTCCTCGGCGCGCGCGATCTCCATGCTGCACGCGCTCGAGAAGAGGGGAATCAGCTCCGACCGCATGGCTGTCGAGGCCTACGGACAGTTCTCGCCCGTGGTGTCGAACAGCACCGCGAGGGGGCGCGAGCACAACCGCCGCGTTGTGGTCGCCGTCTCGAAGTACGCGCCCGGGAAGAGGAGCCTCCCGGTGCTTAAGGACGAGCCCGGGAAGGACGGCGCCGCCGCCGGCGGCAGGCAGTATGACGTGAAGCGCGCCCCTGACGGCGGGGTGAAGCTTGAGGAGGACTCGGAATGATTGTCTGGACAATTGCCAATCAGAAGGGCGGGGTCGGGAAGACCACGACCTGCGTGAGCCTTGCGGGCTGGATGAAGAAGTCTGACATGAAGGTCCTCCTCATCGACACCGATCCGCACGCCTCGCTCACGAACTATTTCGGGTACGACTCGGACGAGCTCTCCCACACGCTCTTCAACCTCTTCACCGAGCAGAAGTTCGACGCGGAGTTCCTCAGGGAGCTGGTGCTGAAGACCGATTACGATGGGATCGACATCATGCCGGGATCCCTCGCGCTCTCGACCCTTGACCGGACGCTCGGCAACGAGGACGGCATCGGCAACATCCTCAGAAAGGCCCTGGAGACGCTCTCCGGAGACTATGACGCCGTGCTCATCGACTGCCCGCCGGTGCTCGGCGTCCTCATGGTGAACGCCATCGGCGCGGCGAGCCGGGTGATTGTCCCCTGCCAGACCGAGTTCCTGGCGCTCAAAGGCCTCGAGCGCATGATGAAGACCTTCGACGTCATGACCGCCTCGACCGGAAGGCAGTTCAGCTACCTCATCGTCCCCACCATGTATGACAGGCGCACCCGCGCCTCGGTGCAGAGCCTTGAGTCCATCAGGAAGGACTACAGCGCGAGCCTCTGGGGCAACTATATCCCGATTGACACCAAGTTCCGCGACTCGAGCCAGCAGCATGTGCCGCTGCCGCTCCTTGATCCGGAGAGCCGCGGGAGCCTCGCCTACCATGATCTCTTCGTGAGCATGATGAAGCTTGAGGGGATTGAGCTATGAGCGCGGATCTTCAGCTCGAGGCGATGAAGGGCTATTTCCAGTCGATGTTCAGGGACACCGAGCTGAAGAAGCCGTCGTCTGCCCCCGGGCCTGCCCCGGAGGCTGCAGCGCCTGAGAGGGCTCCTCTTCCTGCGCGCGAGCCTCTTCCTGAGGCTGAGCCTGAGGCAAGGCCCGTGCTCGAGGCCGAGCCCGAGACCGAGGAGAGGAAAAAGCTCCGCGAGCTCATTGCCGCCGTTCCGTCCGTCGGGGCTGCTGCCGAAACCAGGACTGAAACCGCGGCGGAGACCGTCACAGAGACTGAGACGGCTGCGGAGACTGTGACTGAGACGGCAGAGGAGACACAGACTGAAACCGCTGCCGAGACAGAGACAGAGACTCAGGCAGAGACTGAGACAGCAGTGGCGTCTGAAACCGGAGAGCTCGTCTCGGAGAAGCACCTTGCCGGGGTCAGGGAGGAGCAGGAGGCAGCAGCGGAGGCTGCGGCCGCCTCCTCCGTGAAGGCCGAGGAGCCGGAGTGGAACAATATAAGGTATGAGGGGGAGAGGCAGTGCCTCTTCTTCACCGCCGGCGGGATAAAGCTCGCGGTGAGGCTCGCGGATCTCGGGGGCATCAGCAACATGGCCCAGATCACGAGGATGCCGGGCCCCGCCTGGTACCTCGGGATGATGCCGGTCCGCGACCGGAAGTTCCGCATCGTCGATACGGTGAAGTGGATGGTACCGGAGAGCGACCAGTCCGCGCTTGCGCCCTACCACTACGTAATCCACCTCGGATCGAGCGGCTGGGCCATCGGCTGCCACGAGCTCCTGAGCTCGGAGAAGGTTGACGGGGAGAGCGTCAAGTGGCGCGAGACACCGGGGCAGAGGCCCTGGCTTGCCGGCATCGTCAAGACAAAAATGTGTGTCCTGCTCAATGTTGAGGAGCTGGTCAAGCTTCTTGAGCAGGGTGTTGATATAAGATCGTAACGGTCATGGTTTAGGATCCGGGGGATGTCTCCTCCGGCAACGACGGAGAATTAAGATGGCTGCAGTGGATGAGAAGAAGAATGACAAGCCCGCTGAGGAGAAGACCAGCGAGGAAGTCTTCCAGTGGGTTACCTTCAAGCTTGAGAACGAGGTCTATGGCGTCAACGTCATGCAGGTGCAGGAGGTTCTCCGCTATACCGAGATAGCCCCGGTCCCGGGAGCGCCTGACTATGTCCTCGGCATCATCAACCTCCGCGGCAACGTAGTCACAGTAATCGACACGAGGCTCAAGTTCGGGCTTATGCCGGCCGAGGTCACCGACAGCTCGAGGATCATCATCATCGAGGCCGAGAAGCAGGTGGTCGGAATCCTGGTCGACTCCGTCGCCGAGGTCGTGTACCTCAAGGCCTCCGAGATTGACCCGGCCCCGAGCGTCGGCACCGAGGAGAGCGCAAGGTTCATCCAGGGCGTTTCCAACAGGAAGGAGGATCTCCTCATCCTCGTCGATCTCAACAAGCTCCTCTCCGACAACGAGTGGGACGAAATCAGCCAGTTCGCGTCCTGAGATGCTTGACCGGAACGCCGTAATCGTCCTCTGCGTGGCCGTACTGACCGTCCTCATCGGCGGCGCGGTCGTGTGGCTGTTCATCAGCCTGAAGCGCCTCCGCGGGGAGCTCTCCGAGCGGAGCAGCGGAGGGCTCGCCGCGCTCAGGAAGGACAATGACAGAACGCGCGAGCTCACCCTCAAGCTCGGCGCCTCCCTCACCGAGATCCGCGAGGGGCTCTCGGACACCGCCGCAAGGCTCGCGGAGGCCGAGAAGGACCTGCAGGACATTGCTGACCGCCTCAACGAGGTCGAGTCGCAGGATCCTGACGCCAAGATGTACAGCAGGGCGGTGAAGATGGCCCAGCACGGCGCCCCCCTCGCGGAGATCATCGACGAGTGCGAGATCAAGGAGGCCGAGGCGCAGCTCATCTACAAGATGTACGCCCCGAAGGGCAGGCAGTAATGCACTGCCGCCTCCCTGCCGGGCTCCCCGTCCGGAAAGCGAAGAGTCCCTTTTACCTGACAAATAACATGAATGTCCTATCCTGCGCTGTGATGCTGTGCCTTAATGGAGAGAACTATGGTTTCTGAAAGGCTGAGGAAAGTTGCCGGTACGCTGAGGAGCCAGGGAAATATGAATTTCCTTGATCCTGCCACACCGGAGCAGATCTCTGAATTTGAGAGGAAAAACGGGATCAGGCTCCCTGAGCAGTACCGGGAATGGCTCGCCTTCAGCGACGGAGGCGAGCTCTTCCTGCCGGCCGGATGCCAGATGTACGGCGCCGCCCGTCTTCCGATTATTGATGCAGCTGACGGGAACAGGCCTGACGATGCCTGGGTCGTTGTCGGCGCGATGTGCAACGGGGATACCGTCATCTTTGAGAAGGGGAGCGGCAGGTTCGCCGTGTACTTTACCGAGGAAGGCAGACTTGATGACAGCCTGGTCTATAAGGATTATTTCACTTTCCTCGGGGGCCTCTATGATCTGCTCGGCATAGCTGAGGAAGAAGATGATGATGAAGACGGTGAGGGCAGTGAGGAAAGCCCGGATGATGAGGAGAGTGAGTCCGCGGAAGAATCAGGCCTGAGCGGGGAAGCAGCTGACCTCTGGGACATGACTGAGGACCCCGAGAAGTGGGCCAGGGACGCCTGGAGGAAGCATCCGGAGCTCCGGGACTTCTACCGCACGAAGACTCTTGCCTGGATTGACTCTGAACTACGGGCCTATGACAAAGCGGATGAGTTTGAACGTGAACAGTTCAGAGACGGCTGGTACGACGCCTATTTCTACAACAAGGCGACAGGTAGGGACAGGAAAAAGGCCATTCACGCAAATTCCAGGGAAGAGCTGAAAAAGATCCGCCTTGCCGAGGCCCGCTCCTTCGAGCCTGATCCGGATGATCACAGAAAGGTAATGAGGGACTATTTCGAGGACCGCGGCTGCGACTGGATGTGCCGGGGGCTTCCTGCCTGCTGGCAGGAGTATGACGAGGCGTGCCCGAACCCTAACTATGACGGCTCGCTCTCCTGGGATGAGTGTGAGGATGAGGAATAGCCGGACTGCCGATTCTGACTAAAAAGTGGCAGAGGCATCCGGAGGCCTCCTGATGAGGCCGCTGCCCTCAGGGCCCTGAGCCCTGAGAACGCTAAGCCGGCCGGTACATCTGCCTCACCGGGGATTCTGCAGCACCGGCTGGCGTACAGGAGACTATATGAAGGACTGCGGGCTTTTATGGCCGGATATAAGTGTTCCTGAGGGAAAGCTTGTTGGGATCGCGATCATGGGCGCTGATGCTTTGAGGAAGTCATCCGCATCGTTCCTCTCCTCTGGCTTCAGCTGCAGGCCTGTTTCTCATCAGGGGCAGGGCAGCGACGGCAGCGCGCTTTGCGGGGACTCATTCACGGAAGACGGGCGGAATGCCTGCTGTTTTGCAGTTACCGCGAGAAAAACCGGTGATCAAGCCGGAGTCATTCCGATCCTTGATATTGATGAGTCAGAGCGCATCATAGAGCTTGGCTGCCCCTTGTGGACAGCTGCAGAGGTGAGCCCTCGGGCTGCCGCCGAGGCGCTGTGCCTCGCACTGGGTTATGTCTTTGATGACCTCGGATGCCTAAGATGCTGCACCTGGCGCGGGGCTCATGATCCGGACTCTGCTCTCATGTGCGATTTAGGCTTCTGCTATGACGCCTCAGACTCTCTCAGGGGCGGGAACCTGGGCGTCAGGATCTGGGACATCATCCTTGAGGAGTGGCCGCGGAAGGTTTCAATTCACGCCCCTTGCGGGTGCGACGTCAGACAATGCCGGAACTTCAGCAGAACTCAATCAGGAATTCTGCAGAATCGGCCTTGTTATGACAGGAAGAACATCCAGCTCTTCGCCAGCGCGAAGAGGCAGAACATCTATTCCATTCCTTTATGATAACTGCAACAGATGGCGCAATCAAATTTTAGTGAATACAGAGATGTCATAAGGAGTCATTGCCATGAATTTTTACCTGCATCCAAGCAGGCTTAAAATGGCTGTGAACAGTAACCGCGGAAGAAGGAGGCGTTTGAGAAATATCTCCGGGAGGGCAATTTCACAGAGGACGGCAGACCGGTCAGATCTCCTGGGAGCCTGATGCGGGAAGCGTATATCCTCTGACACCCGCAATTGCTGTTATGATGGTCACAAGATTCACAAAGCCATATTTGTTTATGCGCACCATTAATCCGCGGAGGTACATGGTACATAATGAGTGCTGCTGGAGTTAAGAGCGCAAATTTCAATATGCGCATGGATCCTCAAACCAAATCAAGTGCTGAGTCTCTTTTCAGGGAGCTGGGCATGACGCTGCCGCAGGCTGTCAATATGTTTATTGCCAGGGCACTGTCAGTCGGCGGTATGCCATTTGACCTGAAAATGCCCAGGTATAACCGTGAAACTGAGGAAGCTATGCAGGAGGCGATTGATATTGGCAGCGGCAAGGTAAAAACCAGGATTTACAATTCTGCAGACGAACTGTTTGATGAACTGGACAAAGAATTTGGCAGTAGTTAATGCTGAATGGTGGCTTTCGCCAATGCCATATAAACCAGACTGGCCTCTGGTTTATCGTATTAAGGACAAAAGCCTGTTCTGACTCTTCCCGTGCAGGACTGTTCCCCGCAGCCTTCAGGAATTCCGGAATCTCAATGAGATGGGGCCTGCCGCATTGAAATGATCTGCAGGCCGGTGCGGCTTGAATTCATGCCATGAGGACATGCCTGCCGCAGAACTCCGTATCGAAGAATGCTGATCGTGACAGTCAGACACTGGGGAGCCTGAAAGCAGAGCAGAAAGGCGCCCGGACATGGCGGCACTGCTCTGATTCATAGAGCAGTGCTGCTGTTTCATTATGTCTTGCAGACCTGCCTCAGATGCTGTAAGCGCGGTACAGCTCCTGGAGGTAAGCCTCATCTGTCATAGCCCTTGCAATTTCATCATTGCGGTTCTGTGCAGTCAGAAGCTGCATAAGCCTTAACAGGCGTTTTTCTCCGATTTTTATGCCGCGCTCCTCACCGCGCTCCTCTCCGATTTTTATACCGCGCTCTTCACCGCGTTTCTCACCGCGTTTCTCACCGCGCTCCTCTGCATCCTGAATGTCTGCACGGTAATCCATGAGATCTATTTCGCGCTTGATGTAATTCATGTGTTCCTCCTCGTTCTGGAAAAAGATCCTGGCCGCATCATAGGCATCGCTGATCGCCGGATCGAGCATTGTCAGCTCTTTCTTCTCCTGCCTGCTCAGGCGGTTCGCAAAATACGCCAGCCAGCGCTCCATCTTTGTCAGATCCATGATTGCCTTCTTTCCGGCCCTCAGGAATTTTGGGATCTCAAGAAAATGCACCTCCATTCCCTTATCCAGCACGTCGCCAGACTCCAGATTGTTCATACTATACACCGCATGCGGGGATTTCTGCGGCAGGAGTCTGAAGGCGAGAATGTTGATCGTGAGAGCATGATGAGCGTTCCTGTAATCCTCGCCGGCAGGCAGCCCGTTGACATACATCTCAGCGCAGTACATCAAGGCTCTCTGTCTCATGTTCTTATGGTTGATAACCTGCACCTCTACATCCACATGCTCGCCTGTATCAAGCTCGCAGGCAACGTCAAACAGTGAAGTTTTGTCTGCCTCGTTCTGCGGGATCTGCTCTGTCGGTATGAACGTAATATCCTTAATCAGGTGACCGAGTGACTTTCTGAGCACGGTGTTCAGGAAATCGATGGTTATGTGCTTGCGTTCCTCTCTGCCGAAGGTAAATTTGAAGAGCAGATCGTTCATTGTATTGAAGTGATCGCTGTCGATCTCTTTCTGAATCTTTTCTATGCGATCCCTGCTGTCTGTCTTAATACGTTCTGTCATTTGATGAATATCTTTCTTGTCGTGTTTCATGTCTTGTATAAATTTCGGGATGAGCACTCTGTGCCCAGCGCCGGAATCCGGGGAGAGCAGCCGCAGATCCTGCGATGCATATTGAAAGGCAGATCAGTGCGTGCTGTTTCTGAATGGAATGGTAACCTCCCACCGGAAGCCGAGCAAATTTTAATGGGCATAAACATGTCATAGCGGATCATGCCATGCAAAAAACATGATTCTGCCGGACTGCTGGCGTCAGTATGGATCTGCGGAGGGCGGCGCAGGAGAGTGTTCCATGCATCTGCGGCGCGTTCTATAATCCCTGGTGCATTTGAGATCTAAGGGGAGGGTTTCCCATGCAGACCAATATCTACGGACAGACAGTCGGGCGTCCGCTTCCGGGGTTCACCCCGGGAGGAAAGCCTGAGATCAGCAGGATTGACGGAAAGTGGTGCAGCGTGGTGCGCCTCAAGGGGCAGGAGCTCACAGAGAAGGCTGCGGAGTGCTACCTCTCGATGAGCCCCGAGGACTGGACCTATCTGCCGCTTGAGCCAGTGCAGACAATGGAGCAGGCGCTCGCGCTCGCCGGGAGCATGGCAGCGACGGAGGATCCCTATCAGCTCGCAGTGCTTGACCGCGGAAGCGGAGAGGTTCTCGGCACGTTCTCCATCATGAGCCTCAATCCCGCTGACCGCAGCGCCGAGATGGGCTGGGTAATCTACGGGCCGAAGCTCAAGCACACGAGGATCGCGACCGAGGCGCAGTACCTGGTCATGAAGTATGTCTTCGAGGAGATGGGATACAGGCGCTACGAGTGGAAGTGCGACTCCCTCAACAAGCCCTCAGCCAATGCCGCAAGGCGCCTCGGCTTCACCTCGGAGGGAACCTTCCGCAACTATGTCGTCTATAAGGGCAGGAACCGCGACACCTCCTGGTTCTCGATAATTGATTCGGAGTGGCCTTCCGTAAAGGCTGCCTTCGAGAAATACCTCAGGGATGACAACTTCGATGAGAACGGCATCCAGAAGGAGCCGCTCCGCGCGAGGGCATTCCAGAGGGCCTGCGATGACGAGTCAGACTTCATGACTCTGTAAACGCATCCAGCGCCGGTGAATGACTCCGGCAGCGTCACAGCGGGCTCCGGCTGCCGGGGCCTGTCAGAACAGGGCGGCATGTCTCCCTTCCTTCAGGCTGCATGGTATGAAGCTTTGCCAGCAGAATTCATCAAAACCCGCTTCCTGATGCTGATGAGCCGTTGTCAGCTGCCTCTTTCTGCTTTTTCTCCGGATGAACGGCCTACGGAGTCTGGGTTACATGGCTGTATCCGGTAAGCGCGGTTGGCCAGTTTTTCGCCGAATGTAAGATCAGAAATGAAGTCAGTGGCGGGTGAAAACACTGTTTATGATGCGGATCATCTGCCTTACGGCCGAAAGCCGTACAAATCTGCTTACTGGCAGAATTTCTGGAAAACATCAGATACAGCAAACGGTCTAACAAAAAGTCTACAAATAGCCTAACGGAAAGTCTACAAATGTCCTAACAAAAAGTCTACAAATGGCCTAACGAAAAATCTACAAATAGACTAATAAAAATTCTACAAATAACCTAACAAAATTACTCCAAATGGCCTAACAAAAAGTCTGCAAACGGCCTAAAATTGACATAAACGGTTTGATTCACGAGTATGTTTTAACTATATTGAAAATCATTATGAGAGGAAAGATAACCAAATATGTACAAAAAAAGAATAGCAGATCAGATGCTTTCCCGCAGGCTTGCAGGAAAGGGAGCAGTTCTTATAGAAGGCCCCAAATGGTGCGGGAAGACCACGACAGCCAGACAGCAGGCAAAAAGTATCCTCAACCTCGGTGACATTGATGTGCTCAGGGAAAGCCTCAATATGATTGGGATAAGCTCAAAGAAGCTGCTTGAAGGGGATGTTCCGCGTCTCATCGATGAGTGGCAGACTATTCCTGCACTGTGGGACGCGGTACGATGCGCTGTTGATATCCGCGGGCTTCCTTCTCAGTTCATACTTACCGGCTCATCGGTTCTGCCGGACGCTGATGCGACTGTTCACACCGGCACCGGAAGAATATGCCGGATGAGGATGCGTCCCATGAGCCTCTATGAGTCTGGTGAATCCAACGGCACGGTCAGCATTCAGGATTTGTTTGACGGAAAGGTTCCTGATGTGCAGAGCAGCAGCCTTGACATCGACGATATAGCGTTTCTAACCTGCAGGGGAGGCTGGCCTGCTGCCACGCTGCTCAGCGGTGACATCGCCTTGGATCAGGCTTTTGATTATGTTGAGGCTGTTGCGGAAAGTGACATCCAGCGCGTGGACGGAGTAAAGAGGGATCCGAGACGGGTGCAGAGGCTGATGCGATCCTTTGCGAGGAACATTGCGCAGCAGGTCTCCTATTCAAGGATTCGTGCCGACATGCTGAGCAATGATTCTGAAACTCTGGACGAGAACACTGTAGCCGACTATATCAGAGCGCTCAAGCGGCTGTATGTCGTGGATGATCTTGAAGCCTGGAACCCGAATCTCAGGAGCAAGGCTGCCATCCGCACCAGCGATACGCGCTATTATGCTGATCCAAGCATAGCCGCCGCATCTTTGGGAGCGGGTCCCGGTGATCTGATAAAGGATCTCGAGACTTTCGGGCTGCTGTTTGAGTCAATGGCAGTGCGCGATCTCAGGGTTTATGCCGAGGCTCTTGACGGCAGGCTCTATCACTACCGGGACAGCTCAGGGCTCGAGTGCGATACTGTCATCCACCGGCGCAACGGAACATATGCGCTTGTTGAGGTTAAGCTCGGCGGCGACGCTAAGATAGAACAGGGGGCGGAGAGCCTCAGGTCCCTTGCCGGGAAAATAGACACATCGCGAATGCCGGCGCCCTCATTTCTGATGGTGCTGACAGCAGTCGGCAGGTACGCCTACAGAAGGAAGGACGGCATATTTGTGGTGCCGATTGGCTGCCTGAAGCCCTGATTCCGCGTTGCAGCCTGAGAGTTAGCTGCATGCGGATGCTTTCCCCAGGCCTGAGTCCGTACCAGGGGACCGCTGCATGACGGACACGCAGTCTGATGACAGCTGTCAGGTGTCTGTCAGAGGCACGGCGCCTAAGCCTGACAGGAAAGCCCGGGCATTTGCCCGGGCTCTCTTATCCTTATCAGAGTTCCCCTGAAATCAGTCCTCTTTTCCGAACTGATCCCTGAACTCCTCGGCGGTCTTCTCGAAGCGCTTCAGAGCCTCCTCAATATCCTCCTTGGGGATGTTGAGGCTCGGGGCGATACGGACGACATCCGGGCCTGCGACGAGGGTGAAGAGGCCGTTTTTGTAGCCGAGGCGCA
>Ga0256404_1003963_pt1 | contig 28931 bp, 33 predicted proteins | sample RumenRJG_01DNA_FD_185990 | JGI IMG/M metagenome (GOLD analysis project Ga0256404, IMG submission 185990) | Bovine rumen microbial communities from Lethbridge, Alberta, Canada - RJG_01 | ecosystem: Host-associated > Mammals > Digestive system > Stomach > Rumen | place: Canada: Alberta | collected...
ATTTGAAAAAAGGATAAAAAAGAAAGCAAATAAAAAATTATTTGGAACAACAGGAGTATCAATTCCAACATTAGCAGGAGCCAGAGACGAATTATATTATGAATTAAAAATATGAAAAAGATATTGAAACAACGAATTATTTATGATATCATATTTTGGAAATGATAAATAAACATATTTGATACTGCGAAAGAAGATAAGGAGAGAAAACTAAAAGATGAAAAGAGAAGAAAATAATAGTATAACAAATCAAAATTCAATAGGAGAAAAGAAGATTTTTTGTAAAAGCGATAGAGCAATTACTTTAATTGCCTTGGCTATTAGTACAAAATGTGTTTAATATAACTAAAGAGATTGAAAGCCAAGTGAGAGTAGAAAAAATTAGAAAAGAATATGAAAAAGTAGAAGTAAAAGTTTATATGGATTTAATATAAACATTAATATAGATTTAAGAGATTTATCTAATTATAGATAAGTCTTTTTTTATGTTCAAATTTATTTGTTACTCGTTACTTTATATATTTTTTGTAGTCGATTTATATATAAATATAGGTCAATGACGAACATTTAGAGATAGGAGAAGTATAAATGACTATAATTGTAAAGGCAAATAACGAGTATAGTATTTTAATTAATTTTAAATTTGAAGGTAGAGAATTTAAAGTTGATTCATATTCAATAATAAATACTAATTATTCATTAATAAGGTATTTAACAAAATTATTAGATGTAAATTCAATATATACAAATAATTCTGGATATGTATGTTTGAAAAGGAAAGACGGAACAACAAGTAGTCTACAACGTATTATAATGGAGTTTTATTCTGAATTTGACGATAGAATAAAAATATTATTAAAAGAAAATAATGAAGTGGACCATATAAATAATATTAAGACAGACAATAGAGTAGATAATTTTCAGATATTAAAACATCAAGATAATATATTGAAGACTTATAATAATAGGTATCAAGTAGCAGGTACAAATGAACATATAATTGAACTAGATAATAAAATCAAGAATATTAGACAATATAAAATTGATGAAGAAAAATTAAAAAGACAAAATGGTATATTTAACAAAGTTATAAAAACAGGAAATTTTAATAATATATCTGAGTGTTGTTATTTAGATTTATATAGTATAAGCGATAAACCTTCATTAAATTATCCAGAAAATATAGGAACTGTTATATATGATAGTATGTGTTATATTAAAAATAATTCGACAAATAATTGTACAAATATATTATATGAGTTATATAAACATAAAAATAATTATATAACATGTAAATTATTAAATTATAATCTAAGAGTATTAAACAGATATAGACTAAGATATAATTATTTAAATGAGATAATAATAAAATTTAATATATTAAAAGATGAGTATGATTATATAATAAACAATAATGTTGATATATATGATTTGACATATAATTTAAACTTAAGAAAGTCAAAACAGTTATTGTATGATTTATATCAAGAAATAATTTTGAAAGATAATTGTACTATAAACAATGGAACAGTATTAAAGAGCATAGATATAAGTTTTGAAGTAGACAAGATAGGTAAATATACATATTATAGAATAATGTTTATACTTGGCTTACTAAAAAGAGAAAAGTCAAAAGATAATAAAACATTTTTTAGTGTACCAATTTATACAGATGAATTATTGAGAAAAGCAAATGTAAGAGCTAAAAAATTAATAGAATTAAAATGGAGAAAAGTAAGATTCTTTAGTGTAATAGAAGAATTTGGAGAAGATATTGCAAAAGAAGTCTATAAAGAAAGATTTGATTTTTTGTATGCAATGTATAATGAATATTCAAAAAGAGCAAAAGAAGATATTATTAGATTTGTAGCCAATAATGAAAAAATAAAAGAATATGGATTTATAACTATTGGAGATATATTAAGTAATATTGTAGACTTAAATGAAAAAAGAAAAGAAGATTGTTTATTATATAATCCTATACATAAAAATTTTGATGTATTTATAAAAGATTTATTAAAAACAAATACAGATACTATAAACGAAATGGAAAAGTTAGGTTATAAATACGTAACATTAAATAAAAATATTATAAAAAATATAAAAGAGTATATGAAATATAATAATTTAGATGAGGAAAATATGAATTTATACAGTAAAAAGAAAGTAATTGTATTAAAACAGCTTATAAAATAACAAAAAATTACGGAAAAGTTATATATAAATATAGAATAATAAATGTAAAGGAGTGTAGAAGCTATGATTAGTACATATACAGTTGAAGAATTAGTACCAATATTAAAAAGAAAAGAGAAAACAATTAGAAACTATATTAATGAAGGAGAATTAAAAGCAAGTCTACTTGGAAGTGGATATGTAGTTACAGAAGATGATGTAAAAGAATTTTTATTAAATAATCAAGTTTATGATTATGATAATTTAAACGAAGAAGATGATGAGGAAGATTCAGAAGAAAACGAAGAATAGTGCTAAAAGGGGCTAAAATCAGGAATTTACAAAAGAATTATAAATAGGACTGCTCCCAGGTCGTCCAAGTTGAGCCAGGTTGAGTTTTAAATTTAAAAGAGATAAATTATATACCTAAAATGTAAAAACTTCCCAGAACTTGTTTATGAGACATTTTTAAAAAAATTTAGAAAAAGGGCTTACAAATGGGAAAAAACACGATATTATAGTATTATAAGAGCAAAAATGTAGAACTTATTTTTGAGTTTTTATTTGCCTTTTTCAAAAATAAGTTCAGATATAATTAAGAGCTTTGATATTGACTATAATAACGAATTAAATGAATACTTAATTGAATAAAACTATTTTGAGTTAAATCATAGCTCTTGTTATATTAAAAATATGGCAAGAGTTTTTATTTTGCTAAAAAGGAAGGAAGTGAGAAAAATGATAGACGAAGAATTAAAAGAAAAAATGAAACAGGAATCAATAACAAGACTTAAAATGTTAAAACTACACAAGAATGTTATTTCTGATTTTAAGGAAGAAGATAAATTAAATAAATCAGAAGGAACAATGGCTATACTTTATTGGTTAGATGATAAAGAAAAAGAATTTGTAAAAGGGTTAGAAAAAGTTTATGATGTTATGGTTTATCATATAATAAAAACATATACAAGAGATTTAGGAGAAGTTCTAGATTTATTATATGTAGATAAATATGAAAATTGTTGGGACGAAGAAAAAATATTTATTAAAGACGGATATGTAAGGTCATATACAGTATCACCATTTTGTGAAAGTGGAGATATTTGTATAGAATCTAAAAATGGTGGATTAATTAGAAAATATTAAGGAGATGTTGAATATGAAGAATAAGAAATCTGTGAAAACAGGATTTGAAAAGTGTCTCAATGAGTTTGACGAGATATATAGGAAAAATTATAATGATAAACAAAAAGTAATGCCAATCTTACTAAATCTATATGACCAATATAAAGAAGAAATTTTTACTTTGACTACATTAGATAAAGAGATACATAAATTACAATTAGAAATTAGTGATAAAATAGAGAAGAAATGTAATAAAAAACAAAAGGAACTTATATATCAGTTGAAATATTGTATAAGTTCTGAAACTGATGAATTGGTAGAAAAAGCCTTTGTATATGGATTTTGTGTAGCTCAATCGTTAAAGGATGAATCACAAGATTACATTAATAGCATGGATAAATAATGAAAAAAGTAGCGTAAAATTAATATTTGTGATATAGTATGTTTGATTAGTAAAAAGGAGAATTATAATGAATGATTTTTTATTTTTTAAAGTAATTAACTATATTTCAGAAAACTTTTTATCTATTGTAGCGTTATGTATTTCGATATTTAATCTAATATACATTATATCGAGCAATAAGAGAAAAGTTGACATTATTGTTAATTGCTATACTACTGGAAATGTAGAAGGAAAAAACTTCTATATGTATGATGTGGTTTTTATAAATAAATCACAACTATCAATTTCTATTAATGGATTAAAAGTTATTGATAATAAAAATGAATATTATATAATAAATTCACCGAGGAAATTATTTGAAAGTAAGTCGAATATAAATAATAAAGTTATTAATTGTAAAGAAATAAATTCGATTACTTTTCCAATAAATTTACAAGGATTTGAATCTTCACATAATTTTATTATTATGTATGGACCTAATAAATTTGAAAAAGAATTGCAAAAAATAGTTATAGGTACTTCAAGAGGAAAAATAAATAAAAATATAAATATAGGAGAGAAATATATTACGGCTAAAGAATTTATGGATAATGAAAAATACTATAGTAAATAAGCAAATTATGAAAGAGAGATTTATATGTGGATATTTAATATTTTTAAAAATAAAAATAAATATAAAAATAAAAAAAGATATATTTTTGAAAAAGAACTATCAAAGTGGGTGAACGAAAATCAGATTATCTTTCAGGATGAGTATAAATTATATGAATTAAATTGTTGCCCATATTGTGGTGTATTAGATGATAAAAAAATTGCTTCATCTAAGAAATGTTCTTCCTGCAAGGAAAAAATTGTTGTGAGAACAAATAAACAAAACCATAAAAAACTATTGTTAACAGAAAAAAGGTCTAAAGAATTTGATAAATATGATGAAAAAAGAAAAGAAATTCTTTTTATGGAAAAACAAATGGTTGGATTAAGTAGAATGTTTCCTAACTATATGTACAAGTTTTACGACACAAAAAGACAAAAACCAGATATGACGGCAAGAGATTATACTTTTTCTTTTGAAAATTGGCTTGTTTGTGAAATTGATAGAGAAGCATATCGTAAATATCAAAAATATTTAAAATTAAATTTTCAAGACAGAGTAATTAAATGTGATGAAGTTATAAGGGAATTTCAAAGAGCAAGTAATGTATTAAGATTACAAGCAAAATTAGTCGAATATAAGAAAAGAGAAGATGTATTAATAGAATCAATAGTAAGCTTGCTATATAGAGATTTAACTATAGCACATTTACCATATTACCATTGGAAAGATAGACCATTTAGTGAACTAAATTTTTATTCAGATGTTGAAACCAATGCAATGCAGTTATTAATTGATTATATGGACAAACACAAATTAGCAATTGATGATATTAAAGATGAATTTATGGAAAAGGCACATCCTTTTATAATGAATATAGTTTCTAAAGAAAAAGCGTGGCCAATGATTGTTGATGCATATAGACACTACCTGAGACTAAAAAATAACAAATAATTAAACAAAACCTTATAAAGAGTTGGAGTTGATAAGAGACGTGCTCGATACTTCACAGCAACCTATTAAATTAGGTGCTAAATCACGATAGATGAGGATAACTTATACACTCAAAAGAAGTTATCTTTTGAGTGTTTTTCTTTTTATAAGGTGGAATTTATAAAAAGGAGAATAAAAAAGATGAGATTTTACAGAGCATATTATTTTTTTGATTATTATTAAAGTACAGAGCTTGTCCAGGACAACGACATCAACCATGGGTTGAGTTTAAAAACTTAAAGAGATAAATTATATATCTAAAATATAAAAGTACTCCAAAACTCGAATATGGAGACCATACAAAGAAAGGTGATATAAAATGATAAAAGATTATGAATCATTTGTAATATTATTGTGTGAAGATAAAACAGAAGAAGAAAAAATAATAGATACAGTAAAAAAAATATCTTTAAGAAAACATATAGGATATGCAAGAGTTAAAATCAATGGAAAAGAAGAATATTCATATATTTTATTTAACCCAGATAAACAATATATTTTTGATATGGCAAGAAATAAAAAAATAACAATAGTTTGGAAAGATGATGATTTCTTTTGAATTATAAGTTTTAAAAATAATACAAAAGGAGATATTATTTATTATTTAGAAAGTGAAAATAATAATGGAAAAAAATTTGAAGGAGAAGTAATATACTTAAATTTTAAAAAAGAATATAAAGGAAGAAAAATAATGCTAATTAGTAAAATAGTATTAGATGAAGAAAATCCATATATCTATGAGCATTTTTGCTTTTATAAAAGAGAAAACGAGTAGATTTATTTTCTACTCGATGATTTTCTTTTAATTAAAATGTCATTTGGTGTACAGCTTAAAATTTTACAAAGTTTATATAAATTTTCATATTTAATACTTTTTGTTCTATTATCTATCATATTATTAAAATTGGTATATGACATTGGAGCAATAGCATTTAATTCATTAAATAACCAATATCTAGTTTTATTTTTTGATTTTAGAATTTTATCTACATCTAACTGAAACATAGTCTTCTCCTCTCTTTTAAATATTTTATACAAAACATAATAATAAAATAACTGACAAAATCAGTAGACAAAAAATAATAAAAGTGATATATTATTATTGGATTTAAAGGTGGAATTTATATGAAAAATAAAAAAATTATTATAATAATGATATTAGGGATAATATTAATTGTTGGAGTTATAGGATATTTTGTTATTAATAAAAATAGTTATAATTTTATGAGTTCTATTTCAAATGATAGTAAATATGATGAAGAAATAATTCAGATAAAAGCTTTGTTAGTAAGTAAAATTAATTCTGATAATGAAAAAGAAAAACAAATTGCAAATACTCAGGTAACAAAAGCTACTCAAAAATATAATAAACAATTTACGTTGGATACATCAAGAGCAAAATTTGTTACTCTAACTGAGGGATTATTAGACTGTAAATTTGAAGAGAATTATAAAAATAGGAACATATTTTATATTACTACAAAAAGTGCAGATGGATTTGTTTTTTTTAAGATGTATACAACTGATAGATTTAATTATAAGGTTATTCTTAATAGTAATAGCACTTACGAATTATATGCTTATTTAGAAAATGGTGAAATTAAATATGGTTCAGACTTAATAAAATTAAAAGAAGGAATTGATAAAAAAGATAATTTTAGCAAAAGCCCTGTATATGAAACATATAAAGATTTATTAACAACGGCTAAACATAATCCAATTGAATATTTTGTGGTAGATATAAATAATGATGATGTAGAAGAAATTGTATTAATTTCAGAAGAAGGAGACTATGATTATAATACATCTATTTATACTTTTATAAATAATGAAGCTTTTTTGGTTGGAGAGACCAATTCAAAGGATTCAACTTTTTATAAAATGAAAGAAGGATATTTGAAACAAGTGTATTTACATGGTGGATTTCAGGAGGTTACACATTTATATTTTGAAGATTCAAGATTTATAGTTAAAACAGTAAGCTCTCGAGAACTTACTTTAGAAGAAGAAAAAAATAGTGATTATGAAGTAGGAGATGAATTAATAAAAACATACAGCGTAAGTAATTTAGAAGGATTAGAATCATTAAAATAGGAGATGTATTATATGTATTGTAAAAAACGTGGTAGTGAGTTAAAAGAAGATAATGATAATTTTTGTCCCAATTGTGGAACTAAAATAAAAGAAACTGAAGAACACTCAAAATTTAAAAATAAAAATGTCAAAATAATAATTGGAATTATAATTGTTTTTATTATTTTTGGAATTATATTATCAAAATTAACAACTAAAAGTGTTCAAGATGCAATGAACGTTACACAAGAAGATATAGAACGAACAAGACAAGAATTAAGAAATAGGTAAAATATTAAGGTCCAATTTTAGAAAATAAATTGGACTTTTTATTTTGAAAAAAGAGTTCCAAAAATAATATAAGGACATGTTCTTTATACTATACCTTTTAAAACTTTTAAAAATATTGTACATAAAAGTCTATTTTTTACTTTTGGAACTGTCCTAAAAGTTTTTACACTTTTTTGAACTATTTTTTGATAGGCTATTCGCAAATCCAAAAAAACACGATAAAATAGGTATAAATGGTATATGAAAGGACGTGAAATACTATGTCAAAAATAGTTGGATATGCAAGAGTAAGTACAAAAGAACAAAATTTAGCAAGACAGATAGATGATTTTCACAATTTAGGAATAGAGGATAAAAATATTTATACAGATAAACAAAGTCGGAAAAAATTTTGAAAGAATTGAATACTATTATATGAAAAAATCGTTAGAACCAGGAGATACTTTAGTTATTAAAGATTTAAAAAGACTTGGAAGGAACAGAGAAGAATTAAAACAAGAGTGGGAATATTATATGAATAATGGAATTAATATAAGAGTTATAGATATTCCAAGTTTAAATATAAGCTATAAAGAAGATGAACAAATTAAACCTATGGTTGAAATGATTAAAAATGTTGTATTTGATATACTTTCATGGGAAGCAGAAGAACAACGTCGAGATATTTTGAAAACTCAAAAGCAAGGAATTGAGGCTGCTAAAGCTCGAGGTCAGAAATTTGGAAGACCAAAGAGAGTTATTAATTATAGTAAGTTTAAACAAGAATATCAGAAATGGAAAAATGGAGAACAGACAGCTAGTGATACAATAAAAAAACTTGATTGGTCTAAAACTTTTTTTTATGGAGTAGTTAAAAAATATGAAAATGAAATTTTAATAGATGATAAGAAATAAACTTGATACTTGCTACTATTGAAAAGGTAACAGGTATCAAGTAATTTTAAGATTATTAAGACAAATATAATTAAATATGGTATAATGAAGATAATATGTTAATTATTGTAAATAATGAATATGAAAGGAAATATTATAAATGAAATCGGAAGATTTAAAAAAATATGTAGTATTAGATGTTGAAACAAATGGTTTATCTTCTATAAATGATGATTTATTATCTGTATCAATATATAAGCCAGATGATAAGAAAGAATATAATAGATTTTTACCTTTAGAGTTAAATTATGATGTATATACTACTCATATAAATGGAATAACAAAGAAGATGTTAAAAAAAGCTAAACCATTTACTCAGGAAGAAATAAATGAATTAATAGAAGAATTTGAACTTGATAAAAGAACAATTTTAACCTATGGAAATATTGACGAGAGATTTATTAAAAATTATTTAAAGAGAAAGAAATTATTGGGATATGAAAAAATGAAGTTTTATAATTTCAAACGAGATATTATATCTTCAAGTTTTTCAGAAGGAAATATAACAAAGGATAATCTTTGTATATTGTATGGAATTGAAAATGTAACAGAAGTACACTCTGGAATTAATGACTGTAAACTGGAGTGGCAATTATTTGAAAAGATGAACGGAAATAAATTATTAATAACTTCAAATGACGTATTTGAGTTAAATAATGATTATATTATACCTGCAAGTTATTTAACTACATATCCTAATTTTAAATATTGTTTTAATGAATTTCCAAAAATTGAAATTTCAAAAAGAGTAGTAAAAAAATTTGAGATATTAAATAGAAAAATTAAAAAGTTTGAAACTAATATTACAGGTATGACCATAGAACATTTAATAAATATATTACTAAATGTTGAAGAAGTAGATTCACAAATGTTTTTATTAGAAAATAAAAGAAAACTTAAATATATAGGAAGATTACCATCTATTTACGATACAATATTTGCTAGATTTAATGAAGATGGAACAATATCGGCAGTTGATAAAAAGGATGAAAAAATAGTAAATGATATAAATAAAACAATAGAAGAATTAAAGAAAATGATTAATCCTGTAATTGAATATATAAAGAAAAGTATATTTAAAAATAAAAAAATACTTTCACAGGAATTAGTAATATCAGATGATAATAAAGTATTGGCTTTGTGTGATTTATCAAACGAGGAAAGTATTTTAGAAATAAAAACCTTTAATCGTGATATAGAAAAAATAAAATACCAATTATACTACGAATCAAAAGGAAGGAATTGTTATATTTTAAATATTGACTGGTTAAGAAATAAAGGAAAAATAACTTTTATAATATCAAAAGTGAAAATTACACCTAAAGAATCCAAAAATAAAAAAGAGCTAAATAATAAAACAAAAGAAATAGAAAGAGGAGATATAGAATTAGTAGAGTATACAAACAATAATAAATTAGTAAAATTTAAATGTAATAATTGTAGGAAAACATGGTTAACTACATATTCTCAAGCATTAATAACTATAAAATGTCCATTTTGTGATAATAAAAAATAAACTTTATACTTGCAACTACTATATAGAAGCAAGTATAAAGTTTTTTATTGTACATTCTTTAATATTTCAATATATTTTTGTAAATCCTTCATTTTGTTAGGATTTTTATATTTTTTTAATTCTGTTAAATTAAAACTAGAATATAGTTTTATATTTTCCAAATCATCAGAATTTATTTTTTCAAGATTTGCATTTTTTAATAGAGAACATAACGTAATATGTAGGTTTTTTAGTCTATTGTAACTATTTTGAGAATTGATTTTTTCTCTATCATTTTTACAATTACTACAATAATATGTAGCAGGAGTTTCAGCCTCAAAAATGGTTTTACATTTTTTGCATATTTTAGTGTAATATCCTGTATGTGGAAACATTAATTGTTTTAAATAATCCCAACAGAAAGCATAAACATTAGTATAGGATTCAAAGTAGACAAATTGTAAGTTTCCATTTGAAAAGTTAATTGTAAAAAGATTTTGGAAATATGCTGTATCCATTTGAATTATATTAATCTTTTCAGATAATGTATTACATAAGTCGATTAAGCTTAATTTTTCAAAGTCAGAATTATTTTCTACTTTATAATCTAAAAACCATAAAAGAGGTATTAAATTATCTCTATATTCATTGATAGTATATAATTCATCCTTATATGTACTCTTAATAGAAGATAGGTCAGAATTAGTTTTAACAAAATCAATCATTTCTCTAATATTAAGTTGAAGGTTAAAAATTACATAGGTTATTATAGAAAGTGCAACGAAATGATGTAAATTAGAGCCATAATATTCTATTTTAGTATCTTCATTAATATCAGAATTATTTTCATCAATGGCAGGTAAACCATTTGCCTTACAATATTCCAATACAATTTTATTTATAGCTTGATTTGCTAATAACCCATTAGGAATAAACCTTTCTATAAAATTATTTCTGTAATGCTTTGCATTAGGTTCTAGTTTCACAAAAACCTTTGTTTTTCTAGCTTTTGTACTTCCTTCATAATTTTTAATAATTTCAGGAGCAAGGAGATTATAAAGCTTCTTCCCTGTGTTACATAGATTATTAAAGGTATCAGATTTTTTAATTATTACATCTGAATTAGTTGGATTAAGACCAATTATAAAGCCATTAGCTAGAGTGTAATCTGAAAATTTATTGGGACCAACTAATATAGCCTTTGAATTGGTTACTTCATTATTTAGTATTTTATCTTCTGTAACTACTTGTTTTTCAATTTCTTTCATATCGAATCCTCCTTCTCATTATTTTTTTAATACGATAAGAATAACACATAAAATATAATTTATCAAGAAAAATCTCATAATATTTCAAAAAAAATGAGAATATATATATTTAAAATTATTAAAAAACGTAATTTTATTAGAGCTATAATGAAAAGCAAAATCTTCTTATTTGCTTCTCACTAATAACAAAATGGACTTCTAATTTCAAAGTTTGTAAAATGGAGAAAATTCAAAAACAGAACGTTCAAAAAATTTTGAATTAAAAATTAAAGGGAGGAATCGAACATGGAAGAAGAAATGTTTGAAACAGAAAACAAAAAAGTGATTACAGAAGAAGATGTAGAAAAATTAGTAGAAGGATTAGAAAGTGAAAGTACAAAAGATTATTGGGAAGAACATGCACTAAGAAAACATATATATTTAAATGAAAATGGAGAGAAATATATGCGTATATTGAAAACTGATTTTCCTGTTACACCATTCTTACCTCAAAGATATGAAAATAATGAGTGGATAACAGGAACAAAGGGATTAACATATATTCCTTATAAATTGCCGGATTTGAGAAAGGCAGTAAAAGAAGATAAAGTTATATTTATTACAAACGGAGAAAAAGATGCAGATACCTTAGAACAATTAGGATTTTATGCAACAACTGCTCCATTTAAGATTCCTACCAAATGGAATTATGAATGTAATAGATATATACAAGGAGCGACTATCGTAGTAATTAAAGAACCTTCTGAATATGGAATTGAATTTTCAAATGAAACACTTAGAAGATTAAAATATTCTGCAAAAAAAGCAGATTGTTTATCTTTAGAAAAAGTTTGTAACATTTTAAACATAGAAGTAAATGAGAAAACAGACATGACTGAAATAAGAAATAATTTCAATAATGATGAAGAATTAATAAAACTATTACATCATATTGAAAATCTAATGAAAAAGATGAAAGTAGGTGTAAGAGTTTGACAAGAAAAGACATTTATGAATTTGTAAAGGAATATGTATCACCTAAACTAATTACAAATTTATATTTAGGAACGGAAGATAGAGTAAGTGGAGATAGTATTATATATTATTCTCCACTTCGAGAATTAGAACGAACACCTTCATTAGTAGTAAATAATGAAAAAGGAATACATGATTTCGGAACAGGTGAACATTATGATGTGATTTCATTTGTAGGAGCTTTGTTTAAAATATCTTATTGGGAAGCAACTAAAAAAATAATTGTAGACTTACAACTTGATATAAATGAAATAAAAGAGAAAAATAACTTGTTACTTGTTGCTAAGCCAAGTATCGAGATACCTAAATTTGAATTGGTAGCAGGTAACAAGCCCAAAGAAATATATTGTTACTTCGATTGTATGGGATTTTTAAATAAACCCAAAGACCATTTTGAATTGGCTGGTATAAAGAAAAGAATTATAAATAATAATTTTACTATTTATATAAATAAGGAAGAAATTGAACAAGAAATATTAAGAGGAAGGACATGTATTCCAGGGGCTATAAAAGGAAATGCAAAAGAGAATTGGAAAATGCAACAACTATTTATGTTAGATTTTGATAACAAAAATAAGGAACAAAACTTAACAATACAGGATAGGAGACATGTAAAGGAAGGACAAGTTTTAAAGTTTTGTGATGAAAATAATATACTACCTACATTTATATACAATACCTTTTCTCATACAGAAGAACAACATAAATTTAGGCTAGTTTATATTATGGAAGAGCCAATAACAAATATAGAAATTGCAAAACAAATACCTACCTATTTAATAGAAAAGTTAAAACAGTTTAATCCAGATACATCAAAACGAGGACTGTCGGATATGTTCTTTGCTGGAAAAAAGATTTGTTATGACGGAGATAACTATTACAGAATCAAAGAAATTAATAATAATTCCAGATAAATCTTATTATATGAAAATAGATTTATAAATATAAAATTTATAAAATGTAGAAAAATTAAAAGAAAGGAGTGTTTACAATGAAAAAGGAAGTAAACCAAGAAAAAGAAGAAACTAAAAAGGACATCAAGAATGATGTTAGAGAGGAAGAAAACAAATACGAAGATGTAGATGTTTTAGATGAAGAAACAGAAGAAACACAATACTATTTTGATAAAACATCAAATATTAATTTTAGAATACCAGAAGATTTTAGAATTGAAGAAGAAACGGGAGAAATCTATAAATATACAAAGGACGGACCTGTAAGAATAAGTAATAATTTAGTTTTAATAACAGGAATTATTAATAATTTAGATGATGATACTGAAAAATTAAAACTAAAATTAAAAAAGAGAAATAAAGAAAAAGAAGGTATATTTTTAAAAAGTCAAGTATATGGTTCACCAATGGAACTTGCAAACTTTGGAATACCAATAAATGTAACAAATTCTAGGAATATGATAAAGTACTTAGCAGATTTAGAAGCAGAAAATGAAGAAACAATACCAACAATAAAAGCTGTATCTAAACTTGGTTGGAGAGAAGGAAAATTCATACCATTTTCAAAAGATACAGATATAGTAGTTGATATAGATTATAAACTACAAAAATGGATAAATGCATATACACCAAAAGGGAATTTAAAAGACTGGATAAAACAAATAAAACCATTTAGAAAGAACAAAATATTTAGATTTATAATGTCTGCCTCATTTGCAGCTCCATTATTAAACTTAATAGGACATAGAATATTTATTGTATTTAATTGGGGAGAATCAAGAGGCGGAAAAACAGCAGGTTTAAAAGCTGCTTTAAGTGTGTGGCGGAAATCCAGATGATTTAACATTAACATTTAATACAACAGCAGTAGGCATTGAAAGACTGGCAGGATTTTATAATGATTTACCATTGGGGCTTGACGAGAAACAAGTTAATAAATCACAGTCGGACATTGAAAAAATAGTTTATATGATAGCCTGCGGTATAAGTAGGATTAGAGGAAATAAAACAGGTGGAGTTCAACAAATGAACTTCTGGAATACTATTGTTTTAGCAACTGGAGAAGAAACAATATCTTCACCAAATACTAATACAGGAGTTCAAACAAGGTGCTTAGAAATAGAAGGAAGTCCATTTGATAAAGATGAAAAGAGTGCAAGCAAGATGTACCATATTATAAAAGATGAATATGGAACAGCTGGACCATTTTTCATAAATAAAGTAATAGAAGAATATGGAGATAAAAACTATCAAGACTTAAAAGAAAAACATAACGAAATAGTGGATAAACTAACAGTTTCAACAGATAACGACATATTATCTTATATTAGCTCAGTTGCTATTGTTACATTAGCAGATATTTTAATAGGGAAATGGTTGTTTAATGAATCAGAAGAAACATCTATGGAAATGGCTAAGTTTATACTTGATAAATTAGATAAATCAAATGATATAGATATTGTAGATAAATGCTACGAATATATTGTATCATGGTTGAAAGGACATCATAAACAGTTTGATAGAGTAAAGAAAGCAGCATCAAAGGCAGAAAAAACAGAATTACAATTGAACCCAGATAATGATGTTGTAGAAGATAGTAGAACAACAAGTTTAGGAATTTATGACGAAGGTACATATTATGTACTTAGAAATGTACTAGAAGACTTATTAAATTCAAGAGGATATAATTATTATAAGATAACTAAAGAATTTGCAAACAGAGGATACATTATTCCTAAAAAAGGAGAAAACGGACAAATAATTTCAGTTTCGATGGAGAAAAAGTTTAGAGGAAGTAATGTTAGAATGTTTGAATTTCCTATATTTAGTACAGAAAGAATGAGTGAAGAGAAAAGAAAAAAAGTAAAAGAAGACTATAGAGCTCAATTACAAGGGTATGAAAATAGTGAAGACAAAATAAAGAAGGAAGAAGAAATATATAATTATACAAAAGAATCAATAGAAAACTCAAAAATGGATAGTGAAACATTAGAGTTCTTACAAAAAGCACAAGCAGAAATGTCAGAAGATTAAAGATTGATAATAAAGTTATTGGACTATATTTATGAGGTTATTGGACGAGCATGTTTTTTATAAAGTGAGGACAAAATTGTGAAAAACAATAAAAAAACATTTACAGTTAGAAAAAAACACGTTATATTAAAAAATAAATACTCAAAGAATTTGATAAATGTAGTTCAGTTAGAATTAAAAGGTATAACTTTAAATGAATAAAATCACAAAGTTAATCCTAGAAATAGGACTATTTAAAGAGTTGTATGAACAAAAAATAATAACTGAACAAGAAATGAGTATTGCAATTCAAGAGATAAATAAAGAGTTAGAGAAAGAATCAGAAGAAGAATAAAAAATATGAATCGGTATTATAAGTGTTTATTGTAATACCGATTCTTTAAAAAAATAAAAAAAGAAAGGCAAATAAAATTATGAAAAGAGTAGTAGCATATTGTCGTGTGTCAACGGACCATGATGACCAAAAAAATTCAATAGAAAATCAAAAATTATATTTTGAAGATTACGTGAATAAACACAAAGACTGGGAACTTGTAAAAATATATGCAGATGAAGGAATTTCAGGTACATCATTAAAAAAGAGAGCAGAATTTAATAAAATGTATAGAAGTGCATTAAAGAAAGAATTTGATATTATACTTACAAAAGAAGTTTGTAGATTTGCAAGAAATACAGTTGATACATTAGAGAAAACAAGAGAATTTAAAAAAGTTGGAATTGAGGTCCAATTTATTATAGATAATATAAAAACATTTGATACAGATGCAGAATTACGACTTGGAATAATGGCAACTTTAGCACAAGATGAATCAAGAAGAATTTCAGAAAGAACACAATTTGGAGTTTTACAAAGTATGAAAAAAGGTATAGCTTTTGGTAACTATGTTTATGGATATGATTTTGTAAGAGACCCATTAACAGGAAAGAAAACTAAATTAGTTATAAATCAAGAAGAAGCTAAAGTAGTAAAATATATATTCAATGCTTATTTAAATGAAGGAAAAGGAGCTTATACAATAGCACAGGAATTAAAAGAAAAAGGAGTTCCAATAAAAAGACCACGAAATAAAGAAAAATCAACAGATTGGAGAAATGGAACAATTTTGGATATATTAAGAAATGTAAAATATGTAGGAGATTTAAAACAAAGGATTACATATACAGTAGATTTCTTAGAACATACTAAAAAGGTAAATGAAGGAGAAGTTGAATTTATATACTTTCATAATCATCACGAGCCGATTATAGATAAAGAGACATTTGAAGCTACACAAAAGGAATTGGAAAGAAGAAGTAATATGTATAAACACGAGAAGAAAAAATATACTAATACTCATACTTTTTCAGGAAAAATGATTTGTGGTAAATGTGGAGCTTCTTATGTAGCAGGAGAAAATAGAAAAAGAGCAGACGGAACTATAAGAAAAAGTTGGAGATGTTATACAGCAGTTAATTATAGAAAAGAACATAAGGTTAATAATGAAATAATAGGTTGTAATAATGAAGTAGTAAATGACAAAGTTTTAAAGGAAAGCTTTATGAAAGCTTTAAAGATGATAGTTGATAACAAACAAGAAGTTCAAGAAGATATGGAAAAGTATTTAAAAATGGCTTTAAAAAGAAGCGAAGAAGAAAATGGAGGAAATGATTTATTACTAAAACAAAAAGAGAAGATAATTAAGGAAAAGAGTAAATTATTAGATTTATGTATTAAAGAAATTATAAATGAAGAAGAATACAATGTAAAAAATAAAGAGTTAAATGAAAAAATAAACAAGATTAATAAGGAAATAAAACAACAACAAGAAAAGGAAGAAATAAGAGAAAACATAGAAGAAATAATAAAAAAGTCAAGAAAAGTAATAGATGAAATATTAAATATTAAAAAAATGAGTAAAAATGTATGTAAGGAATTAGTTAGTAAAGTAGTTATACATAGTAAAAGGAAATTTGATTTTTATATTAAAGGTTGTAATGAACCATATTTTTTTGGTTATGAAAGTGACATTTCGTACTTACAGCGCTTGTTGTTACAATCATAGTAAATAGAGTATTTTATGACAAGAACAAAAAATATAGTAATTTAGTGGGTTCGCCTATGATTTATATAAACTTATAATAGAATTGTTATTGAAAAAGATAATAATTCTATTTTTTTAGTTCAAAATAAGAAAGGAAGAATTTAAAAATGGAAAATAAAGAATTAAAACAAACTATTATTGATGCAAGAACAGGAATTGAATATAATTTAGTCAATGGCTATTATATTCCAAATATTGTATTACCCAAACCAAGAAGAACAGGAAATGTAGGAAAATATGGAAGAATGAGAGCAAGATATTTGAAAGAAAATAAAAAAGCAGAATATTCGCTAATGCTAATAGAAAATGAATTAACAAGTCATTTACTAGATATTGATGATATTTGTAGAGAAAGAATGGATTTGCTAGTAAAACAAATTGCAGAAAAAGAAAATGTAAATGAAGAATTAAAAGCACAAAATCAATTAGAATGGGTGGCTCAAATGAATAATATACTTAATAGAGCAGAAGAAATTATAACAAATGAAATCATATTTCAGTAAAATTAATCTTTTTTCAAGTTTTTAATGAATTTTCTGGAAATAAATGTTATAATGTAAGCAAATAAGTTGATTTGAAAATTGTGCAAGAGGCTCTTGCACAATTAGAAAGAGGTTAAAAATGAGTAATGATATAGAAGTAAACAAATACAAAGAAATTTTTGAAAATGTTAAAAATGAAATTTTAAAATCGCAGTATAAGGCAATGCAAGTTGTAAATAAAGAATTGATTTTTATGTATTGGAATATAGGAAAAATTATATTAGCAAATAGTGAATGGGGAAATAAATTTATTGATAATTTATCAATAGATTTGAAGTTAGAATTTCCAAATTCAACAGGTTTTTCGGTTAGAAATTTAAAATATATGAGAAAATTTGCAGAGGAATATAATGATTTTGAATTTGTGCAACAAGTTGTTGCACAAATTCCGTGGGGACACAATATTGTTTTGTTGGATAAAATAAAGGACATTGAGGAAAGAAAATGGTATATTGATGAAACAATCAAAAATGGTTGGTCAAGAAATATGTTGAAAATGCAAATTGATGGTAAAGTTTATGAAAGACAAGCCATCGCTGAGAAAGTAACTAATTTTCCAAGAACTTTACCAGATATTCAAAGTGATTTGGCAATACAAACAATGAAAGATCCGTATTTATTTGATTTTATTTCTATAAAAGGAAAAGCCAAAGAATTAGAAATAGAAAATGCAATGATAAACAAAATTAAAGATGTTTTAATTGAATTAGGAAAAGGATTCGCATTTGTTGGTAATCAATATAAAATAGTTGTAAGTGGAAAAGAATACTTCGTGGATCTCCTATTTTATCATTTGAAATTAAAGTGTTATGTAGTAGTAGAATTAAAGGCAAGAGAATTTGAACCAACAGATGCAGGACAATTAAATTTTTATTTATCAGCGATTGATGATTTAGTGAAAAGTGAAGATGATAATCCAACAATTGGACTACTTCTATGTAAAAATAAAGATAATTTTACAGCAGAATATACATTAAGAAATATAAATAGCCCTATTGGAGTTAGTGAATATAAACTATTAGAAGATATGCCTGAGTATTTGCAAGAACAATTGCCAAGAGCAGAAGATATTGAAATGCATATAAAAGATGTAAATGACGTTTAGCAAAAAATAATAATTTTAATTTGTGCAACAGGTTGTTGCACAAATTAGCTGTTTATGTATATTTAAATTTTGCCGACAGAGTCGACAAACTTTAAAAACTAAAAATAACATTAGATTTTTAAAGAAGTCTAGTGTTATTTTTTTGCGAAATTTTTTATCTACACCTATCAAGATATAAACTTATACTACTTCAACATAAAAAATCAAAATAAAGGCATTTTCGTGCGAAAGAATTTGAATGAAAGGAGGGTATTAAATGCAAAATTCAAATTTAAAAGGTATATGGATACCAATAGAAATATTAACAGATAAAAAGTTAAGTGATAAAGAAAAAACAATATATGCAATAATTATATATTTAAGCAGAGAAAACAATTATTGCTATTGTACCAATAAAACTATAAGTGAATTATTAAATATAACAGTAACACAAGTATCAAGATTAGTAAATTCATTAAAAAACAAGAATTATATAGATATTGAATTGATATACAAAGAAAATAGTAATCAAGTAGAAATGAGAAAACTAGTTCCAATACAAAAACTTAGAGATACCTATTTACAAAAAGTACAATACCCTCCCCACAAAAATGTTAATACCCCTATTGATGAAAATGTTAAGGATAATAAATATAATAATAAAAATATAAATAAATATAATAGCACAAAACAAAATTATAAAAAGTCAAAGGCTAATTTTGAAGAAAGAGATTATACTGGCTATGACTTTACTAATCTATATGCAAATGCAGATATTATTGCATAAGTTATAGTATTTGCATATAGGAAAACAGCTATAAAAGTAAATGATGTTACTTTTATGGCTGTTTTTTTAGTTAAAGTTGCCTGTGGCAATTTTAACTAAAACCTAAAAAATACAAGAAAGTATTTTTTAGACAAAAGGGTGCAGGAACTCCTGCCACAACAAACACTTTTAGCGATAGCGTGAAAAAAGTGTTGTAGTTGTGTTACAAGACAAATGAAAAAGAGCAGAGATATAGAAATGAAATGTCTTATTATTTAGCAGGTCAAAGAAGAAAGATTAAAAAAAGGAGGATGATAAAAATGAGTTATGCAATTATTAGAAATACAAAATACAAAAGAGAAAATTTAAAAGGAATATTTAGACACAACGAAAGAAGAAATAAAAATTATTCAAATGAAAATATAGATAAAGAAAAATCATATTTGAACTATTCTTTAAAATCTCCACAATATAGTTATGAAAAAGAATTTGACAGGATTAGAGAAAAATATAATTTAAAAGGACAAATAAAAAAAGTAAGTAATATAGCTTGTGAATATATAATAACATCAGATCACGATTATTTTGAAAATATAGGAGAAGAAGAAACAAAAAGATTTTTTGAAACTGCATACAAATTTGTAGCAGAATATAAAAATCTAGGAGAACAATACATTTTATCTAGTGTAGTGCATAGAGATGAACAAACACCTCATATGCACTTAATTTTTTTGCCTGTTGTTCATACTACAGATAAAAAAGGAAATCCAATTGATAAACTTGCTTGTAGTGAATTTTGGAAAGCAAAAGATAGTTATAGACAATTACAAGATGCTTTTTATAAGTATATGGTAGAAAATGGATTTGATTTGCAACGAGGTTTGCCAAAAGAAGAAACAAATAGAGAACATTATTCTGTTGAAGAATTTAAGAAAATAACTAATTTCAAGCAAACAAAAGAAATTTTGAAAAATATAAAATTAGAATTACCAAATGTTCCAGATATTGATGACATTAAAATTGCTAGATGGTCGAAAAAGAGAGATGAAAAGATTTTAGAAGATATTATAAAACCAAAAGATGATTTAATAAATAAATTATATCAAGATAATTGGCTAATGTACCAACAATTATTAAGACAAGAGAAAATAGTAGAGAAAGCTGGAAAATATGAAAAAGAACGAAATAAAATTATTGAAGATAATGAGAATTTGCATAATGAAGTGGAACAAATAAAAAATGATTACAAACAGAAAGAATTTGACATAGAATGGAAATATAAAAGTAAAATAAAAGGTTTAGAAAAGGAAAATAGACGACTATATAGAATTATAGATAAATTCCACGATACCATAGATAAATTCATTCATTGGATTTGTAAAAAGTTTGATATGGGTGCAGAAGATAGTTTAGTAAGAGATTTTGAAAGAGAAAATCATATTTTGCTAGATGCTGAAAAAGAAGTAAAACGCAAAAATATAGAGAAAGAGTGGAATATAGAAATATAAATAATATTAAAGAGTCTACTTATAGATAAATTGAGGGATTGATAATTCACAAAGATATTTGCTTTTTTTGAACCACGTAACACTTGGCTTTCTTATATACAACAATAATGTCAAAGTTTTGTTTACTCTGACATTATCGATTTATTAAAAATATAAAATAGGTCGAAATCCAATAGCAGAAGTTCCGACTGCTATTACTACTATCATGTGCTCTCTGACATGGTCCATAAGTGAATGAAGATCCGATTCCAGTAAGCCCCTCGAATTCCATAGCCTTTATCCATATAATATGCATATGATTCGGTAGTTATTTCTATCACATTTTCTGCTAAATCATTGATTTTACATTGCTCATCGTTACCATTTCCTGTTTCTCTCAATGTGTAATCTCCAACAAAATTTGAATAATTTTCAATGGAACCACACTTTTCTATAAAGAGCAAAGCCGTATCCCATGCATAACTATTTATTAAATCACTATTAATTTCATCATACATTTCTTGACATACAATAGCAGCATTTGATTGAGTAATACAATTCCACACCCCAACTCCAGCTTTCGAAACTATATATCCAGGAAGGTTACTGTTTTTACTAAATGATGTACCATCAATAGTATAATCTGTGTTTGAATTCGATTCTGTAACACCATTAACTCCTGCCTCATATCTTGCTATATAATATCCACTATTATTTAAAGCGGATTCTACAAAGCTTGCTAAATCTTTTGCTATCGTATGTGATATTGTTTTTGAGACATATGAATTTTTTATATTTGATGGTTCTGTATTATTTGCAAATTCAAAATAGTAATTGCCGTACCATATTAGATATGGTAGTTTTAGCGTATGTTGCTCCTGTTTGTATTTGTTTTGCAGTAAATACGCCTGTTGAGGCATTAAATGTTCCTCTTGCTAATTGTATTGTTTCAGTTGATGTTTTTTCTAAATTTGTATAAAATGTTCCGATTGGCACCCATACAAACTGACTTCCTATAGTATTAGTATAAGTAGCATCTTCAATTACTATACCACCTGTTACATTATCAGACGAATCAGTTGCTATTTTAAATCCTTTTGGTATAGTTATCTTATTTCCATAATCATCTACTAATTCCGTATTATTAGAAGCTATTTTATTTCCTTTAGATTCTTTTACTGTTTTTCCAGCTACCATTGGCTCTGGAGGTATATTTTTTTCTATATTTCCATTAGAATCTATAGTATAAGTATTCTGACTTTCAGCAAAAGTTACGATTATTGGATTGTCTCCATCGGCAGATGCACCTTGATTAGTTAATTCAGTATTTAAATCTGTTGCTGTTACCGTTGTTGAATTTCCTTCACTTACTTTTTTTGCTAATGCAGAATTATATGCTAATGCAACAATTTCTTTTTCTTGTCCAATTCCTGTTTGTTCTTTTGCATCTGTTGCTTTTCGTAAAATTCCATTGTCTGCAGATAGCATTGAAATACTAATTCCGAGCTAATATAAGAAGGACAATAATTGTAACGACCAAAGCTATCAAAGTTATACCATTACTGGCTTTTAGAGATTTTTTTATGCAATTTTTCATATCAATTTCACCTCCTCTCGCTTATAGAATTTGCTTTATTAATATATTAAACATTAATAACAAAATTAGACAATAAAAAGACTATTTTTACACATACATTTTTGAGTTCGTCAAAAATGCATAGCGAAAAATAGTCCTATGCTTATATAAACGATTTATAAAATTAAAGTCCGTAATATATATATATATATATAGAAAATCAATACTTTCAGCGATTTTGTTCATTTGTTTTGCCATCCTTTGTCTTTTTAATTTTTACATTTATATTATAGCAGTTTACTATTTTTCGCGCAATACTTTTTTGAAAAAATTTCATAGCGAGTAGCACTCGCTCTTTTGCTTAAAATTTATCATACAATAATTTAAAAGTCAAGTAGATGGAGGAACAATTTTGAAAAAATATGAAGAAAAAAATAATGTAATAGGAAAAGTAGTAAAAGAATATAGAGAAAAGCGAAATTTATCTAAAAGTGAAGTAAGTAGGCAATTACAACTACATGCTGTATATATTGATAGAACTGAATTACATAGAATGGAAACAGAAGAATGATTATAAAAGATTTTGAACTTATTGCATTATTTAAAGTTTTAAAGATTCCATTTGATATATTAAGAGACCTAGTAGAATAGTGTTTTACATTCTAAAAGGTCTCTTTTATATTATTTATTTTTCATAATCCACTCATAAACCTCATTTTCAGTCAAGTTGCCTTTTTTCATATCGTTTATTTTTTCTTTAGCTTGTTTTTTCCATGTTTCAAAGTCTTTAGCGAGTTTTTTATTTTTTTTATCTTTTCTAACTTGCATAAATTTTTGTTGATATGTTCTTCTATATTCGCCCATAGCCTTATTTTGTTTTAATCTTTCGGTATAAGATTGGAAAGCACCTAGTTCTCTACAAGATTTTGTATTTTCTTTTGGATAATCACAATAAATTTCATCTACTTTTGAAGTAGGTATAAAGTACATTCCACAATTTTGACATTTCTTAATTGGATAATTAGGTGTTTTTGAAAGTTCTTCAAGTATAGCATAACAAATACTAGATAGATCATTGCTTTTATGTGTATCACTCATAGAAAGCACTTGATTTTTATTTTGTAATGTTTCTAATAAGTCATATTCGGAATGTCTTCCAATTTCTTGATATTTTCTTGAATAACTATCTCTCATAATAAAGTCATTTTTATAATATGTATATAATTTGCCCATTCTCTTTATTAAATAAACTGCAAATCTTTCAGAGTATGTATATTTATCTAATGCTTTATTATTATCTAAATTATAAATATATGTAACAGCCTTTATTAGTTCTTGTTGTAGGTCAATTAGCTTATATTGTAGGTCATCAAATATTTTAGTTGTTGCTTTTAAATATTCTTCATTACTACCATAATTTTGTTTTAATTCAAATTTATAATCTTTATCTAAATCTCTTAATATTTCAAAACCATAAGCATAAAAGAAAGTTTTATTTGCCTTTTCAAATTCTGATAAATCTGCATTTAGAAATCTTAATAATAACATTCCTAGTCTTTCGTGAAATGGAAAATATAAACTAGCAGGGTGTTTTAATCCATTATCAGTTACTTCTGTTTCTTTATAATATACATCTCTAACTTTATTATCATAATTTAAATGAAAATCTGCTTTATAAAAATATAAAGGTGTAGCATAATATTCTTTTTTTATTTCAGTATTAAACCAAAAATAGAAATCTTCGAAAAATGTTACTTCTGGTAATTCCATAGTATTTATCTCCTCTCTCGAATGTCATAATTTATAAAAAAACACAAACAATTTATAAAAAATATTAAATTGTTATTGACATTCTAATAATATTATACTATAATAAAGATATAATTACAATACTTTTCTCGAAACTTATTGCTAAAAGTTGTAGACGAAAAATTAACTAAATTAGTTTAAAGTATTGTAATATCAATGTGTTTAAGATTTTAAACAGACTATTAACAACACAAAAAATAATTATTTTATAGTTTGGATTTATATTTAAGGTGTGAAATTGTAGTTTGCAAGAGATAGAAAATCTTTAAAAGGACGGAGGTGAGCAAGATTAAGCACAAATCGAACAACAAGGAAACCAAAGACAAAATAATTGAATTATTTTATAATAAGCATTTAAGACCAACAGATATATCAAAAAAATTAAATGTAAAAATGCCATATATTACAAGAATAATTCAAACAGATTCAAGATATATCGAAGAAAAAGAGGCTCGAAAACAAGAAAGTAAAGAAAAACAGAAGACTCAAAAGCGAATATATGCACAAAACAAAAGAGAAAAAGAAAGACAAGAAAAACAAGATTATCAGAAATTATTGGTACAAATAGATAATGATAATAAATTCTTATCTACAAAAAAGAAAGAAAGTGATTTAAAATATGCGAAATGGAACAGAAGTGCATACGACTATGATGAGAATACAAGTGATTTAATATTAAAAGATAAAATAGTTGCTGGGTTTAATGTAGCCAAAAGAGTAAGTAATATAGTTAATCCAAACAGTATTAAAAGTAATAGAATATATGTGTAGTTAGTATGCTTTGAATTAGTCAAGGTATATTTTTTTCGCTCAAAGCTAAAAAAATGTAAAATGCGTTTACAAGAAAGGACAGGTGTTTATATATGAAAGATAAAAATAAGAAAAAAGATGAATTTGTTATTATAAACAAGTTCAAAGAAAATAGCTCTGTTGATGTTAAAAAATCAATAGAAAAAGTATTTAAAGTATTTTATAATTTACAAATTAAGAAAATATAGAAATATGAAATTTAATAAGTGAATTTTAAAAGTTCCACCTATTTTGTTATTGACAAAACATAGAGAGTTATGTAAAATGTCAATAGATAAATTATAGGTGGAACTTACTATTTTAGAAGGAGGTTAAATTGTTAGTAAGTCCAGAAAAATATAATTGTGCGTTGTATTGTAGGCTTTCCAATGAAGACGAATTAGATGGAGAAAGCAACAGTATAAAAAATCAACGCGACATATTAGAAAGATATGCAAAAGAAAATAATCTAAATGTTTATGGTGTTTATATTGATGATGGTTTTAGTGGGACAAACTTTGATAGACCAGATTTTCAAAGAATGATTAAAGACATAGAAAATAAAAAAGTAAATATGGTTATTGTAAAAGATACTTCAAGACTTGGCAGAGATTATATAGAATTTGGTAATTATATTGAAAGAATATTCCCACAAAATCAAATAAGAGTAGTTTGTATTTTAGAAAACTATGATTCAGAAATTGATAATGGAGTTGCAGATACTTTACCATTTAGAGCAGTAATGAATGATATGTATGCAAAAGAAACATCAAAAAAGATAAAAGCAACTAAAAGGAAAAATGCAGAACAAGGCTTATTTATGGGAAGATACGCACCATTTGGATATGATAAAGATCCAAAAGATAAGCATAAACTAATCATCAATAAAGAATGTGCTAAAATTGTAAGAAAAATATTTGATTTATATCTTGCAGGAAATTCTGCACTTCAAATAACGTATATTTTAGAAGAAGAAAAAATACCTACACCATCTCAAATGATGAAAATGGATAAACAAAGTACAAGATGGTATAGAGAAGTTATTTGTAGAATATTACAAAATGAAATCTATATTGGCAATATGGTTCAATGTAAGAAAAGAAAAATCAATTATAAATTAAAGAAAAGCATTGATTTACCAAAAGAAGAATGGGTTATTGTAGAAAATACACACGAGCCAATTATAGATAAAGAAAAGTTTTATGTAGTGCAAGAGATAATAAAATCCAGAGAAAGTACAAGAAAGAAAACATTAGACTTATCATTAAGAGGTTTAGTTATTTGTAAAGAATGTGGTAAAAAGATGAGTACAACAGTAGATAGTAGAGGAAATCATACAAGATATTTAAGATGTGCAAGTTATGCTTCTGCTCCAAAATTACATCTATGCACACCACATATAATGAATTACAATAAGCTAGAAAATGCAATAATAATTGAAATTCAAAACATTTGTAAACAATATTTAGATAAAAATAAAATTAAAGAAATAGTAGATATTCAAAATCGAGAAATCGAATTAGAATTAAGCAATAAAAAAGATAAAGAAAAAACAATTAGAGAAATTAAAGCATTAGAAGTTCAAATTGACAATATTTATGAAGATAAGTTAAAAAAGGTAATAAGTGAAGTAGATTTTGCAAGAATGTATAGTAAAAAAATTGCTGAAAGAGATAAAAAGCAAGAACATTTAAAAGAACTTGAAAATACTACTTTTGATAAGAAAATAGTAGATTATGAAAAAATAATGGCAGAGTTCTTAAATAAAGATAATATAACTTCTTATATGCTTACTTCTTTAATTGAGAAAATTGAAATTGATAATGATAAAAATGTAACAATATATTATAAGTTCAGTCCATTGAATGTCTTGTCGTAAAAAAAGATATATGTGCTATTGATATTAGCTGGTGTAACTATTAATAGTGTTGTGGGATCAGATAGTGTGATTAAAAAAAGTAAAATTGCGGTAAATGTATCCAAGAATGAAAGTGAAGAAAAAGAAAAATCAATAGAGAATTTAGAAAATGTTATTGACGAAAATGTAAATGAAACACAAGAAAAATATTTAAAATCAGGAGAATATGCATCCAATACAGATATGTACTCTGATGGAACAAGTTTAGCTGTAATTCCTGCAGGATTTACAGTGTCTGGTATGGCAAGTGAAAATAAAATTAGTTCAGGTCTTGTAATATATAAAGGAGACTTATCAAAAGCAAACTGGGAAACAGGAAAAGACTCTTCAAAAAACGATATTAAAAGGACATATAACCAATATGTATGGATACCATGCAATGAATCTGATTATAAAAGAACAGAATGGGGAGTTGAAGAAGATAATGGTTCAAAAGCATCTAGAGATGAAGCAACTTTAGCAACAAATGTAACACTATCAGATTATGACAAGGGTAATGGAATAAAAGAAACGATACTTACAGACATTGTAAATCAAATTTCAAGTGAAAAAAATAGTGTAAAAAAATATGGTGGTTTCTATATCGGTAGGTACGAGGTTGGAGAAGGCAATGTAATAAGTCAGTACAAAGAACCATCTGCAAGTTTGAAATGGAGTGAAGCTTATACAAATGCAAAAAATATAGATGTAGGAAGTGCAAGTGTAAGCTATTTAAGTTCAAGTTATGCAAGGGATACAGCACTTAATTTTATACAAAATAATTCCGAATTTAAAACATATGCCTCATCAAGGAGTAATGGAAGCAACGGAGCTGATATAAATGAAAACTGGCAAGACAAAAGTGTAAAATATACAGATGCCAAAGGTGTTTCAAAAACGAAAGCAGCAGGAACTGCAACAAGATTGCAAACAGGTGTTACTACAGCAAAGTGCAACATTTACGACATGGGAGGAAATGTTACTGAATTTACAACAGAGTTGAACCCATTGACAAATGGGGACAACGATGCTACTGTAGTGCGCCGAGGTGGTTATTACAACTACAACAATGGTGATCCAGCAGGGCACCGTTTGGACACTGATTCAGCGTATTACTATTCAGGTACAGGTTTTCGTGCCACTTTATTCATCCAGTAGCTCTGATCCCTGTTCAATAACCTAAAAATTGCTACAAATTTGACTAGAATTGATAATTATGAAATATAGTTTGGAAAAAATGCACGCAAGAATTTGACTTCTTGCGTGCAAGAGCTTAAAAAATGTGTGCTCGATGCATACCATATAATTGAGTTATTAATACGCCTTCTCATTGAGTGCTTACTACAAAATACTAAACAAAATGGGAAATTCGAGAAGCAGAATATTACAAAGAGGTATTTTTAGAATTTTTATCTTAAAAAATTACTTTACTTATGTCTAAAAAAGTGGTATAATAGAGATGTGTTAAAAAAGGGCGATTTATAGTGTCTGGAAAGGAGTATACATAAATGTTTAAAGTAGGAGACAAAATAGTATATCCAATGCATGGAG
>Ga0256404_1003964_pt1 | contig 28920 bp, 26 predicted proteins | sample RumenRJG_01DNA_FD_185990 | JGI IMG/M metagenome (GOLD analysis project Ga0256404, IMG submission 185990) | Bovine rumen microbial communities from Lethbridge, Alberta, Canada - RJG_01 | ecosystem: Host-associated > Mammals > Digestive system > Stomach > Rumen | place: Canada: Alberta | collected...
GGTATGAAATATCAATAGTTCTACCACCCGTAGCAGTAGAAGCAAGCAACGCCCAAGTAACATCACCTTGGCCACCACCGCCACCATCAGCACCACGGCCAAGGGCTGATATATACTGCTCAGTCCAAAGACCGACCATAGCCTTGATATTGCTTATGGTGTTATCTATTGTATTCGGCTCTACCTCAACATCGGCTTGTTCCGCAGTCTCATTAGGTTTGAAAGCGCGGAAGAGTTGACGGAAGAAAGCTGTAGAAACATAGTTATTACCAACCCATTCCTGTGTTGCAACCTCTTTCTTATTATCGTTAGAAGTGCCAATATAAAGGCTTTCAAAGGGTACTTGTGGAGTGACATACAAAGCCGTTGTACTACCTTGCCCGCTTGTACCGAAAGTGAAGGCACTATTGAACGTAGCAAGCTCGTTGAGGATATTGTTGTTATTACTATCCGAAAGGGTAGTGATATTCTTGATGGTCAACGCTCCGTTCTCATTCCAAGAGATATTTCCATCGGCACGATAACCAGAGCCATCGAATCTGTCAACACCCTTTGCCCAACGCAGAGTGTCCCAACCTTGTGCTATCTGCTGAGTGGTAAGCGTTTCCTTGTCAACCATACCGCCACCGTACCAAGCAGCCATTCCGCCACCAAGCACGTTAGCATTGTATTGGCCACTGATACCCGCCCAAGTGGTATAGTTAGACACATCGCTCTTATCGCCACTACCATTGTATTGGCGCATACCAATCAACGAGGTAAGCAACAGGCCGCCCGCAACAACTGTTCCGCTACCAAGAGCACCAGCAATAGCCTTTTGTATTGCAGCCGCTATCGCTGAATCACCGCTTGCCCCTGTACCATTAAGGAAAGCATTGACATAGCCGTTGAAAGCCGAATCGTCTGTGTAATTAACCTCCTCAAATGTAGCAGAACCTTTGGTTGTACACTTATAGACTTTTCGTGCCTTGTAAGTAGGATTTTGGCTATTTGGATAGTCGTTAGTAGGTATGAACAAATCTCCAACCTCTAATGTGTTGACATTATTCTTCATCCATGCCTCCCAAACGGAATAGACTGTACGCTTTCCGTCTGCTGTCTCCTGTGCCTGTGCAGCCAGTCTTAGAGCCTCGATTACACCTTCATCAGTAAGGATAGTCCACAGATATACTTCATTCTCATCGTCATACATAAAGCGGTAGCCGTGATTCGTTGCCTTGTCGTAATACAAGTCACCGACATGCTTATCCTTTTCGTCGTCAGTAGTCCATTCATTAGCGGGTGCATTTTGTAATGTAGGTACGCCTGTCATAAACCACGTTTCGATAGCACCATCAATCTGCCTCTGCAGATCCTCTGTAAAACTTTCGAGGTTAGCTATATCATCATCATATTTTTTCTGATGGCCTTGCACGATCTCGTTAAGCTCTTCATCGCTATTGGTAAACTCAACGTGAGCCTTGATGTCGAGCTGGCCCTTACCTTGGTTGGCCTGCGAGTCGTACTTGATGTAGCTACCAGTGTTGACAGGAGAGCCAAAGCGGAAGTTACCCGCAACATTCATTCGAGCGAGACCTGTCTGGCTGTCAAAGCCAATATCAATCTTGCACTTACCACTCAGCGAATAAGTATTGATGCCTTGATAGATTTGGTATGCAGGTGCATTTTCGCCACCGACAAACTCAATGATGGCACCTTGACGCTCAACATTGGTCCTGTTACCAAGTTGAGATACATCATCACCAGCAAGAGGTACTGCAGAGCCACTTTCCTTATCAGATGCCGACAAGTCAATGTAGCCAAACTCTTCGTCATCCTGGAGCGTACCGTTCTTTCCTACTACTAATCGCCAATAACGATGATGCGCAAGCACGTTATTATCGAACGTTGTCTTATCACAGAAAGCCTGGTCGCCAACAACAAAGTTATTGTCGATTGTGTCTTCACCATCCTTTGCACGGAAATAAAGGCGATAGTAGGATGTACCTGCAGGCTCTGTCTGAGGATTTTCCTCTATCAGTTCATTATCAGTATTATAGGCTTCAACCTTGACACATTTCAGACCAGCCTTACTTGCTATGCGGTTTCCCGATGTATGCTCGTAATCCTTGATTTCCACGTTATCAAAGTAGGCTTTCATGCGGACGTAGAGCTTGTCGGCTTCAATATATACCTTTCCGTCGGCATCCCTGCGGAATACGCCGCCATTACCAAGCAAGCCGCTCACGAACTGATTTCCAACCTGTAGGCCTTGGAGGAACGTTATAAAGCCAGCAGCGGTATCATCGTTAAGTTTGGAGAGAAAAAGTTCTACACCATACTCTTCGATTATTTCTTTCACAGCGTCCACATCAATGTGGTTCGCGTCCATCCAAGCCTTGATCTTGTCGAAGTTTTGCTTCAACTTCAATCGGGCCGATAGTCCGGTATCACCATGGTCATCAACCCAAGGGACAATATCTTCAAACTGTATACCTGTATTCTGTATTTCGTCCGCCATATCAGTCTATCGATGTTAGTAGTTCGTGATTAAAGCTCATCAGCAGGGGTTGCCAAAAGTGCTTAGCCTCTCCAGTATCTTTATCTAGAAATGTGAGCATATAATTATTCAGATCATCCTCGCCACGTTTTTCGTTCTTCACCAGCAGCGCATGTTCTACACTTACTTCGCCATGGCTCATGTGCTTCTGTGTCGAGTACGTCATAAAGCTAAAGGCAAAGGGCTGTCCCTTCGCCGTTAACTCTCGCATCTTATGAATAGCTTCGTAAACTGTCATAGTGCAAAGATAGATATAATAGGATGTATCAAAAAGGACACGCTTAGCGGCTAGCGTTCTGCTCCAGGCGTTCTTCTTGTTTAATCTTCTTACGCAACTCGCGAACAGTTAAACTGTCGGCAGTATTACTCTCGATAGCTCGCAGTAATTGCATAACTTCATCATCCTCGCGTCTGAAAGCTATTCCTGGATCACCTAACGGATCGTCACTATTAGTATAACCACCGCGAGCACGGCCACCGCCGTAAGCTTCTTCGAGCATGCGAGTGGAATTCAGCATCCGGATATCACCTATCTTCTGGTGGCGATCTATCACATCCAGCAGCGGACGGATCTCAGGATTGGCCACAGCATGATGATTGGCCACAAACTCATTCTGGTGCACGGGAATCACACCAGCCTGCTTATGTGGATCACCCTTAGCGGTATAGCCTTCAGAGTAACCACCCTCATACAGTCCTGCAGCTTGATCTGCCTGCGCCTTAGCTGTGGCCAGTTGAATGGCGCCTTGTGCTGCAGCAAGCGCAGAGAGGGCAGCTGCTATCGCAGGCTGTGCCGACCATGTTTTCCACACATTGGCGATTGACTGGGCCGTAGCTGCAATAATCTGCAGCACCTGTAGTTTGAATTGTTTCTGGGCATATTTCTTTTGGATAGCGGCTTTCTCTGCCTCCATCTGTTCCTCCAGTTTAGTAGTATCCTTGCCTGCTTTCTTGGCTGCGTTGATCTGCGATTTGTAACGCTTCTCTACAGTCGAAATCTCACGGTTCTGCATGAGAGAGAAAAGCTGGCCTGCAGACTGCAGTAATTGATTCCCTGTATCGATAGCAGCCTGCTGGATCGCCTGGCGAGCATCTTCCTCCTGCTGGGCAATCATTGTTTTATTCTGCTGGTACTGCTGGAACGATATCAAATCCTGATCGTAGTACTGCTGATTCAATTCCTGCATCTTGTTAAAAGATGACGCCTCGCTAAGATGGTTCTGCAGTATTGAGTTATTTGTGTTCTGATAACTCTTCATGAAGTTCTCTTCTGCAGTTCTTTTTTGCTGCAGCTGCTGAAGTTCCAGCTGCGCCATTTGTTTCTGGGCCGCAATATACTCATCCGAACCTTCCCGCATTAAATTAATGCGCTGCTGCTGGTATTTAACTTCCAGCTCTAGTTTTTTCTGGTCGTATTCTTCTTGCGTTTTTATCTCTCCATCCAATTCCTGTCGAGATAAGGTTATCTGTTCGGCGAACTGTTGGTTATCGAGATCCTTCAGCTTCTCTGCTAATTCATGCTTACGCATTTCCTCGCGGATATTAGCCTCCTTAGCTATATTGTCGAGAGCTTGGTTAGCAACCTCCATTCTTTCGCTTTCTGAAGCATGATATTTGTCACGAATACCTGCAAGCTCATTCAGGTAACTACGTTCTGCAGCAACTTCTTTTAGATGCCATTCATCCTGTAAATCCTTCTTCCCCTGATACTGTTGCTTCAGCATTATCTTTTCTCGTTCAAAGGCCTGCTTAGCCAAGGCTTCGGCCTCCTTACGCTCTTTATCAACCTTATTTGTTTTAGAATTGCCATTCAAGTCAGGGGTTTTGGGTTCTTTCTTTTTTCTGTGGCCAACAACAACAATCTCATCTAGCTGATTACGTTTCTTGACAGTCGGATCACTCTTCACTGTACCGTCTGCATTTAGACTGGCTTTATTTAGTTCTTCTTGGGCTTTTCGTGCCTCTTTAGTTTTTTCTGTATAAGTAGTCAACCAGCCTACAGCAGTAGCCAAAGCTCCAACCATCAAACCTATTGGGTTGGCTTTTACAACTACATTAAATGCAAATGTCGCTATCCTGGCGGCGTTTGTAGCAGCGGTAAATAAGGCGGTCTTTATAGCAGCTGCTTTGGCTGCAACTGTATAATAACCAATAGTAGTAGTCAGAGCTAAAATTACCAGTTTGTAGTCGTTTGCAAACTTTATCAGCTTAGTAATTACTTTAAGAATCGTAGTGCCAAGACTTATACTGCCTGCTATAATAGGCATGAGCTCCTGGCCAAGCGCAACCTTTACATCGTTCAGCTTCTTTTCTTCCTGTTCTAGTTTAGCAGCAGCTGAACTGTTAGCGTTATCGAACTCATTAATAATCGACGTTCCTTCTTCGTAAGCCTTAGCAGCCAGATCTTGCGCCTCTTTAAGCTCAGTCAGCTTAGCAGCCATTGACGTAAGAACAGGAATAGCCTGGGTACCCTGCATCTTTAGAGATTTCAGCATAGGTGCTAACTGATCAAAGCCTCCCTTCTGCTGCATGGCCTCCAAAAATTGAAGTATCGCCTTATTAGCATCAGTCTTTAATAGGTTAGTAAACGCCTGAATATCCAACCCTGCAGCTTTAGCAAACTTAGCTGGATCTGTAAACATCTTAGTCACAAACTGGGCAAACACACCACTAGCCACCTCGCCCTCTACCCCAGCCTGACTCAGCGCAGAAGCGTAACCCATGATATCTGTCTGTGATATCTTCGCTTGCATAGCCATACCGGCTACACGGCTAGTAAACTCTGTTATAAATCCAGTATTAGCAGAACTGCTAGCTCCTAGTTCGTTGATAGCCGAACCGGTGGCCAGCATAGCGCCATTAAGGCCCTTGGTCTTATCTTCGCCAAACACCATAGTAAGCTTACCAATCTGATCAATCGCGCCTTCACCCAGATCGTCGCCTAAAGCTACATTAATTTTATCTGCAGCGTCTACAAACCCTACAATATTTTCTTTGCCCTGAATACCAAGTCTACCAGCAGCACCCGCCAATTCATTCAGTTCTTCACGAGGTGTGCGTGTAGTCATTTTTTTAAACTCTTCGTTCATGTCCGCCACCTCGTTTTTGGTTTGGCCGGTGTACTTCATGACGTCAGTCATTGCATCATCCATTTCGGCAAACGACTGTACATACTGGTCAGCCCAACTAACCACGCGGTCTTTAATAGCTAGAATACTTGCCAGTCCTGTGGCAGTATAGCTTATATTTTGCGCAAAGCTTGTGAGCGAAGATTGTGTTTCTGACGCGGCAGATTTCAGTTCTTTCATCCGATTCTTTACTGCATCAAGCTCTCTCTTATACTCGCCAAATTCTTCGGATTTAGGATTGAGGTTATTTAATACTGCGGTCAAATCTTTTGCGCGCTGCCCCAGTTGTGATATTGATAGTTTTGAAAGATTGGCGCTGCGGGTCCATTCTTTCATGCGCATCTCGTTTCTATGCACCTCTGCAGCCTGTTTGCTTAGCGAACTGCTTAATTTATCATACTCTGCGCGCTGCTCTTTAGTCATAGCTTTAAGCCCGTTCTTAGCAAGCTTATCCATGGCGCGACGTGTTTTTTCTAGCTCCCTTTGCCCATCTTTAAGATCTGACTGAAGCTGCTGCAATTGCTGCTGATCGTAATCTGGCTTGACGTTGAAGCGCAAATTAACGGTATCGACTGAAATACTCATATAATAATATCTTTACGTAAATTTACTACGCAAAGATATATATTATAGAGCGGCAACAAAAAGACAAAAAAAATAGACGAAGCTGTTATTCTTCGTCTAAATCATATCATTGGCATTCCTATCGGGCCGTTCCAATTATGATTAGTAAACCACCAACTCTTTTTCTTCGGCTTCCAAGTTTTCTTAGAACCTTCATTGGCAGTGTCGGCCTTTATGATTGCAACTACTGCGCCAAGAACAAATACTACTACAAACATATAGATCATATCTTACTCCTTTCTTCTTTTGTTCACCGCAAAGATCGGCATTATTTCTAATATATGCAAGGGAAAATCCCTATTTTGTAGGATAAAAACCCTATTTTGCAGCATATTCAGCCTTCGCCTGACTTAAAATACCTTGTATCCTCTTTAATTCATCATCACTCATACCAGCAGTTAATCTTCTAACAAGTCTACCATAACCGCCATAACGGTTTTTATTGTACCACTGCACCTTCTTTGGACGGTGGTTCTTTGTTTTCCATACATCATGGTTACCCTGGTCGCTCAGTCGCTTTTTACGTTTTCGCGCCATAACCTCAATCATTCGGCCATAAGTCATAAAACTAATGCCTAACGAGAAATTTCCTTGATGATCCTGGCTTGTATGATAATCTAATGAATCTAACAGTTGGCCAGTATCTATAAGCTTTGCTTTTTCTATGGCATCAGCAAATCGATCCACAAGCCATTCACCATGTTGCGACAGCTCTTCCTGGATAAACAGATTTACTTCTTTATAACTATACTCACTCATGCCTTTGCCAGGAATTAATCATTCCATCTACCATCATCCAGCCAGACCCCACCATCATCCCATACACCATCGGTCAGTACCCAGCGGTTCTCTATGGCGGTATCTGTGATAGTGATAGGATAGCACGTCAACTTCCACTTTTTCTGTCGGCCTTCGGTAGTAATTGTTTCCTCAATATCACGCACCACATAGCGACGGTTGCGGATAACGTACACCTGTCGAGGATCTATCACATTCGGATCGTAGGTTTCAAAAGTGATAGCATGACGTGTATCAATCTCGTATCCACCCTGATAGTAGCTATCATTCAAATCTTTCAGGCGTAACGATCCCTCTGGGCCTAGGATTGCATCTACTATCATTGGATACAGAAGTGCCTGTATTAGAGCATGGTAGGCATCCGTATAGGCTACTGGAGTATTATTCCCTAAAACAGAACCATTATGAAAAGCGCAATACAAATCAATGGCTGCAGCTTCTTTCTTCTCGAAAGATCTGATATCACCCTCAGCGCCCTCAGATTCTGTAGACTCTTCTGTCTGTGCGCTTTCCTCTCCATAGCTTTTATACCCATCGCTAGTACCGATATCAACCACTTCACACCCAACCATACCAAGCCATGCCATAGGTGCTGGCACTATCTTTAGTTCAAGCGTAGAATCTGTATCTTCGCGATCCAAATTACCGTACTGGTTAAGCTCTATCCTAAAAGTATCTGTAGCCGTAGTATTCTGCTGCTGTACTTCGTATTCGCGCGACACCTTTATATAGTAGCGCCCTGTAACTCGATCCTTATACACCTTCTTAAAATCGCTGATGGCAGTATCGATATTTACAAAATCAAACTCTTCGATATCTGCAGCCTCCAAATACCCTTCTGGTAGTTGAACTATCTTGCTCCAGTAACTGTCTGGCATATCGTAGCTTACATCTGATGTAGTAAACTCAGCTTCGCGCGAGTCGTCATCCTGTGACTCCGCCTCATACGCGTCAACTACGTTACGAACAGTAAACTGCCTGGCATTCGCATAGAACTGTGTTTTAAGAAGTATGGCACATGTTTTATTAAGATTGTCAGTAATAAACACTACACCGGTAAGCCGTTCAACCTCTGTCAGGAAATCTTTCACCGTCCAACCAGGTAACATCTTAGCATATTCGGTAGTAAAGATGGTATTCACCAGAAACAAGTTCTTAAACTGAGTATTCTCCAGATGATTCTCTGTTACGGTATACCCTAGTGCTTCCATCAATCGGCGCAACAGCGCACACAGATACGGCTGTGGACGCAGATCAGAGCCAGGAATAATTGTATTACCAGTACGGCGCCCAGCCACAATATGCCCACGGATATATCTATTATAGACGTAACCAGACTGTGAGCGAATAGTAGGCAAGCAAAACTCTACATCCGGGAAGCTATCCGTAGGACTTATTAAGGTAACTATTGTTTCTATCTCACCTAAATCCAACTCCTCGATTTTCTGATCCTGGCCAATGAAGTAATTCAACTCCGATTCTCCAGATACAATCTGGATGGTTACACTCTCCTGAGTCCAACGGGTAATAATTTCGGTACCTCTGGCGTACACATGGCCATCAGTAATCAGTACAGCTGTACGCTTAGTATCCAGTTGATCGGTTTTATTCAGGCGCTGCAGGAATCCATATAGCGTACGGTTAGTGGGATTATCCAGGCGTAGTGTACAGTCGTAGGTGTATTCACCATTCTTGGTAAAGAATGAGTTTTCGCGTTTCACTGTTACAGTAAAATTCTGTGGCAGCGTTACCTCTACACCGGCTATCAGTAATTGCGTCATACCTCTTTGTCTTTAAGCTTGAAGGTTACACTCAGGCCATTAAAACCGCCATAAGTATTATACTCCCACTCCACTACTAAAGGACGCGAATAATCTACTTCGCCCTTATCACATAAACTACCAAAGCCACTATAATTAACCAGCAGTCTTACAATCTCTATCATTAATTGCTGCAACTTAGCGTAGCTCTCAAATTCAGCTTCAGTACCCTGGCGGTCTTCAGGCATTTTCTCCAGTACCATGATTAAACACTCACCCTCACTCTGAAACCAACTACTTTTACTAATTTCGGCGCCAGGGATATTGCCAGCCACTACAATGCCAGCTTTATCCTTCACTAGGTTTACAAGCTGTGTTTCTGTCACAGCCAAACGAATAGTGATATCATCATCTATCTTGGCTTCTGTCTTGGCAGAATTCACCAGTTCTGAAACGAATTGTCTATAATCGTTAATGGGTATCATAGCAGTAACAATGGATTAGCAGTTTGGAAAGAAATCTCAATCTTTGAGCCATGGAAATTACGACGATCGCGACTGAGATTTGATTTGGTAATTACGACATCGTTCCACTGGCCATGCAGTAGCACCTGGGCCTTACGAGCTGTAAGCAGATCCTGCCAGGTATCCACTTCATCCTCGTGGTGTAACTGGCCACTATACAGCGTGTATTCGGAAGTACTTTTTACATCGAACCTCGTACGACGTCCAAACATCATGGCCGTATCATCCTGAGCTTGTGGTTTATCAGTCATATAGCTTGCTACTACTGTCTCCGGCACATCGTAGCGATTCAAAAACCGTACACACACATTATCAGCACATATAGCTGGCAGAATCTTCAGCAACAGCTCGCTACCAATATTCAGAGCCGTACCATCGCCGTAATATTGAGGGAATAACATAGCTGGATCACAGTCAACAGTTGTTACCTGGCCGACATTGCCGATGACAACAGTACGATTGGTACCAACCAATCCGACAGTCACTTGTCCGATAACTGTTACCAGTTTTTGAGTACCAGGATAACACACACCATTACAAGCAGCTGCTAAAACCACCTTCTGTCCCTGTGGATCTCGCGGATTCAGTAGGCGTTGGGCATATAGTGTGGATGTAATATCTGCCTCGCCAGTCATTTTCACGGTGACGGAAGCTTGCGCATTATTTTGAACGCCCACAATCAACTCGCCATAGAGAGCTTGAGTTAATACGTCGGCCAATCCGGATACGCGAATACCACCATCGGTATCGTAATTATAGGTCTCCTTCAGTATTAACTGACTCCCCTTCAACAGCTGCAGCGTACGACTGGTGCTTACACCTGTCAGTATAATATCAGCAGTCTGTGCTGCAAACTTGGTAACAAACGGATTGTTCATACTCGCATGAATTTATGATGTTTGTCGTTATCAGGCATCTGCAGATGCGTAACAGGATCCTTCCCTGCAGCCAGATCTCGCAGCCTCTTCATTTCATTAACCCAGTAACGCTGATCTATCGAGAGCTGCTTCAGGTAAGCATTCAGCTGCTCTATCGATGGAGCGTTTTCAGTGTTACCACCACCATTACTCATAGTTAATTGCATCAAGCCGTAAGGCAGCGCTTGTAACGAGGTACGACGTCCCATCAGCGCGATAGCACCTAATGCAGTAGCCATTTTTGCCGCATAATCTGCAGTGCCGGTATCCGGAAGCTGCTGCAGATTACCAGGAATAAATCCTTCGCCATAAGCCTTTTCGACAAACTGCTGACTCTCCAGCAAAAACGGCAGCAGCTGTATATACAGCCAAGGTGACGGTTCTATACCTGTAAGCCAAGTTAATTCGTCGGCATTACCTATGATTACCTTCTGGATGCGCTGATAGAGCGCAGACTGACGGAAATCCTCGTTACCCATCAGACAGAACACTAGGCGATCAAGCGCGCGATAATATTCTTCCAGATGAGCTCGATCGTCACGAGCCAGCTGCCACTCAAAGGGGCGTGCTTCGTTCTCTTTGTCAATCTTTACCTTGCGGCCAGCGTTTTCGTGACTGATATCGTTCAGTCGATAAAAACGCATAGTAGCCATAAAAGCCACAGCCTGCTGAGCTGCCAGCTTAGCATCACCAGTCAACCCATCGAGCGACTGCATACCCAATATTCGGCAGATATCGGTTTCCACACCTTTTATGGTGTTTTCTATCTTACTAAAATCGTTGTTAGCATAAAACGATCCTGTCAGATTACGTAGGTCTTCAGATGTCGTAATAATCATATTATTTGCCTTTTTTCTCAATTTATTTCTTTTGAAGCCGTTTTAATGCGTAATAATCACTCAACAGCTTCTGCATTACATTCATCAGAGGTGTGTGATCCACATCTTTGGCGGTACCAAACACACCACTCTCCCCAAGAGTATGACAGATCTGTATGAGCGAGCCGGCATTACTACCAGATTTCTTTGTATTATCCGATTTACCAAACAGTGGAGCAAAACAAACTTCCACTCCATCGATGGTGAATACACCGGTAGTCAAGTATTCACAGAAGTAGGCAAACCAGGCATAAATTCCCCACACCTGCCAGCGCTGCATCTGTTCGCCTCGACGCTTTTTGGCGTCGAAATCATCCCAATCGTACGGCTGCAGTCGTAGCTGCTGCAGCTGCTGCATTTTCTTCGTAGCTTCAGGGCGGTACAACAAACCCGCTAATACATTAAGATGTATTTCGTCTGGCTGTTGCTCATATTGCTTCAGAATACCCACGGCCATACGGAACTCGCCAAACATGATATCGGCGCCATGATCCATGGGGCCATGCCAATCACGAACTTTAGGCAATCGGTTCCAGGTAGTCTTATACACCAGCGATATCTGATTACCTTCAGCATGCCATAACCATCCCAAAGTTTTAGCCAGATTGCCCACCAGCAGGATATAGTTCTGGTTGTTTAGCTGCAGCTTAACACCACGGTTCTTCAGCAGCATACGAGCCGTTTCGGTAGTGATATCCAGTTCGGAATATCTACCACCGTGGTTTACAACCTTCTGGCGTATCTTCAGCAGCTCGCGCCAGTCGGCCTCTGTCAACTCATCCCATGTATTGGGAATCTCAATATATCGTTGTTTCATACTACTGCTGGTTTGTCATTCGATCGCCGGCACTCACATTATCCTCTTTCTGGATAGTCTTGTGATAGAAGCCAAAATACAGATCCCGCTTCTCAGGGAAGTTTATACGCAACGCGTCATTCAGAGCTTCGAGTACAATCTGCTCCGGTATCACAGTATCAGCGCCATAGAAGATCTTCAGGGCGTAAAGCATCTGGCTACCAGAATCACTCTTACCATCGATGATGATATTCGAGAGTGAGGGATTAAGGCCCATCGCGCTGGTAGTAGCACTGTCGGCCATCTTCGAGATTGCTTTCTGAGCCTCGATATACTTATCCAGATTCAACTCAATGGGCTCTATTTTCCACGATTGCTCGTGGCCCATTTCATCTACAAAGTCCACGCAGGTAAAGAACTTACCCGCATTTTCCTTACCTGCCATTACATCGGCTATCTGGGTGGTTACCTGGTCACGTAACTGGTTCAGTTTCTTCTCTACTTCAGAATCCTGCCATTCGGGATAATCCTGCTCTATCTGCATACGTTTTTCCTGCCAGTAGGCCTGAGGCTCGTGTACGATGTAAGCAGCAGCTATCACATTGTCGTTAAGAGCTCGCACGATCTCAGGGATATCGTTAGCGTCCTGCATCCATGGAATCGAGCCGTGGAACGAACTTATTGCATAGATATTTCTACCGAATGAGCGTAAGGCGTGATACTGTACTGCAGCTTCATGATTAGCTGGGTGCCACTTATCAAAACGAGGGAAGATCTGCAGCTGTCGCCAGCGCTCCATATCGCCTACCAGGATCTGAGTAATATCTTCCAACTCAGGTGTACGGTTAGGGTCTGGCCACACAAAGCGACAGTCGGCGCTAGGCATACACTTCAAAGAATGGATCCATGCCTTACCTATACGAACACTCTTACCACTCTGGTACAGAGTAAAGTGGCCACCCATGTGTAAGTATTCCAGTAAGGCCTCGCGTACATAACGCTGATAATCCCAGGTATCAAGCCAAGCCTGCACATCAGGATCCTGGATCCATTCCTGTTGTACTTCGTTGTTCTCTACCTTATGACGATACAGCTGCACACCCTGACCGTATATCAGTCCAAGCTTACGCTGAAGAATACCAGGACCGATATTATTCTTCTCCAATAGATCGCGTATCATTCTGGGCATCTGATCATCAGGTCCCCATGGTACCACCATCACACCGGCCACACTCTGAGGATCCTTATCCCAGCTGCGCCCACTTAGATCAAAGAATGAACTAAGCGACTGTTGGTGATAATGGCCACTCATAGCCACAGCGTAGGTACCTACACTGGTATCAACCAGGCCGAACCGGCCAACGCGGTTAACAATCTTTCCGTTTCCCATTTCTCTATCATCCATAACTTTGCTGCAAATATACTATTTATAAGATGTAGTCGAAAGGACATTGCCCATTGGGGTTCAGTCACATTTCCGACAGGTTTCGGGGACTTGCAATCGCAACTCGACTTGAGGGCGGGCCGGCACGAAACGTGCGACCACAAGCCCTATTTTTCATCTGCCCTCCCCGAAATGCCCTATTTATGCGGGTTTCGCGATTTTTATCATTGAAAAACACCCTCAAAAACGGCTATTTTTGTTCAAATTATATAGGTTTATTCGCCCTTTTTAAGTCTTATTTAGGGTCTATCACCGTTTTTTTGGTAGATTTCTGCCACAAATTGGCCCATTCACGGCGCAATATCAGGTATTTAAGGGCATCGGTAAGGTTGGTACTCTCCTGAGGAAGACGTGCTGCAGGCAGTCGTTCACCTCGTTTATCCTTACGTATTTCCTTGCGGCCTGAGCGTTCGTCCTTCACCACCTTTACAGGCGCATTCTCCATTTCTGCCTTCAGGTTAGGACAGTTCTGGGCGTCTATCAGCAGTACGAACAGTTGCTTCTGCAGATCACGAGCGAACAGTGAGCTAAAGAAGTTATACTCTGTATTTGAATAGATGGTTCCCTGGCCTAAGCTCATCAGCTGTACACGCCAGCCAGTACGATTACCGTCTGCATCATATTCTATGGCTTTTTTAATGCGCTGCATGGCACTATTACCCACCTTCTGATAGGCGTTCATAGCGCGATCGTAGTACAGTCGCAGCAGTTTGCATTTGTGGTGTTTAAAGTATGCCAGGAACTTATCGGCCAACTGTCGCTCGTTCTCAGGTGGAAGGGTATATAATTCCTTTAATACGCGATACTCGCGGCCCTTTCGTTGACCAATCAATAAACTCTTCATGTTTCCATCATCCATACCACCATCTATAGGGCTATTGGTATCGAGATAGCGCAATATGGTACAATCAGGATCCCATCCGTAAGGATGCTTTTCGAGTACGTCGTTACGGGTACCGTCGTGATAGAAGTCGCGCGCTGATAGTGTACAGTAGAATTTCTGATCGGCTGTCAGCTTCTGAGGTATCGAAAGCAGGTTTGTATCAACACCTTCCAGCCCTGCAGCCATTTCTTCCTGGAAGTACTCTTCACCCAAAACATCGGCGTTTATCAGCGTAGATGCCACCATAAAGAGTGTAGTATTGCAGCGTAGATCATTCCAGCGCGCCTCCCAGCGTTTCATATTGCGCTCAGCTAGTTGGATGGCTCGTTCATTACAGGTCTGCAGAGCACGGGCATATTCGCGCCGGCACTCATTCAGCGCCTGGCCGGTTTGTAGCAGCAGCTTTATTTTTTCCTTATCCATCAGCTTAACCAACTTCATTACCCAGGTATATTCGCCTGCATGGTTAGGGTTAGGCATATCGGTGGTAAGGCTAAGACTTCGGTACCAGGGGTTATCGCCATATCGGGCGCGATAACCACGTACAGCCTTGCGGATGTTGGTAAACTTAGCCTCTGGCCAGTATTTTACCTCGTCACCAAACAGGCCCACATACGAACGACCAGCACCAATAGATGGGCGATCGAGTGACACGAAGGTAAAAGTAAAGCCGTTGTAGAACGTCATCACCTGTTTGTACTTATCGCACACATTATACATCTGGCGCTGCCACTCGATGGGAGGTATCTTGTCGATAACGAAATGTATATTCTCTTCCCACCCCAGGAACCTGAGGCCTTCGAGCACAGAGGGGATAACATTCTGGTGTAGATTGGTATAGGTATCTGTTGCCCACACAAAAGGAGCTCCAGGGCATTCCATCACCGCCTGTTGTATGCGCATAGCCTGGAACTGTGTAGTCTTAGCAGATCCACGGCCCAGCACGCCAATAAAGTTCTGTGGCATAGTGAGCGCTGCCACCATGGCGTACTGATTGATATAACGGCGATTTACACCTTCACTCTCCTGTAACTTCATTGGCCAGCTCTATTGAACTATCAAGCATAGCATCGATATCTAGCGGCTTCAAACCCGCTTCCATTTCCAGGCGCTTCTGATGTTTCTTTGGAAGCGTCTTGAAGTAATCAGCCTGCAGAATAGCGCGCTTATCTGTCGCAGGAATACCTACATCCTGGGCGTTGGTACCATAGATATTTATCTGCTGATTCTTAATATTTAGCGGAACGGCATCAGCATCGCGCTCACTCAGACGTTTTAAGTCTGCAGCCACTTTAATTATCTTGGTGTAGGCATCATATTCCTTGGCCGTAGCATTACTACTCGTTTGTCCAGTCTCTTCATCGAGGATGATGTGTTTTTTCTCCCAGAGGCGAGCTGCATTCATCATCTTTTCGAACAGTACATTACGCCAAGCTTCAGCGCGCACATAATCGGTAGCATAGAATAGATTAATTGCTTCGTAACAGAGGCGTTCAGACACATGGCGCGTACAGCCTTTATCAGCTTTCAGCCATGCCATAGCTGCCGGTTTTCCTTCACGACGTATAATACCGGCTACAGAGAAAAGAAGATCTTCATAATCACTTTCCTCTACAGTCAACTCATCTTTAGAACCGTTAGCTATATGGTCCTGAAGCTTCAGAAAATATGAATCCTGGTATTTACTCATCTAACAGTCGATTTATCTCTTGCAACTTCATCTGGTACTCCTGCAGCTTCTGCAGACGCTTAGCGTCGAGATGAGGTTTATCACCTTTCTTCATCTCACTGTTTACACGCCAGATGTTATTGCGGGTTTTCTCTTGTTCGCGCAGCAGCTCTTTTATGCTGCATGATCGCAGCTGTGCCAGCTGCTTATAATGTCGGCACAATGGATGTTTACCTAGCATTTTCTTATTCTGCTGGTAGTAATCCAATTCTTTGGCTATCGCCCGTGCATCCAGGTAAGCATCCAGCAGTCGTCCAGCTTTATTTGACAATTGATCGATATCTTCACAGTCGCGTAGCTGCTGGTATAGATCCGTATACTCGTGCCATCGAGTAATACGCTGGGTAACGAGCGCCTGCAGTTCTACAGGCACATTTGGGTTATTAAGGAATGGCCAACGCTCGCGGAGCTTTGGCGCTGTTTTTTTAATAGGCACGGACTTCACGGGTTGTTGTGCAATCCGTGCCTTATTGTATTCTATCCTACTGATAAACCTCATGCTTTAAAGCGGTTTTCGAGGTAGGCTTTCAGATCCTCACTCCATGAGTCGGGACCGATGTGCATAAACTTCTTCCATTCAGCGAACTTGCTGATAGCCTCGATGCTGGGGTTCTTTGACACCACAGGCAGTACGAACGGATCCTTATTCCAGTCGCCCAGAATAAAAGGTGTAAAGCCGGTAGGAACTGTGCCTGGGAAATAAGTATCCAGTATATCAATATGCGGCTGATTGGCCTCTTCGGCTTCCTTCAGTAATGCATCCAGTGCCGATTTGTGGACCATTACAGGCATGCCGGTGTTGGCAGTGATAGTATTACCCATCTTCTTTGCCTTCACCAAAGCGATATCGCTAAGCAGAACAGGATTCAGAATGATCATGTTGGCTGTCATTAGGATAATACGTTCTGTCTGAACAAAGTCCAGCGATGATTTAAGCGTCTCAACATCCACATCACCTTTTACAACCTGGATATCAGCATCTACACCCTTCAGATTCTGCTTCACACTGCGTACAGCGATATCACCAGCGAAATCCTCGCTTTCAATCACTATTACCGTTACAGCCTCACATCCTTTGCTGTCAGTTGGTGTTTCGGTAACTGCAGGAGTTTCAACGGTTGCAGGCGCTTCAATAGCTGCTTGCTGTTCTGATTTAGCGGAACTCTTGGTTTCATTCTTCTTTGTCATAACTAATTGATTTTCAAGTTTTACAATAAACGGCACTTATCGCGAAATAAGTGCCGCGTATGATTAAGACGTCAACCACCGATTATACACCTGATGGAACAGGGAGTCCCAGATAGGCGTTGATCTCGTTGTTATCGGTTGCTGGAATCAGAGTCTTAGCCATGATACCTACAGGATAGGTGCGCTGCTCTGTCTTCAACTCAAAATGGTTGTTATGAGCCTCGTTGGTATCCTGCTCGTTGGCTGCCTGCATCTTCAGAGGGGCGCAGGGAGTGCCATAGATCTTGGCAGTAGTAGCGCTTGGGTCGCAGGGCATAATAATAACACCCAGATTGGCGTTAATATTATTTGCCTTAAACTCTGCTACAGCCGCCTCAATACCAGGATGGTCGGCGTTTACGTGGTGGATAAATCCGCGTGCGTATGCATCGCCCTCCACCTCGTCGCCAGCATCAATAGTGGATTCGTTCACAAACAAACCAATAGGTGTTACACCAGTATTCAACTCGAAGGCAGATACTGTCACACCCTTCTCGTCGCGGGTGTAGGTCTTGACCTGCTCAAAGTCAAAGATGATCACCACATTCTTCTTACCCTCAGGCATTCCAGGATTGTTGCCCTGTTTGGGTACACTTACCATGCTATATCCAGTCATATTCTTAGATATTTAAATGATTAAACACTAGAAGGTGGGGCATTAAACGCCCTCACCTGTTACTGTCAGCGTGTAGCTGTCGCTACCAGCGTTGTACTCGTCGTCGCCAGCAAAGGCTGCTGTGATAACAGTCTCACCAGCTGCTACCAGAGTAACCACGCCAGTATCCTCGTTAACGGTAGCTACTGCAGTATTGCTCGAAGAGTACTTCAAAGTCTTACCGCTTGGAGTAATAGTAGCTACAGGACTCTCAAACTCCTGACCAACAGTACCCGATGCAGTAGCGCTAGCGAAAGCAACTGTTACATCAGTCTTGGTAGATGGAGTTGGTTCTGGCTCTGGCTCAGGATCAGCCTCTGGCTCCACGTCTGCATACTCAGGAGAGATGTAGGCGAAGATTGCCTCTGCCATCCAGAAGCCTGTGCCTTCCCACCACTCACCGAAGATCTTAACCATATAATCCTGCTCCTGGAAACGCAGCTTTACGTTCTGTGGGTTCTGACTCATCAGGTGCTTAAAGTTCTCCTTGGGAGTGATGAAGAAGCAACCGGTACCACGCATACCCTCGCACTCACCGAACTCGAAGTTCGAGAAGTCGATATCGTTCTTATGGGTACCATCCTGGTTCTTGAGCCACTTGTACTCCTCCAGGTACTCACGGCGATAAGCGTCAGCCAGAACTGGATCGATATGTACCTTCATCTTCTTTTTAGCGTAGAGAGGATACTTGTCGCTTACCTCCTTAACGGCTGCATCGATGATGGTACGCACGTTCTTCTTAGAAGGATCGATCTGCTTACCAGCCTGCAGCCAACGAACACCTGTGAGCTTGGTAACATCCTCCTGATCGTAATCAGCCACGAACAGAGCCACCAGCTGAGTAAGGTAGCCATCCATAGTCTCCAGTGGTGTAGAAGCAGTGTACTCGCCGTGTTGGTCAGCCTCGTTCTCAACATACTTACCAATAGCCAGGGCCTGCTCGCGCTCTTCATCCAGCTTAGGGAAGATGAGCTGATACAGAATGTAGCGAACTACAGGCATTGACTGAAGCTGTGAAGCCTGCTCGTCGTACATGTAACCTAGGATATCCTCCATGATGTCTGAAGGAATGATAGGCACGTTGATCTTACACTTGAAGTTCTTGATGGTAAGAGGATGGAACTTAGCCTTACCAGATGGAGTCCATACAGGAACGAACTGCTGCAGAACAGAACCGACAATACTAGCCTGGTTAGCGCGAACCTCGGTCTTATCGGTCATGATGGTACTCATAAACTGAGTACTCTCAGTCTGACCAAACAGGCCCTTCAGGATCTCCAGTCGGTTAGAATCAACGTACTTACCGAACTCCTTCTTCAGCTCCTGAGTGTCGATGGTGCTATCGCCACTGTAGGCAGCACTTACCTTACCCTGCATGAAGTCAACCAAGTAACGGTTGTGTTTCAGGTTCAGATCCACACCTGCCTCGATAGCAGCCTGCTCGATAGCAGAAACCTCAACCTTTACACCACCCTTATCGGCAGCCTCTCCCTCCAGTTTCTTGATGGTAGCACGGAAGCCAGCTTCAGCATCCTTCAGCTGCTGGACCTGATCTCGCAAGCGAGCGGTCTCAACACGCGAAGCCTCCAGCTCCAGTTTCTCTTCAGCAGAAAGTGTCAGGTTAACCTGCTCACCCTCAACCGCCATCTTCGAAAGATCGGCCTTAAAGCCACTTACAAACTTCTCGCCATACTTCTCGATCAGCGTAGCCTCCTGCTCAGCAGTAAGATACAACTTTCCCTCGTTGTCTTTAGCGAAATTCTGAATGCCAAGTACGGACATTACCCAACCGGCAACCATTTTAAATTCTTTCTTCATAACACATTAATAATAACTAAAACAAAAACACAATTATGATAACTCACAAATTAGCTGCGTACTCTTTCAGCGACATCGAAGCAGCTAGTCGGCGAACCTCTTCAGTAGCTGCATCACGATTACCAATCGCATCAATCAAACCATACTTCAGAGCATCCTTAGCAAAGAACATACGACCATTTAGAATACCATCTACCTTATCATCCAGGTTAGGGCGATGACTCTTTACAGCCTGCTGGAACTCGCGGGCCAACGGATTCAACATTTCTTCTTTGATGCTCTTATACTCACCCTTCAGAGCTGCCTCGAATGGAGCATTCTTATGGGTAGAGAGGTCAGAGTAGATGGTATGTACCTTAATTCCCTTCTGCTCGTAATACTTAGCGTAGTCAGGGAACTGCATCATCACACCGATACTACCAAACTCTGCAGAAATATCGTTATCTGCCATAATCTTATTACAATGGCAGGCCACATAATAAGCAGCTGATGCACACAGATCGCAGCATGCTACAACTGGCTTGTTCCGACTCTGAGAAAAACTGATAGCATCAAGCATTGGCGCGATAGCATCAACAGCACCACCACCAGAATCGATATCCAGGCGAATGCCAATAATCTTTGGCGATGCAGCAGCTTCACGAATGGCAGCTGCAATCTCTTCGGTACCATACGAACACATGGTACCATCCTTCAGCATATCACCTTTAAGGGTAATAACAGCAACAGATCCTTCTGGAGCGTCACTATACTTACCAGCCTTCATGAGTGGTTTCGAATCACTCAGACGAACATCGCTCATATCCGCGATATCACGAGATAAGAACTTATCGATAAGAACTGCCTGGGCGTCGATGCGACGCAAGTCAATAAAGAACGGCTTGTTCAGGATTGTGTAATATAACGTAGAAAATGCCATAACAACTAATTGTTTATGGCGCAAAGTTATATATAATAAGATGTAGGCGCAAAGACTCTAATTTATTATATACACCTCATTTCTTTGCATCATCCTTATCTTTGGTTGATTCACAAAGCAGCCGCAATCCCTCGTTTATTACTTGCGGCAGCATACTGTTAGTGGCCAGCGCTAAAAGTGGCGCATTATGTACGGACAAATCGGTAGGCGAAAGCCCCGTGGATTTAACTTTATTTTCTGAGGTTTTATTCTTTTTTAACCCTAAGAATATTCTAACGGCTTTTTCGTGGCGCTGGAAGTTCTTCAGCAGTGCATCTTCAGCATCAATACCTAAGGCATATTTCTTGGCAAACCTGGCTATAGCTTCTTTCTTGGTGATATCCGGATGGTATTCCAGGAGTATTTCCACGTAATGATGGAACTCCCAATCGAAGAGTCGCTTCAGTTCACGGTTGATAACTCGCGCCGATCGTGGCGATATATAGTTCCAGTAGAGTGGATTCTTACGTACCCCACCCTCGCGGCAATCCGGTAGGTGTATCAGTAGATTGCCCTGGGGATTATCCACACGGCGCTTTACTCCGATATGCCATCGCTCCAATGGCCATTTGGCCATGGCGTGCCATACAGCATGATATAGATTGAATTTGTCAGGAATCTTTATTCCACCCGTTTTCGGGTCGATATCAAACTTCTTTCGTGCATAGGTCGCTAAATATGGCTCTACGCTGATAGAAGCAGTTCTCTGTTTTAGGTAATCTTCTTTTTCCATCGCTATATTTGGTGTTGATTTTTTGAAAAAATCGTCCTACAATCCTACAAGCTATATAATACACGTCTGCAAAGATACAAATTATCAGTATATTATACAACTTTGCTAAAGTTAAACTATAATAAAAATCGTCCTACAACCGTCCTACAAACGCGTAGGAACGACCTACAAAACGACCTCCAGCATCCTACAAAACACCATTTTTGGGCCAATTTGACAAAATCGGGCCTTATTGAGTGTACACCATTCACCAAAAACGCCTTCCTACAAACTTCCTACAAAACGAGGGCTATTTCCTACAGCGTCCTACAAATTTCCTACAATCCTACATTCATATTTTACTACTAATTTTATATATAAATAGTTAATAATCAATAAGTTAAGTAAAAATAACGGTTTGAACAGTGTGCGCCTTTGTAGGATTGTAGGACGTGTAGGACGGTTTTTTCGAAATTTTTTAGCGTTCAAAATTGCAATTATAGGCTTTTCTTTATTAAATTTGGGGGTGCGGGGGAAAATGCGCGCCAAACGAAGCCGAAATTGTAAAATGTTATTTCGGCAGAAGAAAAGTGTTAAAATGCTTGGAGATATCAACAGGAATATTTAATTTTGTAGCCGTAACTTGGGGGATTCTACTCTCTATACTATAGAGATAAAAAGAGCTCCAACGATCCTCACGGACGATTGGAGCGGTAGTTGAATCAGAAATTACCCTGCAACCAACAGGGTTTTATTTGTGGTTATTCAGAATGGTCTCACAGGTTCCCCGTTCTTGTTGTAAACTTCCACTTCTTCATTACCTCGACGGAAATCAGTATAATCCTTCAAGAACTGGCTGTAGTCAAGCATTACTGCAGAAGTACTCAGGCCCTTTTCTACTTCATCCTTGATTACCTTATCACCCTCTTTCTTTTCGATGATCTCAGTCCATTTAAATCGAGCTGTGGCCACTGTTCCCAGGTATGATGGATGGCTCTCCAGGTTCTGGGCTATGGTACTCTGGTTGGCATTGTCTTCGAGTCGGCCATTGCTGGCCACTATATTAAATACTGTCGATACGCGCAGCAACAGAATCTCTTGGTCGGCTCCAAAAGCAAATGTCCTAGGATTACCATCGCGATCCTTACCTGACAGCTTACCACCAATACGGATCTGGAAGTCGCGACCGGCCACAATCTTATGGGTATCGATCAGAGCGTTCACGCTGGTAAAGAAGGCGGCCAGTTTATCGGTGCTGCTGATAAGTTTCATCTGCTGGTCTATCTTGACCTGTACCAGGCTAAAGAAATCGGCATAGGTGAAGGGTAGATGAAAACGAGAATACTGTTCTACCAGCTTCACCATGCCGAGAAATAAAGAAAACGTCTTCATCAGACGGTCGCGTACTCCCTCATTGACTACACCAGCCTTCAGCTCTTCGTAGGCCTCCTGCCTGAGCTGTCGGAAGTGATCCATCACCTGAGGGCGCAGAGAAAGCACTTCAAGCAGAATATTATGCAGCCCACCACCCCTGGCAGGATCTTCCAGACTCTTCAATCTGTCGAAGAGCTCTGTTTCCTCTTGGGTGCGGTTGGTAGGCTTTGGTACCTGGCATATCACCATACGCGAAGTGAGTGAGTTATCATCCATGCCCACGGGTGGTTCCTGGCCACAGACGATAACTGGTGTAAACACCTTCTCACTCATCATATCCTTATCACTGTTACTCTTACGCTTCTGTTTGGCCTCTCCATCATACACAATCGACTTCAGGGCCTGCAGCTTTATTGGCGACAGATCCTTCTGATTGAACTCATCCAGCACTACTGGTACATCCTTAAAGCTGGCCATGTAGGTCTGCATGGCAGCATCGGTACCGGTATTGAGGTTGAAGATTGATGTGTGAGGCGAAACGAAGAGCGAGCGAATGGATATCGCAATTTGTGTTTTTCCTGAAGACATGGGGCCTGCAAAGAACGGTGCTGTAAAGATACGATCGATGCAGTGAATATTGCTACGGAATGCGCACATAAGAGCAAACACAATAGCAAATTTGCCGTTATTATTAATCTTATATACCCTATCCATCAGATCGGCCCACTCGTCAAAGCTGATCTGTTTATCCTTTGGCACTTCGTGGTACATCAGCTGTGATATAAACTCGTACTTATCACTTTGGCGTCCCTGGCCAGCATAGATGGTACTGCAGGCAGGCAGGTAGTAGTTCTGGCCGTTGTGAGTAACTACTCCGAGCTCATCTACCGGCTCGAATTTCATCTTATCGCCTACCATGTGGGCTATACCATTGGCGAAGGCAAAGAACTGCTCATCCTGCTTGCGACTATTGCCTTCGCTCTGTTGATTGCCATACACCTTCACCTCTGTACATGTTACGTAGTTGAGCGACATGTATTCCTTGATCTTTCGCCACTTCCATTCCTCACCATTGCTGAAGTTTACAGCGTCGTAGTTACAAAGTACGTTCTCGATGGATGACATCTTCAGCAGATCGCGGCTCTGCACCTCGATATACAATGGAGCCTTACGGTGGCGGCGGTTAAGCTTCAGCACACGCTTGTTCTGGTCGTAGTCATCGCTGAAGATATGCAACAGAGGTACCATATAGAAGTCGCCTACCATTTCCATCGAGGCGGTGTTACCACGAGTCTTGAACATATAACAGATAGGTTCTCCAGCCTGATTCAAACGTGGATAGTAGCCATATTCACGCCACATCCTGGTATATTCGTCGTTATCCTTTACATACTGAGGCGGATCGTATGGATCAAAGTATTCTGTATCGTCCAGGCCACCACTCTGAACACCCACCTTCATCGAGGCCTTACGCGCCTGTACGTATGGTTTACGCAGATCATCGAATGAACCCTTCGATAGTCCCAGGTACTGACAGTAGTCGTTCTTACGGATGATGATAACGCTGTCATCGGCATACGAGCTCAGTTCTACACAGCGTTGCTTCAGAGGAACTTCGTCGCCCTTAAAGTCCTTCAGTACCTTACCATGCAGGCGCATATAGAAATCAAGAAAGCTTTCGGCCACACCATCGCCGGTAACAGTAAGATTGCTTACGCCCATGGTATACATCTGCCTGAGGGTAAACAGGTAGTCGCTCTCAGTTCCATCCACAGGATCGATACTGCAGCCACGCTCTCCAGTAACGTACATAGTACATGCCGAACGAAGCTTCTGGATATCAGCATCGCTAGCACGGCCCACAGAGAGCACTACCGGCGAATCCTCGTACTGACTCAGGAACTCCTGCATATCGTTGGTGATAATGGCCGGTTGGTCATCCTGCAGGTGTTCTTTCAGCTCACTTATACCGTACAGTCCTGGCTGCATTTCAGAACTGGCCATTCCTTTTAGCTTCTGACGGGCTTTCTTTACCTTGGCGTCACAGATGGTCATCTTGGTTTTAAAATCCTTCTGTACGCCTTTTATATACTCCAGGCGAAGGCCTTGATCGCTCACACATGCCACCAGACTGCAGATCTTATCCAGGGCCTTGGCTATAACAGTCTCATCCTTACAGCCACGAGGCACCATGGAGTTACGCAGGGCATGAGGGAACGTATCTGTATAGTTCTCCAGCAGCTTCTTTGTCTGCTGACCATTCTTTCTGGCAAACTCATCAGGATCCTTACCCTCTGGCAGCTGTACACACTTAACCACGAATCCAGCCTTCAGCAGTATCTCACAGTTCGTTAGCGCTGCTTTCTGACCTGCAGCATCGCTATCGTATATCATGTGTACCTCCTGGGTGTAGGCCTGCAGCAGGTGTACCTGGTCATCGGTAAAGGCGGTACCACTACCACCCACGGCATTCTCTACGCCATACTTGGCCAGTGTCATCACATCAAACTGGCCTTCTACCAGGTAAGCAAATCCTTCGCGCGATATCGCCTGGCGTGCCTGGTACAAACCAAACAGATGGCGACCCTTGGTAAATAGAGGTGTTTCGCCTGTATTCAGATACTTGGCTGGCTTATTATCGATGATGGGCTGCAGCGTACGGCCACTGAAGCCTACCACATTGCCACGGCGATCGTAGAACGGGAACACTACGCGATCGCGAAACGTATCATAGGTACCACCCTTCTCATCCTTGCGGATACAATCCACATCAATCATTCTATCGAGTGAGTGTCCCTGATGGGCGACTAGTTCTGCCTGCAGGGCGCCACCAGCTGGCGCATAACCTACGCCATATTTGGCCAATATCGGATCATCTGTCTTGTATCCACGCGACTCCAGGAATGATTGGGCCTGCTGCAGCTGCTGCTGGAAATACTTGGCTGCAGCACCAATGGCGATACGGCGCGCCTCCAGTTCCTGGTACTGCAGCTTTTCTTCGTCGGTCATTTCCTGCTTAGGAAACTCGATATTATATTTCTTGCAGAGATACTGCAAGGCTTCAATAAAGCTCATCTGCTCGTGCTCCATCAAGAACCAGAACACGTCTCCACCCTTTCCGCACACAAAACAATGGCACACTTGCTTCACCGGCGAGACGTAGAACGAGGGATTCTTGTCATTATGGAACGGGCAGATGGCTTTATAGCTTACTCCTGCCTTTTTGAGTGTAAGGAACTCGCCAATCACATCTACTATATTGGCAGCGTCCTTAACTTTGTCTACAGTTTGCTGTAATTTCTGATTCATATTCTTGTAGAGTTTATCGGTTTATTCGTTGTCATCAAATGCCAGCTCCAGCTGTCGGCTCTCGATAGCTTCAGCTGCAGTAATATCAAAATAGGCTGCTATAGCCTTATATTCCTCTGGCTTAATCTGCTTACGTCCATAAAAGATATCAGCATAGCGGAACTGCGAGATATGGCACTCAGCATAGAAATACTTCGATGGTGTAAAATCTTCCAGATGGCGGAATCTTATCTTCAGCAGCTCTACCAGAAGATTACGTTTGGTGGTTTTGGTTCCTTCAGGAATCATCCTGTGGTGTAGCGCATAGAGTCTGACAGACAGTTCGCTACGACTCAGGGCCTTTGCTATCTCTTTGATTGGTTTTCTACCATAGTGTTGTGTGAGATAACTGATATCTTCGCGCGTCCAGGCGCGACGGGTTGATTTCTTTTCCATATTCTTTAGATCTTTGGTCTTGCATTCCATTCTACTAGCTTTTTCTCTAATCGCTCAGAAGCTTCAGAGAGTTCTTTGCTAGCCTCCTTCATCTGGAGATCCAGGCCGTCGATAATGCTTTTTATATTTTTCACCTGTTGTAAACTAATCTCAGGGCTCTTTGCGCCGGCAATAATAATACTGCTCAGCGACATCATTTCAATAATCGACATTTCCGATATTACTACGCATCCGTCGGGATTTCTTCGTACTATTGCCATATTATAATCTTCTTTTAAAGTAAAACCCTGTACCCTCTTCTTTCGTATCCATGGCCAGCATGCAGGGTACTGCAGCATTATACAGGAACTGGCCACATACCTTCATCAGTTCACAATACTTAATGCAGATATCGCTACGCAAATGCGAACTAGTGAGCTCTTGCTCACCCAGATCCAAAAGATCGTAGGTTACATCATTAATGGTAATGGATACTTGTTTCATAACATCGTTATTTACTTTTTGGGCCTAAGACTCTCCTTATTACCTCGCGCTGGCGAGCATATTTGGATATCTCTTTGTTCTTACGTTCTCGCTCGATAACGGCCACCACATGGCCCCAATCGATGATAGCATCACAATATTCTATCATATCACTCGCTGTTTAGCAAAATCTACTTTGTAATCCTTCCCTCTGAGTGAGGGCCGCATACGTTCTATGAACGATCTGATAGAAGCTTCGTTGTACACGTAGCCAAGTTTCTCGCCCAACCATTCCAAACGGCCACGTCCTGTATACCTCAGTTGGCAGAAGAACCTGCCGTTCAGCATGATATCCAGTAGCAGCACTGGGGGGGGTACTTTTGTCTTCATACTACTCGAAGGTAAGATCAAACTTCTGGTCGCGCTCGTACGGGAGTGCTCCAAGGTTGTACTCACTTACGCAATCTTCGCTGTCCTCTTCCTGGGCATAAACGAAGGCGCGCCCGTTCTGATCCCACATCACATAGGTTAGTGTGCCTGTTACCTGGCCATAAGCTGCAGTAACCTGGCCACCACCCTTAGCATGGTATACGAGGCGAAGCAACTCGCACCCGATAGCCTCTGTGGCTTTTTCAAAATCAATTGCTCTCATAATTGTATTCTCGTTTTAAATTAGATATTTCGTTTTAGAATCCAGCGAACCTCACGGCTGGCTGGAGTGTGGTTGTCGAACTATTGGCATATACAACCGTAGCCTTAATAAACTCTACTAACCTATGAACGATAATCATCTATGTATAGGGGGAGGGTATCGCACCACTCGCTCATCCAAGGCTTTTAACCATTCTGGTTGCTCTGTTTTACCAGCTTTCCCCTATTACCACCAGTCTTTCCAAGGCGTCATCCTACGGCCTCTCACGGCGCAGACATCAACTTATCTGGACGGGTTCCTGCAAGTTATCTGTGGTAGAGCTTTATACGTATTCTACTCAGGGAATAGCTCGCTCTCAGGCTTTCCAAGCTGCTGGGCGATGATACTCCTGTAGATAGGGCGAACCTTGGTGCGACCGGCCAGCCAGTTATACACAGCTGAAGGATCTACGCGACAGGCTGCTGCTATCTCATTGATCTTCTGGTTGCGAACAGATATTGTCTGTTTTGGCAAACTCTCAATTACTTCTTTAAATGTCATCGTTATAAATTTTTAATTTAAAATTTTGTTGTTTCGAAAATAATACTTACCTTTGCGGTGCAAATTATTGGATACGGCGCAAAGTTAATGCTTTTGCACGAAATTACAAAGCATTTGCAATAAAAATGTTGCTTTTGCTTTATTATTTAACTTTTGTTTATGGATATAGACAAGCTTTTAACGATTAACGACCGCATAAAGTATGTTATCGAACATGAAGGCCATACCGTTGCTACCTTCGCACGCAAGTGTGGAGTTCCCGATGGTACCATTAGGGGAATGTTGGCGCGAGGAAATAAGCCAGGCTACGATTTAATGGTAGCCATTATTAATGCCGTTAATCAGCCTTGGTGCGATGCCAATTGGCTTGTAATGGGCCAGAAAACACAGCCTGCTATTGAAGATACTGATACCAAGAAGCTGCTGAAGATCATCGAGGATCAACAGAAGATGATCGCCGACCTGCAGAAGCAAAACGCCAAGCTCACAGACAGATTATTGTCAGCCACAGATAAATAACACTCACATGATACAATATGCGGATTTCGGACACTACTCCACTCCAGGATGGTGCCCTAATGTACAACTGTACATTAAATACAAAACTCAACATACAAGTTTCGGACATTCCTCCGAAACCATTTCATTATTATTTTCACGTAACTCACTGGTTTTCAACACCCTACCACAAAACAAGAAAATCCTGCCTCCGCAACAATATTGGGATAACTTGCTGATTTTCAGTGGAGTATCCCATT
>Ga0256404_1003965_pt1 | contig 28915 bp, 27 predicted proteins | sample RumenRJG_01DNA_FD_185990 | JGI IMG/M metagenome (GOLD analysis project Ga0256404, IMG submission 185990) | Bovine rumen microbial communities from Lethbridge, Alberta, Canada - RJG_01 | ecosystem: Host-associated > Mammals > Digestive system > Stomach > Rumen | place: Canada: Alberta | collected...
CTGTCCGGATAATTCAGGAATGCTGTCCGCATATTACAGGAATCTTGTCCGGATGTTGTAAGAATCTTGTCCGCGTGTTACAGGAACGCTGTCCGGATGTTACAAGAATAATCAAAGAAGTCAAAATAGATAAAAAACAGCATTTCAACTGCTCTCTGACAAGCAGCCCCGGCCATGTGCGGACGGGGCGCTTTTTATGCATTCGTAAGGCTCTTTTTTTATTTTCAATACGATGAAAGAATAAAGCATTGAATTATTGACTGACTGTATTTGATCCGGATCCGCAGCTGCTGGAACTCATCAGGCAGATAGCTTCTTCCGAAGGTCTTTTCGTTTGGAAGCCGGGCTTTTAGGCTGGACCACGATAGTAACGGGCAGCCTGAATAGGAAAACCCGGCTCCCTGATGTATAATATAAATGAACTGATGCCGGCCGCTGTCACGGTTTCGGCGAAAGAAGAGGGAGAGGAGGAAGGCGATGGATATACCAAAACGCAAAGTATGCGCGAACTGCAAAAATGCCTACAGAGAAGGAGACAAGTACTGTCGATATTGCGGTGCGCCGCTCGGACAGCCGGAGTTCATCGACGAGGACTTTGCCTGTATCTACGGTCCTCCTCCGGTAAAAAGACGTCATAAGTGTCAGAAGTGCGGATTCTCATGGACGACAACACTTATGATCGATAACGAGGTGTGCTGCCCTGAGTGCGGCGGCCCGGCACCTGCAACAAGCGCAGAATAATGGATATCATTGCGCTGAAAAGATCACAGCTTGAGGCGGTCTCCGGTCATCGTGACAGTCTCAGAACGTCACCTCATTTGAGGTGGCTTTTTTTTGAGATAACGGACCGCTGCAATCTTGAATGCAGACACTGCGGCAGCAGCTGCTCAGCAGAGGGGCTGGTTCTGACTGCCGAAGATATAGAAAAAACGCTGGATACCATTGATACGGATAAACCTGTTATTTGCCTGACCGGCGGAGAGCCGATGCTGCATCCTGATTTCTTTGAAATTGCCGGACTCATAAGTTCAAAGGGCTTTTCATGGGGCATGACAACTAACGCAACCCTGATAGACGATGAAGCTGCTGCGAAGCTCAGAGAGTCAGGTATGGCTACAGTGTCAGTAAGCCTGGATGGTATGGAGGAGACGCACGATGAACTCAGGCGGCGGAAGGGGGCCTGGAAGCTTGCGATGCGCGGGATCAGGGCGCTGCAGGACGCCGGCTTTGAGCCGCAGGTGACCACGGTCCTGCATCAGGAGAACTTTGATGAACTGGGATCCATTTATGATCTGCTGCGTGAGACCGGGATCAAAAGCTGGAGACCTATCAATGTGGAGCCGATAGGAAGAGCGTGCGAATCGGGCGATATGATGCTGACTTACAGGCAGCTGGGAGATCTCCTGAGATATATACGTGAAAAGAGATTCGATCCAGGCTGCGAGATGGAAGTTATCTATGGATGCTCTCACTATCTCGGGCCTGAGTATGAGCGTATGGTTCGCGATCACTATTTCCTCTGCGGCGCCGGAATACTGACTGCAAGTGTCCGCAGCAACGGGGATATCTGTGCCTGCCTGGATATAGAAAACAGACCTGAACTTGTACAGGGAAACATAAGAACAGATGATTTCATGGATGTCTGGAAGAACGGCTTCAAAGCCTTCAGAGGAGACCGGACGGCAGCCTGCAGCAGCTGCATGGAATGCTCTGAAAGGTACATATGCGGAGGTGACTCAGCACATACATGGGACTATGAGAACAGCAGACCGCTGCTTTGCTATAAAGACTACGGCAGTTTTATTGACAAAGCGGAAGAATACTAACGCTTTTGTACATATTTCTGCACATTGTACAGCCGGTATTAAGTATAATTATTTCAGTAAACACATTATTTGAAGCATGTAGAGATGGTCATACGGAGGGGGGGATCATGACATATTTATTGTTTAATCCGTTGGCAAATAACTCTAAAGGGGAACAGGATGCCCGCATGTGGGCTTCTGACAACAATGCGAAATGTGAATTTAAAAGTCTTCTTGAGATCAGTGACATGAAAGCCTTTTTCGACGGGCTCGGAGAAGATGATGATGTGATACTGACGGGAGGAGACGGAACGCTTAACCGCTTCGCCAATGACGTATACGGCTATGGATTCAAGAATCCCGTATATTACGTCAAATGCGGAAGCGGAAACGATTTTTACCGTGACAACGAGAAGTATGCAAAAGACGGCAGGATAGACCTGAGACCTTTCCTGAAAGATCTGCCGCTTGTTACTGTAAACGGGATACAGAGAAGATTCCTTAATGGTATCGGATACGGCATTGACGGTGAGACATGCAGGATAGGAGACATACAGAGAGCAACTTCAGATAAGCCTGTAAGCTATTCAAAGATCGCCATCCGTCTCCTGCTGGGAAGCTATAAACTCAAAAAAGCGACTGTCACCGTGGACGGCAGGACCAGCAAATTTGAGAATGTCTGGATGGCTTCTACGATGAAAGGTCGCTTCTACGGAGGCGGAATGATGGTGGCACCGGCTCAGGACCGCTTCAACAAAGAAGGGACCGTTTCGGTAGTTGCCCTTTACAAGAAAAGCAGACTGATCACCCTCATGAGATTCCCTTCACTGAATAAGGGCGAGCACGTAAACAAGAAGGACTGGGTCACAGTACAGACCGGCAAAAAGGTGACGGTATCCTTTGATCAGCCATGTGCCCTTCAGATCGACGGGGATGTCATAGAAAACGTCCTGACATATTCTGTCGAGACAGGGATCTGATCACGGGAGGGCATCATGTACAGATATGATGTAATAGTGATAGGTGCCGGAAACGGCGGACTCGCAGCAGCCTGCCGCATACTCAATGCGGGTAAGTCCTGCCTCGTATGTGAAAGGCACAATATCCCGGGAGGCTTTGCTACCAGCTTTGTGCGCGGGCGCTTTGAGTTTGAGGCATCCCTGCATGAGTTCAACGGCATAGGGACTCCCGAAGAACCGGGAAGCACAAGACTTCTGTTTGAAGAACTCGGCGTAGCTGACAAGATAGAGTGGGTGCAGCTCAGGGATGCTTACCATCTGATCTCGGAGGAAGAAGGCTACGATTTTGTGATGCCTTTCGGTTACGAGGAATTTGCAAAAGCAAATAATCAGCTCCATCCAAAAGGCGAGAAGTATATAAGAGAATTCTTCGGAATATGCCAGCAGATAAAGGACGCCATGGCATATATAGGCGAGACAAAGGGCAAGCCGGATCCGAAGGTAATGATGGAAAAGTATCCTGATTACCTTGCTTGCGGCTCCTACTCGGTGAACGAGGCGTTTGAGGCACTCGGCTATCCGAAGGTGATAGTGGACAATCTAAACACATACTGGTGCTATCTTGGCGCAGACGGAGACAACCTCAGCTTTCTACACTATGCCAATATGATCTACAGCTACTTCTCAAAGGGAGCGGCGATACCTAAGTACCGTTCGCACGAACTTTCACTTGCCTTTGAGGAACGCATCCATGAGCTTGGCGGAGACATATGGTTCAATACAGAGGTCGTGAAGATACTGACTGATGAAGAGGGACATGTCTGCGGAGTAAGGCTCAAAGACGGCAGGGAGATAGAGAGCAGGCACGTGATCGCAAACTGCTCGCCTCATGCCGTATACGGCAAGCTCCTGGACAGTTCTGCAGTTCCGGAGAGAGCGCTTAAACTGACAAATTTCAGAAAGCTTGCAGGCAGGGGATTCACAGTCTTTCTTGGTCTGAGTAAGTCCGCTGAGGAAATCGGACTCAGGGATCACAACTACTTCATTTACGACACCTCGGACAGTGTAAAGCAGTACGAATCCATGAAGACCATAGGCAATACAGCCGCGCAGGCGACCGTCTGCCTTAACAACGCCTTGCCTGACTGCTCTCCTGAAGGCACTGCGATCGTCTACATGACGACGCTGTTCACGGAGGACGAGTGGAGCAAGATAAGCGAAAAAGACTATTTTAAAGTCAAAAATAAAGTGGCTAAAAGCATGATCGAAAGGTTTGAGAAGGCGACCGGCACGAATCTTCAGGATCACATCGAAGAGATCGCCATTGCCACACCTGAGACTTATGCAAGATACACCGGCCACCCGCAGGGTACAGTCTACGGCTATGAGTCGCAGTACTATGACGGCCTGATGAGTAGGATACAGATGGTCGAGGAAGACAGATTCGTTCCGGGCCTCAGGATAGGCGGCGGATACGGAGAGAGGCTCCTTGGATATCCGAGCAGCTACAAATCGGGCGCCAACGAAGCGGGACGCACACTCAGGGACATGGAGAAGGAGGGCCGGTAAGATGATCTTTAAAAGAAGCGAAATACCCGGCGAAGATATCAGACGAGCCATGGAAATGACAGCGAAGCGCCGGCAGCTGATCGATGAGTCGCCTGCAGATCCGATAGTATATGAGTACGGTGTGAACAGGCTTGCAAAGGATCTGCATCCGGGAACTGTAAGGGCAAAGATAACAGCCCGTGAGGCATGCGGAGCAGACTGCTGCAGGATAACTCTTGAGTCACTCGCGGAGAACGGAAGATTCCCGTATTTCAGGTCCGGACAGTTTGTTACGCTGTCCTGCAGAGCCGGAGACTCCTACCTCAGCCGTCCGTATTCCGTGGTATCATCACCTGAAGATGCGCTTGAGGGAAAACTGGAAATAATGGTCCAGCGCAAGGGAATCTTTTCGAAATACCTGATCGAACAGGCTGCTGACGGAAGTGAAGCGATGGTCGGAGAGCCATCGGGAGACTTCCACTTTGATGACATACGCGATGGAAGCCATATCCTGGCCATTGCGGGCGGAAGCGGCGTAACGCCTTTCCTGTCCATGATGAAAGCGATATGCGAGGGCAGTGAGGACTTCAGGCTGACTCTCATATACGGAGCCAGAACACGTGCGCATGTGCCTTTCGATCCGGCAGATTTTGCAGATGATCGTATCAGAATAGAGATCATTCTTTCGGAAGAGGAGGCAGAGAGCTTCAGGCACGGATTTATAACAGCAGATCTTTTGAAAGACTGCATGGATGATGACACGAGCGTCTTCATGTGCGGACCTGATGCCATGTACAGATTTGTCAGAAAAGAGCTGGAAAGCCTTTCTTTTGATTCATCCCACATCCGTCAGGAGCGCAACTCGGTCGGAGACAGAGAAGTTGCAGAGAAAAAGACATTCAGGCTTACCGTCCACATACGCGATGAGGTCTGCACAGTCGAAGCCGGGAATGACGAGACGATCGTAACTGCGCTCGAAAGAGCAGGCATAGCCGCACCGGTGCGTTGCCGCAACGGAGTGTGCGGCTTCTGTCACAGCCGTGTAATAAGCGGCGAGTATTACGTAGCTGCGGAAAACGACTTCCGCAGGGCTGCAGACCGTAAGTTCGGATACATACATCCGTGTTCGACCTATCCGGAATCGGATATGGAGATAGATATCCCGGCTGTTACCGTTTGATGCTTATCAGGCCGTGGCCTGAGATCAGGGGGGACAAGACATGTATATATTTATAGCAGTATATCTTCTGGCTCTTTGCTGTTACTTCAAGACAAGGACGTCAGATAACATTAAACACAGAGCCCTGAATAAGTACTTCATGGCTACCATGTACCTGGTCCTCGCAATAGTCACTTTCGTAAACAAGTACGACTTTGCGAGTTACCAGACGCTGCTTATGGCTGCGCTCATACTTGCCTGGCTCGGAGATGTGTTCCTGGTATTCGACTTCGGACGGGGCGGGGACTTCTTCCTTGCCGGCAATATATGCTTTGTTCTGTATGAGCAGATAATCCTGGTCGACAAGGGCGGGTATGGCTTCAGGGATTTTGCCTGGACCTTCGTGCTTGCCGGAGCAATGCTGCTTGCATTCATAATTGCCAGCGGGCGCTGGCCTGAAAAGCTCAGATACGGGAAGATGCGCTGGCCGATGATGTTTTATCTGTCATCGATATTTATGCATGGCATCACAGGTCTGGCACTTATGATCATGATGCCGGGCACAAACTATGCAATGATGGGACTGGGATCATTCCTCTTCATGCTTTCAGACATCATACTGAATCTCTACAGATTCATATTCAATAACAACAAGTGGATGATCAGGGCAAACAGCCTCACGTATTTTACAGGCCTGCTGCTTATCGTTCTCAGTACAGTATATGTTTGATCCCGCAGCGGTATCATAGCCCCTGACTGCAGCGGTCAGGGGCTTTTGTGGTATACTGACATCAGTTTTATCAGAAAGGATTTTTTAAGAATGACAGACCTCGAACAACTCAAAAAGGATTATGCCGGACTCGTTATAAGATCCGGACTCAATATACAGAAGGGGCAGAGACTTTCCATAACATGCCCGGTCGAATGTGCGGACTTTGCAAGGCTCTGTGCTGCCGAGGCTTACAAGGCAGGATGCCGCGAGGTCCTGATGCGCTGGCGCGACGATGAGCTGACCCGCATGAAGTACCTCTGCGCTGCAGACGAAGTATTTGACAGTGTCAATAAATGGGAGGTCGATTACCTCGATACTCTCTCAGAAGAGGGCGCGGCTTTTCTCACGATAGATGCAGACGATCCAGCAGGCCTCAGCGGTGTGGATCCTGATCGCATAAAGCGGGCACAGATAAGCTCCGGAAAGGCTCTTGAGGCATACAGAGCCAGAATGATGAGAAGCGACTGCCCTTGGTGTGTCTGCTCAGTCCCGTCAAAGGCGTGGGCTTCGGCGGTATTCCCAGAACTCAGTGAAGAAGAGGCTGTGGAGAGACTTTGGAAAGAAATACTCGCAGCGTGCAGAGTGGACGGCGGCGATGCGATACAGAACTGGAAAGACCATTCAGATGAGCTCCGCAAGCACGTGGATATTCTAAACGGATATAACTTCAAGAGCCTGCGATACAAGAATTCTGCAGGGACTGATGTTACTGTGGAATTGCCTGAAGGACACTTCTGGGCAGGCGGTGAGGAGAAGTCCGGAACAGGAGTTATATTCTCACCAAATATACCGACCGAAGAAGTATTCACGCTTCCGCACAGAAACGGCATCAACGGTACGCTCGCTGCTACGAAACCTCTCAGCCATAACGGCACAGTTATAGAGGGTTTCAGCTTCAGGGTAGAAAACGGAAAGATCACCGAAGTCAGGGCCGAAAAAGGCGAAGATGTTCTTAAGAATGCCATTTCAGTAGATGAGGGGGCCTCGTATTTCGGAGAAGTCGCGCTTGTGCCGCACGATTCGCCGATCTCAAGATCCGGAGTTCTTTTCCTCAACACTCTGTTCGATGAGAACGCATCATGCCACTTCGCCTTCGGGGAAGCTTATCCGCAGATAGAGGGCGCGGAGAATATGAGTGAAGATGAACTTAAGGAGAGAGGCGCCAATTTCTCGATGACTCACGTTGATTTCATGATAGGATCGGAAGATCTTGAGATCACCGGCGTTACGCATGACGGAAAAGAAGTTCCTGTATTCATCAACGGTAACTTCGCATTCTGACAGACAGGATAAAACGGGTAAATGAAAAGACTCAGCTGGACAGAGATCACAAGCCTTTATATAGGCGTAATAATGGGCGCCGGCTTTGCTTCGGGACGCGAGTGCTGGCAGTTCTTCGGAGTATTCGGAAAGAAGGGATATTACGGAGCTGCGGCTGCTACTGTTTGCTTTGTGCTGATGGCATGCATGCTGACGTACATAGCAAGAAGCAAGAAAACTGCTGATCTCGGAAAACTCATATCACCATTCGACAGCAGACTTGCGGATGAAGTCATCGGGTGGATACTGGCGATAATATATTATTCGATGATAATAGCCATGACAGCAGCAGGCGGCTCACTCCTGTATCAGCAGTTCGGTATAAGCAAGATACTGGGAGGTCTCATCATTGCGGTACTTTGCGTTTTGACTGTACTTGGTGACTTTCAGAGGGTATCCCGGGTGTTCCGCCTTATGGTGCCGGTGCTCTTCGCTGTCGGTATCATAACGATACTGCTGACGATACATGCGGATTTTCCTCAGAGCGGGGCTGTTGATGGCTACAGACCGGGGCGCATGTCGCCTGTCTGGCCGGTATCTGCTGTTGTATTCATGGCATACAACAGCATCGGCATGATAACCATGGCCGGCAATTGCGCAGTCAACGCAAAGGATGCTAAGAATGCATATGGCGGAGCAGTCCTCGGTACGCTTTGCCTTGGAGGTCTCACAGTTCTGCTCCTGAGAGCGCTGCTTACGGATATGGCGTTCAGCTCAGGACTTGATCTTCCGATGCTGGGTTTTGCCGGCAGGCTGTCACCGGTCCTGAGCATGATATACGCGGCGGTCCTTTACGGAGCAGTATATTCCACAGGGGCCAGCACATATTACGGTTTCAGCACCAAACTGAGAAGCGGCGCTGCAAAGAAATGGATAATCATCGGTGGTGCAGCCGCAGGATTCCTGCTTGGACTGACCGGATTTAAAAGGCTTGTGGAATTCCTCTATCCGGCACAGGGATACATAGGCATAGCATTTATCATCCTTATAGTGATAAACTTCTTCAAAGAATCGATCAAAAACAAACGGACGGGAGAAAACGATGCATAGTGAGACAAAGGCGGTACTTGAGGCGCTTCAAAGAGGAGAGATAAGCGTAGATGAAGCCCTTGGAAGGATCAAAAACGAACCTTTCGTAGACACCGGATACGCCATGGTGGATCTTCACCGCAAGGTGAGGCAGGGATCGCCCGAGGTGATATACGGAGAGGGCAAGACCGCAGACCAGATAATCGGCATAGTCGACGTCATGGCAGAAAGGGGCCAGACGCCGATACTTATTACAAGGATAAACGAAGAGAAGGCGGCTGCGCTGGCTGAGCATCACAGCATAGATTACAACAAGGCGGCCAGGATCGCCGTTGTCGGCGATAAGCCTGAGCCTGACGGCATTGGAAAGATAGTCATTGCCACAGGAGGTACAAGCGACATCCCTGTAGCTGAAGAAGCGGCAATTACCGCAGAGACATTGGGAAATGAAGTCGTAAGGCTTTATGATGTCGGAGTTGCGGGCATCCACAGGCTCCTTGCGCATAAGGAGTATATTATGGAGGCTTCTGTGATAATCACGGTCGCCGGTATGGAAGGTGCCCTTGCGAGCGTAGTGGGCGGACTTGCGGACTGCCCGGTCATAGCCGTACCTACAAGTGTTGGATACGGCGCTTCGTTCGGCGGACTTTCGGCACTTCTTTCGATGCTCAATTCATGTGCGAGCGGAGTTGCATGCGTCAATATAGACAACGGCTTCGGTGCAGGCTACATGGCAAGCAGAATCAATCACATGGAGGTCAGAAAATGAAGATCCTGCATATTGATTGCAGCATGGGCGCAGCCGGAGACATGCTGACAGCGGCTCTTCTCGAACTTCTTCCTGAAGATGAGCAGAAAACATTTGTTGAAAGATTCAATGCGCTGGGTATCCCCGGCGTTGTTATGGAGACTGAGACCTGCGAAAAATGCGGAGTCACGGGGACACATGTGCACATAAAGGTGAACGGCATCGAGGAGGACGAGCACCTTCACGACCACGATCATCATCACCATGATCATGACCATCACCATGACGGGCATCAGCATAACGGGATGGCCGGCATAGAGCACATAGTCAGAGATCACCTTGATCTTTCAGAGAAGGTAAAGAATGACATCATGTCGGTATACGGCATCATTGCCGATGCGGAGAGCAAGGCGCATGGTGTTCCTGTGACAGAGATCCACTTCCATGAGGTAGGTACTATGGACGCTGTGGCGGACGTTACTGCCGTATGCATGCTCATGGACATGATACAGCCGGACAAAGTAACGTCAACAGCTGTGAATGTGGGCGGAGGCACCGTAAAATGTGCTCACGGCATACTGCCGGTACCGGCTCCTGCGACGGCAAACATCCTTGAAGGGATACCGTCATATTCCGGTGACATAAAGAGCGAGCTCTGCACACCTACAGGAGCAGCTCTTCTGAAGCATTTTGCAGACGGTTTCGGAGACATGCCTGAGATGGCTGTGGCAAAGACAGGATACGGCATGGGAACAAAGGACTTTGAAAGGGCAAACTGCGTCAGGATAATGCTCGGCGAAACGGCCTGAGACAAGTTAATTGTTGACCGTAAAAGTGAATGAAAATATAATTTAAATGTACAGTAATTACTACTTTTGAACAAAGAAGTGAGGTGCACTATGGGATTATTTGATAAGATAACAGGCAAGGAAGCAAAGGAAAAGGCTGCCGCAGCAGAAAAGGAAGCAGCAGCAAAGGCAGAAGCCGCGAAGGCAAGAGAAGAAGCTTATGAAAAGAAAATGGCCGAAGTAAAAGCTCAGCAGCAGGTCAAGGTAGCTGAGGCTAAGGCTGAGGCTAAAGCAGCTGAAGAAAAGCTGTCTGCAAATGAGGCTTATAAGCTTGCTGTTGACGGCAAGTGGGGCCCTAAGTCGATCAAGGCTACACAGCATGTTCTCGGCATCACAGAGGATGGCATCTGCGGAACAGAGACCATCAAGGCGATCCAGAAGAAGGTCGGCGCTGCAGTCGACGGTGAATGGGGAACAGGAACATCCAAGGCTATGCAGAAGTTCCTCGGAGTTACTGAGGACGGCGTAGCAGGCCCTGAAACATTCAAGGCATGGCAGACATGGGTCAACAAGGAGCTCGGCTTCTAGAAAGCATTCATGAATGAGTGATTATCCCCGCCGCAAGGCGGGGATTTTTCATTTATCCGTATCGCATGTATATGGTACAATACGAGAGAAATTTATGAAGAAAGCAGGTGATCGGCATTACAAGAGTTGTAGTCGGGCTCTCGGGCGGCGTTGACAGCGCGGCAAGTGCATATCTTTTGAAAAAGCAGGGCTATCAGGTCATAGGCGTGACTCTGAGAACGTGGCAGGCGGAAAGCGGTGCATACAGCCGCTGCTGCGACATCGATGATGCGCGCAGGACGGCCATGCAGCTTGAGATACCTTTCTATAACATCAACTGCCTGCCTGAATTCAAAAAACATGTGACTGAGCCGTTCATACAGGCATACCTGAGCGGACAGACGCCCAACCCATGTGTATGGTGCAACAGAACTATCAAGTGGGACAGGCTGCTTGATTTCGCTGACGATATCAATGCCGGATTCGTGGCTACGGGTCATTACGCAAAGGTCGTAAAGACAGATAGCGGCAGATATACAGTGCAGATGGCTTCGTCAGCCAATAAGGACCAGACATATATGCTGTACAGGCTGAGCCAGGAGCAGCTTGCCCGCACTATTATGCCTCTTTCGGGATACAGCAAGGACGAGGTGCGGCATATGGCCTCAGAAGCAGGACTTGATGTCGCTTCCAAGAAGGATTCGCAGGAGATCTGCTTCGTTCTGAACGGTGGCTATGCAGACTATATTGATCAGAATACTGACGGACCGCTCCCGCCTCCGGGCAGCTTTGTGGACGAAGACGGCAATGTGCTCGGACAGCATAAGGGCATAGTGAATTACACGGTCGGACAGAGGAAGGGGCTGGGCATAGCTCTCGGATATCCTGCCTATGTAAAGCGGATAGATCCTGAAAACAATACAGTTGTGCTGGGTGATGAAGCTTCTGTCATGATGGACCATATCGTATGCGGCGACCTGAATTTCATGGCCCTGGAAGATATAAAAGAAGGAGAGACCGTACGTGCCGATGTGAAGATAAGGTATCACCATCCGGCCGTACCGGCGTCGATAAGCCGGCTGGATGCCGGAAGGCTGTCAGTGGTCTTTGACAGTCCGGTCAAGGCTCCTGCACCGGGGCAGTCGGCTGTATTTTATGATAGTGACAAAATGGTTCTCGGTGGTGGTATAATACTTCCCTGAGAGCAAGCAACGGAGGTAACATTTATATATGGATATTTATGAAGAGATCGAACTGATGGGCTGCCCGTACTGCGGAGGAGCGGGGTTCCTGGATGACGGAAACGGCTGGTGCTGGACTGTGACATGCATGGACTGCGGATCGCAGACAGGCGAATTCGCGTTCTCGGGTCCTGAAGACAGGGCCGATGCCGCACGCAAGGCTGCTCAGGTCTGGAATATGGGCAAAGTGGTCAGAAGTGACCTTGGCGAATAAAAAGGAGGAATATAGGACTATGAGTAATGTTTATGATTTCACAGTAAAAGACAGAATGGGCAATGACGTATGCCTCAAGGACTATGAGGGTAAGGTCCTGCTTATCGTCAACACAGCAACAGGATGCGGATTCACACCGCACTATGAGCCTCTCGAGGCAATGTACAAAGACCTCAGAGACAAGGGCTTTGAGATCCTCGACTTCCCGTGCAACCAGTTTGCAGATCAGGCTCCGGGAACAGATGATGAGATCCACGAGTTCTGCACTCTCAAGTTCGGAACAGAATTCCCGCAGTTTGCAAAGATCGACGTAAACGGTGAGACAGCTGATCCGCTGTTCAGCTATCTTGCATCTGAGAAGCCGTTCAACGGCTTCGGAAAGGGACTCAAGAACGCTGCTCTCAACAAGTTTGCTGCCGCAAACAACAAGAAGTATGGCGACAAGACAAATATCGGATGGAACTTCACAAAGTTCCTTGTCGACAGGGAAGGCAATGTAGTTTCGAGATTTGAGCCGACTGAAGACATGGGTGATGTCAGAAAGGCAGTTGAAGCGGCTCTGTAGCGCTTTTCGAAAAAATTAAAAAAACTCAAAAAATTTGGCTCTTTTCGTTGAGAAAAGAGCCTTTTGATGTTAGAATGGCACGGTACAAATTTTAAAATTATTTTTTTAACGGATAGGGGTATCCGGGGAAGGAATTAAAAAAATGAGAGTAGCAATCAACGGATTCGGACGTATCGGAAGACTCTCCTTCAGAAAGATCTACAAGGAAGAGGGAATCGAAGTCGTAGCGATCAATGACCTTACAAGCCCGCACATGCTGGCATACCTTCTGAGAAACGACAGCGTTCAGAAGAGATTCGATGCTGAGGTCGAAGAAGCAGAAGACGGCATCATCGTAGACGGCAAGAAATATCCTGTATATGCAGAAGCAGATGCAAGCAAGCTCCCTTGGGACGAACTCGACATCGACGTAGTTCTCGAGTGCACAGGCTTCTACACATCGAAGGCTAAGAGCCAGGCTCATATCGACGCCGGCGCAAAGAAGGTCCTCATCTCTGCTCCTGCAGGCAACGATCTTCCGACCATCGTTTACGGAGTTAACCACGAGACACTGACAAAGGAAGACACTATCGTATCCGGAGCTTCCTGCACAACAAACTGCCTCGCTCCTATGGCTAAGGCACTTGCTGACTACAGAGAGCTCAGAACAGGATTCATGACAACTATCCACGCTTACACAGGTGACCAGATGATCCTCGACGGACCGCACAGAAAGGGTGACCTCAGAAGAGCAAGAGCAGGAGCTATCAACATCGTTCCTAACAGCACAGGCGCTGCAAAGGCTATCGGTCTGGTAATCCCTGAACTCGCAGGCAAGCTGATCGGATCCGCTCAGAGAGTTCCTGTTCCATCAGGTTCGATCACTATCCTCGACGCAACACTTAAGGACATGTCCGACACAGTATCCGTAGAGGGAATCAACGAGGCTATGAAGGCTGCAGTATCCGAGTCTTACGGATATACTGAGGAAGAGATCGTTTCCAGCGACGTTATCGGAATGAGCTACGGTTCACTCTTCGACGCTACACAGACTCTCGCTCAGCAGTGCGGAACACACATCTTCGAAGTCAGAGTAGTATCCTGGTACGACAACGAGATGAGCTATGTAAGCCAGCTCGTAAGAACACTCAAGCACATGGGAACACTCATCTAAGCTGAGTAAAAATCTGCAAAATTACAAAACTCCGGCTTGTGCCGGAGTTTTTACTTGCAAAAAGTGGTATCATTAGCGGGAACGGTAACATTGATCATCAAGAGGTCACAATCATGTATTACAGCGAAAACGAAGCAAGAAGACTTGTAATAGAAGCAGGCCACAGGCTCCTTGAAAATAAGCTGATAGCAAGGACATGGGGCAATATAAGCGCAAGGATAAGCAAGAACGAGTTTATCATTACACCGAGCGGAAGGGCATATGACAGCCTTGAGCCTTCAGATCTTGTAAAAGTAAGGGTAAGTGACTGCTCCTACGACGGTAATATCAAGCCAAGCAGTGAAAAGGGCATACATGCGGCTGCCTACAGCCTCAGACAGGGCGTTGGCTTCATCATCCATACGCACCAGTTCTACGCATCTGTAGTTGCTGCAGAATGCAGAGGAATAGACGGAGCTCCTTGTGCGGGATACGGTCTTCCGGGAACGGCAAAGCTCAGAAAGAAGATGGAGGAATGCATCAGGGAAAACCCTTACGATGACTGTTTCCTCATGGCAAGGCACGGAGTGCTTCTTCTTGGGGCTGACATGGGCGAAGCCTTCAGAAAAGCAGAAGCTCTTGAAGAAAAGTGCAGGGACCTGGTCGGTGCAAGACTCTCCGGCCTGAGGGACGAACCGTCTGCATCATTCGATGTGTCAAAAATAGACATCCTCGCACTCCCGAGCGTAAGGGTCGAGAATGACAGATACATCATGGAGTGCTGCCGCAAGGGGAAGAAAGTAGATTCATACATAGACGATTTTGCACAGATCGCAGGTCCTGACATCCAGGTGACAGGCGATGAATGGGAAGCCGAAAGGGCGCTTCTGGGCTATTCTACCGACAGCAGGGCGAGAGGACTTATTGGCAAAATACCTATGACGGGCGCGCTTGACCGCATGGGCGGACAGCAGCCTGCACTGAATTCCGCTATCGGACGCAATGCTGTTCTCGTAAAGGGCGTCGGAGCTGTGTGCGCAGGAAAGGACGAGTCAGATGCAGAGGCGATCGCGATGATAGTCAGCAAAAATTGCGCGGCAGCTTGCTACGTAAGGTATGCACGTCCTCTGGGACCGGTGGATGCGAGGCTGCAGCGATATGTATATCTGACAAGCTATTCGAAGAAAAAGGACAAATAAAACGAGAAATCTGCGAAAATAACTGAAATGAAAAACAAGGAAGTAATAAGAGCGGTAAAATTTGCGCTGATATCCGCGTCAGCGGGGATAATCGAGATAGGACTGTTTACGGTCCTGAATGAATTCACCGGCCTGAGATACTGGCCGTGCTATCTGACAGCACTCATAGCATCTGTGCTGTGGAACTTCACCATCAACAGGCGCTATACATTCAAGTCCACAAAGAACGTGCCGCGCGCCATGGCAATGGTATTCGCGTTTTATCTTGTATTTACTCCGGCAACCACTATACTCGGAGACTATTTGGCTGAGACTGCAGGATGGAACGAATATCTTGTGACCGGCCTCAACATGGCGCTTAACCTGACACTTGAATATCTGTATGACACCTTCATAGTCTACAGAGGAGACATGGACAATAACGATATAGCACAGAAAGAAAGAAATAAGGCTGACGCGTAAGCGCCAGCCTTTATTATTTTACAGTTATTCACATATTTCAGTCAGAGCCCTGATAGCTGTATCCACATCTTCTTCGGTGTTGAAGTTGCCAAAACTGAAGCGGATGGTGCCTGTAGGGTAGGTGCCGAGAGTCTTGTGCGCGTTAGGTGCGCAGTGAAGTCCGACTCTTGTCTCTATACCGTATTCGAAGTCCAGTCTGAACGCCGCATCTGCACAGTCGACCTCAGTTGTCTGTACCGAGACGACTCCCGTACGACCTTCTATGCCTTTAAGGCCGATGATCTTGAGCTTGCCGGCTTCTTCCAGAGGTATCAGACCGTCTATGAATCTCTTTGTGAGTCCGAGCTCGTGAGCCGCGATGGCATCGAGCCCTTTTTCCTTTATCCATTTGAGTCCGGCATGGAGCCCGACGATGCCCGGAATGTTCATAGTGCCGGGCTCAAATCTGTCAGGCATGAAGTCCGGTATTTCTTCTGTATGGCTGATCGAGCCCGTGCCGCCTGAGAGGAGAGGATCTATGAGGTTTATCATATCCTCATTCAGTATGAATCCGCCTATGCCCTGAGGACCGAGCAGCGACTTATGACCGGTGAAGCAGAGCGCATCTATGTGCATTTCCTTCATGTTGACTGGGATGATGCCTGCGGACTGTGCACAGTCTACGATAAATTTAAGACCGTGCTTCCGGCATATCTCGCCGACCTCTTTGAGAGGGTTGACCGTTCCTACAAGATTGCTCGCGTGGGTCATGACTATGGCGACGGTGTTTTCTTTGATGAGTCCTTCGACTGCATCCAGCACGAGCTCACCCTGAGCAGTGCCCGGGATCCTGTCGAATTCCACGCCTTTCTTCGAAAGCTGCACCAGCGGTCTCATGACGGCGTTGTGTTCCATGGAGGAGCAGAGAATGTGGTCGCCCGGCTTCAGCAAGCCCTTAAGGACAACATTGAGAGACTCGGTAACGTTCTTTGTGAATACGACATTTTTGCAGTCGGATCCGCCGAACAGCTCGCAGAGCATCTCGCGTGTCTCGAAAACAGTGCCTTCAAGGTCGTACGCAACCTGGTATCCGCCGCGGTTTATGTTTGCACCTATGCTGGTCATATATTCATAGACCGCATCTGCGACTTCCTTTGGCTTAGGGTAAGAAGTTGCGCCGTTATCCAGATATATCTTATCCATTCACATGTCCTCACTTCCGGAAAGTTTTGGTCAACTGATCATATACTTTGATTATAATACCCCAGATCGGGATTGATAACACGACTATTATAGATATTCTTTATATATCGGTATACAGGTATCATTCTGTGCTGTTTTTGATGCATTTCTAAAGAGCCTGATCGGTTGAATATCTTGGCGACTTCTAATATAATCAAGTGGCGAAGGCTCTAACTGATTGAGGCCGTTTTACAATTTTATCAGGAGAGAATCATAATATGGATTTCACTCAATACAAACGTATTCATTGCCTGGGAATAGGCGGGATCGGACTGTCGGCTGTTGCCGAGATACTTCTTGACAGAGGTTATATCGTCAGCGGCACTGATATCAACCCGTCAAAAGTCACCAGGCATCTTGAATGTCTGGGCATAAAAGTTTACACATCGCACGAACCCGAGAATGTCGAAAACGCAGATGCGATCGTGTACTCCGCAGCGGTTTCCGAAGAAAACCCTGAGGTAATAAGAGCCAGACAGCTGGGCCTGCCGCTGTTTTCGAGAGCAGAGGTCCTCGGTATGCTCATGGATGACTATGAGAACTCCGTGGCGATCTGCGGCACGCACGGCAAGACTACCGTCACATCGATGACGTCGCTCATTCTGCGCAACGCAGAGTACAAGCCGACCATTCTCGTCGGAGGCAACCTTCCTCAGATCAACGGAAACGTAGAGATAGGAGGTACCGAGTACTTTGTCACGGAAGCCTGTGAGTACATGGACAGCTTCCTTCAGCTCCACCCGAGCATCGGTGTGATACTCAACATTGATTCAGACCATCTTGACTACTTCAAGGACATGGATCACATAGTCAGATCCTTCAGAGCGTTTGTCGAGCAGATCCCGCCTCACGGCATCATTATCGCGTTCGGCGACAATCCTTTTGTGAGAAGCATCCTCAAGGGTCATGACAACAAGATCACATACGGATACAGCGAAAGCAACGATTATTACGCTGAGAACATCAGATTCAATGAGAACGGATTCCCGGTATTTGAGATCTGCCATGAGGGCAGTCCGGTCGCCGAGATAGAATTGAGCGTACCAGGCGAGCACAATGTCCTGAATGCGATGGCTGCATTTGTTACAGCTTCGTACCTGGGCGTTGATACAGCTATTGCGGTTTCGACACTTAAGGAGTACAGCGGAGCAAACCGCAGATTCGACTTTGTCGGCACGACTGACAAGGGCGTGCGCGTGATCGACGATTACGCTCATCATCCTACGGAGATCAAGGCTACTCTCGCTGCAGCAAAGAACGTAAAGCACAATAAGCTCTGGCTTATATTCCAGCCGCACACATATACAAGGACCAAGGCTCTGTTCGATGAGTTCGTAGATGCATTCGGTGATGCTGACGTCGTGATACTGACAGACATATATGCAGCGCGTGAAAAGGACGTTTACAACATCTCATCATATAAGCTGATGACTGCCATGAAGGCAAAGCATCCTGACAAGGCGATCTATTATGTCAAGGATTTTGAAGATATCGCTAAATACATAGAGAAATTTGCGGGTAGGGACGATATCGTTATGACCATGGGCGCAGGAGATGTCTATAAAGTGGGGGACATGCTGCTGCACAAGGACGACAATTAATTTTTCTTAGGCACGAAGGGAGAAAAAAGCGCAATGATACGCAACATGACAAGTGAAGCATTTTCAAATCTTAGGCTGTTTACCTGCAATTCTCATCCGGAACTCGCGCAGGAAATCGCTGAACACATGGGAGTAGAACTCGGTAAATCCACAGTAACAAAATTCAGCGACGGAGAGATTAGTGTAAGCATCTGGGAATCAGTAAGAGGAAAGGATTGCTTCATCATCCAGTCAACATGTGAGCCTGTAAACGATAATATTATGGAACTTCTGATCATGACAGATGCGCTAAAGAGAGCTTCGTGCAACAGCGTAACTGCAGTTATCCCGTATTACGGATACGCCAGACAGGACCGTAAGGCAAAGGCCAGAGATCCGATCACATCGAAGCTCGTGGCCAACATGATAACAGCTGCCGGGATCGACAGAGTCATCACGATGGATCTTCACGCTTCCCAGGAGCAGGGCTTCTTCGACATTCCGGTAGACCACATGCTCGGACAGCCGATGCTGACAGACTATTTCAAGCTGAAGGACCTCGACGATATGGTCATCGTATCACCTGACCACGGTTCTGTATCAAGAGCGCGCAACATGGCCAAGCCGTTCAATGTTCCTATCGCGATCATCGACAAGAGACGTCCTGAGCCTAACAAGAGCGAGATCATGAACATCATCGGTGATGTAGAGGGCAAAAACTGCATCATTCTGGATGACATGATCGATACAGCCGGCACTATCTGCAATGCTGCAAAGGCGCTTGCAGACCTCGGAGCAAAGAGCGTTTACGCCTGCGCTACACACGCTGTCCTTTCCGGACCGGCTATCGAGCGCATCGAGGCAAGCCCTATTAAGGAGATGGTGCTCCTCAACACCATTCCTATCCCTGAGGAAAAGAGACTCAAAAAGATCACCGTTCTTTCGGCAGGTCATATCTTTGCGGAGACGATCTCGAGGGTATACTCAAATAAAGCGATCTCCGTAATGTTCAATTCGTAGGTATAAATGGGACTATTCAGAAGAAAAGATAAGGAGCCGGGATTCGCAAAGGACACTTATGTAATAGTTGGCCTGGGCAATCCCGGCAAAGAATATGAGAACACAAGGCACAATATGGGGTATAAAGCCATAGATGTGCTTTCTTCTGATGAGAATATTGATATACGCAGACAGAGATTTCATTCTCTCATTGGCCAGGGCCGCATCTCAGGCAAAAAAGCAATACTTGTAAAGCCTGAAACGTATATGAACCGAAGCGGGATTGCAGTTCGCGAATCGGCCATGTACTTTAATGTTGCACCTGAGAATCTTATTGTGATCTATGATGACATAGATCTTCCGTGCGGCTCCATAAGGATAAGAAAGTCAGGGGGAGCCGGCACTCACAACGGTATGAAGAGCGTTGTACAGGAACTCGGCACAAAGGATTTCATCAGGATACGCATCGGCATCGGCGCGGCAGAGGCAGGCGAAGACCTCGTTGACAGAGTTATAGGCAAGGTCCCTGAGGCAGAAAAAGCACTTCTGCAGAAGACGGCAGAAGAAGCTGCTGCGGCCGTAAAGGACATACTGGCCATAGGCGTTGACAACGCCATGAACCGGCATAATCACAAGGGCACGGAATAGCAGATGATAATCAACCACAGCGGCATAAGCGGCAGCAGGACGGCGTACCTGCTTGCCGCAAGAATAAAAGAGGAGAAGAAAAATCTCCTGGCGGTGGTCTCGTCCGGACAAGCGGCGGCTCGTCTGGCCGATGACCTCGTTTTTTATATGCCCGAATTGAACATCATCGCGCTTCCTGAGGAAGAAGACGTGCAGGTCCTCTATGAGGCAAGAGATAGAGGCGCTCTGGTGAAAAGAATACAGTCGCTTGCTGCTCTTTCGGAAGCCCCGGCAGGCGATGCCGATCCTGAGACAGGCCGCGGAATGACGGCAGTGATCGCACCGGTGAGTTCAGCTCTCAAGCTGACGGAAAGCCCGGACAGATTCAGATCCTCCGTGATAAGCATCGGTGCCGATGACAGGATAGATCCGCATGTTCTCAGGCAGAGGCTTTCGGCGGCAGGCTATAAGGCATCGGCAGTAACTGAAGCTCCCGGCGAGTACACATCGAGGGGCGGCATCATGGACATCTTTTCTCCTGTGATGGAAAAACCGGTCCGGATAGAGTTCTTCGATGACGAGATCGACTCTCTCCGCACGTTCGACCCTGAGACACAGAGGTCTCTTGAAAACATACGCAGGGCGGTGATCGCTCCGGCTTCAGAGTTTATCCCTGACAACAATGAGAAGGAGAAAGCTCTGGCGGCCGTAATGAAGGAGTATGACCGCATCATACGCCGCTATAAGAAAGAACATGCTCATCCCGATGTAGCTGACGGCAGGGTCGATGCTGTCGAGGCCAGGAGGGGAAGAGTACGCGATATTTTTGAGCAAAGCGCGAATTCACAGCTCTTTGCCGATCTCATCTCATATTTTGACGTGGAAAAGTGCAGGATATGGGACTATGCCGGCAAGGCTGTTATCGCGGTCTCGGATCCGGCTTCCGTTATGAGCGCCATCACGGAAGGCCACGATAACGAAGAATTCTTCAGCATCTACGACAACGCTTACGGCATCACGTCAAAGCGTGATGTTCACATATATACTCCGTTCCCAGAAAAGGTGGCGGGAGTCGAAAAGTTTGACCGCATAGAGAATATAAAGAGCAGACAGATAGCGCCTTTCAACGGACATATAGACCTCTTCGCCTCAGAGACGGGCAAGCTGGCAGCCGCAGGATATAAGATAGTTATTGCTGCGTGTTCGGATGAGCGCAACGAAAGGGTGCGAGAGTACCTGGACATCGCAGAGGTAAGCGGCGACATAAACTACAGGCCGGGCAGGCTGTCGGGCGGCTTCATACTCGATGACAGCAAGATATGCTTTATATCTGAGAATGACATCTTCTCCGGTATACAGAAAAGCACCGGCAGAAGGCCGAAACGCAAAATGAGCTCGAAGGACAGCATAAGTTTCTCAGACCTTCACAAGGGAGACTATGTAGTTCATGAGGCGCACGGCATCGGCCGTTTTGAGGGTATCAAACCGGTAACGGCAGACGGTATGACCAGAGACTATCTGCTCATCCGCTATGCCGGCTCAGACATGCTGTATGTACCGACAGAGCAGCTCGATGTAATACAGAAATATATCGGAAATTCCGGTAACGCACCGGCGCTTTCGAGGCTGTCGGGCGGCAGCTGGAAACGCACCCGTGAAAGGGCCCGCAAGGCCATCATGGAGATCGCCGAAGATCTCATAAAGCTTTATGCAAAAAGGCAGGCCGAAGGCGGCTATGCCTTCAGTGAAGATACCGTCTGGCAGACCGAGTTCGAAGACGCCTTCCCGTATACAGAGACCGACGATCAGCTAAGGGCTGCCGAAGAGATAAAGGAAGACATGGAGAAGCCGCTTCCGATGGACAGGCTTCTTTGCGGAGACGTTGGCTACGGAAAGACAGAAGTTGCCGCAAGAGCGGTATTCAAGTGTCTTTCGGAGGGAAGGCAGGCGGCTATACTCGCTCCGACGACTCTGCTTGTAAATCAGCACTATCACAATCTCAGGGAAAGATTCGAAGGCTTCCCGTTCGAGATAGAAGAACTGTCGAGATTCAAATCGAAGACGGCGCAGAGCGCAACGATCAGGGGCGTCAAAAACGGCAGGGTAGATCTCGTGATAGGAACGCACAGGCTGCTTTCCGATGATGTCAAATTCAAGGACCTCGGACTTCTCGTCATCGACGAGGAGCAGCGTTTCGGCGTAAGGCATAAGGAAAAGATCAAGGAGATGAAGACGAACATCGATGTCCTCACTCTGTCTGCTACGCCTATCCCGAGAACTCTGAACATGTCGCTTACCGGGATAAAGGACATAAGCCTTATCGAGGAACCGCCGGGAGACAGGTTCCCGGTACATACTTACGTGACACCTTACGAGGAAGAGATACTCCGCAACGCCATAGAGCGCGAACTTGCAAGGGGCGGACAGGTCTTTGTGGTCAATAACAGGATAACCGGCATAACTCAGGTGGCCGAGACCATAAGCCGGCTCGTGCCTCATGCAGCCATAGGAATAGGGCACGGACGCATGAACGAGGAAGTCCTCGAGAACACCATGCTCGACTTCATTGAAGGCCGAACCAATGTGCTGGTGGCGACAACAATAATCGAGAACGGCATCGATATCCCGAATGCAAATACGATGATAATCCTGAACGCCGACAGGTTCGGCCTTGCACAGCTTTACCAGCTGAGGGGAAGAGTCGGGCGTTCAAACAGGCTCGCGTATGCTTATCTCATGTACCAGCCGGGGAAGGTGCTGACCGAGATCGCAAGAAAGAGGCTTGCCGCGATAAGGGAGTTCACGGAGTTCGGTGCCGGCTTCAAGCTTGCCATGAGAGACCTTGAGTTAAGAGGCGCCGGCAATATGCTCGGCGAAGCGCAGAGCGGCCACATAGAGAGTATAGGATATGAGCTCTACTGCAAGGAGATAGACCGCGCGGTGCGCATGCTGAAAGGAGAGGACACCGGCGAGGAAAGATCCGAGATCACCATCGATCTGCCTGTACGTGCTTCCATCCCGGCAACATATATAACTGATGAATCCCTGAGGCTCGAGGCATACCGCAGGATAGCCGGCATTATGGACGGAGAGGATGCCATGGATGTCATCGATGAACTCACGGACAGGTACGGGGATATACCTGACGAAGCGCTGGAACTTGTGAATGTGGCCGAGATAAGGGCACACGCGGAGTTCCTCGGCATCTCGAACATAAGCAGACAGGAAAGGTGGATCCTGATAAAATTCGCGGATCACGCAAAGGTACATCCTTATGTGTTCGTCATGGCGAAGTCTGAGTATGCCAATGAGATCATGCTGTCAGACGGAAGGTCAACGATGATGAGGCTGCATACGGGAAAGACCCTCGATATACAGAAACTGCTCGGTCTGATGAGATTCCTGAGAGCAGCGAAGGAGGAGGCCCGCACGCTTGAGGCCGCTTCTTCACAATGACAGTACATTACTGTAAAATAGGGCGCAGAGGTGAACGATATGCTTTTTGAAAAAATTGGGATAATAGACGAAAACTTTGAATACCGCAGTGACATGTACGTAGGTACGAATTGCCACCGCATCGTTTACATAGACAGCAAGCCGCCGGAAAACCCGGATGCGTTTTTCGAGACATATGACGGCAGGGGAAAGGTGCTGATGCCGGCGTTCTATAACGCCCACGGCCATTCTCCGATGAGCCTTATGAGAGGCTACGGCGAGAACCTGCCTCTCGACAGATGGCTCAATGAGAGGATCTTCCCGTTCGAAGATAAGCTTTACAGCGAGGCGGTATACTGGGCAACACTGGCTACGATGGCAGAATCCATGAGGTTCGGCATAGTCTCGACCAGCGACATGTACTACTTCATTGATGATATGGTCAAAGCAGTAGTCCAGTCCGGACTCAAGACCAATATCTCGCGTGCAGTCACAAATTTCGGGGCTCCTGTGGCTGAGAGCGCTTCTCTTAAGGAGGCAGCTCAGGCTATAGAGATGTATTACGGATTCGAGGACGGCCGCATACTGGTTGACGCGAGCATCCACGGAGAGTACACTAATGACTTCGAAATGATGAAGGCTATTGCCGATATGGCGAAGCACTACGATGTCAGGATGCATGTACATCTGTCCGAGACGAAGAGCGAACACGAAAACTGCGTCGCAAAGTACGGCAAGACTCCTGCAGAGGTCTTCCTTGAAGCGGGAGCGTTCGATGTGCCTTGCACAGCCGCGCACTGCGTATGGGTGACTGACAGCGACCTTGACATCTTTAAGGCGAAGGGCGTGACGGTAGCGAGCAACCCGTGCAGCAACATGAAGCTCTCCAGCGGTCTCTGCAAGGTGCCGCCTATGTATGAGAAGGGCGTCAACGTTGCGATCGGTACAGACAGCACCGCGAGCAACAACAGCCTCAGCTTCTTCGAAGAGATGAAGCTGTTCGCGCTGACGGGAAAGATCACTTCGATGGATCCGTCCGCCATGACTCCTCAGCAGGTGCTCAGAAGCGCTACAAGGGCAGGAGCTCTTTCGCAGGGAAGAGAAGACTGCGGCCTGCTGAAAGAGGGCTACAAGGCCGACCTCATCGTTGTCGACATAAGCGGACCAAACTGGACGGCCTGCGATGACATCGCGAACGGGCTCGTTTATTCGGCCGACGGCAAGGATGTTTGCCTCACGATGTGCGACGGAATGACTGTCTACAGGGACGGTGAATACACATTCATAGATATAGAAAAGACTATTGCCGAGACAGAGAATGCCAAGGCAGAGATACTTAAGAGACTGTAGGATCAAAATGCATCAAAACGAAGAGGAAAAGAAAACAGTAAATTCGGGCTCATCTGCGACTTTGCTGAAGGGCGCCACGATCCTTGTGATCGCCGGCATCGTCAGCAAGATCTTCGGAGCCATATTCAGGATACCGCTCACAAACATGATAGGCGCGGAGGGTCAGTCGTATTACAGCGCTGCCTATGCGGTCTACAACCTGCTGTTTGTAATAGCAACGGCAGGCTTTCCTGTGGCGATATCCAGAATGGTATCTGCCAGGATAGCAGAAGGGGACTTCATCAATGCTCATAAGTCCTACAAACTTGCGATGAAGGTTTCCTGGGCGCTCGGCATAGTTTCATTCGTGGTGATGTATTTCGGAGCAGGAGCGATAGCGGGATTCTACAAAAACCCCGGTGCTGAAGCATCGATGAAGGCGATATCCGTCGCGCTGCTCTTCACGCCGCTCGTTGCATCCATGCGAGGCTATTATCAGGGCAGGCAGGATATGAAACCTACCGGCATCACCGAAGTCGTTGAGCAGATGGTGAGAGTCGCCGCGGGCCTTTCGCTGGCATATATGTTCTACAGGACAAGTCTTGTGAACGCTGCGGCCGGAGCTACCTTCGGAGCGTCAGCAGGTATCATTGCAGCTCTTCTGGCGATGGCGGTCATCTATCTCCGCGACAAAAACACCAGAAACAGGCTCATGGAGGGGTCTGTTGTAAGGGAAGAGACTGATAAGAAGAGGCTGAAGGAACTTCTGGCGTTCCTGATACCTATTACCATCGGCTCATCCGTTATGCCTATAATGTTCAACATCGATGCAGCTATCATAGTCAGAAGACTTCTGGCCACGGGCTGGGACCGCGTTATGGCAGAGAAACTTTACGGCCTGATGGGAGGCTACTGCGACCCTATAATCAATCTGCCTAACATCTTCATCGATGCCATCTGCATAAGCCTGATGCCTGCGGTAACTACGGCATTCACCCTGAAGAAGCAGGACGAGCTCGACGGGCATATAAAGACCGGTCTCAAGACGATGATGGTTATAACATACCCTTGTGCTGTCGGCCTTATCGTGCTGGCAAAACCGATACTGACCATGCTCTTCTACAGGAAGATAGATGAAGCCGAGATGGCGGTGCCGGCACTGCAGATACTTGCTCTGTCTATAATCACTCTTGCTATAATGAGGACTTTCTCGACGAGTCTGCAGGGCATAGGGAAGATGATGCTTCCGGTGTGGAACCTGTTTATCGGCGCGATCGTGAAAGCCGTAGTATCGTATATACTGCTCGGGATCCCGGCCATCAACATCAACGGAGCCGCATTCGGATCCGTTATAGCTTACGTGACAGCCGGAATACTCAATTACAGAGCGCTGCGCAAGTACGCAAATGTTACGATAGATATGAAAAGCGTATTCATAAAGCCTCTCATAGCAGCTCTTATCATGGGTGTGGCTACATTCGCTTCATACAGACTTTTCTATCTCGTGACATCGAGCAATTCGCTGTCGACTCTGGTGTCGATAATCATCGCCGTGATCGTATATTTTGTTACCGTATTCAAAATGAAAGCGGTCACGAAAGACGAGATAGAGATGATGCCGAAAGGCGATCTCATATACAGGATCGCGGTAAAAATGAGGGTCGCAAAATAGACACAATTAACTTCAAAATCCTTTATTTTCAACGATTTTGAGGTTGACATACTTTTTGCCAAAACCTATAATTATGATAGTTTAGATATCACTTTTAAGGAGGAACGAACATGAATAAAGCAGATCTGGTTGCAAAGGTTGCAGATAAGACTGGTTTCAAGAAAAAGGACGCTGAAATGGCACTCGACGCAGTACTCGAGACGATCGAAGGAGCTCTCGTAGCAGGCGACAGTGTAAGACTGATCGGATTCGGAACTTTCGAGACAAGAAGCAGAAAGGCCAGAACAGGCAGAAATCCTCAGAAGCCTGACACAGTTATTTCGATCCCGGCTTCAAAGGCTCCTGTATTCAAGGCAGGCAAGTCCCTCAAGGATGCTGTCAACAAGTAATTGATTGAAATCAAAGAGATGCGGATAGCCTTGCGGCTATCCGCTCTTTTCTTTTCTGCGTTGTTTTATTTATAACTGTATAAAAATGAGACTTGATAAATATCTTAAGAATTCACGAATAATCAAGAGGCGCACCGTTGCAAAGGATGCGTGTGAACAGGGAAGGGTCGAGGTCAACGGAAAGGTCGCAAAGCCCGGACTCGAACTGAAGGTAGGAGACGAGATTTGCGTGACATTCGGGACCAATGTCCTCAGAGTCCGCGTCCTTGCGATGCCTGAATCAGTCCGCAAGGAGGATGCCGACAGCCTTTACGAAGTTATCAATTGATACTGCGTTTTTTCACCTGCCTGAGTACATACCTGTCTATAAGTACGATCATGACTGACATGACCGGTATAGCCACGATCTCTTTTACTGCCCGCGACACCAGAAGCACTTTAAATCCTTTTCCTATAATAAAGGTAAGCCACCATGTGTTCAGAAGCAGATTTACTGCAAGGCATACAAGCGCTGATGCTGCCAGTGCCCTGACAAAAGTGACTTCTCTGCGGTACAGTACCCATCCGAAGATCAGTCCTGTCAATACAGCCGATACCGTAAATCCCGGGAAGAATGCCCCGGTCGGAAGAAGCCAGGCCCCTATGAGATCGGCAAGACCATAACCTATGGCTGCTATGACCGGTCCGTACATTATGGCCAGCACAGCTATCGGAAGAAAACCGAAGCCTATTCTGAGAAACGATATATTGATCGAAACCAGCTTTGAAAGCACAATGGATAGTGCGGTCATAAAGCCGGTTATGACGATAACTTCTGTGGTAAGCCTTGCTTTTTTCATTATAAAAACCCCCTAGAACCCAGTAATTGCAACACATTAACGAAATACACGCAGCTGCAGCAATTACGTTCCAGAAGGCTGTCTTCTGCCATTTATTGATCTGCAGTAGCGGATGCAATACCAAATCGCAACTTTGAAAGTTTTCGTTCTCCGGGCAACATCCCATCCCGGGGACACTTAACGCTTGATATTTACTCTACAAGACGGATTTTATCACAGCACAGCTTTTATTTTCAACAAAGTAAAACTTGCGATTTTCTGCGATTTTATGCGAACTCTTTTTTGTTCTTATCACCCGCAATTGTGCCATTATTGTAATTACATACATATATGTATAGTAAGAAAGCACATTTCAATGGTCGATCCGGGAGGGATAATATGACGAGATATGATTATCAGAAGAACCGGCGTCATGCATTGCCGGAGTATATATCAATAATAAGCGCCAACAGCTATGCGAAGATCCGTATAGATGACATAGAGGTGCTTGAACAGAACGGAAAAAAGATACGCGTTGTCACAGCTTCAAAAAGCTATACCTTTTACGGGACTATAAATACGATAGCAGAGTCCCTGGCTGAGAGGGCATTCTTCAGACCGCTGAAGAGAATGATCATCAATCTGGATCATATAAGCGAGATAAGCGGGTACTCCATAATCTTTGGCTCGGGGCAATCGGTCACGGTAGGGAAGAATGCATTGCTGAGCACAAAGAGGGCATATAAGAGGTATCTTCTCAGATATCCTCCTTATACGACATGGGAGCCGATCCAGGTCGTTGCGGGTACCGTAGCAGAGCCTTATGCCGGTGACGAGACTATCCGGATCAAGGACAGAAACGGCGAAAACGATGAAAAACCAAGGCTTCTGAACTAGGCGAAAAAGGGTCTGAAAAAAACTAAAAAAAAGTGAAAAAAACTGTTGACAGACCATGAGACCTTTCGTATAATAATGAAGCTGTCGCTGAGAAGCGCAGCGGAACCTTGAAAACTTCATAGTGCAGAACAGGTCTTGAAATTAAAGGGCTTTGGCCCTTAAATAGAAAGACTTTGAAGCAAAAAGACAAACAAGCAAAACTTGTTAGTCCTCGAAAATTCAAAGCACAATAATGACGCAAATGCGCGTCATCCGAGTTACGGAATACGATCACAGAGATGTGTGAGTAATAAACATTTTATTAAGAGTTTGATCCTGGCTCAGGATGAACGCTGGCGGCGTGCCTAATACATGCAAGTCGAGCGAGAATCAAGTGAACGGAGATTCGTCAAGGTGATCTTGAGGAAAGCGGCGGACGGGTGAGTAACGCGTAGGCAACC
>Ga0256404_1003966_pt1 | contig 28909 bp, 30 predicted proteins | sample RumenRJG_01DNA_FD_185990 | JGI IMG/M metagenome (GOLD analysis project Ga0256404, IMG submission 185990) | Bovine rumen microbial communities from Lethbridge, Alberta, Canada - RJG_01 | ecosystem: Host-associated > Mammals > Digestive system > Stomach > Rumen | place: Canada: Alberta | collected...
TAAGCTGTCTCGATTATTATAATGAGCGTCATGCTTTGAAGTTACTTTGAACCGCCGTATGCCGAACGGCACGTACGGTGGTGTGAGAGGGGAGTTAAATCTCCCCTACTCGATTTGCAATCCGCTATCAGACAGGATACATCGCTTGCACTTCTACTTCACATCGTATGCAATTTTTCCTTCGAAGATCATAATTCCTTAATATAGCTATATCATTCCGCATCTGCTTAATCCAAACGCTGCAATCTGCAGTGATACCAGATGAGCGTTACCGTTTCTTTGTTAAAACCTGAATTGCTTTATGTCTAAAAAAACTTTTCATATAAATAATCGGACATATTACAAGTGAAGAACTGCAGTTTTATGCCCAAAGTCAGACTCGGACTGGTTTGCCATTTTAAATGCAGCATGCGGGTAATTTGGGCAAAACCTTTACAAATACCCTGGGGGGGTATAATGATTGCCTAGATAATAGGATTATTATGCCACGTAATTTTGCTGTTTTACTGGATTTTATGGATAACAGCAAAATCCGGGGGGAAACGGAGGAGCAATATGAAGAAACTTGCTGCCGCAGCTATTACAGGTGCAGCCATCATGACAGGAGCTGTCATTGCAGCCCCGCAGACAGTACAGGCGCAGACGATGGATGAAGCGGAATCCGCAAAGGATCAGGCCTATACTGACGCGAAATCGGATGCGCAAAGCGCAGAAGATACAGCGCAGAAGAATGCGGATCAGGCCCAGACTGATCTGGACACCGCAAAGGAAAATGAAGGCGCGGCAAAGACCGATGTGGATAACGCGCAGAAGACGCTGGACGATGCCGAGAAAGCCGCAGAAGGGGTAACAGAGGATGACGCAGCTGCCGCGGATGCAGAGGCTGATAAGGCAGAACAGAGCGCGGATGCGGCCAAATCCGAGGTGGATCAGGCACAGTCCGAAAAAGACGCGGCCCAGGCCGGTGCAGACCAGGCGCAGGCTGATCTTGACCAGGCAGATAAAAACCAGCAGGATGCGCAGAATGCCGCAGATCAGGCGCAGGCAGATAAAGAGCAGGCGGATGAGAATGAAAAGAATGCCGAACAGGGCGTAACAGACGCGGAAAATGCCAAAGCAGATGCCGATCAGGCGCAGAAAGATGCGCAGGACGCATTTGATAAGGCATCTGAGGGCGTAAAAGAGCCGATCAGCAATTATGAAAACGCGCAGAATAATACGGCAGACGCACAGGCATCCGCGGATACAGCGCAGGAGAATGCAGATAAGGCGCAGGCCGATCTTGACAGTGCCAACAAGGAGCTGTCCGATGCGCAGTCCGCGCTTGATAATGCAAAGCAGGCACAGACAGATGCGCAGTCCGCGCTTGATAAGGCAAAGGCAGAGCAGAGCGCAAAAGAGAGCGCACTGGCAGACGCAAAGAATGCGTATGAGACGGCGAAGACCGCACTGGAAACCAGTGACATCAAGCCTCTTAAAGATGCAATGGATCAGGCACAGGCGGCCTATGATAAGGCAGTAAGCGATACGGCAGCGGCACAGGCGCAGGCTGATTCTGCACAGGCCGATGCTGACGCGAAGCAGAATGCGTTAAATGAAGCCGTAAAGAAGCAGGCCGCAGCGCAGACAGCATATAACAATGCGGCAAAAGAACAGTCTGATAATAATACGGCTATTGAAAAGGATAAAGATCAGGAGCAGAAGCAGAGCGGCATTATCAGTCAGAAGCAGACTGAAAAGGACAATGCTGACAAGCAGTATGACAGCCTGAACAGCCAGATTGCAGAGAAGAATAAAGAACTGGACAGTGCGGGCAATGATCTGGTAAATGCAAAGAATGAACTGACTGCTGCAAAAGAAAAGCAGAATGCGATTGTATCTTCTCTGGATTTCTTTGAATCCAAAGATGCGGCCGGAGAATATGACCAGCTCCGTGCGTATGGGTATGGAAAAGGCCGGACCCCTGTTGATTATATCAAACTTGGAACGGGTGAAGCAAATTGGTCTGACTATTATGGATATACTGAAACCAACTCAACACTTGATTATGCAGGATATACTGACGTAACAAGAAAAGGCGATGCGACCAATATCAACCTGATGCTCAAATCGCTTGACTACATTGATCAGCTCAATGAAATTCGCAAAGCAAACGGACTGCCTGACGTTTATGTAACAGACAGAATTATGGCTGTTGCACAGGTGTGTGCTAATTATTCGAATAAAGAATATGCACATTCACAGTCAGGAGACAGAGGGGCTGAATGTCTGGCGTGGAGCACGAGAACCCCGTACAAAGAGTGGTATGATGAAGAAAAAAAACTGTATGACCAGGGAGAGCGGGACTTCCAGAAAATCGGACATTATCAGATTGTATCCAGCTGGACATATACAAAACGTGGTTATACAGATGTTGCAGGATTTGCCCTTGTGGGAAATAAATATACGGATTACATTACAGAATGCCTTGATATTGATGATTGGAAGGGAAACAGTAAAACCGAGTACGAAACAAAGTATACTGTATCTGAATACCGCACGCGTCTTCAGAACTGGATTAATCAGGATAAACAGGCAAAGGCAGACGCAGTGACCGCTGCACAGAACAAGGTAAATGATGCGCAGTCCCTGATTGACAGTCTGAAAAACACAATCAAATCCCTGACTGATCAGGCAAACAGTGCAAAGAGTACATCTGATTCCTGCGCATCTGCCATTAAAGATGCGAAAAATGCCAAAGATGCAGCCACCGCTGACAGGACTGCAAGAGAAAGCAATGCCGGAAGTCTTGCCAATGCAGTAAATGCTGCCAAGTCCGATCTTGACAGCGCAAACAGCACAGCAGATACTGCCAGGTCCGCATTAAAGACAGCACAGGATGCACTTACCAAGGCCCAGACTGACCTGACCAATGCAAAGAATACAGAAAAAGCCAAAAAGAGTGCTCTGGATACCGCCACAGCGACATTCGAGGCTGCTGATGCGGGACAGAAAGAGCTGGCAAAGGCAGTGGACAGCGCAAAGGCGAAGATGGATCAGGCACAGGCTGATAAGGACGCGGCAGATCAGACAGTAACAGACAGGACCAATGCATTAAATGATGCAAAGCAGACTGTACAGGAAAAGACCGATGCCCTCGATGCAGCTTCCAAGGCAGCGGATGAGAAACAGGCTGCGCTTGACAGTGCGAATAAGACTCTTGCAGATGCACAGGCCGCACTCAAAGACGCACAGGATAAGGAAGCCGCATTAAAGCCGGCATATGACGAGGCGATTGCCACTGTACAGAGTGAGAAAGATGCCCTGGATGCTGCCAAGGACAAAGCAGCACAGGCCGCATCTGACCTTGAAAACGCAAAGACAAATCTTGTCAATGCGAAGACCGCCGCATCTGATGCGCAGACAGCGCTTGAAAATGCGAATGCGGATCTTGCAGAGGCAAAAGCAGATGTCACGGCAAAACAGGATGCACTGGATAAAGCGACAGCAGTCCTTAATGATAAGCAGGCCGTTCTTGATGAGAAGACAAGTGTCTATAATGGCCTGAAAGAGACAGCCGATACGAAGAGGGCGGCATATCAGACCATCCGTGATACACTCGATGCAGTGCCGAAAGCGCAGGCTAAACTTGCTGATGCACAGGATGCCTATGAAGCGGCGGTACAGGCAAGAGAGCAGGCGGAAGATGACCTTGCGAAAGCCCTTGAAGATCTGGATGCGGCGAAGGAGTTTAACGAAAGAGCACAGGCTCTTGATCCGGAAACACGCGAGACAGATCCGGACTTCATGTATCTTAACGCATACCATGATGCTGTTGACAGTGCAAAAGCACAGCAGGCAGCAGCACAGGCGGTAAATGCCGCACAGCAGCACGGCACAGAAAATGCGGCAGATGCCAGGGCGAAAGCCAGCGGCGTGCAGAAGGCATCAGCCGGAGCCGCGGAAGGCGGCACCTACAAGACAGGCGACACATCCAACCTGGCCGCATCAGCCATGATGGCGGTGCTTGGCGGCGCCTCGGCCGCAGGACTGGCTGTCAGAAAGAAGAGAGAAATCTGAAGGCGGGATGCCGGATGATTACAGCATGAGAGCAGGCTTTATGCCTGCTCTTTTTATGTCCGGAAAATCCAGGATGAATGAAAAAAATGCAAAGAGGACGGAGCCTCTTTGCGGAGCACAAACATATGCGCGCAGCCTCCGGAAAAATGCCGGAAAATCATAATTTCTTGATATTCCGGCATATTATAAATACAGAGTTCGGCATAAACTTTAAACGGAGGTAACAAATATGTTTACAGAGAGAAACAGAAATGAAATCACAAAAGATGATTATTTTAACGTATTCAAGTTAAACGGCGACTTTTATACGCTTCAGTCCAACAATACAAAACAGTATTGGATAATCAAGGACAGCGGCGAAGATGTCATCCATTTTCATAAGCACTATAGCAATCAGCGCTACCATCTGCAGCATGTATTTCATGATTTTAACTATGCAGTTAAATCGATCAAGAAGCACGATACCTATGTACTCAGCCGCGGCCTGCTCAAGGCTGACCGATACGAGGTAAAACGCATACAGAAGAAGGCAGTAAAAGGTGCGCATGAGGGGCAGATAACAAAGTGTAAATATATTTCCACGAAAAAATACAGATCGGACGATCCGAGAATCAAATCTTCAGATCGTCCTTTTTTTATGCCTTTTTTCTGCCGCTTTGCACCCAGGCTGCCAGCGCATCTAATTCTTTGTCAGAGAGCTTTTTAAGGTCTGTCCAGATAAACCACGGCGCACCATTGGCAGAGATAATCAGATAATTTCTCATGATAAAAAAGTCGCATTCCGTCCAGGCGATAAAGCCGTCGATGTTTTCAGGAGAAATGCCTTCGCAGGACAAGGTGTAGCGCCTGCCGACTTCTTTCCGGTAGACAGTATTTATAATTTTCTTTTCTTCTATCCATACGTGAATCTTCGGTGCCGCCATATAAAGTCCAGCAAAAACCAAGGCGGGGATGATAAAGCAGCGAAGAATAATTTCCGAGGTGCCGGCGGCATGATAGTAGGAGAGCATGGCGGCTGTGAAGATGGCAATTAGCAGGCACCAACGGATGAGTATGCGGAGGATCTGCCTGATCATTTTCCCGGTGAGTGGAATATCGGGATGCAGACCGAGCAGGCCGCGCCTTGCAGGTCTGCTGAGCGGCTGTATGGCAATGTTAATCTCGTCGTTGTTCATAATATCAAGCTCCTTTCTGCAATGTCTGATCTCTTATCAATATGCCTTAAAATAATGCCGGCATCCGTTTTCTGACAAAAAAATGAAAAAAGATATTGAATAAACTGCATTCTGATTGGTGCATTTGCCAGTGTGAAATGGTAAAATGGATACAAAAGCGGTCTGTATCAGAGCAAACCGTTTTCGGCAGCTGCATAAAGCTGTCTTACAGCTGCAGATAACATATACTACAGGAGGAATTATTATGGCTTGTTTTCTTGTACCGGCGGCTGAAGCCGTTGTAACAACTGTTGTTCAGAAATCAATGGAGAAAAAAGAGGTATCCGATGACAGACTTGCGGCGCAGGCAGAGGGCAATGAGGAAATTGGCACCGGCAAAGTAAGATTTTCCGAGAAGCTCGGCTGGCTGAACAAGATGCTGTGGGGCGGCACCGCACTTCTTGCATTTGAACATCTCTGGCACGGCGAGATCGTTCCGTATTTCCCGTTCCTGACAGCTGCTGCGCAGGGCGATACAGCGGGCATGCTGCACGAGATGGCGACCAACGGTGTGCTGATGGCTGTTTTGGTAACGGTAGTCTGGATCGGCATGATTGCCGCGGCATCTATACTGGAGAAGAAGGATAACAGACTGACTGCCGGCGAGAAGGAGATCTGAGCATGACACTGCTTATTACGATTCTGGCTGCATCGGCGGTGACGATTGTATGGTACTGCCATCCGGACAGCAAGATGAAGCTGGGAACGCTTTGTCTTATGTACTGGGGTGCTTCCATCATGTGGATGGCCGATGCGATCATGGAATACGCCTCAGAAGGAGCGGCATATTTCACGCCGGCACCGGCTGATATGCTGAACGATTTTTTCCTTGGGCTGTCCGTTGTGACCCTGGGACTTATCATCTGGATTGTGATTTTACTGATCAAAGATCCAAGAGGTGTGGTCCGCGCGGCACTGCACAGAAAAAAGAAATAGAAAAAAGGCGGCACTGCCGCCTTTTTGTTTAAGAGAGGAAATATGAATCTGGAGGAATATTTCAGGCTGCACAGGAAAGCTGCCATTGCCTTTTCCGGCGGCGTGGATTCATCGTATCTTATGTATGCGGCCAGCCGTTTTGCGCAGGAGGTTAAAGCGTACTATGTGAAAACGGCTTTTCAGCCGGCATTTGAGCTTGCCGATGCGAAGAGACTGGCGGCGTCGCTTTCGGTGCCGCTGAAGATCATAACGCTGGATATACTGTCATTTGATGAAGTGGCGGCTAATCCGGCAAACCGGTGCTATTACTGTAAACATCATCTTTTTGAGGCGATTATACAGGCGGCCCGTGAAGATGGATTTGACGTGGTTATGGATGGCACCAACGCGTCCGATCAGGCGGATGACCGTCCGGGTATGCGTGCACTGCAGGAACTTTCCGTGCAGTCGCCGCTTCGAATCTGCGGCCTTACCAAGCAGGAAATCCGCGATCGGTCGAAAGAGGCAGGGCTTTTTACCTGGAATAAGCCGGCGTATGCGTGCCTTGCCACACGCATCCGCACCGGAGAGAAAATCACCGCATCCATGCTGGAGGAAACGGAAAAGAGCGAGAATTTTCTTTATGAAATGGGATTTCGTGATTTCCGTGTCCGCCGCTGCGGGGATACCGCGAAGATACAGGTATGTGCGCGGCAGCTGCCGATGTTTCTCGAAAACCGCGGCGCAGTGCGGGCAGAACTGGGAAAATATTATAAAGATATCCTGCTGGATCTGAAAGCGAGAGATGAGATATGAAGACACAGTTAAAAGAAATTCTGGAAGAGGTAAGAGCCGGCAGCATGTCTGTGGATGATGCGCTTCTTAAGATCAAAGAACAGCCTTTTGCGGATATCGGCTATGCCAAGGTGGATACGCACAGAAAAATCCGGCAGGGAACGCCGGAGGTGATCTATGGAGAGGGTAAGACCCCGGAACAGATCATCGGCATCGCCCGCACGATGCTGCAGGACGGACAGCAGCCGATTCTGATCACCCGTCTGCAGGAGGCATCGGCCGCTCTTGTCGGCAAAGAATTCAGTAATCTGGACTATCATCCTGCCTCCCGTATCGGCATTATCGGAAATCTGCCGGAAAAGGACGGCATCGGAAAAATTCTGGTAGCCACCGCCGGCACCAGCGACATTCCGGCTGCGGAAGAGGCGGCACTTACGGCCGAGGCTTACGGCAACGAGGTTGTCTGCCGTTATGATATGGGCGTTTCCGGCCTGCATCGTCTTCTGGCGCACATGGATGATATCATGAGTGCGAGCGTTATCATAGCGGTCGCCGGCATGGAAGGCGCGCTGGCCAGCGTAATCGGCGGGCTTGCGGACTGCCCGGTCATCGCGGTGCCGACCAGCGTCGGCTACGGTGCTTCTTTCGGCGGTGTTACGGCGCTGCTTGCCATGCTGAATTCTTGTGCAAGCGGTGTTGCGGTTGTCAATATCGATAATGGGTTTGGTGCAGGATACCTGGCCAGCCGGATTAACCATATGGAGATAAAAAAATGAGAACAATATTTCTTGACTGCGGCATGGGCGCCGCAGGGGATATGCTGACGGCGGCGCTTATGGAGCTGCTGCCGGATCAGGAATCTTTTGTCAGGGAACTGAACGGGCTCGGCATTCCCGGCGTCGTCTACAAAGCGGAGAAGAGCGTAAAATGCGGCATAACCGGAACGCAGATGATCGTTTCTGTCAATGGAGAAACGGAAGAGGCAGGAGACGGCGGACACGCGCATGACCACGAACACAGCCATGACCATGATCATAGCCATGAAGATGCGGAGCATGCGCATGACCACGAACACAGCCATGATCACGAACACGGCCATGAAGACGCGGACCATGACCACGGATATGTTCATGACCACGGCCATGAATATGAGGAACATGCGCATGATCACGGCCGCAGCCACGCAGGCGGGAATGGGGAACATCATACGCACGATCATCATCATGATCATGCGCACCACCATCACAGCAGTATGGCAGATATTCGCCGCATTGTCGGCAATTTGACGGTTTCGGACAAGGTCAAAGAAGATATCCTCGCCGTTTACGCTCTGATCGCGGATGCGGAAAGCAAGGTGCACGGCGTCCCGGTCGAAGAGATTCATTTTCACGAGGTCGGTTCGATGGATGCGGTGGCGGACGTAACTGCGGTCTGCCTTCTGATGGAACGGCTGCATCCGGACCAGGTGATCGCCTCACCGGTCAATGTTGGCAGCGGCCATGTGCACTGCGCCCACGGCATCATGCCGGTTCCGGCACCGGCTGCGGCTTTGCTGCTGCAGGGGATTCCGATTTACAGCGCCGCAGCGGAAACCGAGCTCTGCACGCCGACCGGCGCGGCGCTGCTCCGGTATTTTGTCAGCCGTTTCACGAAGATGCCTGTGATGCGTGTGCAGAAGATCGGCTATGGCTGCGGACACAAGGATTTTGAAACGGCCAACTGCCTGCGAGCCATGCTCGGCGATACGGAGGAGCCGGCTGACAGCATATATGAACTCGCCTGCAATCTCGATGACATGACGCCGGAAGCGGCAGCCTACGCGCAGGAGAAGATTCTCGAAGCCGGCGCACTGGATGTCTGCATGATTCCGGCGCAGATGAAAAAATCACGGCCCGGTTTTATACTTCTGGTGCAGTGCCGCGAGCAGGATCGGGACAGCATTCTGCCGCTGATTTTCCGGCATACGTCAACCATCGGCGTGCGCATGCATGAGTGCAGACGCTTTGTCATGAACCGCCATGCCGAAAAGGTGCAGACACCGTTTGGAGAGGTGCGCAGGAAAGTATCCGAGGGCTTTGGCGTGACCAGGGAAAAATACGAATACGATGATATTGCCCGCATTGCGGATGAGAAGGGAATCAGCCTTGCCGAAGTCATGCAGGCGCTGGGCGATAACCGGTAAAGTACAGAAAGAAGCCGTAAAATGCAGGCAGGAGCCGCCAGGCATACTTATTAAAATAAAATAGCTCAATTATAAAATTATTATGAATTGCCTGATAATTTAGTTTGAGTTTATATTTTAGTTATATTATAATCACTGTAAGAATATTACGATGATTTATTATAAATATGACCTGGAGGCATACATATGGGCAGAGCGATCGGTATAGATCTGGGAACTACTAACAGCTGCGTGGCAGTGCTCGAAGGCGGAGAGCCGACGATTATCACAAGTTCGGAGGGCCTTCGCACGACACCTTCCGTCGTGGCGTTTACGAAGAAGGGCGAGATCCTTGTCGGGGATCCGGCGAAGCGGCAGGCAGCCATGAATTCGGAGAACACCGTCTTTTCTATTAAGAGACGGATGGGCACGGACAGCCGCCTGCATATTCAGGGGAAGAAATATTCTCCTGAGGAGATTTCGGCGATGATTCTGCGCAAACTGAAGAAGGACGCGGAGAGTTACCTCGGCGAGAGCGTAAGCGATGCAGTGATCACGGTGCCTGCGTATTTCAATGATGCGCAGCGGCAGGCGACCAAGGACGCTGGCAGGATCGCGGGACTCAACGTCATGCGTATCATCAACGAGCCGACGGCAGCGGCCTTTGCCTACGGCCTGAATAACGGCGAATCGCAGAAGGTTCTGGTATACGATCTGGGCGGCGGCACGTTTGATGTCTCGATTATAGAGATCGGAGAGGACCTGATCGAAGTACTGGCGACTTCCGGTGACAACCACCTCGGCGGTGATGATTTTGACGATCGTCTGACCGATTATCTGATCAGTGAGTTCAGGAGAACGGAGCACGTGGATATCAGCCATGACAGCGCCGCGATCATGCGTGTGCGCGAAGAGGCCGAAAATGCCAAGAAGACATTGTCCACGGCGACGACGGCGACGGTCAATCTGCCGTTCCTGACTGTTACGCACAATACGCCGCATCATATGAATATCACGATCACAAGGGCGAAGTTCGAGGAACTGACGCATGATCTGATCGAGAGGACATCGCTGCCGGTGCAGAACGCGCTGCGCGACGCAAAGATTTCCGCCCGCGATCTGTCGAAGATTCTTCTTGTCGGCGGTTCTACGAGAATACCGGCCGTACAGGAGAAGGTGCGCCGCATGCTTGGCATGGAACCTTCCCGCAATATCAATCCGGATGAATGCGTTGCCATGGGCGCCGCGATTCAGGCGGGCAAGCTGACCGGCAATCTGCCGGCGGATTCCACGGCGAATGCCATGATCCTGATGGATGTCACACCGCTTTCTCTTTCAATCGAGACTGTCGGCGGCATCGCCACCCATCTGATTGAGCGCAATACGACGATACCGGCAAGGCACAGTCAGATTTTCACGACGGCTGCCAATTTTCAGACTTCCGTAGACATCAAGGTCTATCAGGGAGAGCGCCAGTTCGTCAAGGACAATACGCTGCTGGGCAATTTCCGGCTGAGCGGCATCAAGCGGGCGATGGCAGGTGTCCCTCAGATCGAAGTTACATTTGATATCGACGCGAACGGTATTCTTACGGTATCTGCCCGCGATATGGGTACCGGCAAGGCACAGCAGATCACCATCAGTTCCAGGAGCAATCTCTCTGACAGTGAGATCGAGAAGGCAATTCATGACGCGCAGATGTATGAAAGCGATGACAGCAATCGCATGGAGCGTTTTACGCTGCACAGTGACTGTGAATCTCTGCTCATGAAGGCGCAGCATGCGCTCAATGCCAACGGAAAACAGATGGACAGACAGGAGAAGAAGCGCCTCAAGAGCGCCATTGCGCAGCTGCGCAGGAGTGTCACGAAGATCAAACCGGCCTCGATGACCGATGAACAGATGCAGACGCTGCAGGCGCAGAAATCCGAACTTGAGGATGCGGTATCCGGCTATGTGAATGTCGGCTGATTATTATGTTTCGAATATTGACGGCTTTTGAACAGGTTAGTGAGCGGCGCAGAGCGGAAAGCCTTCTGAAGCAGGAAGGCTTCAGCGCGGTCAGCGTTTCCGGACAGAGACAGCTGATTTCGTATCTGGAAAACAGGCAGCAGGATATGCTGATTATCAGCAGCAGCTATGCGGAAGATACGCCCGGCATGATCCGCCTGATCAGGGAGGCGGATGCGCATATTCTGATCGCGGCAGTCATGCAGACAGATGACCATGCGCAAAACAGGGAATTTCTGCTGGCCGGTGCGGATGAGTGCATTGCGCCCGGTACAGATGATGAGGAATTTATACTGATTGTCAAAGCCGTTCTGCGCAGGGCCGGGCGGGATGCCGACCAGATCCTGCAGGCGGGTTCCGTGACAATGGATGCGCGTTCGATGACGGTGACGTGCGTGAAATTGTGCCAGACGCTGCCGCGCAAAGAATTTCTGCTTCTGTACAAACTTTTGTCCTATCCGGGCAAGATCTTTACCAGAAGTCAGCTGATGATGGAAGTGTGGGGCAGCAGCAGCGAAGTCTCCCAGGCGACGCTGAACGTACATATCAACCGCCTTCGCAAACGGTTCGGGAAGACCGGATGTTTTTATATCAAGGCGATCCGCGGCATCGGCTATAAAGCAGAGCTGCCGCAGGAGGCGGCTGCGGATAATACATGAAAAAATCTGCCGCAGGGAAGAGCAGTTTTCCCTGCGGCAGATGTATTATTATACCGGATTTATTCAGCTGTGCATGATGATATCGGCGTAGCGGGCGTCGGCCGCCTTCAGCAGATCGTCAGGTTTCAGGATCAGCTGCGTGCCGATCCGGCCGCCGGATACGTAAATGCGGTCGAGATCGCGTGCGCTTTCATGGATAACCGTCGGAAAGTGCTTTTTCATGCCGATCGGAGAGCATCCGCCGCGGATATAGCCTGTCACCTTGTTCAGGTCTTTTACATGCAGCAGTTCGACATGCTTCTCGGATACCTCTCTGGCGGCTGCCTTGAGGTCGATCTCCTTATCAATCGGAATGACAAAGACGTAGTGATCGCCGCTTCTGCCGACGGTGACAATCGTCTTGAAGATATGCTCGTAGGACTGCCCCAGCATATCGGCCACCTGCACGCCGCTCGTGAACTCGTCGCATTCGTAAGTGACAACTTCATATTTTATCTTCTGCCGGTCAAGCATGCGCATCGCGTTTGTCTTGACTTCTTTTGATTTTGCCATACAATCACTCCCATGAAATTCATTTTCCTCATTATTTAAGCACACAGCGGCGGAAAGTACAACCGCGGGGCGCAATCGCAGGCGGAAATACGCCATATTCAAAGGCAGCCGGTAAAAATAATATGACAGATACAGAACCGGCAGACTTTCGCCTTTACCAGAAATTCCAACAAGTTTTATTGTAAAAATGTGTGTATGCTTATGCAAAAAAACAAAAACAGGCGACAAATTGCGGGCGTTTAATTGACGGGAAAACGTATTTAATTTATAATATATAGAGACTTTTTACAGAGGTAGAATTATGCCGTTCAGTTATTATGCAGCTGGCGCTGCGGTCGGACTCCTGTTTGGAACCGCCGGCAGCGTCGTGAATTCTTTTATCACACAGAAACTGGTTATCGACAGACAGCACGACAAAGCGAATGCTTACCGCAATGTCATGGTAGCCAATATTCTGCGCCTCGCTGTCAGCGCGGCGGTTCTTTTTGTTATTTTCCTTTTGCGCAATGTTCTGCCTTTTTCGTTCAATGCGATGATTATAGCGGCGGCCATCGGCCTGACCGTTATATCATATATTTTACTGGTAATAAAGACAAGAAAAGCACAGAAAAAGGATAAATAACCGAACCACAAAGGGAGGAGGTGAAATAATGGAATTTACGACATCCTTTTCCATAACCAGACCTGTTATTACCATGTTTGTTATTGTTGCGGCTGTGCTTGTATTCTCTCTGATTGCAACGAGGAAGATGAAAGCTGTCCCCGGCCGGGCCCAGAATTTTGCAGAAGTTGTTAATGAATATCTGCAGGATTTCATAGGCGGCGTCTTGGGAACCAAGGAGATGAAGCGATACTTTTATATCTTTGCAACATTTTACATTTTTATAATCGTATCGAACTACTCCGGACTGCTTCCGACGGCCGGCATTACCTATGCCGTACCGACGGCATTCCTTTCCGTAACAGCGGCGCTGGCGATTATTTCATTCGTCACGACGCACAGGATCGGATTTCAGAGACAGGGATTCGGCGGCTATCTTAAGACATTTCTTAAGCCGTTCGCCGCTTTGCTTCCGCTGACCATTCTGGATCAGCTGGTAAGACCTTTCTCACTGGCACTCCGACTTTACGGCAACCTCTACGCAGAGGAGATGGTTACCGAACAGCTCAGAGGTCTCTTCCCGGTACTTCTTCCATTGGTTATGCAGGTACTGAGCCTTCTGTTCTGCTACATCCAGGCGATGGTATTTACAATCCTTACGCTTGTCTATGTACATGAGGCAATTGGTGAAGAAGAGTAGCCGCAATTTAATGCAGAAAACAAACTGTAGAATCTGACAATTTTATTTCAGGAGGAAAAATTATTATGACAGATGTTGGTATGATAGCTCTTGCAGCAGCACTTGCAATCGGTTTATCCGCAATCGGACCTGGTATCGGCCAGGGTATTGCAGCGTCCAAGGCACTTGAAGGTATGGCAAGACAGCCGGAGATGGCAGGCAAACTGCAGACAACCATGATCCTTGCACTTGCCCTGATGGAGGCACTTGCTATTTACGGTCTGCTTATTTCTTTCATGCTTCTTGCAAGAATGTAACTCTTTTCAATAATCATTTACGGGAGGGAATTTAATTGAGTATAGATTTATGGACCTCTATATGGACAATAATCTGTTTCATCCTTCTCTATCTCATTCTCCGCTTTATCCTTTTAAAACCGATCAACGACAACGTTGAGAAGAGAAATAAGGACATTGCCGAGAAGCTGCAGGAAAAAAGGGTTGCAGAGGCGAAGCTGAGCGAGGAGAAACTGAAACTCGGCGACCAGATCAAGGAAGTCAACGATCAGGCACGCCAGATGATCAGGGATTCCAAGCAGTCCGATGCAGACAAGAGTGACGAAGTTATCAATGCTGCGCATGAAGAAGCGAACAGCATGATTGAGAAAGTGTCTGATGACATAGAAGATCTGAAGTCACGCGAACAGAATGTTGCTGTTGAACATATGGACGAACTCGTTCTCGGACTTTCTTCCAGAATTCTTGGTAAGGAAATCAAATAATTAATTAAGAACCGGTTGTACCATGTTCAGCAATAATCATTTCAGGAGGTGAAACAGATATGTCAGTATCAGACGTCATTTTTATGTGCATCAACTTTGTGATCCTGATGTGGATCGCATGGAAGCTGGTCGGCAAGAAGGGCTTCAAGAGCTTCAAAGACCGCCGGGAACACATCGCGCAGGAGATTCAGGAGGCTGATAAAGCCCGCAGCGATGCGGCGAATCTGGACAATGATATTGCGGCTGCCAAGGCAGACAGTGCTGCTCGGCAGGAGCAGATCATGAAGAATGCCCGGATGTATGCCGAGAACGCCAGCAAAGAAGCAGCTGAAAATGCGGAAGTAGAGAAGAAGGCGATTATCGCGAATGCCGGCTCCGTCAGGAAGCAGGCACTTGCAGCTACCTACAGTGAGATCTGTGAAGATACACTTTCCAAGGTGGCAGACAACACCAGAAAACTTCTTTCAGATAATAAGTATGCTGAAGAGAGGAAGACACTCGATACACGCTATATCGATCAAATCGGCAGCGTGATCAGGCCTACCAGTGATGATATCCGGAATCTTTCCTCTGTCAGGGGCATTGATATGAATGTTATTTCTACCAATGGTCTTTCAGAGAGTGAGATGGGTAAACTCCGCAATACCATCACGGATGATTTTATTGATTACAGCTTTGCGACAGACAGTTCCATGAAACATGATCTGTGCGTAAAGATCGGCGGCAAGAGCTATGTGGGCAGTTTCAATGATGTATTGGATCTGATCGCATCGGATAACGGACTTTCCGAAGGAAGAATCGGTATCCTCAAGCGCGCTGTTGCCGATGTATATATTGATTATGACTTTGCAACGGACGAAAATCTGAAGAACGGCATGCAGGTTAAGATCGGTGATGAGACCTTTACGGGCAGCTTCAACGATATCATCGCACAGATTTCTTCAGACGCAGCAGTATAATGACAGGAAATATAAAATGAGCGATAACAAGTTAAATATTCAGGTTGTGAGTTCCGAAGGTCTCACTGATGAACAGAAAGAGCTTTTAAAGAAAGTCATTAGTGATAAGCTTGTCCGTTGTCATCAGGAGACTGATAAGGGAAAAATCGGCGGTCTGAGCATGCAGATCGGAGATACTGTCTATGACGGTACGATTGAACACGCGATTGACCGCTTTACTGCATCTGATGCCAGCTATATTTATGATGAGAATAAACATGTAAGCGACGATGTACAGAAACAGATCTCTGCCATGAATACCGATGTTGATATTTATCAGGTCGGCAGAGTCAAGAGTGTTGGTGACGGTATCTGCCGGGTTGTTGGTATTTCTGACTGTATGGCAGGTGAGATGCTTGAATTCCCGCGTGGTCTTACCGGAATGGCAATGGACCTTACGGAAAAGGATATCGGTGTCATCCTCTTCGGTAAAGCCGTCTCCCTGCAGGAAGGCGACGAAGTCAAGAGAACCGGCAGGATCCTCAGCGTTCCGGTCGGCGACGGCATGATCGGCCGTGTCGTTGATGCACTCGGAAGACCGATTGATGGCAAAGAGAAAATCAAAGCGGACGGCTACAGAAATGTAGAGAGTCCTGCACCGGATGTACTGCACAGACATAAAGTTAATGTGCCTCTGCAGACCGGTATCAAGGCGATCGATTCACTTGTACCGATCGGACGCGGACAGCGTGAGCTGATCATCGGCGACCGTCAGACAGGTAAGACGCAGATCGCACTGGATACAATTATCAACCAGAAGGGCAAAGACGTTATCTGCGTCTATGTCGCAGTCGGACAGAAGGAGTCCACCGTTGTTGATGTTGTACGTAAGCTGAGAGAGCACGGCGCCATGGATTACACCACCGTCGTCTGCGCATCCGCATCTGAATCCGCTACAATGCTTTACATTGCACCGTATTCAGGCTGTGCGATCGGTGAGTATTTCATGTACAAGGGCAAGGATGTTCTGATTGTCTATGATGATCTGAGCAAGCAGGCCGTTGCATACCGTGAAATTTCACTTCTTCTCCAGAGACCGCCAGGACGTGAGGCTTATCCGGGTGATATTTTCTATCTGCACTCAAGACTCCTTGAGCGTGCAGCTAAACTCAGTGATGACCTCGGCGGCGGCAGTATGACTGCTCTGCCGATTATCGAGACCCAGGCCGGCGATATCGCCGCGTACATTCCGACCAACGTAATTTCCATTACCGATGGTCAGATCTTCCTGGAATCCGATCTTTTCCATGCCGGTACAAGACCTGCTATCAACGTCGGACTTTCCGTATCCCGTGTCGGCGGCGATGCGCAGCTCGGTGCGATGAAGCAGTTCTCCGGAAAACTTCGTATGAATCTTGCCCAGTACAGAGAGCTTGCTGCATTCTCCCAGTTCGGTTCCGATCTGGATGCAGAGACACAGGCAACTCTGAACCGAGGCGCACACATGACGGAAGTCATCAAACAGGGACAGTTCTCGCCTCTGTCGGTAACAGATCAGGTTATTCAGATCGTAGCTGCGTCCGAAGGCTATACGGACAATGTACCGCTCGATCAGATGGCTGATTTTGAGACCGGTGTTGTTGAATATGTAAAGAGAAATTTCCCTGAGCTGGAAGATGAAGTCATGTCCGGCAAGAAGCTCGGCAAGGAATCCGTTGCCAAACTTCGTAAGTTCATTGCCGAATACAGAGATTCACTTGCATGAGCAGTGCAGAAGTCTTGAATGGGAAGGAGGGACGATAAATGGGTTCATTACGTGCGATGCGAAGCCGCATGAAGAGCATTAAGAGCACAGAGAAAGTAACCAGAGCCATGAAGATGGTATCGGTAGCCAAGCTCAGACGTATGCAGAGAACCATGACCAGAATGCGTCCCTTTGTCGACAGGATCAGAGAAATTCTTGAGACTCTGACTGAAGATGATGAGGCTGCTTCGAGCAATAAATTTCTGGCAAAACGTGAAATCAACAAGGTTACATACGTTATGTTCGTCGGCAACCGCGGACTTTGCGGCGCTTACAATAACAACCTTCTCAAGTTCATGAAAGAGCTCACCGCAAAACAGGAGCATGAGTATGAGGTCGTTGTCGTCGGCAAATGGGGCGAGGAAGCCATTCGCCATGCCGGCTATAACATAGTTCAGCGTTTCGCGGATATCGAGGATATTCCGACGATGGAAGACGGACAGAAGGTGGCGCGCTACCTCAAATACCGCTATCTGAGCGGTGAAACGGACCAGATCATCATGGTCTATGAGGCATTCACCAATGTTATGGTGCAGACGCCTACCGCAGCTTCTCTGATTCCGGTTGAGCATGTCAGCAAAGACGGTGAAGAAGAGAAGAAGAATGACAGCGAGGACGGCATCATGGCAGGCTATATTTATGAGCCTGATGAGGTGACGATTCTCGAGAATGTCGTCCAGCTCTACATCGACAATGTGATTTTCGGCACGATGGTCGAGGAGAAGACCGGTGAATATGCTTCCCGTATGACGGCTATGACAGCTGCATCGGATAACACCGAGGAACTGATCCAGGATCTGACTGTCAGCATGAACCGTGAACGTCAGGCGATGATCACGACAGAGCTGAGTGAGATCACAGGCGGTGCCAATGCTCTTAAGAAGATGCAGAAGGAAAAGGAAGAAAACAGTTAATACAACAGTAACTATTGGAGGATATTAATGAATAAAGGTATTGTCAAAAGGGTTACAGGACCAGTCGTTGACGTACAGTTCAAACCCGGTGAATTACCTGAAATCAATAATGCCCTTGAGACGAAGATCGGAGATCGCAAAATCGTCATGGAGGCTGTGCAGCTGCTCGGCGACAATATCGCCCGCTGCATTTCTCTGTTCTCGACCGATGGACTTTCAAGAGGCGTAGAGGTCACAGATACCGGCGGCTCGGTAATGATGCCAGTCGGCGAAGGTACGCTCGGCCGTATGTTTAATGTTATCGGTGAGCCGATCGATGGCAAAGGCCCGCTGGACCCGGATATCGAGCGTGTACCGATTCACAGATCCGCACCGCAGTTTACGGAGGTTAAACCTTCGACGGAAATCCTTGAGACAGGCATCAAGGTCATCGACCTTCTTTGCCCGTATTCCAAGGGCGGTAAGATCGGTCTGTTCGGCGGCGCCGGTGTAGGTAAGACCGTACTGATTCAGGAGCTGATCCGTAACGTAGCATATGAGCACGGCGGCTATTCCGTATTCGCCGGTGTCGGCGAGCGTTCCCGTGAGGGCAACGATCTCTGGAACGAGATGACAGAATCCGGCGTTATCAACAAGACCGCGCTGGTTTTCGGTCAGATGAACGAACCGCCTGGAGCCCGTCTCCGTGTTCCGCTTTCAGGTCTGACGATCGCAGAGAACTTCCGAGATACATCCGGTAAAGATGTACTTCTCTTCATCGATAACATTTTCCGTTTCACACAGGCAGGTTCCGAGGTATCCGCCATGCTTGGCCGTATGCCTTCCGCCGTTGGCTACCAGCCGACGCTGTCTACGGAAATGGGTGCTCTGCAGGAGCGAATCACATCTACCAACATGGGTTCCGTTACTTCGGTACAGGCCGTATACGTACCTGCCGATGACCTTACGGACCCGGCTCCGGCCAACACCTTCGCACATCTGGATGCGACGACCGTACTTGACCGTAGCATCAGTGAGATGGGTATTTATCCGGCTGTTGATCCGCTTGAGTCGACATCCAGAATCCTGGCACCGGATGTACTGGGCGAGCGCCATTACAAGGTAGCACGTGCTGTACAGGGTGTTCTGGAGAAATATAAGGAACTGCAGGATATCATCGCAATTCTCGGTCTCGAGGAGCTCGGTGAGGAAGACAAGGCCGTTGTTGCCAGAGCCAGAAGAATTCAGAGATTCCTGTCTCAGCCTTTCCATGTAGCGGAGACTTTCACAGGCCAGCCTGGTAAATATGTCAAACTGGATGATACTCTGAACAGCTTTGAGGCTATTCTCGGCGGTGAATGTGATTCTTACCCTGAAAGTGCTTTCATGATGTGCGGCACGATCGACGAAGTTTATAATAAGAGCAACGAAGAATAAAGGGGATCATTATGGCTGAGGATAATATACATGTACAGGTTGTAACTGCCAACGGCGTGGTATATGAACAGAAGGCTTCTTTCGTATCCGCACCGGGTGAGGGCGGCGGTGTCGGCATATTGTCTGGTCATGAGCCATTACTCGCAGCAATAGCAGATGGTCCGGTGAAATGTTCCTATGGGGACGGCAAGACTGATTATATCTACGTGGGCAAGGGAATCCTTGATGTCTGCAACGACGAAGTGATTTTCCTGGTCCGCAGCGCGGAAACCGCTGATAAGATCGACAGAGCAAGAGCCGTAGCTTCCAGGGAACGTGCGCAGAAGCGCCTCTCCGAGAAGAAACCGGAAACCAGTCTGGAAAGAGCCACAGCAAGCCTGAAGAGGGCAGATGGCAGAATCCGTACCGTTGATCTTTATCAGGGCAAAGCTGAGTGATCAGATGACGCGGAAATATTTTACCCGGGAGTTTTATCTCCCGGGTCTTTTAATATAGGGATTGAAACGTCGAGAGAAGGTGTTTAGCATGAAGGTAAGAAATCTTGAGATAGGAAGCGGCAGGCCGAAAATCTGTGCGCCGGTTACCGGTAAGGACCGGGAAGCTGTATACAGCCAGGTGCGCGAAATTGTGCAGGCGCCGGTGGACATGATCGAGTGGCGTGCGGATATGATGGAGCCTTTCCCGGATAGTGCGGCTATACAGGAAACAGCCAAAGGAATACGGGAGATTGCGGGTGACAGGCCGGTATTATTTACCGTCCGCACAAAAGCGGAGGGCGGCAGTGCCGACCCGGATGAGGAAACGTATGAACAGGCGTGCCGGTCGGCGGTCCTGAGCGGGGCGATCGATCTGCTCGACATCGAGATCATGTCGCATGGCGGGAGCGCGGATATAATCCGGTCCTTTGCACAGGATAACGGCGTCCGGGTTGTTTTTTCCAATCATAATTTTACTTCCACGCCATCGGCGGAAATCCTTTTCCGCCTCTTTGCCTACATGAATGCGCATGACGGCGATATACTCAAGATAGCAGTTATGCCGCAGACAAGAAGCGATGTCATGAATCTGCTCGATGCGTCCTATGCGGCATGGGAGCGGTTCGGCAAACCAATTATCGCGATTTCCATGGGCAGACTTGGCCTGCTGTCCCGCATCAGCGGCGGCATTACCGGATCGGCTGTGACCTTTGCCTCGGTAGGAGAGGGGTCAGCGCCGGGACAGATTCCCGCCGATGAGATGGCACGCATCCTGAAGATGTTAGACGGCGAATAAAACGGAAATCAAAAAAGTCTTCAATATCCAAACGGATACTGAAGACTTTTTTTACCTGTTATCCACCCGTTCCGGGTTCATGTCGTGCTGCGACAGGCGCATCCAGGCGACCTCTTCCCACTTCGTCCCCGGCTTACCGTAATTGCAGTACGGGTCGATCGAGATGCCGCCGCGCGGGAGGAAACGTCCCCAGACCTCGATGTATTTCGGGTCCATCAGCTTGATCAGGTCTTCCATGATGATGTTCATGCAGTCCTCATGAAAATCGCCGTGATTGCGGAAGCTGAACAGATAGAGCTTCAGCGATTTGCTCTCGACCATGCGCTCGGACGGCACATAGGATATGCAGATATTGCCGAAGTCCGGCTGCCCGGTGATCGGGCAAAGCGATGTGAACTCAGGGCAGTTGAATTTGACAAAATAGTCGTGATCCGGGTGCTTGTTCTCAAAGGTTTCCAGCACTTCCGGGGCGTAATTGAAATCATAGCGGTTGACTTTGCTGCCAAGCAGCGTGATACCTTCTATATCCTTTTCTCTTGCCATAATCTGTCTCCCTTTAATCTCTGTAAAGTGCCATGGCCGGGTCTTCTACGCCATTGGCCTCAAAAGCTTTCCGGCGGTCAATGCAGGTACCGCATTTTCCGCATGGGCGGTCGCCGCCCTCATAGCAGCTCCATGTAAGTTCATAAGGAACGCCAAGTTCCAGGCCCTTTTTGACAATACCGGCCTTGTTCGAGGCAATGAACGGAGCCGTCAGTTTCACCTGTCTGCCGCTGCCTTCCCAGATTGCGGTGTTCATGGCGTCGGCAAAGGCCTGACTGCAGTCCGGATAGGCGCTGCCGGCGGCGTCATCCATGTGCGCACCGTACCAGACTTCGCTGCAGCCTTCGGAAAGTGCGATGCTAGCCGCGCAGGAGAGAAACAGTCCGTTGCGGAACGGTACATAAGTGGAAACCGGCTTGCCATCTGTCTTTTTCAGCTGGCTGTCATAGGACTCTTCCGGAATTTCCTCGGTGGAATGACTCAGAAGAGAGCAGTTGCTGTCCGCAAAAACCGCGGTCAGATCGATCTCGATGAATTTTACATGATAATAGTCGGCAACCTTCTTCGCTGCTTCCGTCTCTTTGCTGTGCTTCTGTCCGTAAATAACGGAAAGCGCAATGACGTTGCTGCTGCCGTATTCGGAAACGGCCATCGCAAGACAGGTTGTGCTGTCCACGCCGCCGCTCGATAAAACAAGTGCTTTTTTCATGATGGTGCTCCTTTATACACTTAAAAAACGCATCTGCAGGGACGGATCAGTCTGAAATCTCCCCGTAAATGTGGTCGTCACTGTCTGCGATCCTGTCTTCCTGATTCCCCTGGCCGTCATGCAGCTGTGCTTTGCACGGATTTTCACGGCGATGGAATCGGAACCGGTTACCTCCTGCATGATCTCACAGATATCCGTGCCGATTTTCTCCTGCAGCTGCAGGCGGCGCGTTACCATATCGGCGATGCGGGCAATTTTCGAAAGCCCGATCACGCGGCCGTTTGGAATATAGCCGACATCGATCTTCATGTCATACATGAGCGCCATGTGGTGCTCACAGTAGCTGAAGGCGTCAATATCGCGGACAGTCACAATCTCGTCCGGAGACATGCTGGAATCATGGGCAAATGTCTTGCCGAACATCTGCGCAATTTCGTGATTCGTATAGTTCATGCCGGCGAATACTTCGCTGTACATGCGTGCAACGCGGGCCGGTGTCTCCTTCAGACCTTCACGTTCCGGGTCATCTCCCAGTGCCAGAAGAATATCACGAATATCCTTCTCAATTCTTTCCTGATCTATTGCCATATTTCTCACACCCCTCTCTGGTCCGGCGCCCAGATAAATTTATGCATCTGCAGCTGGACATGTACGCCGTTCAGGCGGTTTTCCAGCATGAATGCAACGATTTGCTTCGGTTCGATCTGTCCGAAAACCGGACTGAGATAGATGGCGCATCGGCCGATCAGATCATACCGGCGCATGATCTGCAGAGCACGATGCAGGTCATCTTCGGAACCGACGACGAATTTGACCGTATCTTTCATGGAAAGCAGTGCGAAATTCGCCGTGCACATCTTATTCTCCATACCGCTGCAGGAGAGCTTATAATCCATGGTAAAAGACGGTCTGTTTGTGAGCATCATAAACGGGTCGAGCGGGATGCTGCCATTTGTCTCAATCTCCACATGCAGATCATCCTGCGATCCGAGCAGATTCAGAAGATCCTCCGCAGCCGGCTGCAGAAGCGGTTCGCCGCCGGTCAGTGTCACGTTGACAATCCCCGTGGTGCGGATATACTGCAGAATATCCTGTGCACTCATGGACTCGGCCGGCGTATCCGGCTGGCTGGCCCATTTCGTATCGCAGTAGGCACAGGCCAGATTGCAGCCTTTGAAACGGATGAAAACGGCCGGCTCCCCGGCCAGCGGTCCTTCGCCGTTGATGCTGACGAATTTCTCCGCAACCTCAAAACATTTATCTGTATCTTTCATATCATTCCTCGTAAACCGCACAGTTCAGCGGTGTCTCGTAAACGGTGGAGCGGCAGACCTCGTAGCCGCGCTCTTTCATACGGTCATAGAAATATCGGGCGAGCCGTTCCGCCGTAGGCCGATACGGAATCTCGATCATCTTGATATTTTCCTCGCGCAGCGCTTCCATGGTCGCATCGCGCAGACTGCCGCGCTCGATAATCAGTGCATGGTCGAGTCTGTCTGTCTCACTGCGCAGGTCGTCCTTGAGCTGGCCGAAGTCGATGACCATATCGCGGGCCTGCCCCTGCGTCTGCACAGAGCTGCTGCGGACTTCGATGATGACGCGCCATTCGTGCCCGTGGATGTTGCGGCATTTGCCGTTGTAGCCGGCCAGAAAATGTGCGGAGTCGAAGCTGCTTTCGGTTTTGAGAATATACATGCTGTCTTCTCCTTATTAAATAAAATTGTACAACAAAAAATGCAGACATCTGTCTGCATCGGTAAAGGGCATCTTCTATGAAAATCATCGCCGTAAAGGCGCTGACACGTCATTAAATAAGCCCTGGTTTTGTTTATCGACAGGATGGTGCAAACGAACTGTCTTTACCATATTATCATTCCGCATATTACGTGTCAATAAACGTGGTCAAAAAGATCAGCATATGTTAAAATGAATTTTACAGGAGTAAACAAGTTGCAGAAAAAGAGAAAAAGAAAGAGAAGGAAGACGGCTGAAAATCATAAAAAAGCCCGTATTCAGAGAGAGATAGCGATCATTCTCCTGATCACGCTGATCGTGATTATCGCCGGCTCCCGTTACAGAAACTTCCGCGAAGAACCGCTGAAAGAAGGTTATGTGGCATACGTCAGCGACGATGTCAAGGCCTATGAAGACGATATCCGCACCTATGCGCAGGAATACAATATCGAAGCCTATGTACCGGTTCTGGAAGCGATTATGGAACAGGAGAGCCACGGCAAATCGACAGATCTGATGCAGAGTTCGGAATGTATGTTCAATACGAAGTATGAGCAGACGGCCGGCAGCATCACGGATCCGGAGTATTCGATCGACGTCGGAACGCAGTACTTTGCCTACTGTCTGAATCTGGCCGGCTGTACGGATGAGAATGATTTCAACCGTCTGTATCTTGCCATACAGGGTTATAATTACGGACACAATTATATTGAATGGACACAGGATAATTACGGCAAATACTGCCAGGAAAGCGCGGACGAGTTCGCCAATCTCATGTGCCGGCAGCTCGGCTGGGACAGCTACGGCGACCGCAGGTATGTACATCATGTGCTTCGTTATCTTGTGAACAGCGATTGAAGAAGGAGAATGAGATGAGCAAATACCTTATAGTAATAGATATGCAGAACGATTTTATCGACGGAGCCCTCGGTACGAAAGAGGCGCAGGCGATTCTGCCGGCTGTGATTGATAAGGTGAAGAATTTCCGCGGACCGGTCATGTTTACCAGAGATACGCATGAGGAAGATTACCTGGAGACGCAGGAGGGGAAGAATCTTCCGGTAGAACATTGCATCAGGGGAACGGACGGCTGGCAGCTGCAGAAGGACCTCGCTGAATTTGCCGATGCGCACCACTGCATGATTTTTGACAAACCGACCTTCGGTGCAATCGGCCTTGCCGGTTTTACCAACGGCGTCAACCGTATGACACCGATTGATGAGATCGAACTGATCGGTGTATGCACCGATATCTGCGTTATTTCCAACGCATTGCTTCTGAAATCCACGCTCCCGGAGACGGTCATCAGCGTGGATGCTTCGCTGTGTGCCGGTTCATCGCCGCAGGCGCACCGCACGGCTCTCGATGCGATGAGAGCCTGTCAGATTCAGATTGTCGGCGATGAGGAGCACTGATCATGGCAGACAGAAAGAGAAGCGGAGACCGCAGGTACGCCGGAGAGCAGAAGCGGACAGATGCCGCAGATGCCGGGCACCGCACTGGCAGTGCAGGTAAGCCGAAAAGTGCGCAGACCGGCAGGCAGAGAACGAAGAATGCCTCGTCCGGGCAGAGAAGACACGCGGCAGCGTCCGCCAGACAGACGGGCAGCAACGCGGGCAGTACCGCCAGGAAGAGCAAGGCAGGCAATGCCAGCCGGAAGAGCAGCTATACAGGACATAAAGACAGCTATGCAGGCCGGAAGAGCAGCTATACGCAGCGAAAGAGCAGTCATGTAAGCCGTGAAAGCAGCTTGGCAGGACGGCGCAGCAGCCATGCGGGCTCAGGCAGCCGCTCTGCAGGGCGCAGCACTGGCGGCAGACGTCAGCCGATGTCCGGCTTTTATATCGACGGCAGAACGAAGGGCATTATATATGTACTCTTATGCTTTATCGCCCTGTCTGTCATACTGCAGCTCATTTTACGCCCGGACCGCAAAGCGCAGATTGACATTGTCTATACCGCCAATGTGCAGGGACATGTGGAATACGTTCAGGGAGAATATCCAGGCTATGAGAAGATAGCGGCCTGTGCAGCTAATGCAGCCGCTTCCGGCTGCGACCGCGTTGTGACGGTGGATGCCGGCAGCTGCCTTGGCGGCGGCGCGGACGTGGAGATCGACAGCGGTGCATCGGGAGTCAGCCTGATGAACGCGGCAGGCTATGAATTTCTGACACCGGGCAGCGGCGAATTCGTCTATGACACGGATCAGCTCAGCACGCTCGAATCGTCAGCCAGCTTCGGATTTTATGCGGCCAATGTCACGAAAAGTGACGGCAGCGCTGTTTTCCAGAACGATACCATCATTGAGACCGGCGGTGTCCATCTGCTGCTGACGGGTGTGACAGATGCCATTTCGGATAAAGAAGCAGACAGCAAGGGACTTACGGTGAATGATCCGGTGCAGACGGTCAGAAATGTGATCGAGCAGGACGGCAGCAAATGCGATGCGGTTGTTGTCATTGCCAATCTTGCCGACGCATCGGCCCTCAAAGACATTGCTTCTGATGAGAATGTATCTCTTGTGATCAACGGCGGCAGCGCGGAACTGTCTGATGAAGACAAGTCCGATAAGGTCATTTCGGCAGCGGACATTTCCTCTGTCGGTGTGGTCAGCATGAATATTGATCGCCACGGTGCGCAGTTCAGCAATCAGGCGTATACCGTGGATGATCTCGCCGATATGCAGGCGGATTCCGCTGTCACCAGCCAGATCAATACGGTTATCAATGCCATTGACAGTGCCCGGTCAGAATCGCTCGGCGAGATTGAAGTTGCCAGTGACAACGAGCCGGAAGGCGTCACCCTGACAGGCGAGGAAACCGATGAGGAAGAAAGCGATGAAGACAGTTCCGATGAAGACAGTTCCGAATCAGACAGTTCCGAATCAGACACCGGCAGTACCTCCTCGAAGAAGGTTCTGCACAATTACGAGACCGGTACGGGAGATCTGGTAACGGATTCCATGCTTTCCTATGCATCCGGAGACGGCGCGCAGGTCGCACTGATCAAGGACAGTGAGATCCTTTCCACACTGGAAAGCGGCGACGTGACACGCGGTGATGTTTTTGATCTGTTTGACAACGGCCTGTGTATGGTATCCTACAAGATGACGGGCGGACAGCTCAGTCAGATCCTTGAAGACAGCTACGACGGATATTCCGAGGCGAAGAATTTCCTGCAGGCAGCCGGCATTTCCTATACATATACCAACGATACGGCACTCGGTTCCCGCATTACGGATCTCATGATCGGCGATGAGGAGCTCGATGATGCCAGCACCTATACAGTTGTCACTACCAGCCAGACGGCGGAGGATCTCGGGTTTGCCGATGAGGTCGGATTAAAGCAGGAGAAGGCATACTGCAGTATGGGCACGATTGTCAGTCAGATGATACAGTCCTTTGACTGCAGCAGCGAGGATGATGGCAGCAGGATAAATCTTAACTGAGGAAATATCTTGTTTACGGATTTAAAATGTAGTAAAATTTCAGATACAGGGTTTTTGTTAGGAGGATTTTCATTATGAGCATGCTTCAGGCCATTATGATGGGAATTCTGCAGGGTCTTACAGAGTTCCTTCCTGTCAGCAGTTCAGGACATCTGGCCATTTTTCAGTACATATTCAATATCAATACCGATACAGGACTTCTTTTTGATGTTCTGCTGCATCTGGGAACGCTGGTTGCCGTCTGTATCGTCTACTGGCGTGATTTTTCCAGAGTAGTCGTCGCTTTTGTCGAGATGGTCATTGACCTCTTTTACAATCTTTTCGTGCTGATCTCCGGCGGGGCCAAGGGTCAGCGCAGCTACAGAAGAATTATCAGCAATGCCTACCGCAAGTTCGTTGTCATGATTATTGTCACGACGATTCCTACCGGTATCATCGGTCTGCTGCTGGATGATTGCATTACCAAAGCATCACAGGGACTTCTGATTCCGGGTATCTGCCTTGTCATTACGGCTATTATTCTTCTGATTTCGGACATGAAAAAGCCAGGCAATAAGAAAGTGAAGAAGAGTACTTACGGGGATGCCGCGGTTGTCGGCGTAGCACAGGGTTTTGCGACGCTGCCGGGTCTTTCCCGTTCCGGTACCACCATCACTGCCTGCCTGCTCCTTGGATTTGACCGTGGATTCGCAGTCAAGTATTCCTTTATCGCGTCGATCCCGGCGATTCTTGGCGCCAATATTCTTGAGCTTGTGCGTACGGATTCTGCGGCACTGGCATCCGCCAATATTCCGGCTTATATCGTCGGTGCGATTGTTGCCGGTATCGTCGGCTATATCTGCATCAAGGTCATGATCCGGATTGTAAAATCAAACAAATTCCACTATTTTGCTTATTACTGCGCAGCAGTCGGCATTATCGCGGTTCTTGTTTACTTTATCCATGGTTAATAACAGAATAATATGCTATGAATTAAAGGGCAGCTGCAAACTGATTTGCGGGAGCCCTTTATTCTTGTCAGAGATATAAATTGGAGAGTGATTGAATGGCACGCACTACAAAAAGTGCAGAAAGCAGGAGAGCATCGAGTTCGACAGGCCGCAAGGGCGGCAGCAGAACCAGCTCATCGGCGCGCACAAGAAAATCGGCCGCGTCCTCTGCCCGCACCAGAAACGGAGCAGGGTCCGGCAGCCGCCGCAAGGCGGACAGGCCGGTGCGCGAACCGGTATATGCGGATTCCGTATATCTTGAAATCCGCATGATTGCCGCCATCGCCATCGCGGCCTTGCTGCTGCTGAGCGTTTTCGGTCTCTGCGGCAGACTCGGTGTCTACCTTGGCTATTTTCTTTTCGGAATGTTCGGCGTCCTCGCCTACGCGGTTCCGTTTGTCTTTATCATTGGATATACCTTTATGCTGGCCAATCCCGGAAGCCGGCGGGCCAGGATAAAACTGGCAGCCGTTTTCCTTTTTATGGTCATGATTCTGGCGCTGATCACACTGTCGAGCGTCGATTTTCAGGCAGTTACGAGTATTTCCGACAGCTATCGCGAATGCGGTGCATCGCATTCGGGCGGCGGCCTGCTGGGATTTCTGCCTTCCTATCCGCTTGTCATGGCAGTTGGCAGAATAGGCACGACGGTGATCTTTGTCTGCCTGCTGATGATTTTCTTCGTGATGATCACGGGACGGGCGGCTTTTGTACGC
>Ga0256404_1003967_pt1 | contig 28906 bp, 36 predicted proteins | sample RumenRJG_01DNA_FD_185990 | JGI IMG/M metagenome (GOLD analysis project Ga0256404, IMG submission 185990) | Bovine rumen microbial communities from Lethbridge, Alberta, Canada - RJG_01 | ecosystem: Host-associated > Mammals > Digestive system > Stomach > Rumen | place: Canada: Alberta | collected...
TTTCGCTATCCCTTCTTCTCGCCCAAACCTCGCGATTTGAACCTTGGGAGTCGCTATGGGGTTCGTCGTTGGCTACGCCCCTTGTGGACTTTCACCACAGATTGACGGCATGCCCGTCATACCAAAAGCGGCTGTCCCCATTGGGGCCAGCCGTTTTTTCGTGTTCGGATCTCAAATTGTTTTATCTGCTCGCGCCGATGCGCACCTCCGTCACATACATATCAGAATTATTTGTGGTCCAGCAGTCTGTAACGTAACGCTCCCAACTGTCCTCAGCCAGCTTATATCCATGCTCCATCGCGTATGCCTCGATTTTTCGATAGGTTTCGCCGATCGACTTCTGGGATCCGATGTGGTAGCAGGTGAGCATCATTTCTCCGCCCATCTGGGTCTGGTGCTCCGGTTTGCTGGGAAAGATCATCTTCTGCATGATTTTCATTTTCTCGCATGTTCCGTCCAGCCTTTGCCGCCAGGACGGGAATGTGATGTTCACCGCGCCGATGATCTGGTTTTTGATACTCTCCAGATAGTCCGTCCACTCCAGATTGATGACCGCCTCCCGTTCATCCGCGATGAAGTCCTGCTCCATAAACCCAAATTCCTGAGGTTCAATATACTTCGCCGAAACCTCCCGGACATCGTTCTCGATAATGGTCTGCGCTTCCACCAGGAGCTCATACCAGTCTTTCACAGACAGCAGTTTGACATTGATCGCTGTCTGCTCATCCTGGAGTTCATTGATCTTCTCCAGGAATCCACGTTCCATCTTGCGGTACTCTTCACTGTTGATCAGCGATCTCATCTCTTCCAGCCTGAAGCCCATCTGTTTGTAGTATTTCAGAATGGTCAGATCCAGCAGGCTGTTCCGGGAATAATACCGGTAATGGTTCGACGGCGAAACCTGATCCGGACTGATGATCCCGATTTCGTCATAAAAGCGCAATGCTTTTTTTGATACACTGCACAGTTTGCTGACCTCTCCGATAGAGTAGAGCTTCTCTCCGTTCTTTTCCAGCTTAGCCATAATACGCGGTCCCTTTCCTTTGCTGCTTATTAATGCTGCTTATTAATACTGCTTGTTAATGCTGCTACTGTTAATGCTGTTTCTGTGCTTCTTCCGCGGCTCTGAGACTGTCAAATCCGTAAAAGCTGACAAGTACTTTCTGAATTTCGAGAACCGGATTGTCCATACGCTTCACATCCCGCAGGATCAGCGCGAGCGTCGCCTCGGAATAGGTTTTGTACTCGCCAACGCTGTAGTCTCTGATGGATGTGTCAAGACCGCTTTCCTCCGCCGGTCTTCCGGCTCGGGCCAGCGCCGGATACTCAGCGGCGTACTTCTGATACCCCACAAGCTGCAGGCTGACGATCTGCGCGATCAGCCCTGCCTTTGCTTCGGTAAGCGCCGGGAGCCTGTCTCTGAGGTTCGCGTTATAATACGCCGGATCCGTGAATTCCATCATGTATCCGTATTTTTCGGTTATGAGATTCCGCCCGGTCATCCCTGCCGCGATCAGATCGTTTCGATAGCTTTCCAGCGTGTCCGGCTGCCAGATGCTGTGCTGGCTGTACCGGTTCGCGTAAAACGTATCGAACTGATCCTGACAGGGTGCTCTGCCGCCGATATTCTGCGTCTCCTGGAACATTTTCCACTCGCGGTCAATAATATCGTTGACGACCCCGTCCTTCGGGCTTTGTGTTCTGATGATGCTCATTGGCTCCCCCCTTATCAGTCAGCGTCCGCCATCACATGCAGCTGGCGGATCTGCGGATCCCTGATTCCTGCCATGATCGACGGCAGGTGGGCCTGCAGAAACGGATCGCGCGTATTGCTGAACCCCTGCCTGTTGAGTTCGTCCGCTGTAAAGGCGCAGATCTGTTCGATCAGGGTCTGCCGCTGCTGTGCGGTCTCCGGACCGTTTCCAAAGGCGATCAGCTGATGCAGAGCAGCCGCCTGTCCGCCGCAGATCGCAAAATCCTGCATGCCGCGGAAGGCCCACTTATAAAACGGCATATATTTTCTCTCGAGAAGATACAGCATGCTGATGGCTGTCTTCACGAACTCAGATATGGCCAGATACGCCGCCCCTGCATCGCCGCGGTTCATACAGCGAGGGAAATTATACTGGCCGCTCTGGGCCATGACAGCCGCTCTCGCCGCCAGTTTCTTTCGCAGCACATCTTCCGGATAATAACGCTGGAGGGCGCTTCTGATCCGCGTAAACTCCCCTTCCGGGTCCGCGAACACTTCACCATTGGTGGCAACCGAAAGAAAACGTTCCGGGATCCGCATCCACTCCATATTGGTCTGCGGGACATCCACACAATTGGTATATCTGGCATAGAAACGGTCGATCGGAATCACGCCGACCCGCCCGGCTCCTTCTGCCGTCTCCTGTCTGGTGTAGCCCATACAGGTCTTTGGCAGGGCTTCATACGCCGCCTGCAAATCGTTTCCGATGGCTCTGGCGGTATCCCGTGTGATCCACACGCAAAAGCCCGGACCGAAATCATGATCCTGTGAGATCTGATCATCGTACCCGTAGCATTCAGACCCTTCGCCGACCAGACCGAAGGCCATTTGATTCGCGAATTGCGGAAACTGCCCGCGCAAGGTGTCTGCATATTCGCCGTAGTAGGCTTTTGCTAATTCCATTCCCTTCATTATATGTATCTCCAGTTATATGTCTACGGCTGTATCTCCGGCTTTACTTTCAGCCTTATTTTATCTGTTCTTCAACGGTCTTCAGATTTCTGTCCATCATTTCATAAAACGCGTTTCTGCCGTAATCGCGTTCGATCAGTTCCATAGCCTTGCGGAAATACGGCGCCGCCTCTTCCGGCTTTTGCCAGAAGTAATACAGGTTTCCCATCGCCGCAGTTGCCGCCGCGTAATGGGGATCCCTGCCGCCTGTTTCGAGTTCGTAGATGCTCATAGCGGCTTCCAGAGTGCCTTTCGCTTCTTCGAACTTGGCAAGACGCGTCTGCACCTCGCCGAGGTTGACCAGACTCGTTGCCATTTCCAGCTTATACTGCGGCATGCTGACGATGATCTCCAGCGACCGGAGTGCGGCTTTCTCCGCTTCTTCGAAATTCTCCATCTCCCGATACAGGGCGCTGATATTGTTGCAAAGGGCCGCCATCCGATAATCGGCCGCAAAACCCCTGTACGCCAGGATGGCCTCCGCAGTGCGGAACATCTGCAGCGCGGTGTCGTACTCCTTGGCCACCATCATGATATTGGCTCCGTTCTGGAGGGCTACCGCGAAGTTTTCGGAGGTTTCCTCTCCCATATTCTTCAGCAGCTGCAAAACCTTCTGGGAAAGCTTAATGGCTTCATCCACATTGCCCGCGGCTCTGTAGAACCCGGCCAGTTCATTGCTGACTGCAACGATCGCCGCCGGATCGTTTTCGGTGCGCGCCGCGGTCAGGCTGTCCACCATATATTTTTCAATTGCAGCGGTATCGTGCTGCGCGAAATAACTATCCAGTTTCTGATAAAAATCATTGATATTCATACTTAAATCCTCATGTATTCTGCTTTATTGTGCCGCCTATGAACATCGCTCTCAGAGTGTCGCGCCTCTGCACGGTTTCATCTGCTGAGAGGTAGCCAGTATTTCTGCTTTTTGCAGGGAGTCCTGTCCGAAAAAGCTGACGAACACTTCAAAGATATCCCTGATGTAATCCGGATTCAGCCGCACATCGCGCAAAATCATCTGCAGCGTGGTATCCGAACGGAACACCAGCTCGCTTGTAATGTACACCTCAACCGGAACGATATTTTCCACCGGATCGAAGGCGCGTCCAAGACTTGCCAGGGCCGGATATTCCGCGGCGAACTTGTTCTGTGATTCCATCATAAGAGGAACGATCTGTTCGATCAGGGACCGGACCATCGGGTCCTGCGGAAGATTCGCCTGGTCTTTCATATAGGCGTACTTCTGTTCCATGAAGTTTCCGCCTGTGTGGGTCGCTACCGTCAGATCCCCCTTGTACAGTCCGAGGGTATCGGAGTTCATGGCGCTGTGCTGGCTGTAGCGGACCTGATAAAAGGATTCGAACTCCGCTTCATCGAGACGGTTTCCCTGCGCCTGGCGCATTTCCTGCATCATGTTCCATTCCAGCTCCACGATTTCGTAGATGATCCCATCCCGCAGTGAATCTTCACGAATGAATTCCCGCTGATGCTCCAGTGTGATGTCTGTTCTTCTTGCCATGACATTCCCTCCTCTTCCTGTAGTTGTAAGTATACAGCCTGGGAGCTTTTGATTCAAGCGACAATCGGTTCAGTTGATTTTTATTTCACTGTTTTGGCCTTTGCATGATAGAATGGAGCATGTAAAACGACACTATTAATTCAATAACGAAGGAACATGATATGAAACCTGAGATCCGAAATACAGAAACAAGCAGAGCGCAATACATATATGATCAGTTCAAAGACCGCGCCTCCAGAGATGATGAATTTCACGACTGGGCCGGATACCGGGACAGGCTGACCGAATTCGTGATCAGCTGCATACCTGCCGGCGGATCGCTCCTGATCCTGGGCGCAGGCAAATGCAATGACCTTGACCTGAGAAAGCTTTCGGAACACTGCGGTTCCATTACTCTCTCGGACTATAGACCGGAGTCCGCGGAGGAAGCCTTTCGCCAGTACGGGCTGGCCCCCGGTGAAAACTTAAACTTCGCGGAAGCGGATTACGTGGGCATCACGGACGGGGACTATCTGGAGTATACGGATCTGCTCCTCAGGGCCATGGAAAAGCTTGCCACACAGCAAGACCCTGACACGACGATGGAGAAACTTGCCGGTTCTGAGCTTAACGCACTTACGGAATGCCTGGAACGGATCTACAGGGACAACGCAGATTACAAGATCGCCCTCGGCGGAGCCGCTGATGATGCGGCACTCTATGACAACGCCGTCATTACTGGCGTGCACAGTCAGCTGAACAATTCCTTCCGGGGTCTGTTCCAGTACGTCCGCAAGGATCTCGAAGACAGAGGGAAGATAATCGCTTACCCGGAAAGTCTGAACAACGCCATTTTCCAAACAACAAGAAAACACACCGAAAAACTGGTGAACCGCTTCAACGAAGCTGTTTTTTCGGCGGTCAGAGAAGGCGTCGTCTACGGATATGAGAAAAACATCATCTACACCCCGAAAGGAGCAAATGCTCCGGTGATCGGCACGGTCGACGGAGCGCGCCAGGCCGGAGAGGCTATCGCGGACCTAGCGGCTGAAAAAACTATGGACTGCATATGGCCCCTGTCCCGCCGAAGAGGCATCAAATTTACGATGTCGATCTGCTATATTCCCTGCCGCAGTTTCCTCTAAGCAGGCGCCTGCCAGCGATCACGCAATCAGGCAATCAAAAGTATTGGCTCAAAGATAGCGATGTGCGTCCTCCATCACATCTTTTATCGTGACCGAACGCATCTCGGATTCCATCGCGTCCTGGATCTTCATCAGTCTCGTATCCATGATGTTATGGATGTTTCGGCCCACAGGACACAGAGGATTCGGATTTTCGTGAAAATGGAACAGCTGTCCTTCTTCAACAGATTCGACGGCTTCATAGATATCGAGGAGGGTGATCTCTTCCGGAGACTTCAGCAGATCCGCTCCCCCGCTTCCCCTTTTGACTTCGATAATACCCGCCCGCTTCAGCTGCTGAAGGATGCGGCGTATTACGACCGGGTTCACATTCACGCTCGACGCGAGGAATTCGCTGGTGATCTTATATTCATTTTTGAAGGACTCGATGCATATAAGCATGTGGACCGCTATCGTGAATCTGCTGGAAATCTGCATGTTACTTCTCCTCTTTTTACTGCCTCCATCATATCACACATGTGGGATTTTTCCAGCCAAGAAAAAAGACATTGATCCATGCTCCGAACCAATGTCTTGATCTTGACCGGTATTGTCACTATTCACAGATCACTGCGTCTTCCGCGGTATATTCTTCTAAGGAGTTCTCTCTGACCTGGATGCAGATATAGCTGATCGGCGCGTCCGCTGCTGCAGAGAACTGTCGTTTTGCTGCAGGAGCTATGCGGAGCCAGTCCCCGGCGCTGAGCTGCAGAGTCTCACCGTCGATAACAGCCGTTCCCTTTCCGGAAAGGACGACGTAGATTTCCTCATTCTTCTTGTGACAGTGAACAAATGGGACACCTGCGCCGGCAGGAAGATTGTTGACACTGATTTCCGCCCCTGTCAGTCCGAGCTGGTCGTGCAGTTCTGTTCTGGCGTCTTCTGAAACACTGATTTTTTTGTAATTACTCATTTTGATATCCTCCGTATACTTTCGTTGTAATATTGATTGGTACAACGAAAGTATAACCCGCCTTCGTTGTAATGTCAATGGTTACAACGAAATATTTTTCGAAATTTTTATGGCTTAGTTTTATGAATCAAAAAAACAACAAACCGCCTTCCGGCGGCTTGCTGACCATTGCTTCGAAATGGCAGTTTACTGTTTCACATACGCGATCCCGACGACCTCTCCCAGATCGTTCAGAACGCAGCATTTCCGGCCTCTCTGCCTGAGCTCCGCTTCATCCGGCAAATCGGGTCCCTCCTGTCTGGATGGATCCTGAAGAGTGTAATAACTCTTCGTGCTTTTGCCTTTTTTATACGCGCGAAAATCTTCTATTTCCCGTTCGATGTTTTTTGGTGAAAACAAAAGAGTGACATCCCGGTATTGGTCTCTGAACCGCTTCGGTCCTTCTTCATAAAACTTTTTGAACTCTTTGTAGAAATACCGTGTGGCAGAGAATCCGCATTCGGTAGAGATGTCCGTCATGTTGTAGTTTGTCCCCAGCAACAGTTTGATGGCATAACCCACTCTGTAGAAATTGATCAGCTGTCTGTAATTGTAATCCACCTTGTCTTTGAGCACATGAGAGATATACGCCGGGTTGATGAACTGTGTTTCGGCCAGCTGTTTCAGTACATCCTGGTTATTGAAGTTTTCCTGGATGAAGTCGGTGGCGTTCAGAAGACGTTCATAATACTGATCCAGCTGATTGATCCGCACCAGCTTCCTTTCCACGATCTCGAACTTCTCGATCATCCAACGGATGTATTCATCAGAACGTTTCCGGAAGCCTTCTTCCGGGCCAGCTTTCAAAACACCCTCGGCCAGACCCAGCGTACGGCTTTTGAATTCCGTCAGTTCGCGCCTCTCTATTTCGGATTTAGTGTCCTCCGGCACATCGAATTCCAGAAACTCCGCTCCATCATAGACGCTGCTGATCCGATCGTAATCGATATTCATGATCAGCACGGTGTTGTCTGCATCGCTGTGCACCCGGTGGATCTCTTCATTGCCGAATATGTAAATCTGATCCTGTTCAAGGGGAAACTTTGTCAGTTCCTCCGGATCCTTGTGTATTTCAACATCGACCTCTCCGCTGAGGGAGTACAGGATCGTCACGCCCTTGTCCCAGCAGAATGAAGTTTCTTCCAACGCTCCGACGGCAATTCGGATCCCGTCAACATCGGATTCACGATCGGCCTTGGAATAACCGTTACCGTTCTGCACCCGATGCTCGCGTAGGATCCGGATTCTTCTTCCGTCATAATACAAAGGCAGCCTGAAAGAACATGTAATCCAACATACCGCTGCGCAGGAAGAGAACCAAGCCGGCTGCATACCATAAAGGAACGGCACTGCATGACTGCTCATCGACATCCCTGATAACGCGGTCAGCAAAAAAGACAACAGCAGCAGTATATTGACTGCTGTTGTTTCTGTTCTGTACGCGTTGTATTTTCCCTTCAGAATAACCTTGTACCATCGGCGGTTCAGGATCTGATGCGTGATGACGAGCACGACCTGTCTTATTTCAGCTTGCTGTAGTCCTCATCGGACACGGCTTCGAGCCATTCGTTGCTGGTTTCTTCACCTTCTACTTCAATGGCAAGATGTGAAAACCAGCTGTCTGCTGCAGCGCCGTGCCAGTGTTTGACTTCCGCCGGGATGTTGATGACTTTGCCCGGGGTCAGTTCCACTGCTTCCTTGCCCCATTCCTGATAATATCCTCTGCCGCCGATGCAGAGCAGCATCTGTCCGCCTCCTGCCTTCGCATGATGGGTATGCCAGTTGTTCCTGCAGCCCGGCTCGAATGTCACATTATAAACGGGGACCTGTTCAGTGGATACCGGCGCGAGGTAGCTCTGTCCAACGAAGAATTCGCCGAATGGATTTGGCTCTCCAATCGGGAAGCAGATAGTGTTCTGGAATCTGTCTTTTTCGGTCAGTTCAGGTACGTCTTCATTCCAGACTTCCTTAGCAAGGCGGAAGACTGCCCAGCCCTTCGGCCAGCCTACGTACATCGTCGCGTGTGTGATAATGGCCGCGATCTCGTCCTTCGTAACTCCGTGAGCCTTGGCGTTCTGCAGATGATATGTCAGTGATGAATCCGTGATACCGGATGCCATCAGTGAAACGACTGTAATTATGCATCTTGTCTTCACATCGATTGCGTCCTCATTCCACACTTCACCAAACAGCACATCGTCGTTCAGGTGTGCGAACATCGGTGCGAATTCTCCGAGTTGCTCTCTTCCTGCTGTCTGTACGATTTTTTCGCTCATCGTTATACCTCCTTAAAATGCTCCCTTACTAAATGCCTTTGATCTTCTGACTACCGGTTGTCCATACATGCTTCTCGTCGGCGTTCGCGCGTTTGTTCTGCGCCATAACCCCTGCCAGCGGATGCGGCAAGTACGGTTCTTCGAGATATGCTTTCTCCGCGTCGAACAATTCCAGTTCGGCTGCTTTTGCAGCGCCTTCGATGTGATGGAGCTTCGTTGCGCCGACGACCGGCGATGTCACCTTCGTGAGCAGCCACGCCAGAGAGATCTCTGTCATGCTGACGCCGTGCTTTTCAGCGAGCTCGGCAACGCGGCGGATGATCACATTGTCCTGGTCCGCGGTGGCGTCGTATTTGAACTTCGCGTACGCGTCTTCGGCGGCGCGTTTCGTGCCGCCCTCTCCCGGAAGTCTCGACAGTCTGCCGCTCGCGAGCGCGCTGTACGGCGTGAGCGCGATGTTCTCCTCCTCGCAGTACGGCACCATCTCGCGCTCCTCCTCACGGAAGATGAGATTGTAGTGGCCCTGGACGGAAACGAACTTCGCGAATCCTTCCTGTTCGGCGAGCGCGTTTGCCTTGGCGATCTGCCAGGAGAAACAGTTGGAAATGCCGATGTATCTTGCCTTGCCGGCCTTCACGATCCGGTTCAGCCCATCCATGATTTCGTAGAGCGGTGTGTTCCAGTCCCACATATGATAGATGTACAGATCCACATGTTCCATGCCGAGATTCTGAAGGCTGGTGTTGATCATGTTTTCGATATGCTGCTGACCGCTGATGCCCTTCTCGATTTCCTCATTCGTGCGCGGAAGAAATTTCGTCGCCACCACGACCTCGTCACGTTTCGCAAAATCACGAAGTGCCCTGCCGACATACTGTTCACTGGTACCGCTCTGGTAGCCGATGGCGGTATCATAGAAATTGACTCCCAGTTCCAATCCGCGCCGGATGATCTGTCTGGAGTGCTCTTCATCGATGGTCCAGCTGTGCTGTCCTTTGGACGCGTCGCCGAAGCCCATACAGCCCATGCAGATCCGGGATACGTTCAGGTCTGAGTTTCCAAGTTTTGTGTAGTTCATGTCTCGTCTGTCTCCTTTTAATCCGACAGAAGCCTGCTCATGCAATTATATGTGATTTCATAAATGGACTGATACTGATAATCGACCGCCGCTTCCTTCATGGCCTCTTTCTGCTTCGCCGTCACCTCGGCGTACGGATAAATGCCGAACATAAACGGAAAGAATACATAGATGATCCTTGTGATTTCCTCTGTTGTTTTTTCCGGGCAGTTTTTTTCGAGAATGCTTCGGAACAGAGCCAGCGACTTCCCGTACGCGGTCTTAAATGACGCCAAAAGCTCCGCCCGGCTGTTTTCCTCCATGTCATAGTTGTTCATGGAAAGAAGTCTGAGAAGCTGCGGTCTTCGCTCCAACGAATGGGCAATCTGTTCTGCCAACTGCTCTGCCGTGTACGCCTGATTGCTGTGCCATATCTTTTCGAGATCCTCGTTCCATCTGTCATACTCACGCTCAAACAGCGCCAGAAAAATCTCTTCCTTTGTCTGAAAATAGTTGTAGATCGTCGGACGCGAAAAGGATGTGACATTTCCGATTTCTTTGAGTGTGATCTCCTTGAAGCTCATCGTCTGGTACAGCTTTTCACATGCGCCTACGATTTCCTCTCGCCTCTGCTCTATGATTTCCGGTGTTCCTTTGAACATTTTGCTTCTCTCCTTCTGCCGACTCCTATTTGGTTGACATCGTGTCAGCACCTATATTGTAACATCTTGTTGACACGACGTCAACTAATTCGCATACGGCCTTCAGGAAGTTTTCACTCCACTTTCGGACTGTCGTAGTTTTTGATCAAAATGTGGACAAATACTACGATTGCTAAGACTACCCCACTGCCGGAGCCCGCTGAAGATGGGGTGATGGGACCATCTGACCGTTCGCGACATGCCATCAGTCGTAGTTTTTGTTGAAAATTGATCAAAAAACTATGAGTTGCCTCTTTTAGAAATTCCGGATCTCTTCTGCAAACAAAGAAAGTCGTAGTTTTGAACTCATTTTGTGATCAAAACTACGACAGTCCGAAATCAGTCGTTCATCAGGCTGTCACCTGTCTGCAGCAGAATCGAAACGCAGTCATCGATTCGGGGTATCACAGCGTCTGCTTGTTCCTCCGGATCGCCGCCATCATGTCCAGATTGCCGTGCCGCATCTCATGCTCCAGCGCTGCCACGATGCTGTCCTTTCGCTTGAGGAAATCCGGTCCGGTCAGATTCTTCCCGGAAACGGTATGATGAGTGATGAACGCGCAGTCGCAGGTCAGGTTCTCCACGAAAGTCTTCAGCTCGAGCAGCATTTCTGCTTCCGAAAGCGGTGTGAACTCACCCCGCTGCGCATCCTCAAGCAAGGGCGTTCCCGGAAACAGTGTGAGCCCTCCGGTGCCGACCACCATCGGCTTGCACCGGCTGAAGATCTCCGCCGAGTGGATCGCGTGGTCCAGGCTGTGCTCCTTTCCGGCTACGCCGTTCAGAAACGTCATCCAGTAATCGATCCCGGCCTCCTCCAGCTTGTGGCACTGCTCCAGAATATCCTCCGCACGGTAGCCTTTGTTGATCCTTGCCAGGGTCCAGTCATCGCCGCTCTCCACACCAAGAGAAATCTCACGAAGCCCGAGTTCTCTCAGGTGTTTTAGCTGCTCCACAGTCTTATTGCGCAGATCTGTCACCCTGGTGGCCGCATAGATGTACTCCATTTTCGGAAGATATTTGTTGATCCGTTCCAGAATCGGCACCAGCTTCTCATAAGACAGCGCCAGCGGGTTGGCGGACAAAAGCTGGATCGTCTTCGCGTCCGGATCGCTCTGTGCAAGCTCCTGCAGATCCTCCTCGATCCACTCCATCGGCTGCACGCGGAAATCTACATTCCGGTACATCGTGCAAAAGCTGCAGGCATTGTGCGTGCACCCCTGGGTGATCTGCAGCAGCGGCCATGTCGGCCAGTACGGGTTACGGTATACAGTATCGGTAAAGTGCATATTGATCCTCTCCTTTTGTCGATTACAGTTCGGTTACAAATTCTTCGATTGACTTTCTTTTATAATGCCACGGATTTGCTTTTGCAGTTGCATTGTAGAACGTATTTCGAAACAAATCTACTTACAAAAATGGGATTATGATATAATTACTTACAAATATGCTATTATGTAAGAAAACAAGGAGTGCGTGATGTCTGTCAGAACCAAACAATGGATCGCGGAAACCATGAAGAAACTCATGACAAAAAAGCCTCTCGACAAGATCCGTGTTACGGAGATCTGTCGGGAGGCCGAGATCGAGCGTCCTACATTCTATTATCATTTCCGGGACAAGTATGAGCTGGTCGCCTGGATCTTTTGCCGCAGCGCGTTTGAAACAGACATCCTTTCAATAGAATCTGCCGCAAAGGCGATGAACGCGATGCGGCAGGACTATATTTTTTATAAACGGGCTTACGAAGACAATTCGCAGAACCCTTTGTGGCAGTACATGGTCGAGTACTTCGCCAGGCGATACGGGCAGGAAGCAAAAGCCATCCTCGGCGCCGACGTCCTGGATGCGCAGACAGAATACAGCATCCGCCTCTACTGCTACGGCTGCGTAGGCATGACCCGGGAATGGCTGCTGCAGGACAACATCACACCTGCAGAGACCGTCGTTGAGATGATGTTTCGTTCCATGCCGGAGACGCTGCAAAAGATTTATTCTGTCTAACGGTTTCCGCCCGTCCTTCAGGTCAATACACTTTTTCACCGCCTATGTATGTCGCTTCGACTTTGACCTGGTCGATCCGCGCCGGATCGATGGTAAAGATGTCATCACTCAGAACGGCGAAATCCGCCGCAAAGCCCGCAGACAACTGGCCCAGCCCTGCAAATCCGCACACGCGGGCGGCTTCCTTCGTATACAGGATCACAGCCGTCTCGATATCGATCCGCTCATCCTGTCCGATATCCGAACCGTCGTAGGCTTTTCGCATTACCGCCGCCTTAATATTTGAAAACGGGTCCGACGGTACTGCCCAGGAAGTCGCCGGCGCGTCGGTCGAGAGCGCCAGGTGGATCCCGTGATCCAGCTCAGTCCGGAACGGATAGAGCCGCTCCAGACGCCGGGCGTCCATATTCGTTCTGTATGTTTCGATCTCGGAATACTCGAAGATCGGCTGGGTGACGAACGCATAGCCCCTTTCGGCGGCTTTTGTCATCGCTTCCTCTGAAGGCTCCGTCACATGTTCGATCCTGAGAAACGGCGCGCGTCCGTCTGTCCAGTCCTCCTCGCGGCTGACGCGGTCGATCACCCGGTCAACTGCGCGGCCGCCCATAGCGTGCACAGCGATCTGACATCCAGCCTTTTTCGCAAAGGCAATCGCCTTCTCCATGCTCTCGTCTGAGTAGACCGGCATACCGCAAAGCTCTGTTCCCAGGTACGGGCGATGCAGCCAGGCTGTTTTGCCGCTGATGCTCCCGTCGCCGATCAGTTTGATGCCCGCGATGCGTATGCGCCTTTCATAATCTTTCATCGCGTCGGAAATCTCGAACGAAGGATCGTCCATGAAGTAATCCCACATGTAGTACAGACTGACGCGCTGTGGAAATCCCCGTTCCGCCGCATTTGTGAAGTATTCGTAGTTCCCGCCCGGATGCAGGTTCCCCATATCGCCGATTGCAACGATCCCCTGGGAGATCAGAAGCTTCCCTAGGTCTGTCAGCGCGTCTACAATCTCCGTGTCCGTATCCTCGGGCATGAACGGCAGGACCAGGTCGCGCGCATTCTCGCGCAGAACGCCGGTCGGCTCACCGTTCTCGTCCCTGTCGATACTTCCTCCGGGAGGATCGGGCGTATCTTTTGTAATGCCGGCGATCTCGAGCGCTTTGCTGTTGACACACCGGATATGCTCGCAACTCCGCACCAGAAATACCGGGAAATCCGCGCTGCCGCGGTCCAGATCATAGCGGTTCGGGCTGCGCTTTTCCGCGTACTTCCCTTCATCGTAACCCCAGCCGCGGATCCACGGAATTTCCGCTCCTTCGGCCTCTCCGCTATCGATGATTTCCTGCCGCACGCGGGCGATCTCAGAAATGAGATTCTCGATGGAGTTTACCGTCGGCGGCAGGCAGGCGATCTGCTTGCTGTACTCTGCCAGCATGAGGGGATGCATGTGCGCGTCCACCAGTCCCGGGATCACGGTCCTGCCCTGCAGATCAACGACCTCCTCCGGCTCACACGCCGGCGCGCCGCAACCGGTCCACAGAATCCTTCCATCTTCCACCAGCATCGCGTCCGCGTACAGTCTCTCGAGGTCCGATGTGAATATTTTAGCGTTTGTATATAGTGTCTTCATGATTATTCAGTCTCCCCGCCCGTGTTGATATCTGCGGAGAATCTCTGTTCATCGGCTGGCGCAGTGAAACGTCGCGATGTACTGTGTCTTTTCCGGCACCGGGATTCCGGGGTCACTGATCTCGAGTTCCGCAGTCGATCCCGCTTCTTCTGTGCCCAGCGCGAAATGGCAGAGCGCGATCCCCAGATCGATCTTTTGCATATCTCCAACGGAAGGACTGTCGTACCCCTTCCCCTTCTTCTCATAGAAGTGGACATCGTCTCCGCATACAACCACGCGCCAGGGCTGCTTGTTGACCGCGGACGGTCCGAGCCTGACCATTTGCAGCGGCAGTGCAAGCTGTCCTGCCTTTGCTTCGCTCAACGGCTGCTCAAAGCTCCCGTCAAAAAACAATTCCTCGAAGGGCTTTCTCCGATCCGCGCCGACACCTTTTCTCATGGCGACCTCTTTAAGGGACATCCGTTTCGCGACGTGTCCAATGGGACTGACGCAGGGCATGATCTCATCATCTGCAAGCTCCATCGCTTTCTCAAAAGCCGGCCGGTCCATCGTCCCGCCGATCCAGGTGGTACCGATCCCGATGGACCACGCGTCCAGAACAAACTTCTCCAATGCATAGCCCAGCGCTTCTTCGAAGTGGGGCTGTCGTTTCAATTTGACTGCAATATAGTCATCGGTCCCGGCGATCACCGGAGACTTCAGGCCGTGCTCCTTTGCGCTTAGGAATCGGAACTCCATCGGAATGTCATATGGATTGCTGCGTTCTCCTGTGAACTTCTTAAGCTGCTCCCTGATCTCTTCCGTGATGCCCTTCCCGTCGAAGGTCCTGACGCTGCGGCGGCTGCGAATCAGCTCGCTGTACCGTTTCTCTTCCATCTTTATTCCTTCCTTTATTCCTCCCTGTATCCCCTTCTCTTCTGATGATATGCACAGTATACACCTGACATCTCAGGCTGTCATGTAAAAGCGGCTTTGTTTCTATCCTAACGCGACGTCCAGTGCCATCATCAACGTGAATCCGACAGCGAACAGTATGACTCCTGTATGTGAGTGCGTCCCGTTTGACATCTCCGGAATCAGTTCCTCTACCACCACGTAGATCATCGCGCCCGCGGCGAACGCGAGAAGATACGGAAGCGCCGGCACGATAAGGCTTGCCAGAACAATCGTCAACACTCCGAATACCGGTTCCACAGCACCGGACAGCATGCCGCTTACAAAGGCCCGCCGCCTGCTTCTTCCCGCTGCCAGAAGCGGCATGGAGATGATCGCCCCTTCCGGGAAGTTCTGGATCGCGATGCCAATGGACAGCGCCATTGCTCCCCCGGCGGTGATCATGATATTCCCGCTGATATAACCGGCATAGACGACCCCGACCGCCATCCCCTCCGGGATATTGTGCAGCGTCACAGCCAGCACCAGCATCGTCGATCGGGTCAGGCTGCTTTTGGGACCCTCCTCCTGATCCGGATGCCTGTGCAGATGCGGAATAATGTGATCCAGTAAAAGCAGAAACAAAACGCCCATCCACAAGCCAATGACTGCGGGAACGAACGCCCACCTGCCCATACGGCTTACCTGCTCCATCGCCGGTATCAGAAGGCTCCAGATAGATGCTGCCACCATGACGCCTGCTGCAAAACCAGTAAGCGCTCTTTGCACGTTCCTGCTGAAATCCCGTTTCATGAAGAAGACACAGGCAGCTCCAGCCGTCGTTCCCACGAACGGAATCAGAAGCCCCGCAACGACCGGTCCGCTAAGCATAATTCATCCCCCTTTTCTGCTCTTTGGTTAGTTATAACTAACTTTAACTGTATTATAACCCTGCTGAGGAACCTTGTCCAACCTCTTTTGTGATACTAAAAAAAGCTGCCTCCGTCTTTGGAAGCAGCTTTGTTTCTCATATCATAAGGCCCTGTTACTGCAGTCCTTCGATCCAAGACTGCAGTTCATCTTCGGAAGCCCCTGCGTCGAATCTTTCTCCATCGAGCCAGTTGCCGCTGCCGGCATTCTCAGCGAGGTTCTGGCCGCTTCTGCCGATGCCGCTGCCGCCGGACGTGCAGAACGGGATCATGGTGCGGGGCTCCTCACCCCACCAGATCGAGTATCCGATGTAGATGGTTGAGTATCCTTCCAGATTCGCCGGATCACTTCCGATCTCAGGGCGGAAGGAGGCGTCCTCCTGCTCATGCGTCGTCCTGCTGTCCGAATCGTTCCAATCGAGATCCGCGTCAGTATACTCCTGCGCGGCCTTTATCTCATAGATATCCGCGCCTTCTATATCCGCGATTTTCTCAGCAACCTCTCTGGTATTACCTGTTGCGGAAAAGTACACAACAAGGGTGTCACTTCCGGTGCCGGTGTTATCCGGCACGCACTTGAACAGAAGGCTTAACACCATTATTCGTAAGAGCAAGGCTGGTCCATATAAGGATTTTACTTGTTTCTTTTCCCGCTGTTTTTCGTCCCGCGGACCTCTTCGTGATAGAAATAATCGACGATGGTGGGATGGCCCTTTGGGACTCGTTCATATGGAGTTTCATTATCCACAAATCTGCAGCCATTGTCTGCAGCCATCTTTTCTGCCTTTTTCTCAAGTTCCTCAAAGTATCCGCGATTCTTTTTCGTATAGATCTCCTCATACAAATGCAGCAGATGCGGATAACGATCCCCGATATAGTCCATAATCGTCTTCTTGAAACCGCCTCTGAGATTCAGGTTCTCAAGCCAGATCAGATCGCACTGATCCTTCGCTCTCTCAAAGATTGCCTCAATATCCGTTATCCCAGGGAAAACAGGTGAGATGAAACACACGGTTCGGATACCCGCGTCATACACCTTCTTCATCGCTGCAAGTCTTCTCTCGATGCTGACGGCATCGTCCATGTCTTCGCAAAAGCTTTCATCCAGAGTATTGACCGACCATGATACAGTAAGCCGGTTCTTCTCGTTGATTTCCTTTAGCAGGTCCAGATCGCGGAGCACAAGGTCTGATTTCGTGCATATAAGGATATCTGCACCGCTGTCCTTTAATTCCTCGAGGATCTTTCTCGTTTTACCGTAGATTTCCTCCTGCGGAAGATACCCGTCGGTGACCGTACCAACGATCACCTTCTGCCCGGCATATTTCTCCGGTTTCTTGATCGCCGGCCATTCCTTTACATCCAGAAATGTCCCCCATTCCTCTGTGTGTCCGGTGAACCGCTTCATGAAAGACGCATAGCAATATTTACACCCATGCGTACAGCCAACATACGGATTGACCGCATAGCCTCCCAGCGGCCCGTTGGACTTTGTCATTACGCTCTTTGTCTCTTTATGTCCAATTTTGATAGTGTTCTGATCTGTCATAATGTTCCTCTCCAGTTGTCCTCGTCTTGCAGATCTATTCGCCAAGTCTCAGAACTATACTGACATTTCCATCCCCCAGGACTTCCTGAAGCTGTGTCCCATCCATATCTTTCACATGACCGAGCTTCGTATAGGACCAGGAGTTTTCACCGTAGAACAGGGATATCTGATCGCCCTGATACAGGACGATGTCCCCGGGAGAAGTGTCCATCTGCTCATCGCTTGCCGGCAAGGCTTCCGGCAGCGGACCGACTTTCTCAAATCCGCCGTACTCTTCCAGATCCAGTTTCAGTCCTTCCTCACCGATCATGTTCTTCAGCGCCTGCGCTGCTTCATTGTCCTCAAGTTCTGCTTCCAGCGTCTGCCCGTTGACTTCAAGCAAAAGCACGCCGGCCTTTGCTTCAGCTTCTGTGGCAGACGTTTCCTCTTGAGACATCTGTGTGTGTTCGATTTCCTCCGTACTTCCGGTTTCCTTCCCACCGCAGCCGCAGAGTGAAAGAGCCATCATGAGCGCAAGTATGGCTGTGATTGTTCTCGTATTCCTGAGCCATGTCTGTACCATATCATTATTCATTGTTCATCTGCTGATCCGCCCACTGATATACGGACTCCAGTGCCGGAATCAGCGTCTTCCCCCGGTCGGCGAGAGAATACTCCACCGCTGGCGGGATCGTATTGTACTGCGTTCTTTTGATGAAGCCATCTTCTTCCAGTTCTCTCAGACACTTTGTCAGCATGGTCGCGGTGATTCCTACGACCTTCCTTTCCAGCTCGCGGTAGCGGAGCGTCTGATTCTCGGCATCCGCCAGATACCACAGGATCGGAAGTTTCCACTTCTGACCGATCAGATTCATCGCGTAGAGGATCGGACATTCTGTCTCATAGATGTTTTTGTCTTTCGGTAAAGGTTTCTTGGCCATCGAAAACTCCTGCAAATCTCCATTACTATATTTTCTATAGTGGCAAAGAAAAATCTGCCTTCTTGTTTTTTCTTCGTGCCTAATTATAATGAAGCACAGAAGATTTGTAAAGGAGGTTTTACCTTGAAACATATATTTGAACCAGTGAAATTGAATCATTTAGAACTGAAGAACCGGCTCGTTCGCTCCGCCACCTGGGAAGGGATTGCAAATCCAGATGGCAGTGTGACAGAAGAAGCTTATGAGATCTACGAAGAGCTGGCGAAAGGCGGCGTCGGCGCTATCATCACCGGCTTTACCAGTGTCGCCCTTCATGACTACTATTTCGACGGTATGATGCGCCTGTGCGACGACGCACTCATTCCCCAGTACGAGAAACTCGTTCGCATCATCCATGCGGAGGGCGCTGCGGCCATTGCCCAGCTGGCTCTGGGAGCCTATTATCGCGAGGAAAACGGTCTGTACCGACAGGTGGAACCGGACGATATGACAGAAGATGAGATTCGTCTGATGATCCGGCAGTTCACGGATGCCGCTTCCCGCGCTGCAAAGGCAGGATTTGACGGCGTTCAGATCCATGCAGCCCACTTCTTTTTCCTGAGCCGCTTTATCAGCCCTGCGGGTAATCACAGGGAAGACGAATGGGGAGGATCCGCGGAGCGTCGCGGCTGGATCCTGCTGGAGATCCTGGACGGAATACGAAAAGCAGCGCCGGACCTGCACGTCACGATCAAGATCAACAGCAGCGACTTCACAGCAGGAGGCCTGACGGAGGAGTCCTGCATTTGCGTCTGCAGGCTTTTAGACCAGGCCGGAATCGATTCCATCGAGGTCAGCGGAAACGGAACATCCGTCCCGGGAATCAAAGCCCATATCAATGAGGGATATTTCGTCCCGGCGGCAGCGAAGATCGCGAAGGAAGTACGCTGTCCGGTCATGGTGGTGGGAGGCTTCCGGAGCATGGACACAATGGAGCATGTACTGAACAGGACAGATATCGAACTCATTTCCCTTTCCAGACCGCTGCTTCGTGAACCGGACCTGCCAAACAGGATGAAAGAGGATCCAAACATTGTCTCGAAATGCGTCTCCTGTAACGCGTGCTACTCATCACAGGCTCACAAATGCATATTCAGAAAGCGTGATACAGTATGATGTTTCAATTAAATATCCCAACAAAAAGAGGTTCTGTCCTGAACGGTGTGCTGTTCAGACAGAAAGAGAAACGATCGGCCGACACGGTCATGATCGCTATCACCGGCATACACGGAAACTTTTATTCCAACCCTTTTTACTACAACATCGGAGATACCCTGAATGGAGGCGGCATCGATTTCATCTACGCCCAGACCAATGACGCCTTCGGCAAAATCAAGACCTTCAATGTAAACTCCGGAAAGCCGGAAACCATCGGTTCCTGGAACGAGCGTTTCTCCTATACCGATGAGGATATCGATGCATATCTGGCCTTTGCAGAAGAAGAAGGCTACGAGCACATCATCCTTGCCGGTCACTCCCTCGGTGCCAACAAGGTGATCTATTACCTGTCCCGCAATCATGATCCGCGTGTGGAGCACTTCTTCCTGCTCTCTCCTGCCAACCTGACTTATATGATGTCCGGCGTTACAGAACGGGAAAAGGGGATCATCAAAGATCAGGTGGCGCGCGGGGATGGTGATCAGATGCTCCCCTTCCCCTTTATGGGATGGGTGGAATGCATCGCCAATACTGCCTGGGACTGGCAGTTCTCCGGACTTCTGAACAACGTTCATACCGCGAAAGACGGGGACTTTTCCCAGGCGGAAAAAATCACGCATACCGGTGCTCTGCTCGTTGGGACCTATGATAATTTCACCAATGGAGACCCTTCCGATTTTCTGCGGAATCTGAATGATCATATGCCCACTGCAAAGGCCAACAAACTGATATTCATTGAGAAGACGGGACACACCTATCAGATGAAGAATCAGGAAGTCGCTGATGATATTCTCTTTCAGATTCAGGAATGGTTGACCCCTGAAAAAAGGATCAGCACAAACGATAATAGCGGCTTAAAGGAGGAACACTAGAGAGTTCGGAGGTAACAATCATGCCATTTATAAAAGCAAAGGTCAGCTGTCCTGTATCGACGGAAAAATGAAAAAAATAATACTTACAGCCTTCACCGACCCGATGATGGGGCTCAGCTATGAAAGTGAACCTATCATGGAGCGGCTTCAAAAGGAATGCGGGGATAGTATCGAGTTTAAGAATGTCATGGGACTTCTGGTAAGAGACGTAGCGGATTTTATGACCCCGGAAGAACGGTCATTGGAGCCGGAAGATGGTATTCCCCTCTACTGCAGGCGGCTCGCTCAAATCTATAAAAGCGAAGAAGCCATTGGAGGTTTACCGATCAACATGGATGGCTTTTGCCTGTTTGACAAAGAACATCGCAGTTCAAAACCGCTGAATCTGGCTTTTGCCCGCCGTTTAGGTATCCACTCTTTGCCGACCTATCTGATTGAGCATAAAGACCGAGCGCTTCTAATGCAAAGCTTCCAGTATCAGGATTTTGCAGATGCAATCAAAAGTGTGACGCAATAAAAATAGCCTCTATATTTTTCTATGTATCCTCATCAGCCCGCATACGCGTCATCCGCACTGTTGTGAAAATCCTGCTTCCTGCGCCCCTCTCATAAACTCATGACGGAGGATATCCGAGTTTCCCTTTTTTTCGCGGGCTGGCTGAGAGTATCAGTACTTTTTTCTCATTCATAACTTTTTCTCCAGCAAAACCAGGTCCACTCCCGGTATTCCATTAAAGACGGTCGGCACGATGCCGATCTCATCATATCCATGCTTTTTATAGAAGGCTCTGGCCGCAGCATTTCTCGCGTTGGTATCCAGGCGCAGAAACCTGCATCCATGCTCCAGGGCGTAGTCTTCGTAGAATTTCAGGAATTCGCCCCCAAGCCCCTTTCGTTTCACTTCACCTGAGATCACCAGCGTATGCAGCACCATGACTTCATCATCGTCCGCAGGATACCGCCAGTTCCCATCGTCGTACACATCCACCTGGATCTGATTGATGATACCTGTTCCCAGAATACGGCCTTCTGCGTCTTCCTGCACGAACATATCGCCTCGTTTCACAGAGTCCGCAGCGGTTTGCTGCACAGGATATACATCCCGCAACCAGCCGGTGGTCGTTTCCCCGGCTTCCTCTCTTGCATGGATTTCATCGTAAAGCCCGGCAATCGCCGGGATATCTTCACTCGTCGCTTTTCTGATAATCATGACCTTTGTTGCGTTCCTCGCTTGTTTTCGTCTCTTCTTTTCTCTTCGGATCTACATCTCTGAAGAGATAGTTTAACGTCTGTCCCACTGCGTACAACACTGCTCCGCCGGCTGCGAGAGCAGCACCGGCTGTTAACAGTGTTTTGCCTATGTCTTTTTCCTTATTCATAAGTATACCCCCATTTGTTTTTTCTGTTAATACAACAAACTGATTTCACGGCTGCCGTTAGCTTTTGCGAGTAAATAATATATCTTCAATGCATATACAAACACCGCAGAAGTTGCGAAATCCTTTCTGTATTTACTGAAAAAAACACACAGTTTTGCTTTTGCAGACGGATGCCGCGATCAAAAAACCCGGAACCGCTCTAAATGAGCAATTCCGGGGTTTTAGGTCTCAGATGATGGCTATAGAACCAAATCAGTCGTCATAGATGCTGTCGGTGTCGCGGTCAAGGATTTTTCCGGTGGCTGCATCGATGTCATATTATAGCACCCATCCGAAATTATGTTGAGTATTTTTAGGTGACGTCCTTCAACTACCCGTGAGGATTATTCAGGTTTGTTGCCTGCGGCTGCAAGAATTAGCGCATCAGGCGAAAAACTGCAGCTATGACCCCTACTGTTTATCAAAACAACCAACTTTGAAGAACCACGCTGCAGTTTTCACACGCAAAGGCAAAATACTTCATCAGATACGGGCCGCGGATGAAGTTTTCAGTAACCGATTGTGGTTTTTTCATCATAGGCATACCTATGCCCGAGGACACACCTTTGATACCATGCCGTGATGCAGTATTTTATAGAAAAAGCAAAATCCTGCATCCCGACTTGAGAATCCCAAGAAAAAGTCAATGGGAAGGGGTGCCCCCTTGAATATAACGCATTATTCATAATATGAGACGGCCAATGCCGGTTTTTCTTTACTCCACGGAGTACCTGCTGAGGTCTATGCCCTGCCTTTGCGCAAGCTCGACCAACTCTTCCGGCGTTGCCTGCTCGACTTCAGCAGCCTCGACGAGAGCCGCTCCGAAGCCCCCGCCGAAGTAGCCTCCATAACAGTTCTGAAGCAGATCCTCACGAAGTTTATCAATATCTATCATCATGGTTGCGTTTCCTCACATGCATGAACAATCACTTCTTCGCCGCCATCACGCGGGCGTGTTCTTCTGAAATCGCCTCATAGAGCTTTTTTGAGGTCCAGTTGATATTGGTGGGCGTGATTGCCGCTTTCAACCCCACGGAGGTGATTTTAGCGTCTCTGAAGAACTGGAAGAAGTCCTCCATGACCTTGTCGGTGAAGGCAAACATCACCAGCATCTCGTCCGGAAAACTAAAGCCCATATTCGGCGCCGCGTCTTTCGCAAAACCAGGCAGTTCAAGCAGCGCGCCCAGCTTTTGCATATACTCGGCCGGGAGCACGTCGATGATCCGGATCCCGGCGCCGGTCAGGTACCTGCGGATGGTCTGCGCCCGCTCGCCCTCCTGCAGGTTATATAGTAATACGGTCGGCTGTACTTCCATCATTCAGATCTCTCCTTCCAGTTTTTCAAAAGCCTGTTCCCTGGTTTGCATATGCACTATATAGGATTCAAAGGCAAACTGCTGTTTAGCTAATCCAGCAGATTTTCTCCTTCGCCCATCATGTTGATGTCAACAGCCGTAGCATCTTCCAGGTGGAACATCATCATTTTCTTACCGGTCTGCTCGTTATAGATGTCCTTCAGGTGCGGCATTGCCTCAAGGGAAGCCTCGGCATACTTAGGATCTGTCTCAAAGACGACCTTCCCGGTATAGCGCAGCCAGTGCCCGTTCGGCTTGCAGGCCACGATTTCGACCTTGGGATTGGCTACCATCTGTTTATACACATCTTTGAAGTCACCTACGCCGAACAGCACCTTGCCGTCCATCTCCATGTGCGCTCCCAAAGGTCTCACCTTCGGCTGGTCACCGTCTGTGGTTGCCAGGAAAAATACACCTGCTTCACTCAGAAAATCATTTACTCTGCTCATTCTTCATTCTCCTTTTTTTCACTCAGTTTTGCTATGATCTCATTCAGTCCGTTATTGAAGTGCACGAAATAGTCCGGAGCCCCTTCCACCGGAACCCAGTAAGCCTCGAACTCCATTCCTGCGATTTCATTGGTCACGATCTTCGTCTCGCCACTGTTCAGCGCGGCAATGGCCTGACACTTCCGATGAAGTTCAGGATCACCCATATTGTACTGCTATAGATTAGTTATGTCTAACCTTTTCTGATTATCCAGATAACAAAAAACTCCGGGGTGAGATCCACTCCGGAGTGATAATGCATTCTGCGAAATGCGTCGGAACTTATCCCTTGATCTGAAAAGTTACTTTTTGATCTGCTAAGTTACCTTTTTTATTTGAAAAGATACCTATCCCGTTTTTAAGCTAACTATTCGGTTTTCTATTACTTTTGCCTGATTCTGGGCATAGTTCCACCAACCTATGGGGTATCAATGTATTTCAGAGAAGTCGCTGACGGCAACCTACGCGAAAAAAACTGCGAAGTTCGCCTGTCCATTTTCTTCCTCTGGCCAAATCGTTTTTGGCCTTTTTCTTTGCCCGACCAAAGGGTCTATAGGACCAACCTGATCATTTTGGCCTGCCGAACACTTCTCTCTTGGCCTTTGTACGACCCGCCTAAAAGGGCTTCGTTGACACGTTTTTTGGTTTGGCCAAATCGTTTTTGGCCCTGTTTTGGCCAGCGTCTCATAAGGCCAAATGGGTATTAGAAAACTCCGGAAGGTCTTTCTCGGCCCTCCGGAGCTTTCTCCGTCTTGCAGACATATGTAAGGTTGTGTATTGTTTCTGACTGTTACAGGTTGCTGTGTACTGAGATCTGCTTTACATCTCCAAGCAGCTCCTTATAATCCTTTGCTTCTGTATCTGTGAGCGCATACCCGAACTTGCTGATCTCATCACCCATCTTATCTTCCATGACATGGGTATAGATGTTCATCGTGACAGTGATGCTCGAGTGTCCCAGGAGCTTCTGGGCGACCTTCGGCTCTATGCCGTTCTCAAAGCATCTGGTTGCGAAGGTGTGTCGTATGGTGTGGGGATGAAAATACCGGAATTTCACAGGCTTTCTGTTTTCTTTTATGGCCCTTACAGCATCCTCCATATCCATACGCTTTCTGATCTTATCGATCTCCTTTTGGACGATGTACCTGACGCACGGGCTTCCGAGCGTTGTTGTGAATACCAGATCATCCATCTCTCCTGATGATCTCCAGCGCTTGTTTCCGTACTCTTTTCTGGCTTTCTTCTGTTTTTTCATCTGTGATTCAAGGATCTCTCTCATCTCGCCGATAAACGGGATCTCCCGTACGGAGTTCACTGTTTTCGGAGAAGTCAGTTTCATGGTCTTCTCACCACCCTCGTACGCGATGAACAGCGAATGATTGATCGTGATTTTCTCGTTCTCGAAGTCTATGTCTCTCCATCTGAGACCCCCGACCTCTCCCACACGGACTCCTGTCAGGAACATGAAGAAGAACATCTCCTTGTACCAGGACTCCTCTGCGGCCTGTAGGAACCGGTTCTGCTCGTCCTTTGTCAGTGCGATTTCCTCCCTGGCTGCCTTATATTCCCACGGAACCTCGACCAGAAGGCATGGATTGCGGTCTATCAGGCCGTTTGCAACTGCGTAGGCAAGACATTTGCTGAGCCTTCCGAGCGCATCACGCGTAGACCTCCTGCACCCGGAACGGCATGAGGACCGCCAGTGATTCCGTCGTCAGCGTTCGAAAGGCATCGATCTTACGCGTGCCATACGGCAGCGTAGTCTTTAAGCCATCCAACTGCTGCTGTTTCAGGATGCTCATCTGACACAGCTTCTTCCTGACGATGGTCATGATCTCCTCAGTATCGTTATCCAGCTGCTCCTTGGTATCTGCCGTGTGGACCAGCGTCATGACAGCGAACATCATACGCTGGTCCCTTGTAGTCAGATCCTCCAGAAAGTCTCTGGTTTCTTTACGCTGCTGCTCGATATCGTAGGGGAGGACAGCAGAGAAGTTGTTGTTCATGTTCTGCCGTCTCTGCCAGTTGGCGGCGTTCGTCTCCACGCCCAGAAGTCTTTGTTCCACGAACTTCACTGCTTCATCGGTCGGGATCGGGATTACATCTACCGACAACATCAGGTTCCGGTTGATGTCTGTGATCTCCGCGATCATATCATCCCTGATATACGCGGCATAATCGCGCAGAAGCAATGCGCGGCCAAACCGATTTCCGATTTTGAAATAGTCGCTGTGGTTCTCATAGATGTCCGGGCAGATATAGTCCCGAAAGTCATGCCCTTTCTTCATGTGATCCTTCAAATCGAAGTAGAAACTGGTCTCTTCCCCGGTTCTCATGAAGTCATGAATGATCCTCAAGCGCTCCACCGCAGTGATTTCCGTACAGACGGATCCCAGTCTTGCGAAGTGCGCCACCAGATCGGCTCCTACTCTTGCGAAGTAGATGCGGGCATCCTCAATGGACTTGCGAACGACTGAGATCGTCACGTATTTGTCTTGGATGATGGCGTTGCTTCCGGTGGCTTTATCCAGCAGCATCTGGTTATACTCCTCACGGTATTCATTCAGCCCGTCCTCCCGCATCTGGATAAGGATCTGTTCCTCGAAATCCAGACGATTCAGTCTGCGATTGTTGATGGTAATCTTCGTAGTGCTCCCGGAATCCAGTGAGTTCAGAAGCTCTGAATATTCCAGAAACATCCCCTCCTTGTCATCCCTGGACGCTACGGCGTAGTTGATATCCGTAAAACGGTACATTTTACTGAATTTGTTTTTGCCATTCAAAAAAATCCCGTCAGGCCATATGGTCTGGATCGGAATCATGTCCTGCACCTTCTTCGGAATGATGAACGCCTCCCTGTCCTGCTTCAAGATGTTACTTAACGTTTTGATCATGCTTTTTCTTCACCCCCTTCTCCCTGCTTCCCCGTCTGTGGAACGGTTTCTTTTGCTTTTGCTTAGATTCCTGCAAAAGTCCGTAATACACATTTGTGTTGCCGAAGGTCAGCACCCTCGGAAGCAGAAAGGTAGAGCGAAACCATGCCAGCAGGAACTTTTCCGCCGTCATACCGTTATACTTCAGGAATCCGATCACAGCGAACGGGAAAGCAGCCAGGATGCAAAGCCAGCTAGTGGTCTCAAGACCCAGCACGGGTCTGAGTCCAAAATATACGCCAACCGCAATCAGACATGCCAGCACAGAGAAAACGAACTGTCTGAGTGACAGTCCGAAGAACATTGTTTCCGTGTAGTCACGGATCTCCTTATTGATTTTCACTTCCATCGCTAGCACCTCCCGGATTCAGCGACAAAGGCTCCTTTCTCCGCCTGAGGCATTGCAAGTTCAAACTTCTTTTCATCCCTGTCGTAATGGAAGACATTGTCTGTGAGTACGTCCTTCGGTTCAACTACTGACTGGTTGGCCTGTTTGACCATTTCAGCCAGCTGTCCTCTGTCGACTCCCGCTGAATCCGGAATGATCAGAACTTCATGCTGTGAAGACGGGAGCACGCAGTAGCCCTCACCAAGTACTTCCGCAACCTGCTCCCTTGTATCCGGGTAAAACAATACTGCAGAGCCGAGCATACCGCCCTTGTTGCTCAGGACATACATGTTACTCACATCCTCCGGCGGAAGCGGCTCGTTTCTCTTCATCAGGTTCTCACCCTCATGGGTAAAGAGCGCCTGCCCCATATCCACTAAAATCGGCGGATCGATCAGCTGGGCGTTGTCCATTGCCGCCATGAAAAGCTCTCTCTTGTCGTAGTTCTGGCCTTCCAGCATACTCTGGGTCACGGTCGCTCTCCAGGAACCGTCATCACCATCCTGCATCTTGATGTCGCAGACCATGGCAAGACCATGTCCGACGGTCATATACGGCGTAGTAGCCAGAAAATCGCGGTTGCGCTTGATCTCAAGCAGTCTGACCGTCAGCTTGTCCTTGATCTTGTCGTAATCAAAGTCGATCTTCTGCGGTTCCGGCATGCTGAGGGTCTGCAGATACGCATCCTTCAGCTCTGCTGTAAGCGCGTGCAGCTCTTCCCCATTGGAGAATCTGGCGTATGCGTCATCCAGATAAATCGTCGGGGCTGCGTCGGACTCCTCTCTCTTGAAAGTGAGTCCATGGTGCTTCTGGTCGTTGGATTTCAGGACCGTCGTATCCTGGATTTCCAGACCAGCTCTGAGCTCCTCCGGAATCATTTCCATCAGTTCTTCCTTAACACGGCTGATAAATTCATCTCTTGTCATGCTTTTCCCTCTCTTTCTTCATCAAAGTGATATACGCTCCCATGCGCCGGATTTGATTACGGCGATGCGGGCTGCTCTTGGTAACGATTCTGTCTGTCATTCTTTCCTCCTTCTTTATCCAAGCCCCAATAACTCTCTTGATATCCTGTCGCTCATCTTGACTGCACCTACCAGCACAAGCATGTTGAACACCAGCTCTCCGACGTACTTCCACACCATGGCCGCCGGTGCAGCGTCTCCGTCCACCGCAGGCGGGCTCCCTGCGAACTTCGTAAAGATGATGCATGCCAGTATGATGACCGCACCTTCCATGCAGACCGCGGCGTAGCTTTTGAGAAAGCCTATCCCGATACTCTGGGACGGCTGTCCCGCAAAGGATGCCAGCGGGATTGGTGACAGCGCGGTGTACATATACAGCTTGAAGAAACGGCCGTAAACGGTCAGTATGATGATGAAGGACAGCACGGTGATGAACAGGCTGCCGATCAGTGTCACCGCCCACAGCGGTATGCTTTCAAAGAACCCGCAGTCCTCGATGGCCTTCACCATCTTGTCCGGCAGCGTCGCCTTTCCTATCTTCGCTACTCCCGACGCCTTCATCATGGTGCTCATCACGCCCTGGGCGATGGTAAACAGCGCCAGCATCAGCTCCAGTCCGTAAGTCACCACTCCCTTAGCAATGCAAAAGCGAATGAAGAGCTTCAGCGCGTGCTCCGGACGCTTGATCTCTGTCAGACTCGCTGTTGTCTTCACAACACCTACCAGAAAAAACAAAACGAGCAGTGCAAGCCCAATTGCCTGTACTGCTCCGTTGATCTGGAGTATTACCTTCCATATGCCGCCGCCCTTGAAGCTTTGGGGCGACATCAGCAGAAGCTCCCACACTTCCGCCAATTTTTCATTCCAAGTATTCAGCGCATTGTTAAGATTCTGCACGACCCACGAATCCGACATGTCAGCAGACCTCCCTTCTTTTGTCTTGTGATCACGGTTTTTCTCACCTCCATTCCTCTTGACTTTTGACAAAACAAAAACCAGTGATCATCAGACCACTGTCATGT
>Ga0256404_1003968_pt1 | contig 28903 bp, 32 predicted proteins | sample RumenRJG_01DNA_FD_185990 | JGI IMG/M metagenome (GOLD analysis project Ga0256404, IMG submission 185990) | Bovine rumen microbial communities from Lethbridge, Alberta, Canada - RJG_01 | ecosystem: Host-associated > Mammals > Digestive system > Stomach > Rumen | place: Canada: Alberta | collected...
GTGCCAGAGCCGGCGAAATGCTCTCGGCAATCTCAAAACCCGTCACGCCCTGCTCATACGAGCGAACAGATCCGTCGGGAAAAGTAATCTGAATCATATCTACAATATATGTTTAAGTTTAAATCGGCGGCAAAGGTACAAAATAATTCACAATTACTAATTGTAATTCAAAATTATTTTTGTACTTTTGCAGCAAATTATTAAACCAACTAAATTTTATACCATTATAAACGTAAGCTTAAAAGTAGCAGGCAGAAATTCAACCGTACAGGTCGTAATAATTCCTGCTACTCGGTTTGAAGTTCGTCAATTTCACGAATGGAGTGGTTCAAACGGTGCATCTCCCAGGCAAAGAAGCCAAAGGCAATGAGCAGGCCAATGAAGCCACCCACCAAGATAGACACTCCGCTGCCAGTAATGCCCTGCTGCATGCTGATGGCCAAGAACCAGATGATGATGAGCGGTACCTCAATAATCATCTGCAGGCGTTCATTGTGCTTGAACCGGAGCAGTCCGCGGCGCACGGTCAGCAGGTCGTTGCCGTCGGTGAAAAGACGCTGCAGCTGACGATGGCAATAAATGTTGTAAACGAGTTCTATGATGACCATCAGCAGCATGATACCGCCAAAATACCAAGGCACGCCAACCTTGCTGAATGCCACAAACAGGATGGGCAATAGAAGCAGGCCAATGATGTCTGTGATGACGCTGGTCTTGGTCAAGAAGCTCAGGCGGGCGTTCATAGAACGGCGCATAAGGCGGTCATTAATGATTTCCTGCTGGTCCAGCCGTTTCTTGAAAAGGGCGAGTTGTTCACGCAGTTCATTGACTTCGTTTTCTGGAATGTTGTTATTTCTTTCTTGAGTTTCCATAATGATTTGTTTTTATTGGGGTGAATTGTTTGTTGTAGTTCCGGAAATCTACGTTATTTTGTCTATTTCATACGTTTCAGTTGTTCCTTGATGCGCACCAGCCTGACGCTGACATTCTTTGCCGTGATGCCCACGATGGCACCAATCTCGTCGTAGCTCATGTTTTCCAGCCACAGCAGTACGATGGCGCGGTCGAAAGGCGGCAGCTGGGTAATGCGCTGGCGCAGCAATTCCATCTGACGGGAGTTCTGGTTGTCCTCCTCATACGGGTTGATGTCCATGGTCAGCGGAATGATGGAGTGCCGGCGACGCTTGCGGTCCAGGCTGATGCAGACGTTCAGGCTGATGCGGTATATCCATGTCCGCACGTCGCTGCGCCCCTCGAATTTCGGCCAGCTGCGCCACAGGTTGATGAGGCATTCCTGAAAGAGGTCGGCCACCTCGTCCTGGTCGTTGCTGAACAGGTAGCAGACGGCATAGATGGTCGATTTATGCCTCCGCACCAACTGTTCAAATTCTTGTTCCTTCGGGTTCATGATTACGATGTTTTGAGTTCAACATTTGTCCTTTAGTCGCCACAAAGGTACGATTTACTACACGAAAAAGACAAAAAAATAGTAAAAAGATTTGGTAATGATAATAGAATAGCCACGCTACATGAACATGAAATCAGGTAATTGAAGTTTCCCTCTCTTGTGACCCCCTCTGACTCCCTCCGACTCCCCCTGTAGGGGGAGGACTAATACTTTGCAAGCCCTTGCGTAGTAATCATTCCCCTCCTACAGGAGGGGTTCTTGCTCTGGCAAGCGTCCCTGCGGGCCGAGCGAGGGGAGGTCATTAATTCCTTCTGACTTCTGACCCCCTCTAACTCCCCCTGTAGGGGGAGGACAGATACTTTGCTACCCCTTGCGTGGCAATCGTCCCCCTCCTACAGGAGGGGATAGGGGAGGTCACTTCGGGCTTAATTTTACTGATTATCTCGCAATTCATGGAGGTGGGAAACTTTAATTAGTCAATAAAACAGTGCCGCGTACCAGATGACAACCACGACCAACTGATGCATTAACTGATCTAAGCCGAAAAGCACCCAATAGGGTTTCTGCCTGACGTCGGCAAGCAAGGGTACCTTCACGGATACTGCTGCCTTGCTGGTATCGATGACGAAGTGAGTCACCAGTTCCAACAGCATCAGCCAGAAAGCCAGCTCCATGCTGACGCCAAACACCAGCAGGCAGCACCCCATCAGCACCGCGTGGACATCAGCATGACTGAGTATCGGCCACAACGTCTTAGCATCGGCCTTCGCCCTGACCAGCGCGGGCCACGTCAGACAGAAGTCTGCCAGATAATGACAGAGCAGCAAGGCTATGAGTAGTAGCATTATTGTCATTCATCAATAGTCTATGATTGTTCCCAGAGCCTGCTCCTGTGCTGCGATGACACGGTCGCACCAGGCATCGAACTCGGGGTCTTCCACCTGCAGTTCGGGGTGGGCTTTGAGGTAAGCCACGCAGCGGCGCACGCCCTCGTCGAAACGGACGACAGCCTTGAAACCCGGAACGGCCCGCTTCAGTTTCGTACAGTCGAACACCACCGTTACCGATTTGTCACCCAGCAGGTTTCCTTCAAAGTCATACTCACTTGGAGCGGCCTTGGCCAGGAACGCAGATGACACATAATAAGGTTTCAGCTCAACCCCAAGGGCATTGGCCACACACTGATAGACCTGCGTCCACGAGAGCTGCTCGTCACTCATAATCTGGAACGCCTCGCCTATGGCCTTCGGGTTACCCAGCAGCCCGATGAAGCCGCGGGCAAAGTCTTCGTTCCAAGTCAGCGTCCATAGTGAGGTGCCGTCGCCCTGAATAATGACAGGCTTGCCGTCCAGCATGCGCTTCAGCACCTGCCAGCTGCCCTTGGGCCCGTGCACGCTAACCGGCACGCTGCGTTCGCAGTAGGTGTGACTGGGGCGCACAATGGTTACGGGGAAGGCATCGTCACGATAGGCCTTCATCAGCAGCTCCTCGCAGGCTATCTTGTTGCGCGAGTACTCCCAATGGGGGTTGGCCAAGGTGGTGCCCTCGGTAATGACATGACTGGCAGCGGGCTTGTTGTAAGCCGAAGCGGAACTGATATAGACATACTGGCGGGTGCGCCCGGTGAACAAGCGGATGTCACGCTGCACCTGCTCAGGGACGAAGCCAATAAACTCGCACACGGCATCGAACTGCTCGTCACCTATTTGCCGCAACACTTCGGCGGTATCGTCAATGTCGGCAATGACTTGGGTTACGCCTGACGGCACTTCGTTTCTGCGGTTTCCACGATTCAGCAGCCACAGGTTGTGACCGCTTTCAGCTAACTGTCGGGTAATGGCGCTGCTAATGGTGCCAGTGCCCCCTATCATTAGAATCTTCATAAGCTTGGGTTTTTAATTATTTGCGGTATTTCTTGATGACGGAATAGGCGGTGTAGAGTCCTAATTCGCCTGCCTTCGACAGGTCGCTGATGCCCTCCTGCTGGTGGTTGCTGTAGAGGTGAGAGAGTCCGCGGTTATACCAAGCCTCGGCCAGCGTCGGGTCGAGTTCTATGGCGCTGTTGAAGTCACTAATGGCGCGCTCGTAGTCAGCACGGCGGGCATACATGGTGCCGCGGTTATAATATAAGTAGGCGTTCTGCTGACTGTGACCGATGGCTTCGGTAAGGTCGCCTATGACGCTGGCGGTCTTCATGCTGACATCGGTTCCCTGAGCGGCATTGAAGTCGTTGGCCTTTGCCTGACAGACGGCACGCTGCCACAGGGCCAGCACCGACGCGGTGTCGGTCTGCAGATAGGTGGTCAGGTCGTCGATGGCACTGTCGAAGTTCTGTATCTCGGCGTAGGCAATGGCTCGCTGGAAGTAGAGTTGAGTGTTGAGCGTTGAGCGTTGAGGGTTGAGCGTTGAGGGTTGAGTGATGGCCACGGACAGCGAGTCGATGTAGGCAAAATAGTTGTTGGTCTGCGTCTCGTCAAGCGTGGTCTGGGTGTTTGAGAGATAGAGTTTCCTGACACCGCGCTGCTGATTGTAGGCCTCAATCTGGGGATTGAGCGTTGAGCGTTGCGTGTCGAGGGTTGAGTGTTGAGGGCTGAGAGAGAGGCCGTAAAGTGGCAGCAGCTCAATCTGTACCTTACGGTTCTGCACACGTCCACGGTATTCGCTCTTGTATTCGTGCTCCATCTCCTGTTCGTCGGCCACCACTATCTGGTTGTACTTCTCCAGGTCGTCGTCAGAGCGCTTACGCATCTGCTTCTTGCTGAGCCGGGGCTGCGTGCCGTACAGGTGCTTATAGAGCTGTGCCTTATAGACGCGGAACTCGTCGGCATCGGCCTGCTTCGTCATGCCCAGCCTTCGGTAACAGCTGGCGCGGCTCTGCAGTCCTGTCCAGAAGTTGGGGTACTGGTCGATGACCTTGGTATAGTCGCGAATGGCACCGCGCAGGTCGCCCGTCTTGTCGAGCAGGGTGGCGCGGTTGTAGAGTGCCATGAGATTCTCGGGCTCCAGCTTCAGCACGAAGTCGAAGTCCAGAATGGCGCGGTTGTCGTCGCCCACCTGCGCACGCAACAGTCCGCGGTTGTAATGTCCCAGGAAGTTGTTGGGGTCGAAGTCGAGGGCTACGTCGTAGTCGGCCATAGCGCCACGCAGGTTGTTCTGGTTGTAGCGTGCAAGGGCGCGGTTGATGTAGTTATTTGCCTGTTTGGGCAACAGGTGGATGGCCTTGCTCAGGTATTCCTCTGACTCCTTCCACTCGCTGCGCGACAAGGAGATGACGGCCCGTTCAGCCCAGATGGCCCCGTCGTAGGGGTCGAGCTCCAGACTCCGTTCGAGTGCCTCGACGGCGCTGGTGGTGTCCTTCTGCATCATGTAGATCTCGGCACGCATAGAATAGCCTCGGGCGTACTGGCTCCAGCGGGTCAGCATGGTGTCCAGCTCTAAGTGGGCCTTGTCGTAGTCCTTCTCCTGTATGCGGCATAGTATTCGGTTGTGCCAAAGGTTCTGCCCCTCGGGGTCGTACTTCAGCGCCTTGGTATAGTCGCCTATGGCATCCTTGTACTTCTTCTGCTGAATACGCGTCAGGCCGCGCAACTCGTAGAGGTTGACAATGTAGGGGTTACGGTCTATAGCTTCCGTACAGTCGGCTTCGGCACCGGCGAAGTCGTCCAGATAGTACTTGGCAACAGCCCGGAAGAACCAAGGCTCGTAGAGATAAGGCTTGGCGGCTATGGCCTGATTAAAATACTGGATGCTGAGCACGTAGTCCTCGTAATAGAGTGCCGACCGGCCTATCATGACCAGCCTGTCGGTATTGAACTGTGCAAAACAGGTTGAAGTGAAGAGTGAAGAGTGAAGAGTGAAGAATAGAACACACAAAAGTAAACGCCCATATAGAACAGTACACATGGGCTTGTGGCGGGCGGTAGCAAATTCTTCACTCTTCATTCTTCACTCTTCACTCTTCACTCTTCACTTAGATAGTGCCTTCGTCTTGTACCCGCAACGGTAGCGGCCTTGCATCAGGGCACGCAGTTTGCTCTTGATGAGCTGCTTGCGGAGCGGAGAAATGCGGTCAATAAACATCTTTCCGTCCAAATGGTCGAACTCGTGCTGCATGACACGTGCCAAATAGCCATCGACCCACTCGTCGTGCGGCTGCAGGTCCTCGTCGAGCCACTGTACACGGATGCGCGTAGGACGGGTTACCTTCTCATGAATGGCGGGCAGCGACAGGCACCCCTCCTCCATCGTCTCCGTCTGCTCGTCGTCGAACTCAATAATGTGCGGATTAATATAGGCATGACGGAAATCCTTGTACTCGGGCATGTCGTCTTTCAGCACATCAAGGTCGATTACCGCAACCCGTATGGCCTTGCCTATCTGCGGTCCGGCCAACCCGACGCCGTCAGAGGCGGTCAGCGTCTCGAACATATCAGCCAGCAGCTGCTTCAGGTTGGGATAGTCGGCGGGAATGTCCTCGGCCACCTTGCGCAATACGGGCTGACCATAAATATAAATAGGTAATATCATTTTTTGATTTACGATTTTTCGAATTACAATTTACGCGAACGCATGTAGTCCTCCAGAATGATGGTGGCAGAGATTTCATCCACCAAAGCTTTGTTCTGGCGGGCTTTCTTCTTCAGCCCGCCGTCAATCATTGCCTGATGAGCCAGCACCGAAGTAAAGCGCTCGTCGTACATTTCAATGGGAATCTGGGGCACTGCCTTCCGCCAGCGGTTGACAAACTGCTGCACACGCGGCAGGTTCTCACTGGGCAGTCCGTTGGGCTGGCGGGGCTCACCAATAATGATGCGCTCCACCTGTTCGCGGTCAGCATAAGCCCGCAGATAATCGAAGAGTTCAGAAGTAGAAACAGTCGCCAACCCTCCGGCTATGAGCTGCAGAGGGTCGGTGACTGCCAATCCTGTACGTTTCTTACCGTAGTCAATGGAAAGAATACGTGCCACGTGTATCTTTATTTAGCGTAGAGCAACCATGCCCCGTGATACTGCTGTGACAGCTGGTCACGGCTCTGTGCTGCCTCAGGCTTGGTGTCGAACGATGAAGCTACAACACGATACATATTGTTCTCAGGAGAGAATACCAGACGGGCATCGTAACCCTTGTTGAGCAGACGCTGCACCTCACCCTCTGCATTTCCTCTGAGCTGGAAAGAGCCGACAACAACGCTATAAGCCTTCAAGGCAGAACCAGACTGCAGCTCAATGCGCTCGCTACGGATGGGAGTGGCATCGGTGTTGTCAATAATACGAGTCTCAGTAACCGGAGTTGTCGTGACAGGAGTAACGGTAGGAGTCTCTGTCGGGGTCGTCACCGTCGGAGTGGGGTCGGTACGCTGAGCCTCTGTCCTCTGCTGAGCCTTCAGGTAAGCCTTCTTGTAGGCACTCTCACTTGTTCCACAACTTGTCAAAGCCATTGCGACGCACAAACCTGCGCCTAAAAACATGTACTTGTTCATTTTCTTTTGTTATTTTGTTAAACTTATTTATTCCTTTTTCGAAATATTGAGTGCGAAATTACAAAATATCGCGCAAATATGGCTATTTTTTCCACATAAAGTTTGTTAAATGCGTGAAATTTAAAAAATTATTAGGAAATATGAATTGGGAATTATGATTTTTTTGTATCTTTGTAACCACAAAACATGTCTAACTTAAAAATTTAAAGTATTATGAAAGGTTATGGTTACATTGGTGCTTTCCTTGGCGGAGCACTCGTCGGAGCAACATTAGGTCTTATTCTCGCACCCGAAAAGGGTTCAGACACTCGTGGCAAAATCAGCGACGCTACCCGCGACTTCCTGAAGAAGCATAACATCAAGCTGAAGAAGGACGACGTGGAGGAGCTGGTTGACGAACTGGAAGAAGCCGCTGCTGACGCAGAATAACACCCCACGCTTATGATTTCAAGCGACAAGAACGTCGAGAACATCGGCGAACTGTTCAGTGAGCTGAAACATTACCTCACGCTGCAGAAGGAATACGTGCAGCTTGACGTCATTGAGAAGACCGTGCGCATCGGCTCGGCCCTCATTCTGGGCGTTGTCGTTGCCATACTTACCCTGCTCGTCCTGTTCTATCTCAGTTTTGCCACCGTCCACTGGATTGAGCCCTACGTTGGTACGGGCTGGGCCTTTGCCATCGTCTCCGGCTTCTTTCTGGTTGTACTGCTGCTGGCCATTCTGCTACGCAAGCCGCTCATTGAAAGACCTCTGGTCAGGTTTCTTTCAGAGACACTCATGGACTCTTAACGAAGTAACAAAGTAACAACAAAAAGAAATAAGAACCTCATGAACTCATACAGCAGTCTGAAAGATATAGCATCGCGGAAGGAGCGTGTCAGAAAAGACATTGCCCGCGACACCAGCAGTATTACCAAGCTCTTCGATGAGACGTTCATACCCAAGACGAACAACCGGCAGGAGAAAATATCGACGGCCGTCAACATCGGGCTGATGGCCTACGATGTCACCCTTCTCGCCTTGAAGCTGAACTCTAAGTATGAATTGTTGTCAAAAGGTGCTGCACTCTTCAAAAAACTAAAGAAATGAAACAGGTACTCTTAGCACTCTTCCTTTCGTGTTTCGCTACACTTAGTGCCCAGGCACAACTTCCCGCTACGGCAGAGCTGAAGGACAGTCACGGTGATGTGGCCGTCTATACTAATGTGGAGGAAGTGATACGAGAAGAATACATAGTCTATTCCGTCTGGTATGTTAACAAGCAGACAGGCATGGTTCGCAAGCTTTGCACCACCAACCCGATGGCTGAAGGACAATGGGAACGCATGCAGAAGAATAACGGCAACGGCGTGACGGTGGGCATTGACCAGATTGCCGCAGCCGACAAGGCCTACATTTTTCCCGGTTATGTCAACAAAGTGGTGGTAGAGGGTTGCCCCGACAATCGCAACATCTGGACCTACATCATTGATGTCAACACGCTTACGGCCATGCAGATTTCTGCTACTGAAGGTGTGCAGGAGTGCGACTGGGACCGTAAGGAGATTATTGTATCTTCTTATGGATACTATGAAGAAGGCGGCCGCTACACCTACAAGAAAGCAATTGACGTCAACGGACGTTTCCTGCGCCAGGTAGGAGAAAGAGAACGCGAATAGACGCAGAAGGAAAACGAGCCTACACTTCTATGACCTGCCCGTCGTATGCCAACGCCATACCGACGGGCAGCGTTTTGTTGGTCTCGGCATGCAGACCTATTTCGTGACTGGGATGAATGAAATAGGTACGTCGGGCCCCTACCCTTTCGGCAAAGCTGACTGCGTCACTAAGCATCTGGTGCGAATGGTGCGGTTTCCCTATTCTGAGGGCGTTGACCACCAGCGTGTCAACATCGGTCAGATAGGCGAACTCACCCTCGTCGATGGTCTTCATGTCGGTGATGTAGATGAGTACTCCGGGCGATGAGTGCTGGGTGAAGCGAAAGCCGAGAATGGGCAGCTTGCCGTGCATTACCTGAATGGGGGTAATGCTGATGTCGCCAATCAAGAACGGCTCGTGTGGGAGGATTTCCCGCAGCTGAATGGCGGGCACACCCGGGTAACGATGCTCAGCAAAACAGTAAGGCAGCATTTGCAGCAGTCCCTCTTTGGCTGTGGGGTCGGCATAGACGTTAATCTCTCCAAACTGGCAGTAAGGGCGCAGGTCGTCCATTCCGCCCATGTGGTCGTAGTGGGCATGAGTAATGAGCACCCCGTCAATCTTGCGGAAGGGCATAGGCAGAATCTGTTGGCGGAAGTCAGGTCCGCAGTCAATGAGCAGCCGCGTGCGTTCTGTCTCCAACAGCGCCGAACAGCGCAGACGCTTGTCGCGCGGGTCGCTGCTCTGACACACTTCACATTGACAGCCTATAGTGGGTACGCCACACGAAGTTCCTGTTCCTAAGAATGTCAGCCTCAACATGATATTTACGATTTACGGATTTTCGATTTACGGATTTAGATAATGTTCACCTCAGGGTGTATCTCAATGCCGAAGCGCTGCTTCACGTCCTGCTGAATCTGACGGCAGAGGGCAACGATTTCCCCGCCTGTAGCACCACCTCGATTGACCAGCACCAATGCCTGCATGGAGTGTACACCCGCACGTCCTACCGTTCGGCCTTTCCACCCGCATTGGTCAATCATCCAGCCTGCCGGTATCTTCTCGTGGTCGGCATCTATATAATAATGTGGCATCTGCGGATATTGTGCCTGTAGCTCTTCATACTTTGCACGACTGACCACCGGGTTCATAAAGAAACTGCCGGCATTACCCTCCTCCTTTGGGTCGGGCAGCTTGGCGCGGCGAATGTCGATAATGACCTGCCGCAACTGCTGGGCTGTGGGTTCGGTTATTCCCTTTACAGCCAGCTCGTTCCTGATGTTTCCGTACTCGAGCTTGGGGCAGAAGGTATTGCTAAGACGATAGGTGACATAGGTGATGAAGAAGCGGCCACGCCACTCGTCCTTAAAGCGGCTGTGCCTGTAGGCGTACTGACAGTCGGCATTGGTGAAGGTGTATTTCGTGCCAGTTGCTATCTCTATGGCCTCAACACTCTCTATGATGTCTTTCACTTCCACCCCGTAGGCACCAATATTCTGTACTGCCGAAGCGCCCACATCGCCGGGAATGAGCGACAGGTTCTCGGCACCATAGATGCCTTGACCGACGCAGAAGCCTACCACATCGTCCCACTCTACACCCGAGCCACAACGAACGTGACTGCCGTCCGGGCCAGCAACCACCTGAATACCCATGATGTCCGAACGAAGTACCGTCCCGTGAAAGTCCTGCGTCAACAGCAGGTTGCTTCCCCTTCCTATGACGAGCAACGGCTCGGTAAGGGGCAGCAACGACTGGAACTCAGCCTCGCTGCCGACTTCAACAAAGCGGTCGCAGCGAGCCTCTATACCAAACGTGTTATGCCGTAAAAGACTATAGTTCTTAATATCCTTCATAAAACCTCAAACCTCAACTAAGTGACCAGTTTCGTCAACCGCCAGTGTTCGCCACTCTGCTTGAACGTCAGTTCCACCTCAAAACCGTTGGCAATACCGCGAATCACAAACACCCGCTTATCGCCCGCCGCCGTCTGGTCGCCGTAAATGATGTTATAAATCATGTCAGAAGGCAACTCGGGTGCAAAGGCCGGCCACGTGTCCTTCGTGATGACGCCCTCCATCTGGGCGAAGTCGTCGTCAGGGTCAGGACCGACAAAGTCAACCGTCGCACTCAGGCTCTCCACCTGGAAGAGCGAGTCGGTAACAAACTTTGAGTAAAAGTTAAGGAACGAGGCATTGGGCGAGTCGTCCAGGTCAATGAGCTGAACGCGCTGCATCATCCACAGTCCGTTCTCGCGCCCGAAGACGTACTGCTTGACAAACTTCTTGTTCAGGTAAATCTTTTCAAGCGTAACATGATTGACCGACGTGTCGTTACAGAGCTGCATCTGCGCCTCGTCGTTGAAAATGAGCGTGTAGAACCCCTGTTGCATGAAGAAGTGATCTGTCGTCCAGCCGCTCTTCTGCACCTGTTCGTGCTCCTCGCCCTTCACCACCTGCAGGGGAAAGTGGATGCGGGCCAGCTGTACCTTCTTGCTGGCAGCAAAGTTGAAGATAAAGTCATCAAACAACTCGTCGGCAGCCTTCGGCATCGGTGTCTCAGAAATCAGCTCTTCCAGCGTGTCGTTAGGCACGCTGTCAGCAACTCCCGTTGAGTCAGCAGGTGCATCGTTGCCTCCCCCTGAACGCCGGTCGGTGCAGGCAGCTGAAAGTAAGACGACGGCCGTCATCAGCCACAATAGTTTCTTCATGCGCTCTCTTCTGTCGTAACTGTTTCCAACCACACATAGCGAGAGTAGGGCTCGCCCTCACGCTCATCGGCTTCTGCCACTTTCTCATTGATATACTTCATGGGGAAGCTCTCTTCGTCCATTGTGTCCTCGTCGGCCTCAGCCTCGCTGGGGGTTGCCTTGGCCGCCCCGTTAATGGGAATCCACTCAGCAACAGGAGCTTCTACGGGTTCACCCAGCTTCTTCTTGAAAGCCTCAATGTCCTCAGCTGTGACCATCTCGCCGTTGATGAGAAACATCTCGTCCTCCACTACACTATCTTCGCTTGAAATGTCAAAATCCACTTGATGCACATACCAGTCACCATGACGGCTGTTCTGCAACATGCCGACGCCGTCATAAGCATGGCCAGGAGAGTAATAAGCCTGATAGCCTACGCCATTCTTATAGAACTCCAGGTCGGTGCACCCGTCTTTATAGGCCAGCATCCAGAGGCTGTCGCCCTCGATGGTGTAAATGGCCTGATAATGGATTAGGGTGTCACGCACCATCAGCTCGTTCTGACCGTCGCCGTCAATGTCAACCAACGCGTACTCTTTAGGAGAGAGTTCTTCAGACGAAAGGGCATAACGCAGCTCTGGGTTATCCTTTATCTGGTCCAAAAACTTCGTAATGTCAAACGCCTCATTATCACTCTGAGCCGCTTTCTGCCCACAGCAAACCATCGTAATGCCCAGCACAAATGCTAAAACGAAATCCTTTTTCATATTACCTCTATGCTTGATTTTTGTGCAAAGGTACAAAAAAAATGTAAATTGTAAATCGTAAATCGTAAATATTTATTACCTTTGCACAAAATTTTTCAGCATTATGATACTTGACAAGATAGAAAAGTTACTTGAAGAAGTAAAGAGTCTGGACGCTAAAACCCCCGCAGAGATTGAGGAACTGCGTCTGAAATACCTGAGTAAGAAAGGCGAAATCAATGCACTCATGCAGGATTTCCGCAACGTGGCTCCCGAGGAGAAGAAAGCCGTCGGCATGAAGATTAACGAGCTCAAACAGACGGCCTTCGACCGCATCAACGCCCTGAAGGAGCAGATTGAGCAGAATGGTGACGTAAGCCAGGAGCAGGCCATCGACCTGACGCGTACCCCCTACCCCATACAGCTTGGCACACGCCACCCGCTGACCATCGTGACCAACGAGATTATCGACATCTTCTCGCGCATGGGATTCATTCTGGCCGACGGTCCTGAGGTGGAGGACGACCTGCACGTGTTCACCAAGATGAACTTCGCTGCCGACCATCCTGCCCGCGACATGCAGGACACCTTCTTCGTCTCACAGCACCCCAACGACGTGACCAAGAACATTCTGCTGCGCTCGCATACCAGCAGCGTACAGGCCCGCGTCATGGAGCACATGCACACCGAGGACGGCAAGCTAACGGAGCCCATCCGCGTCATCTGTCCGGGCCGCGTTTATCGTAACGAGGCCATCACGGCCCGCGCTCATTGCTTCTTCCACCAGGTAGAAGGTCTGTACATCGACAAGAACGTCTCGTTCACCGACCTGAAGCAGGTGCTGCTCTCGTTTGCCCGCGAAATGTTCGGCGCCGACACGAAGATCCGCCTGCGCCCCAGCTACTTCCCGTTTACTGAACCAAGTGCCGAGATGGACATCTCGTGCTTCATCTGCGGCGGCGAAGGCTGTGGTTTCTGCAAGCACACCGGCTGGGTAGAGATTCTGGGCTGTGGAATGGTTGACCCCAACGTGCTCGAGCTCTGCGGCATCGACTCCAAGGAGTACAGCGGCTACGCCTTCGGAATGGGCGTTGAGCGCATTACGAACCTGAAATACCGCGTCTCTGACCTCCGCATGTTCTCAGAGAACGACACCCGCTTCCTGCGTGAATTTGAATCGGCAGACTAATGACTGACCGTCTGTGGAACGCTAATTACATAAAGGTGATGACAGCCAACTTCGCGCTGTTCTTCGCCTTTTATGTTTTAACACCCCTTCTGCCCCTGTACCTCAGCGAACACTTCCACGCTACGAAGGACATTATCGGCATCGTGCTGTCAGGCTACACTATTACGGCGCTGCTGGTGCGTCCCTTTAGCGGGTTCATTGTTGACACGTTCAACCGCAAGCACGTCCTCATGGTCTGCTACGGCGTCTTCTTCATCTTTTTTGCGGGTTATCTTGCTGCAGCCACCCTGTTGCTGTTCTGCATAGTCCGCACGCTGCACGGCGGCTCGTTCGGAGCCCTTACCGTCGCCAACTCGACGATGGCCATCGACGTGCTGCCCAGCAGTCGCCGCAACGAGGGAATAGGCTACTACGGGCTCTCCAACAACTTGGCTATGGCCATAGCCCCCACCATCGGCATTTACCTCTACCGTTATACCCACTCCTTCGACCTGCTTTTCTGGCTGGCCCTCATCGTTGCCGGCATCGGTATGGCGGTTGACGGAACGGTGAAAAGAGAGGAGAGTGGAGAGAGGAGAGTCTTCACTTTTCACTCTTCACTTAGTCTTGACCGTTTCTTTCTCTTGCGCGGCTGGCTGCTGGGCATCAACATGGTGTTCTTCGGTTTCTGCTTCGGCGTCATGAGTAACTACCTGGCCATCTACGGCAAGGAGGAAATGAGCATAGAGGGCGGCACGGGCACATGGTTCATGCTCTGCTCTGTGGGTCTCATCCTCTCCCGTCTGCAGGGCGGCAAGGCGCTTCGCGAAGGGCGGCTCACTCATAACGCCTCAGTAGGCATGCTCACCTCACTCGTAGGCTACATCCTCTTCATTGCCTGTTCAAACTACATCGGCTACTACGCCTCAGCCCTGCTCATCGGCTTAGGCAACGGGCACATGTGGCCCGCCTTCCTGAACATGATGATCAGCGTGGCGCGGCACGACCAGCGCGGCACAGCCAACAGCACCATCCTCGTAGCGTGGGACATCGGCATGGGTCTGGGCATCCTGCTCGGAGGCATCATTTCCGAGCACCTGGGCTATGCTGCTGCCTTCTGGTTCGTAGCCCTGATAAACTTTGTGGGCGTAGTGCTCTACTTCGTCGCCACCCGCCAGTTCTTCCTCAGGCGCAGACTTGCTGAGTAGTCAGCCAAGTCGAACGGTCTCGTTGTCACCCTGTCAATAATCTTTGCTATCTATGCCGCGTTGGCCGTCAGGTCAAAGATACGAAATTCCCTGAAACGAAAAAAATCTCTTTAATTTGTTTTGACTTTCGCACAAAATTCCTTATCTTTGTCGGCGTAAAGCAAAAGGCAATGAGCAGGACACAGATAATGACACAACAATTAGCCGAATACTTCAAGACACAGCCAGTTCTGAAGGCATGGCTGTTCGGCTCCTACGCGCGGGGCGAAGAGACCGAGGACAGCGATGTGGACATACTTGTCGTTCTGGACCACTCGAGCCCTGTTGGGCTAAAGTTCTTTGGCATGTATGAAGACCTTAGGGTGCTGTTAGGACGTCCGGTTGACTTAGTTGTTGACCGTTCGTTGGCTTCTTTTGCCCGCAAGAGTGTAGATCGCGACAAAATGCTAATTTATGAGAGAAGCACTTAAAGACCGTGAACGGTTAGAACACATGTTAGCAGCTATCGACCGCGTGTTGCGATATACACACGGCAAGACATACGAAGAATTGGTAGCCGACGATATGATGTATTATGCCGTTGTAAAGAATATTGAGATAATGGGTGAAGCAGCAAACATGCTCACTAAGGAATTCGTTTCCCTGCATCCAGAAACCCCGTGGAAGCAAGTGAGAGGTATGCGTAACTACATCGTACATGAATATTTCCAAATAGACGATGTCGTCGTATGGAATGTTGTTACGAACAACTTGGACCCTCTTCGCGAACAAATCATGCAATATCTCTCTGAAACCAATTGGGAACAGTGGGAGGAGAAATAATGACATATAATATTGTTGAATCTTTCAATAGACTTTTGCCTATGACATAAAGAAGAAATAAAAAAACAAATAGGATGAACGTCCGCTTCTGATTCTTGTTTCTGACAATTGGGGAATTGAAAAGAAATTGGTCAAGAACTAAAGTAGATGGTTCACGCCAGCAGGCGTGGGCTTTTACTCGTTTAAGGCTAATAGGTTTTCCCCAATACCTCAGAAACGTAAGCGAAGTAATCAGCTCACGTTTTTCTTTTCTGTATTTGCTCAAACTTATTATATAAACTTTTAAACTAAACAATTATGAAAAGAACTATTTTATTTATCGTTTTAGTCACATCCGCTATTAGTGGTTTTGCAGCAAGCCGTTACGGAGAACCAGAACTACCAGGCTGGCTGACTTTCATGGGATTCGTGATGATGGTATGGGGAATCCTTGAGATTATCCTGTTCTTTAAGGTTTGGGGCATGACAAATGATGTCAAAGCTTTAAAAAAAGATCATTTCTATGAGTCTGCATTCAATACTAATGCAGGCTTGGCAACCTATCTCAGAAGGAATTTGGTTCTTGGCAACAAAGAGATAGTCAAACGTACGCTGTTGAAGAACTTTATTGACAATGTAGTGCATGCCTATGGTAACATGCCAACTGGTGGATATGAAAAAGACCAAAATGGGATTGACCAATGGGTCAGTTACGAAGAGAAAAATCTTGAGCAATCTATACGTCCTTATGTAGATCATCTTCAGAAACAATTCGACAAAATTGATGAAGAGTTGCCTGCCTATATCCAGCGAATGCAGACTTTCTCGGATTATTATAGCTTATTTGTAAAAGAAGACCTGACTATTGAAGATGATACAAATTCAAAGAATAGTTAGATGGAATCAAACATAGCTGGCCAAAAGATCACGGGTTCTTGAATCTGCCAGCGAATGGCCCCCGAAGACCAGCCGAAGTTCCCCTCGCAAAAGTGCCGTTTCCACCCTGTAAAAACGGCACTTCCGGCTTGTCAAAACGCCGTTTCCACAAGGTCAAAACGGCGTTTCCGCATGGTGAAAACGGCACTTTCAAAAACCGTGAAGAAAAAAAGCCCCGCTGCCGGGGCTTTTTCTTATTTACTCCACTTTAGCACGTTGTGGGAGTTCTTAGCAAGCAAAGCGACCATAGCTCGAGCGCAGGAGTTACAGGGAGTCCTTTTTATTTCAGGAACTTGTCGAGGGCCCGAGTGATGGCCTGCTCCGACTCCTCCGTGTAGTATTCTCGGTTCAGGATGTCATCGATGTGAGTAGCGGTAACGTCCACCACCTTTTCTATCATCGGGTTCTTCTGGGCAGCCTCGTCACTGATGGCTGCACCTGTCCAGGGGTCGTTATAGGCATAGACAAAGATGATGGGTTGTGTGGTTTCCGTCTCCGTCCAGCGGCGGAAGTCAGTCATCAGTTTACCTCTGTCCTGCTTGTAAATACCCTCAGCGGCAATCTTTTCGTAATTATGCTGGGTGGTGAACTGGTAGTTGACCCTTTCGCACTCCAATTCAGTCAGGTAGCCCGTACCATTCACTATCGAATAGTCAAGATCGTAGGCACCCAATTCCGTGAAGGACTGAATTGAATAGGGAGCAGACTTATCCTCACGTCGGAAATTGAGGAAGGTCCACAGGTCCTCAGTAACAGAACGGGTGGCTCCCCGAGTTACAGCGTCTTCACTCTGCGGTTGTTTATCCAGTTTTTTTAACAGTTTCTCGTCATCCATAGTGTAGAAAGACATGAAGTTATCCCATTGCTCTTCCGTTGCCGTGCCATTCTCCAAGGGAGTCAAGTCAGGCACCAGCCCAGCCCATTTCGTATAAGTAACGTATGAGAACTTGGTAAACAATGCATTATAATAGGTTTGAATGGCAAAGGCTGCCAGATCCTTGGTGAGGTCACCCGTGCTCATTTCGCTCTTGTTGTTAAACTGTTCTACAATAAGCGAATAATCAGCGGGGAACGCTTGATAACTGGCGGCAATAGCCTTTTCGCGCACCAGCTTGTTGGTGCATACCAATACAGGAATGCGACGCAGGCGCTCGTAGGCAATAGCCTCTTGAGAACCTTCCTCATAGCCATTTCCGCACACGTCCTTCAGGTAGGTTCCCGGCATGGTGTCGTTGCAACTAAAAGTACCATCAGTATAGATGGTGCCTGGCATGAAGGGTGCACAGAAGGGGACGTAGGCATCAAAGTCACTCCATCCGTTAAGGTCGCTGTAGTAAGCCTGCAGGGCTGTCGTGATGCCGTCCTTGCTGGTACCTGTGCTGACCCACTTGCCTGTCGTGAAGAGATGAGTCTTCAGGGTGCTGACTATGCGATGTATGTCGCAGGCCTGCTGGTCGGCATGCAGATAAGTCATGGTCAAGTCCTCAAAGGGCTCGGGCAGTGATTCGCCAAAGTAGCGGTGCTCTATGTTCAGCTGGTTGGCCTCCAGATGCTTGCTCAGGTCAACTACGTTCACTTTCATGCTATAGCCGTGAGTATAGACAACGACATTGTTGTCCCAGCCCTTGAATTTCAGCGTACAGTGCTGGAGATAGGTACCAGCCTCCGGATGATAGTGGTCAACAGGCTGCAGGAAATAGAATGAGTAATAAGTCTTATCCTCTTTTTGCTCCTGGCCGTCACTGGCTGGTTTTCTGCCATCCGCATCGTCATCGTCTTCATCTTCTTTGTCTTTGCTGCCGTCTTCCAACGTTACATAGTAGATGCCGGGAACAGCTTGTAATGCCTCTATGACCTCGTCTGTCTTGGTGGTATTCTCCTTGTCATCCTCCTTGTTCCCCACATATTCCGTCATGCTGTTGTCTTCGGTACAGCCGACGAGCAACATCATCATCATGGCCAAGCCGGCCAACATGTAATATTTGAACTGTTTCATATCTCAATATATCTTATAGTTTCTGAATATCCTAATTCCCCGTACGAATGTACTGCAGGGCGCGGTTCAACTGAGAGTCGTAGCCTGTATTCTTGTATTCGTCCTTATCGAAGTCCACCTCAATGTCGGGTTCCACGCCATAGCCGTCCAGCATTTTCTTGTTCTTGTCGAAAACACCTACAACGGGAAGATAGACATAAACAGGCGTCTCGTCTTCCACACCAATATAGCCGGTATAGTTTTTCGAGAAATCCGACGAGTCCGTCAATCCACAGAGCCCACCCCACGAGCGGCAACCAATCAGGCGCGCGTTGGACATCCGCTTGGAGGATAGCGACGTTATCTCTGACATGCTGACCGACCAGCAGTTGATGAGTATGGTGACGGGTACATCGTCAATAACCTCATGATCGTCCTCCATAGTCATAGCTGTTATAGGCATGAAGGGCGAATAGTCAAATCGGCCCGGACCACGCTTGAAGCGTGAATAGCCATACTGAAGTCCGCCTTTCGGGGCTAAGCTTCCCAGCACATATTGGGAGTCAAATGCAAAGCCTCCACGATTAGAGCGCAGGTCTATGATGACACCCTTCAGCTGCTTCGCCTTGTGCAGTTGCTGGATGGCTTCAAACCACGAGTAATAGACTTCCCTGACCATCCTGGCCACCTCGGTAGTATGCTTAGAGTCGCTGAAATTCTTATTGAATGATGCATTATGCAAGTAAGGGGTCAGCGCAAAATCGCTCAGGTAGAAGTAGGCAATGTTGTCCTTGAACAAAGCATATTTCACACTGATTCCGTTTTCATCGAAGGCAGTACTGATGGGCTCCAGGAAGGGAATATTGAGATAGGAGTACTTCGTAGCCAGTTCATTGAACTTCTTCAACGCATCCGTCCCAAACTTCTCCGCTTCCACCAGTTTTCTCATCTCCTTGATAAAATCTTTCAAATCACTTAACATGCTGGCGTCTCTTTCCGTAGGATTCTCCTTCTTAATGAGCTCGTCGTGCTTGGCGAGTGCCCACTGATAGCCAAAACCTTCGGTCATGGTCATATATTTGAACTGACTCTCTATCTTGGTGTCAGTCTCATACCATTCCAGCAGTTCCTGGTTCTTTTCGTACGCAGTCAGGTCAGGCACAAACGTCTTGCTGTGTTCGTAGTCCGGACGCTGCTCATTACGAATGGCGTTCGGAGATACTCGTACAAACTTACCCGTCTTGTGGTTCTGGAACTCAATAGTCATGTGACCATCGTGCAGCGGAGCAGCCATTTCCCTCATCAACATCTCCAGTTCCTTGTCGCTGACTGAGTCCTGCTTGTCGAGAGCCTCGAACTTAGGCAGCATCTCGTTATAGTACTCATCCCAGTCCAGGCCGCACTCCTTCTCATAGTCCCACAGCGAGTAGGTAGTGTTCATCGACTTCCAGAAAACCTTAAACTTGCCGGCATAGCTTTTGTAAGCCTCGTCAAATGCTACGGCGTCGTTAACGCCATAGTTCAGCACCACGTCACTGTCCTCGTGGCACGAGGCAACGCCCAGCGCCACCATCAGTGCCCCTAATATCATGATTCTGTTCTTCATCGTCCTTTTAACCTTTTAACTCTTTAACCTTTTAACTCTTTAACCTTTTACTAAAAGCAGTACCACAGACCGGCCTGCAGGCCCAGCGTCGAGTTGTAGCGGTAGTCTTTCACTATATCCTTGGCCTTCACGGTGCTCACGGTGCTGTAGTAGTAGCGCAGCTCCACCTGGGCAGCCCAATGCCGGGCAAAACGGTACTCCACACCGGCACCGCCTACGAAACCGAAGTCCCAACGCTGGTCACGCTCGTCGTAGAACTCCACCTTCTCGGTAAACTCATACGCTTTTCCCGAAAAGGTGTTGTTGTCAAAACCCTTGCGGTTGCTGTTCAGCCAGTAGCCTCCGTAGATACCCGCATTGAAGAAGCCGCGCACCTTCTGTCCGCCGAAGCTGAATGAGCCCATCACGGGCAGCTGCAGATAGTTGTTGACGTACTTGTAGTCGCAGACCATCAGGTTTTCACGCGTCTGCCGGTAGTTCTTCTGCATCCAGTCCAGCTCGACGCGGACGCCCGCCCAGTCAGTCACGTCATACTGGCCCATGATGCCTAACGTCGCACCCCAGCGGTCCTTAAACACATAGTCAGTCTGATACTGTTTGTCGATGATGTAGTGATTCAGGTCTGCACCACCGTTGACGCCCACACGCCACTGGCCAAAGGCCACCACAGGCAGCATGAGTGCAAGCATTGCTAATGTTCTTTTCATAAATTTTGTGTTAATTATCGTTCTCATTTTGGTTTGAATACGGCTGCAAAGATACAAATTTTTTTACATTTTATTCAATCTTAACTTGTTTTTAACACAAACGGGCTGCTCCTTCTTGACCTATGATAATACACATAGAAAATGTGTGCAAAACCTTGCAACCTTGCAACCTTGCAACCTTGCATAAGGTAGTTTTGAAGTAAGGTAGTGGGGTGATTATAATATTATTATATATATATTATATATAATATATATATAATAAAATATATACTACTGCATCTTCTCCATTTCAACAGCACCTTATGCAAGGTTGCAAGGTTGCAAGGTTGCAAGGTTTAGTTCCCTAAGAACGCTGACTTTAGATGGATTATTATTGCCCACCTAATCTTGCAACCTTGCATCCTTGCATAAGGTGGTATCATGCAAGCCTGCCGTAACCAAACTGCCAGTTTGCCGTAATCAAACTACCAGTTTGCCGTAATCAAAAGCCCCTCCAACCTCTGGGAGGCTTTTTGTTGCTCCCCCTGCCTAATTCCGCAATTTTGTGACCTCCCCTGACCCCTCCTGTAGGAGGGGGACTATTACTACACAAGGGCATGCACACATACTGTCCTCCCCCTACAGGGGGAGTTAGAGGGGGTCTTTACTCCATCGGGAAGAGTCCGTAGAGCTTGGCGTCAATCATGTCGGTGACCTGCAGGAAGTGCTCGTGGTTGTCGCCGAACTTGCAGGTGTCGCCATCCACGATGATAAGGTTGCCCTTGTAGCCGGCTATCCACTCCTCGTAGCGGTTGTTCAGTCCCTGCAGGTAGTCCAGCTGAATGGTCTGCTCGTAGGAGCGTCCGCGCTTCTGGATCTGGGCCACGAGGTTGGGAATAGTGGAGCGGATGTATATCATGAGGTCGGGCAGCTTGACGAGCGACATCATGAGGTCGAACAGGTCGGTATAGTTCCTGAAGTCGCGGTCCGACATCATGCCCTGCCCGTGCAGGTTAGGTGCAAAGATGCGTGCGTCCTCGAAGATGGTGCGGTCCTGAATGATGGTGTCCTTGGACTGCGAAATCTCCACCACCTCCTTGAACCGCTTGTTCAGGAAGTATATCTGGAGGTTGAATGACCACCGCTTCATGTCGGCATAGAAGTCCTCCAGGTAGGGGTTGTTGTCAACGGGTTCAAAACGTGGTGTCCAGCCATATCGCTTGGCCAGCATCTTGGTCAGCGTGGTCTTGCCGCTGCCTATGTTTCCTGCTATTGCTATGTGCATGTTGTTATATTTACGATTTACGGATTTACAATTTACATATTTTCCGGGAAGAGTCCGAAGAGCGTGCGGTCTATCTTATCGACGATGCCGGCAAAGTCGTGGGGCACGTGCTCGAAGTCGAGGTCATCCACATCGACCACCATGACGCGGCCTTTGTAGCGGTTGAAGATGAAGTCCTCGTAGCGGTCGTTCAGGTTCTGCAGGTACTCCAGTTGTATGGTCTGCTCGTAGTCGCGCCCGCGCTTCTGGATGTTGGCCACAAGGTGGGGCACCGAAGCGCGCAGGTAGATCATGAGGTCGGGCATCTTGGCCACGTTGATCATCTGTTCAAACAGCTCCATGTAGGTCTCGAAGTCGCGGTCGCTGAGGTTGCCCATCGCCTTGTTGTTGGCCGTGAAGACATAGACGCCCTCGAAGATGCTGCGGTCCTGAACGATGGTGTGCTCCGACTCGGCTATGCGCAGCAGGTCGCGAAAGCGCTCCTTGAGGAAATACACCTCGAGCGCAAACGACCACCGCCGAATGTCCTTGTAGTAGTCTTCCAGGTAGGGATTGTCGGTGACGGCCTCGAAACGTGCCTCCCAGCCGTAATGGCGGGCCAGCATGTTGGTCAGCGTGGTCTTTCCGCAACCAATGTTTCCAGCTATTGCTATATACATATTTATAGTTTTGCTTGCAAAGGTACAAAATAATTGATAATTGACAACTGAAAATTGATAATTATTTTGTAATTTTGCAGGCAAATAAACTTTTTAGGCTTATGGACAATACTAAAAAAACTGCACGCGTGGTCTGTGCCGTCGTCAGGCACGAAGGGAAATACCTCTGCATGAAGCGCACACGAAGCCGCTATGCCTACGTTTCCGAACACTGGGAGTTTCCGGGCGGAAAGGTGGAGCAGGGCGAGTGTGACCACGAGGCGCTGCTGCGCGAGATTCGCGAGGAAATGAAGTGGGACATCTTTGTGGGGCAGAAGCTGGCCGAGCTGGACTACGACTACCCCGACTTCAGCACGCACCTGGTGGCCTACGACTGCCGTTGCGACCAGCCCGACACATTCCTGCTGCTGGACCACCTGGACTACAAGTGGCTGGACTATGACGAGCTGGACAGCCTGGACTGGACGGCTGCCGACCGTGAGCTGCTCAGGCTCATTCAGCCGTGAAAGAGCACGGCCTGTCCACCGTCGCTCTGAGCATGCCGGCGCAGCAGGTCCTGAATGTAGCGGGCGTTCTGCATGACCCGCTCACGGTCGCCGTCGTAGCCGTTAATGAGCACCACGAGGTGGGTGGTTGAGAGCTGTATCTTGGTGCGCTCATGGTCGCTGGTGGGCGTGCCTACCCCACCCTCGGCATCGCGATAGACGGGTAGCCCGGCTATGTTGATCAGCCCGCGACCTATGCCCTCGTAAGGCTCACCCTCGCGGCCTACGCCCAGCGTGAGTGTGTCGCCCACGAACTTGGAGGCATCAAACCCGCCAATGCTGTAGCCGAAGGCTATCGAGGCCAGGTTGATGAGGTCAACCAGCGTGTCTATCTGGTAGAGCTCCTTGCCCTGCAGCATGCGGCGTATGAGTGCCTCGCTGGCCGGACGATAGCGTGAGGGGTCTTTGCCGCAGGCCTTATAGACCCTGCGGGTGGCAGCTATCGACGTCATCTCCTTGAGCGACTCGGTGGTCAGCGTGGCCCTGTAGCGTTCGCCCAGCTCGTGTATCTCGTCCCACAGCGGTTGGCAAAACGTGGTGTTCACCACCTGCGCCTCGACTACAGCTCCTGCAAAGCAGGGACACACCTGTTCTATTTCACTTGAAACTTTTACCTGTATCATAACTTTACAATCTTACCCCTGGTCTCAGCAAATCCCACAATGTTGTTGGGATTATAGATGTAGATAGAACTGACCCGGTTGCCATGATCCCACAGCACCACGTTGCCATCAGCATCTGGGACAGCCTGAAGCTGACTCCACCAAATCTTATCTTCTCCACCCATTGTGTTGGGACAGCTGAAATATTCACCCAGATTTATTGGCGTATCATAGGCTCCTGCCGCCCAGTACTGCGTGTTGTATGCCTCGCTGGCCTTGCCTTGGGTCAGAATGTTACCCTTCGAGTCTATGACGAAGCGGCGGAATTTATTATTCTCCGTGACAGGCACCTTCAATACTTCCTCCCACTTGCTGTCGTTCGAAACAAAATCACGACGCAGCAACCTTCGGCCTATGGCCACATAGACATAGTTACCCTGCAGTTGGACACACTCGATGTTCGTATCGTACTCGTCCTCGGCATAGGCTTGAGCTACGTAGGGCACGCTCATCAGGTCGTAGTTATAGAGATATTTACCTGCCATCTGGGTCAGGTTTCTACCGTTCAGACCATTAGCATTCCAGTTCCAAATTGTTCCGTCATCCGCCACATGGTAACTCGTCCGTTCCAGGTTCTGGTCCCATTTGTATTTCACGTTCAGGTCAACATCCGTTACTAATCCATAACGGTCGAAACCATTAGAGCAGCGCACCAATAAGTACTTGCCGCTACAGTCCACCAGTTGCTCGCTCTCTGATATCTTCTTCGACGTTGCCAATGAATTGCCGTCATATACATACACTCCGTCTGCCTTAAAGTTGCGCTTCGTTTCCAATACGAGCCGACCGTCGCACTCCATACAGTAAGTAATGGTGGCTCGTCTGCCCCCATAGACATTACCTATGCCCGGAATGATGACCTCCGTCAGCCCCGTCTTGCGGTTAATACCCATCACGGCATTATTGTCGTTGTCTTCTACATAGTAAATGTAGTCTTTACCCAAGAAAACGGACTTGGCATTTACCTCATACTTCGTAGCCTTTAGGCTGACTGACTTAGGAGCCGGCCTGAGCGTCCGTGTGGCAACAGTTGTTTTTGTTACTTTGCGCTTTTGCGCCTTAACGGGCTTTGCCAGTCCTAAGAGCATGGTCACAACAAACAGATAAACGAAAAAAGTCTTCATAATAAAAGTAAAAAATTATTGAGTGTATTCACCGATAAGCTGTAGGAATTCGTCTTCCGACATGATGCGAATGCCCAGTTTCTGAGCCTTCTCTAACTTGGCAGGCCCCATGTTCTCGCCTGCCAGAATGAAGGAGGTCTTCTTGCTGATACTGCCTACATTCTTGCCGCCGTGCTGCTCGATGAGTGCCTTATACTCGTCGCGACTGTGGTGGGCAAAGACGCCGCTGATGACGATGGACTGACCTGCCAGACGGTCGCTCTGGGCGCTGAGCTGTTCGTCGCTGAGTGACATCTGCAGACCGTAGCCCTTCAGCCGTTCCACAAGCTGACGGTTGTCGTCGTTCTTAAAATACGAAACGATGCTGGCGGCCATCACGTCGCCTATGCCATCTACTTCGACCAGCTGTTCGGCCGTTGCCTGCTCAAGGGCTTCCATCGTCTTGAACTTGCGGGCCAGTAGCTTGGCTGACGTCTCACCTACGAAACGAATGCCAAGGGCAAAGACCACCCGCTCAAAGGGCACTTCCTTCGATTTGGCTATGCCATTAACCACGCGCTGGGCTGACTTGGTGCGCGAGCCGTCGCCGTTAATCTGCTGTACCTCAATGTCGTAGAGGTCGGCCACATTCTTTATTAGTCCACGACGGTAGTACTCATCGACGGTCTCAGGGCCCAGCGAGTCTATGTTCATAGCCTTACGCGAAATGAAGTGCTCTATCCGGCCCTTTATCTGTGGCGGACATTGCGTGTCATTGGGGCAATACCAGGCTGACTCACCCTCGTAGCGAACCAGTCGGGCACCACACTCCGGGCAGCGCTTGATGAACTCTACGGGAATGGCAAGAATGGGACGCGACTCAACATCGACACCCACTATCTTAGGGATAATCTCGCCACCCTTCTCCACATAGACGTAGTCACCCAGATGGAGGTCGAAGGAGCGGATAAAGTCTTCGTTGTTGAGCGTGGCCCGCTTAACCGTAGTACCGGCCAGCTGCACAGGCTCCATGTTGGCAACAGGCGTTACGGCACCCGTCCGCCCCACCTGGTAGCTGACACTTTCCAAGCGCGTACGGGCTCGCTCAGCCTTGAACTTATAGGCGATGGCCCAACGAGGGCTCTTGGCTGTATAACCTAATGAACGTTGCTGCCTTAATGAGTTAACCTTCAGCACAATACCGTCGGTAGCAACAGGCAGGTTCTTACGTTCCGCGTCCCAATAGTTAATGAAGTCGTAAATGCCCTGAAGGCTGTCAACCTTACGCATTCCCTGCGAGATTTTGAAACCCCACGAAGCGGCAATCTGCAAGTTCTCATAATGGCCGTCGGCAGGAATCTCGTCACCCAGCAGGTAGTAGAGATAGGCATCCAACTGACGACTGGCCACGAGGGCTGACGACTGGCTCTTCAGCGTGCCGCTGGCCGCATTACGCGGGTTGGCAAAAAGGGGCTCCTCAGCAGCCTCACGTTCGGCATTCAGCCGCTCAAAAACCTTCCAAGGCATGAGTATTTCACCACGTATCTCGAACGACTGAGGCCAAGGCCCATTAGCCTTATCATCCAACACTAAGGGAATACTACGAATAGTCTTCACGTTTGCCGTCACATCGTCGCCACGAACGCCGTCACCACGCGTCACAGCCTGTACCAGACGACCGTCCTCGTAGGTCAGAGAGATGGACAGACCGTCGTACTTCAGCTCACAGCACACCTCGAAGGGCTCACCTTGCAGGCCTTTCTCCACGCTTTCGTACCAGGCGGCCACATCCTGTTCGTTGTAGGTATTTGCCAACGAGAGCATGGGGTATCGGTGCTCCACCTGCTTAAACTCCTGATTCAGGTCGCTGCCTACACGCTGGGTAGGCGAATTGGCGTCGTAGAGTTCTGGGTGACGCGCCTCCAGGTCCTGCAGTTCATGCATCATGAAGTCAAATTCCTGGTCGCTGATGGTCGGCTGGTTCAACACATAGTACCTATGGTTATGCTCGTGAAGTTCACGACGAAGCTGTATAATTCTTTCTTTCTCGTCCATTTTTTAGGTTGCTTTTTAAGGCTACAAAATTAAAAAATATATTCGAAACAACCAAATTTAAGAGAAAAAACAACCAAAAAGAAACTTTTTTCGAAAATGTTTTGTCTATTTTAATAATAATTATTAAATTTGGCACTTGAATTGTAAAAACAGCTATTAAATGATGACAAATAAAGATTGGTTATTTCTGAATTCACGCGACGACCTGCTGCGCATCGACATGAGGGAGATTGCGTACTTTGAGGCCGATGGGAATTACACTAACATCGTGCTGACCAACAAACTGAAATGTACCGTCGGCATGAGCCTGGGGAAAATGGAGAAAATACTGGCTGAGCGGTTGAAAGGAAAGGTGATGTACTTTGCACGAATCGGTAAGAGTTACATCATTAATCTGAACCTGGTGTTCCAGATCAATGTGCTCAAGCACCGTCTGGTCTTGTCGGACTACCGCCAATGCTCTTACACGCTCGACGTGTCGAAGGACGCGCTGAAGAAGTTGAAGGAGCTGATGATTAAAGTCAAATATTAAATCATATATAACATAACACTTAAGATATGGAGATTATTATCGGACGCAATCCACAGAACGGACAGCTGAGCCTTACCTCTGGCAACAAGACTGGAGGCTACGGACCAGCCAACAGCGTGCCAAGAAGCGTCAGCCGCAGGCATTGCCGCATAGAAGCGCTTCCTGACGGGAACTACACTGTAGAGAACCTTAAAATGGAAAACGACACATTCGTTAACGGCAGTCCTATTTTCAAGAAGACCGTCACACCAAGTGATGTGGTTGAATTAGGTGGCGAGCACTACAAGCTCGATTGGTATGCCATTAAGGAGTTCATCAACAAGGTGGTCCCACCGCCCCCCAAGACTGCTGACATTCGTCAGTTGAAGTACATCTGGATGCGCTACGAACAGGACACCAATGCCATTCAGTCGAACTTGGCAAAAAAGAATGCCATACGTAGTGTTGCCGGCGCGTTCGGTACATTAGGCATGCTTTGCTGGTTCATTCTTCCTGAATCATTAGGAGCACTCCGTTTTGTCTTTATGGGTTTAGGATTAATTCTCACCATTACGATGGTGGTGGTGGCCCTGAACGACTCAAAGAATGCGCCTAAGAAGAAGAAGGCACTACAGCAGAGACTGCGCGACACCTACACCTGTCCCTGCTGCAACAAGTTCTTCACGGTGGATTACGACCTGCTGACCAGACAGTACGACAACTGCCCCTATTGCAAGGCGAAATTCATAAAATAAATCAACAATAACTAAAAATCATGCAATGTTAACATTTCGTCACAAAACTAAACTATTTCATGGAGAATGAGAAATATTATTTGGAAAAGGAGGATTTTCGCCTTAACTTTGCAGCATGAAACTTAAATACAAACCTAAAAAAAATAACAATTATGGAAACTAAAAACAACATCAACATGAGACCCGCACCCAAGAAGAACGACAACGGTTTAATTGGAGGTGCACTTGGAGCAGCTATCGGAACTGCATTCGGAGCAACATTCGGAGTAGGTGGCGCGTATGCTTACAATCATCTGAACAGCGATGACGACATTCCTGAAGTAACCCTCGATCCACAGATGGACGACGAAGTGGAGGTGGCACAACAGCCAGAACCTCAGCATCACCACGAGGTACACCACGTTCACCAGACCAGCGACGTTTATATCGTTCACCCGCAACCGGCACCAGCACCTGGACCGACTCCCACACCGGCTCCCACACCGACACCCGAACCGACACCTGAACCGACACCTGTTGATGACGAGATTCAGATTCTTTCCTACGAGCGTGTTACGCTGGACGACGGCAGTCAGGTAGATGTGGCAACAGTTGCCATTAACGGTCAGCCGGTTCAGATTCTCGATGTTGACCTCGACGGTTGGGCTGACGGAATGATTGCCGATGCCAACAGCGACGGCAACATCAGCGAAGACGAGATTACCTCATTCGAAGGAACCGACGTTCGCATCAACATGGGCGAACTGGCACAAGCTGCCGGCTATACGGGCGAAGAAATCGACCCGGCCGGAGGTGCAGGCAATGAGGTAGTCATCTACGAAGACGAAGACGGCGACGATGGCGAAGGTGGTGATGATGACATGATGATCACAACTGACGATGGCGGTTACGGCTCAGAGAGCACAGAGACAGGCGGCACCGACGACGGCATGCTGACAGCAAGCAACGAAGGTGGCGATGGTGTCATACCCGACTACGTGAA